>Ga0075017_100003339_pt1 | contig 10076 bp, 8 predicted proteins | sample AleBraG_ABR_2012_FD_71475 | JGI IMG/M metagenome (GOLD analysis project Ga0075017, IMG submission 71475) | Freshwater sediment microbial communities in response to fracking from Pennsylvania, USA - Alex Branch Run_MetaG_ABR_2012 | ecosystem: Environmental > Aquatic > Freshwater > Creek >... | reverse complement strand
CGGTCACCGAGAGGGTAATCCGTTCACAGATATCGCTCATCTGATGAATACGTTCACCAATCTTGTCGATACCTTGTCCGACTCCCTTGGCGGAATCCTGGATTAGGCTGACCTCTGCCGTAATCTCCTCCGTCACTTCGGCGGTACGCTGTGCCAGACTTTTCACTTCTGAGGCCACTACGGCGAACCCACGGCCTGCCTCACCGGAGCGAGCAGCCTCGATGGCGGCGTTCAAAGCAAGCAGCTTTGTCTGGTCGGCAATCAGAGTAATCAGCTTGATGATTCCGCCGATTCGCTGGGAGGGTCTGAATTAATTCTTGACCCGCTACTTCCATTCCCTGACGCCAATCCGAATGGCGCTCTTCGATTCCAAGCAAATGAAGATAAAGTTCTTCCATCTGCGCTACCGCCGTCTTGTTAGGGACGCGTCGATTCAAATGGTACCCGACGATGTTTCCCGACTTGTCCCAAGTGGGAGTGACGTGCGCATGGACCCAGTAGTGATTCCCGTTCTTACTGAGATTCTTCACGTAAGCGAAGATCTCGCTGCCGCCGGCGATGGTGTCCCAAAGCAGCTTGAACACACAGCGAGGCATGTCGGGATGCCGAATGATGTTATTGGCTTCCCAAGCAATTCACTTTCCGAGTAACCTGAAATATCCAAGAAGACCCGATTTGCGTAAGTGATTCTGCCCTTGGTGTCGGTCTTGCTGACGATGATCTCGTTGTCGCCAAAGAAGCTTTCTCGACCGGTTGGTATGGGTCGCTTCCAGGCAGCCTCTCTAACGTCAGACTGTGGCGTCATCCCGTGACCTCCATATTCGTCATTTCCAAGCTATTCCTGCGTGTCCGCCACTGGCTCCTCCACCAGGGCAGTCAGCACAGCCCTCTCCCATAGTCGAACGACGGACAGCTTCCTCTCTCGAATTCCTAGGCCTGATTGCCGTTTTGGGTCGGGAATGCGGTCAGTTTCCCTAACTTGAGCGACGGGCGTAATAGCCTTTACGAGCCCGAACCACCAGGTCTTTGCGATTCTTGATCTTAATCTGGACGTGATGATATTGGCCGTCGTTGCTCAGCGGCTCGGGCGCGTAAAAGAGATTGTACTGGTGGCGCAGTTCGTTGGCGATATTTTCAAACGACTGATTGAGATCGTTCGCCTGAAAGGGGAAGAACGGCACGCCGCCGGTTTCTTCGGCAAAATAGCGCATCACTTTGTCGCCTTCGGTTTCAATATGGCTGATGTTGGTGGAAATCGTGTAGATGACTGTGTCGGCGCGCTGCGCCATTTCCAGGGCTTGATCGCGGCTATGCCGGCTCTGGTTGTCATCGCCGTCGCTCAAGATCACCATGGCGCGGCGAAATTTGTACATGGGCTGATCGAGCATGAGCTTTTCCTTGCAAGCGAAGAAGATCGCATCGTACATCGCCGTACCGCCGCCCGGACGCAGATTGTGAACGGCACTCTCCAAAATATGTGTATCGCTCGTTAGATCGGCGGCCAATTCAGCGGACTCGTCGAAACTAACGATGATGGCTTTGTCCTGATCGCGCATCACGCCGTTGATGAAATTTACGGCGGCCTCTTGTTGGAAGTGGAAACGGTCTCGAATGCTGTTGCTGGTGTCGATCAAAATGGCTAGCCTGAGCGGCAAATCGCTTTCGGAAGTGAACTCGCGTATGGATTGCTGCTTCTTGTTCTCAAAGATAGTGAAATCGCCGCGCGTCAGATCGGTCACAAAGCGACCCCGTTTGTCCGTCACCGTGAACAGCATGTTGACGCGAGTGACTTCGGTTCTGATGATCGTGTCGTCTTTGGTAGGTTTGGCGGCAGCCTCCTGCCCAGCGCGGATGGCGCCTAAGGTGAGGATGCCAAAGGTAGCCAACGTCAACAGAGAACGGGCATTGAACTTCATTGCAATACATCCATATTAACGAGAGTGATTGGCAGGCTCGGCGCGCAGTGTTTCAAGCAGGGCGGCGAGCTCGGGCGCCAGTGGGCTTTCGACACTAATCCGCCTGCCAGAGCTGGGTGAATTGAAAGCGAGACGATGAGCGTGTAAAAAGAAACGCTTCAGTGGAGCGGCTGGAGCGCCGTACAGCCGGTCTCCATAAATAGGATGTCGCAGGCTCGCCAGGTGAACGCGAATCTGGTGTGTCCGTCCTGTGCCAATGCGCACTTCGAGATAGGAGAAACGGTCGAATGTCTCGAGCGTTTTGTATTCGGTGAGGGCCGTGCGGCCGCTGGCAAGCTGGGTCGTCATGCGCGTGCGGCGCACGGGGTCGCGGGCAATGGGTTTGCTAACACGGCCCTGCGGTGGTTTCAAATGGCCGTGCGCCAGAGCCAGGTAAATCTTTTCGATCTTGCGCAATTGGAATTGTATGGCCAGGGATTGGTGCGCCTTGTCCGTACGTGCGACAACAATCGCGCCGCTGGTTTCGCGATCAAGGCGGTGAACGATGCCAGGACGTAGATCGCCATTGATCCCCGACAGCGTGCCGAAGTGATGAAGCAACGCATTGACGAGCGTGCCGTGCGCATGGCCCGCACCAGCGTGAACCACCATGCCGGCGGGCTTATCGACAACGACCACGTCGTCATCTTGATAGAGAATTTTGAGGGTCAGGTCTTCGGGCTCGGCTCGGAGAGGCGCAAGATCGGCGGGCGACACCTTCACTGAGTCGCCGGAGCGCAATGTATAGGACGCGCGTACCGGCGCAGCATTGACTTGGACGCGCTCTTGTTTGATCCAAGCTTGTATGCGCGAACGGCTGTAGTCAGGCAAGCGCTCATGCAGAAAGGAATCGAGGCGCTTGCCCGAATCAGCGGAATCGGCAACTACGATTGGCGGATTAGTTGGAGCTTGTTTCGTACGGATGCCCGTCTTTGTAACGCAGTTCGCCGGCATTGACCGCAAAAGGCAAATGGTTTTCTTTCGGAGGCAAAGGGCACGTAGCGTAGGGCGTGAAAGTGCAAGGCGGATTGTAGGAGCGGTTGAAATCCAGATCCACTTTGCCATCGACGGGCAAAGGCACATTGAGCATGCGCCCGGCCGGATAGGTCGCGGTCTTGTTGGTCAGGTCTTTGAAAAGGAAGTAGAGCGTTTTTCCGTTGGCTGTGTCTTCATAGATCGGGCGGAGGTGATATGCCTGGCCTTCAAATGTGAACTCAACCAAACCCGGGCTCTCTTCCATCTCCGTCTGGCCCAGCATATTCAGAATGGGGACCTTCTTAACGTCTGGAATTAGTTTCGCTTCGAAGCGCATCGCCGGGTTGATGGGGAAATAGCTCATGCCTTCGAAGTTCTTGAGCGCCGGGCTGGCGCTATCTTTGGCCCGAATGCCGAAGCGGTCACCGCGTTTGATCACGAAGAAGGATACGGAGCTGACTGTGACAACATCGGGATTCTTGTCATCGGAGGACAGAAGCTTTGACGCACCCGAGGGATCGGTGAAGGTGACGTTGCCGGCGGCAAGCTGCAGCCGGCCCATTTGCGCTGGGACCGTTTTTGGCAGGACGAAATCGTTGTTCGGCGCTGAGCCGATCGTGTTATCGCCTTCCTTGAGCCAGAAAAGCCCTACCAGTGTGAGCCATCCCTTTTCTGAGCGCAGACCTGTGTCGCGGTGCTTTTGCCAAGCTCGAATTGAGTCGGTGTAGGAAGTGGCGGGTTCCATGGACATTAGAAGCGCGGCGAAGACGGCCATGCCGATCAGCATGCGGGGCATGGGTGAATTCTAACAGCTTTTAGTGCGGAACTTGCGCGTCTTTCAGGCGATCTACGCGATCTGTTGGGTCGCTGCCGTATCGGCGGCAACATCCACCACGGGATTGTAGGTCAGTAAGCGCGAGCAACTCTCGCAGAACATAACCTTATCTTGTTTCCGCAGATCCTGGAAAAACTGGGGACGCAGCGCAATCTGGCAGGCGCTGCAACGGCCGTCCGTCGCATCGGCGATGGGTGTGTTTTTGGTTTTCTTGCGAACACGCTCGTATTCGGTATGGAGCTTGGGGTCCATTTGCGCAGCAGTCGTTTTTCGTTCCGCTTTTTGTTCGGCGAGTTCCTTCTGATCGATGGCCGTACGCTCGCGAGCCTTGATCTTCGCGGCTTCCACGTCTTTCTGCTCGGCTTTCAGACTGACTTCGGCCGCTTTCACATTCTTTTCCAACGGCTCAGACTGTTCCATCAGCGCGAGAATCTTGTCCTCGCACTTGCGGATTTCACCCGCCAGATAGTCGAGCTCGTTCTGAAAGGCTTTGTACTGTTCGTTGTTCTTGGCGCCGAGCATCTGATCCTTGAGCTTGGAAATCTTCTGCTCGTGGAGCTGAATGTCGCCTTCCATCTTCTTGCGGTCGCGTTGATTGGCGGTGAGCGCGGATCGGTCGGCTTCCAGGCGCCGACTATGCGCTTCCAGACGCTTTTCGATCTCAGCTATGTGTTTCGGGAGAGTCGCAATTTCCTTGTCGAGAGATGCGATCTTACGGTCAAGCGCCGAAAGACGCAGCGCAAGAACCAAGTCCTGGAGCATTAAGAAGTGATTTTACCATGCATGATCGCAACGCGCTTCCAGGTGGGAACGACGAACGAATGGAACGCGAAGCCAATCTCTTCGATATGAAGAACGCGCGCGGCTGCTAAGAACAGCGCCAATGCGAGCGGAATCGCAATCGCGAGTTCGCTGCAATAGCCCAGTCGCGTCTCGGGAAACACTGTCAACCAGCGACTGCGTAGCAGAACAAGCGGGAGCGCCATGACAGCCGAGGCAAGTGCGATGCGCAGTAGAGTGACGCAGAGGTAGCGGCCTTCCAAGCCGCCAAGTCTGCGCCGTAGACACTCGGCGAGACAAAGACACTCGACGCCGACGGCAATCGCCGTTGTCAGAGCCAGTGCCTCGAAGCCCATATGCCAAACGCGCAGCAGCAAGAGTGGCAGCGCGAGATTGGCGGCAATCGACGAGATGCCTATCAGCATGGGCGTGCGCGCATCGGAAAGTGCGTAGAACGCGGGCACGAGAACGCGCGTCGCCGCAAAAGCTACAAGTCCAACGGCATAGCAACTCAACGCGAGTGCGCTTTGCCGGGTGTCATACGCATTGAAGCGGCCACTTTGGTAAACGGCGCCAATCAAAGGTTGACCGAGCGTGATCAGGATCAGCGCGGACGGAATGGTAAGCAGGAAAATCATACCCAGGGAACTAGCGACAGTCCTGCGAAATTCGTTGAAATTGTGGGCGGCAGCGCTCCGCGCCACGCTGGGAAGAATGGCTGAGGCGAAAGCGACGCCAAACAAACTCAACGGAACTTGCACAAAGCGCATGGCAAAACCGAGCCAGCTCACGGGGCCGTCGTGACCCCGCACCGGGTCATTGATCTGCGACGCGAAACTGGTGTTGATAATCAGGTTGATTTGCGCGGCGGCACTCCCGACAATGGCGGGCAGCATCAGGCGGCCAATCGAGCGTAAGCCCGGATGAGACCAGTTCCAGACAGGCCGGAACCGGTAACCGAGTGAATGCAGTTTGGCGCGTTGCCAGCCAAACTGAAGAGCGCCACCTACCACAACACCGTAAGCCATGCCCTCAATGGGAGCAATGCCGAAATAGGGTCCCACGGCATAGCCGATCAGCAGTCCGAAGCCAACGGATCCGATATTAAAGAAGATGGAGGCGATGGCGGGAACGCCGAAGCTGCCATGAGAGTTCAACATCCCGGTAGCTTGGGCTGCCAGGGCAATCAGCAACAGAAAAGGAAACATGATGCGCGTCAGGTGGACAGCCAGCTCGAACTTTCCCGGAACGCTCGCAAATCCGGGAGCCAGCAGCCATACGAGATTGGGCGCGAACCACATGCCGAGAAGGCAGAGTATCCCCACTACCGCGACAATGGCCGTAGTAACCAGATTCGCCAGTTCGCCGGATTGGAGTTTGGAGCCTCTTACCAACGACACCGTGAATGTGGGAACAAATGCCGAGGAAAGAGCGCCCTCGGCGAACAGATCACGCGGCAGATTTGGAATGCGGAAACCCAGCAGGAACGAATCGTGCGCGAAGCTTGCGCCAAAAAAATTGGCCATTACGATTTCGCGCACCAATCCCGTGAGACGGCTCAACATTACAGCGATAGACACAATACCCGCCGAACGTACGACCTGCACCTCGGGAGGCGAGCACTCGGGCGTTACCTCGGCGGACGGCAGGGTCCGCTCGGTGAGAGTTGGTACTGTCATTTACTGCCCAAAGACGGCAGAACGTAGATACGCACTTCTGCCAGAAACCCCTTATCGAACGACTGTTGACTGTAAAATGCTTTACTAATGATTTAGCGGGTTTTTGCGTACTCGTCAAGAAAGTGCGCAATCGTTCGTATACCAGAATAGTAGTTACTGAGCCGGTACTTCTCGTTAGGCGAGTGAAGTCCGTCATCCGGCAGGCCGAAGCCCATGAGAACGGATGGGATGCCCAATTCCTTGGCAAACTCACCCACGATCGGAATCGACCCGCCGCTGCGCGTGAAGACAGTCGGCCTTTGAAGCTTATCGCTGAATGCTTTAGCGGCAACCTGGATGGCTGGATGGTTAGGGTTCACGAGAATGGCGGGCCCGCCGCTCAACAAGCGAACTTCGATCTGAACGCCTTTGGGGGTGTTGGCGCGGACCCAGTCGCGGAACTGTTGTAGTACCTTTTCATACTTTTGTTCCGGTACCAAACGGAAACTCACCTTGGCTGTCGCCGTAGCTGGAATCACTGTCTTCGCGCCGGCACCGATAAAACCGCCCGCAATGCCGTGAACCTCAAATGTCGGGCGCGCCCACATGCGGGCCAGCACGGACTGATCGGGCTCGCCCGTTAACGCGCTCGCGCCCACGCCGGTTTCAAGAAACTCCTTTTCGGAAAATGGAAGCCGCTTCCAACTCTCAACTTCAGCGGCATCCGGAGCCTTAACGTCATCATAGATGCCTGGGATTTGGATGCGGCCATCGGCGTCCTTCGCTTTGGCCAGCAGTTCAATCAGGGCAAAGACAGCGTTGGGCGCCGTACCTCCAAACACTCCAGAATGCAAGTCCCGGGCCGCACCGCGCGCTTCCACCTCTAAATACACCAAGCCGCGGAGGCCAATGCACAAGGTTGGCAAGCCATCGGCAAACAGTTCCGTGTCGGAGACCAGCGCCACGTCAGCCTTGAGCTTTTCCTTATGTTGCGGAACGTATTTTGAAATCGACTCCCCGCCGATTTCCTCTTCGCCTTCGATAAGAAACTTCACGTTGAGGGGAAGCTTGCCGTTGTATTCGTGATTCAAAGCTTCGATGGCTTTAATGTGCATGTACATCTGCCCTTTGTCGTCGCACGAGCCTCGCGCGTAAATGTTGCCGTCGCGGATCACTGGCTCAAACGGCGGCGACTTCCAAAGTTCAAGCGGATCGGGTGGCTGCACATCGTAATGGCCGTAGCAAAGCACGGTGGGCTTGCCCGGGGCATGCAGCCAATCGCCATAGACAAGCGGGTGCTTGGTCGTAGGGATGATTTCGACATTCTCAACGCCGGCAGTCTTCAGCGCATCGGCCACGAACTGGGCGGCGCGGGTTACGTCCTGTTTGTGCTCGGGAAGAGTGCTGACGCTCGGGATGCGCAAAAACGTCAACAGCTCGTCAAGAAAGCGAGCCTCGTTTTTTTCAACGTAAAGATCGACGGGTGAGGAGGACAAGAGTGGGAAACCTTCCGTTCCAAGTATAGAAAGATCCCTACGGCGAGACGCGGAAACTAGCGGCTGAGGTTGAACTTTACCACGATCGCCTGCGTAACTTCGACAGGATCTCCATTCAACGACGCGGGGCGGTACACCCATTGCAGAACCGCCTGTTTCGCAGCCACATTGAGCAGTGGATCTCCACTCAACAAGTGCAGATCTTTGACTGACCCATCTTTCCCGATGGTGGCCTGAAAGCGTACGACCCCCTCCATCTTCCTCTCGAGTGCGGCGTGAGGATAAACCGGTTGAACGGAATGGATGAGAACTGGTTGGGTGAACGCGCCGCCCAAACGTATGGCGGTGACCTCTGCTGTCTCGGTCTTTGGCGCGCTTGTCTTCGGCTGGGTGTCAGAAATTTGAGTTGGCGGAGTTTGAGCAGGGGGAACCGGTGTTGGTCCAGTTTGGGGAGCTGGAACAACCGGTGGAGGCGGCACGGAAGCCTTAGTCAACATAGGAAGACCGGACAAATCGGCTGCGTTGGCGGTCCCGCCGCCCAGAGACGGGGGTGCCAGCTTAAGCATTGATCCAGCGCGCACCGGTATTTGTAGTTTGGGCGGCGCTAGCGATTTCGGATCGAAAACCCGTCGATCAGGCGTGGAGGTATCGGCGGCGCGCAGAACGACTTCGGCAACGGTTTTATCATTCGCATCCAAACTGGAAGGCGCGGCGGTCGTAGGTCCTGTGCTTACTTGCGCGGCTGCTGCAGGTTGTTGACTTGAATCGACTGGTCTGATTATTCGCTTGGATGGACTCACTTTCTTAGCGTCCATCGTGCTATCGGGCGCTGTTGAAGGTGCGCCCAAAAAATAGTAAAGTGCGCCGGCGACCAGGAGCGCTGCGGCGGAAAACGCTCCTATCTTTGCCCACGGCAGACCGCTGGGTACAGCGAGTTCCAGAATGCGTACGGTTTGTCTAGGAGATGTAGTCCCGGCGGTGTTGGCTGGCGGCGCTACTGGGCGTGGCGGTTCGACAGCAGGTGGCGCGACTATGGGTTCCCTCGCAGGTGCGTCAGCGGCTACCGCCGCTCTGGCAGCCGCTGACGCGATTGCCGCCGCCACTTGAGCTTGGCTTTCGTCCAGCTCAGGCTCGGGTTGGACGTACGCTAATGCCGAAGACCCATTCTCGCTTATACCCACGCCGTTGCCGATAGCCGTGTTAGGTATTTGCGGCGTGAATCGTTCCTGACTCTCCAACGTCGGCGACGGGGCGATAGGTGGAGGAGCTGGTTCGGGCGTTTCCAGCGCTGGGACCGCTCCACTCGCCGCCACAGCAGGCATCGCTGCGGGAGGGGCTGGACGAGACGTGGTCTGCCTTCGCGCGGCAATCTTCGGTTTTTCCGACTCGTGTTCGGAAAGGCCGAAGATCTGTGAGGACGGGCTCTTCTCGGGCTCCCTCTCACTGAGTTTCCTCGCAATGCGCCGCGCTTCATGCCAGCGGCCACGGTCGGTTTGCTTCAGCGCCTCCGCCATCAGCGCGTCGTCTTCTTCCCGCTGCAACCCGCCGGCGAGACGCGTCAGATCTGCCAATAACTCTCCGAAATTTCGGTAGCGCTCCGCCTGGTCCCTCGTGAGCGCTCGCTGAATCACTTGATTCAACGGCTCCGGTACGTCGGCCAAACGCGGCACCTCGGCATCCATGATGTTGCCGATCATCCGATCGCCATCATCGTCATAGAAAGGATGACGGCCCGAGATCCATTCAAAGAGCGTCACGCCGAATGACCAGATGTCGCACTGCTCGTTGGCAGTATCAATCGCAACGAGTCGTTCTGGACTCATGTAAAACGGCGAGCCAATTAGGTAACCACGGTCTGTAAGGCGTGCCGGGTCGAAAGAAAGCCGGCCTAGTCCAAGATCGAGCAACTTCGCTTGACCATCGTCGCTCAGCATGATTTTCGAGGGCCGAACGTCCAGGTGGAAAACCCCGCGTTCGTGCGCGCTTTTAAGAGCCGAGCCTACTTGCTGCATGACGCGGATGCGCTCGGCCAGCGACAATTTGCCGCCGCTCTTGAGAATCCTGTCAAGGTCCCTCCCCTCGACGAGTTCCATCACAATGTACGGGAAATCGTCTTCGAAGCCTAGATCGTGCACCGCCACCAAATCGGGATGGAGCACGCTAGCGGCGGCTACCAAGTCTCTCTGAAACTCGCTGAGATGCTCACGCTCGGTCTGAGTGGTGGCTACCTTAATGGCGACAGCGCGGCCTTGGGGGTCCACGGCGCGATAAACGCGGCTGTAGGTGCCGCGTCCTATGCGCTCACTAATAGTGAACTTCCCAATCTGTTTTAGCATCGCATCACGAAGCTTGCCACCTAACTATTAGCTACATCACT
>Ga0075017_100003338_pt1 | contig 10078 bp, 11 predicted proteins | sample AleBraG_ABR_2012_FD_71475 | JGI IMG/M metagenome (GOLD analysis project Ga0075017, IMG submission 71475) | Freshwater sediment microbial communities in response to fracking from Pennsylvania, USA - Alex Branch Run_MetaG_ABR_2012 | ecosystem: Environmental > Aquatic > Freshwater > Creek >... | reverse complement strand
CTGGTGGCTTCGTTCGCGACACGGCACGTGCGGGTGGCGTCGAGGGCGGGATGACGACGGGCGGCTTGCTGGTCGTCCGTGCGGCGATGAAGCCACTTGCCTCCCTCAACCGGCCCGTGCTCGAGACGGTCGACGTCGCCACCAAGGAGTCGACCGTGTCGTTCAAGGAGCGGACCGACGTCACCGCAGTGCCCGCCATGGGCGTGGTGGCCGAGACGATGGTGGCCCTCGTGCTCGCCTCCGAGGCGCTTCGCAAGTTCGGCGGCGACTCAGTTGCTGAGCTCAGGCGGAACCACGAGGCCTTTGTGGCTCACCTGGGCACGACGCCCTCGGCCGCAACGGGCGCGTGAGTGCGCCGCGGCGCGTGGTCCTCATCGGTCTGATGGGTGCAGGCAAGTCGACGGTAGCCGCACTCGTCGCCGAGCAGATCGGGGCCCTTCGTCGTGACACCGACGAGCTCATCGAGGCCGAGGCCGGCCAGACCATCGCTGAGATCTTCGCCACTGAGGGCGAACCCTCCTTTCGCCACCGCGAGCTCGCGGCGCTCGAGTTGGCGCTCGACGGTGCCGGCGATGTCGTGGTCGCGACAGGTGGTGGCGTGGTCACGATGCCCGAAGCTGCTGCACTGCTCTCGACGGCGACGGTCGTCTATCTCAAGGTCTCCCCAAAGGTTGCAGCTCAGCGAGTCGGCATGAGTGATTCGCGACCTCTCCTCGGTGATGCACCAGGCGAGTCATTGGAACGCCTCACCCGCGAGCGCTCCGCGCTCTACGAGGCACTCGCAGATGTGACGGTCGATGCCGATGCCGAGGACGCCAGCCTCGTCGCAGCCGCGGTGATCGCCGACATCGGAGTGCAGATGTGATCCGCGTGCCCGTGATGGTCGAACCGCGCCCCTACGAGGTCAGCGTCGGTCCTGGCGTTCGCCACGACCTTGCCGCTGAGCTGCGACGGGTCGTCCCGGATGCTCGAGCGGCGGTGATCGTCACCCAGGACTCGATCGTTGATGCGGGCTGGCTCGAGGATCTCGATCCAGGGCTCGAATCGACGACGCTCGTCGTTGGCGAGGGAGAGGACGCGAAGAGCCTCTCCACGATCGAGTCGCTCTGCCGAGGCTTCGTCGAGCGGGGCCTGTCTCGCCACGATCTCGTCGTCGCCGTGGGCGGCGGTCTCGTCAGCGACATCGCGGGTTTCGCTGCGGCCAGCTATCACCGAGGCGTCGCCTACGTGACCCTGGCGACGACGCTGCTGGCCCAGATCGACGCATCGATCGGCGGCAAGACCGGCGTGAACTTGCCCGAGGGCAAGAACCTCGTCGGCGCGTTCCACCAGCCATCTGCCGTCCTCTGTGACACCGAAGTCCTCTCGAGCTTGCCGCCGGGCGAGTGGGCGTGCGGTCGTGGCGAGATGGCCAAGTACGCCTTCTTGACCGACCAGGAGCCCAGCGCCCAGATCCTGGAGCTTCCTCTCGACGAGCAGGTGGCGCGCTGCGTCGGGATCAAGGCGGCTGTGGTGGCCGACGACCCCTTCGAGTCTGGACGTCGGATGATCCTCAACTACGGGCACACCCTGGGCCACGCCCTCGAAGCCATTGGTCTCGAGGACCGTGCTTCGGGCCGAAGCGGGTCTGTCAGTGGACTGCGCCATGGCGAGGCGGTGGCGATCGGCCTGGTCTTCGCCGCCGAGCTCGCCCGGCGGCTGGGGCGCATCGATGACGATCGCGTGCTGCTGCACCGCCAGATCGTCGGGGGCTTCGATCTCGCGAGTGATCTTCCAGAGGGCCTCGAGGCATCTTCGCTCCTCGACGCCATGAGCCGAGACAAGAAGGCCCACCATGATCTGACCTTCGTCCTCGATGGCCCCGAAGGCGTGGCACCCGTCGCCGGCGTCGACCCCGGCGAGGTCCTCGCTACGCTCGAGCAGATGGGAGCCGCATGATGAGCGAGCAGGGCAAGGAGGTCCTCTTGTTGTCAGGACCGAACCTCGATCTCCTCGGCGAGCGTGAGCCGGAGGTCTACGGCAGCGACACCTTGATCGACCACGTGGCCCGAGCGGCCGCAGCAGCGAAGCGACACGGCCTTGAGCTCCGGCATCTCCAGTCGAATCACGAGGGCGACCTCATCGAGGCGATCCATGGAGCGAGATCGACCTCAGTGGCCATCGTGATCAACGCCGGAGCTCTCACCCACACCTCCTGGGCACTGCACGACGCCTTGGCCGCGTTCGATGGTCCCATCGTCGAGCTGCACCTCTCGAACCCGGCCGCCCGAGAGCCCTTCCGCCACCTGTCCGTCATCGCACCGGTGGCTCAGGGGGTGATCGCTGGCTTCGGCGGCCTCGGCTACGAGCTCGCGATCGATGCTGCCGCACGCCTGCTCGAGGCTGGAGCGTGAGCCGCGAGATCGGCTCTCTGGCGCCACTTCAATTCTCCAGCCGTCTCGACCGGCTCCGCTCCCGTTTGGAGGGGTCAGGGATCGACGGTCTCCTCGTGACCAACCTGACCAACGTCCGCTACCTCACTGGCTTCACTGGCTCGGCGGCCATGTTGGTCGTGACATCGGCGGGCGCGCTGTTGACCACTGATGGCCGCTATCGGACCCAGTCGGCTGAGCAGCTCGCCGCCGCCGGGATCGACGGTCAGATCGAGATCACGATCGGCGGTGCCGATGAGCAGCGCGCTGGGATCATCGCGGCGCTCGGATCGGATAGCCGGGTGGGCCTGGAGGCAGACGATGTGTCCTGGACGCAAGCGACTGCTTGGGCCGACCGGCTCGAACGCGAGCTCGTGCCCTGCATCTCGTTGATCGAGTCGCTCCGAGAGATCAAGGACGCGGGAGAGATCGACCGGATGAGGGAGGCAGCGAGCATCGCCGACCGTGCCCTCACCGAGGTCTTGCCGATGTTGGGCGCGACGGGCAGCGTGCCGATCAGCGAGGAGAGCTTCGCGTTGGCTCTCGATTCTGCGATGCGCAACTTGGGGGCTGAGTCAGTGGCCTTCGAGACCATCGTCGCGGCAGGGGAGAACTCTGCCAAGCCCCATCACCACCCTGGGAGCCGCGTGATCGAGGTTGGAGATCCTGTGGTCGTCGACTTCGGCGCCACCTTCGATGGCTACCGCTCCGATATGACCAGGACCTTCGTCGTCGGCGCCGAGCCGAGCGGAGCGCTCAAGGAGATCTTCGAGCTCGTCGCCTCGTCCCAGGCCGCCGGCGTGGCTGCGGTCAGGCCAGGAGCCGCGGCCAGCGACATCGACGGGGTCTGCCGAGGGATCATCGCCGAGGGCGGGATGGCAGAGCGCTTCGAGCACTCCACCGGCCACGGGGTCGGTCTGGACATCCACGAGCTCCCGTGGGTGGCCACCCAAGGGACGGCTATCTTGGAAGCTGGCGTTGTCGTGACCGTCGAGCCCGGCATCTATGTGGCCGGCGTCGGCGGCGTGCGCATCGAGGACACCCTCGTCGTGACCGAGGACGGCGCCGAAGCCCTCACCCGATTCACGAAGGACACTGCTGCCTGATGGCTGTATCCACCAACGACATCAAGAACGGCATGACGCTGGCTCTCAGCGACGGCCTCTTCACCATTGTCGAGTTCCAGCACGTTAAGCCGGGCAAGGGCGGCGCATTCGTCCGCACGAAGCTCAAGAACGCTCGAAGCGGTTCGGTCGTGGAGCGGACCTTTCGCGCAGATGAGAAGCTCGACCAAGCGATCATCGACAAGCGCGACACCCAGTTCCTCTACCGCGACGGCGACGACTACGTCTTCATGGACCAGACGACCTACGACCAGACCTCGGTGTCCTCGGCCGCGCTCGGCGACACGGCGAACTTCCTGAAGGTCGGCGATGGGGCCAACCTTCAGAGCTATCGAGACGAGATCATCGGCATTGAGCTGCCGGCGTCTGTCGAGCTGACGGTCACCGAGACCGAGCCCGGCATCCAGGGTGATCGGGTCTCAGGGGCGCGCAAGCCGGCCACCGTCGAGACAGGCTTCGTCGTTCAAGTTCCGCTGTTCATCAATGAGGGTGATGTGATCAAGGTCGACACTCGCAGCGGCGACTACATCACCCGAGCCTGAGCCCTCGCTGATGTCCGTCGCCAGTCGTCGCGAGGCGCGAGAACGCGCACTGGGCTTGCTCTATGAGGCCGACATGAAGCACGTCGATCCCATCGAGGTGCTCGATGCCCTGCCCGTGGCCCCTGACGGCTACTGCGCACTTCTGGTCCGCACCGCAAGCGAGCAACGACAGTCGACGCTGGCACTCATCGAGGAGACGGCATCGAACTGGCCGCTTGAGCGGATCGGACGACTCGATCGGCTGGTGATGGAGCTGGCGCTGGCCGAGCTCGCCACGGACGATCCGCCGCCGACGGCAGTCGTGCTCGATGAGGCCGTGGAGATGGCGAAGACCTACTCGACCGAGTCCTCCGGCGCCTTCGTCAACGGAGTGCTGGCGGCCGTGCTCCGGTCCCAAGGGTGAGCGTGAGCTCGGTGAACCTGCTGAGCATCGACGTCCCGTCACATCCGGCCTGCTGAGCGCGGCACGAAGACTCCGATGACGGGGATGGGCGGGCCGTCCTCAAGGCAGAGTCAGCAAGTCGCCGCTGCCTTCAACCATTCGCTTTGGGAGCAGCTCTTCCTCGTCTTGCTCATTTCGTCGGTCGCAACGGCCATAACGATCGCGTATCGCCGTCAGTCGCGGCAGCGGGGCTGGATCGTGCCGGAACCCTCCGCTGAGTCGAGTGCTCGATCGCTGCTCCGCATCGGGACTGCGTCGCTCTGGGTCATCGCGGGGCTCCTTCAGCTCCAGCCGGAGATGCCACTCGGCGTTCCCATGCAGATCATTGCGCCGTCCGCCGCGCATGGTCCTGGCTGGTTGCGCCACCTCGCAGACTTCATCGCCAGCGGCTGGATCCGGGAGCCAACCACGGCAGCAGGGATTGTGGTCTGGCTGCAGCTGGGACTCGGCGTCTGGCTCATTGCCGCCGATCGGGGCTGGTCATCACGGGTTGCCGGGCTGGTCTCTGCGATCTGGGCATCTGCGATCTGGCTCGTCGGGACCTCGATGGGTGGAATCTTCGTCCCGCCCGTCGGGTGGATGTTCGGCGCGCCCGGAGCGACAGCCTTTTACGCGGTCGCCGGCGTGGCACTCGCACTTCCCCTGGAGCGCTTCGAAAGCAGAGAGGCAACAGTTCGCTCGAGTCGAGGAATCGGTTTCGTCCTGCTCGGCTTCGCGATACTTCAAGCCTGGCCAGACCAGGGATATTGGTCTGGACGCGTCGGCCGCTCTCTGGGACCTATCGCCGAGATGGCCCGCCAGATGTCGACGCTCACCCAGCCCTCGGCGTTCAGCTCGGTCCAGCGGCACGTGGCGTCAGTCGCAGCCTCGTGGTCGTGGACGTTCGACCTCGCGGTATTGGTAGGGCTGGTGGTCTCGGGGATCTTGATGCTCGTCGCCACGTCACGCTCCGTGAGGATCGGAGCCTGGATCTACACAGTGCTCGCAGTGCTCGATTGGCTGGTGATTCAGGACCTCGGCTTCTTTGGAGGACTTGGAACAGATCTCAACTCGATGCTGCCTTCGGCCCTTCTGGTCGTCACGGGCGCCATGGCGCTCCGGAGCTCCGCTCCTGCCGGGCCGACCCCGATCAGGCGAAAAGTCTCACCGCAGAGCGAAGCGCGCCTGGCAATGACGGTCTCGTCGGCGAGTGTGGTTGTCACCGCGGCAGTCTCGCTCCTTCTTGTCGTCAGCTTGCGCTGAGCTCGCGCCGTCAAGCGTCAGGTCCGGTCCTAGCGTCCCGAGCCGCGATGACCTTGCTCGGCGTCAGAATTCAGCTCGGCCAAGTAGCGGTTCCAAGCCGCGAGCTTGTCCTGTTCGTCCTGACCGAGAGCGCTGCCGCCCTGCCCGCTCAGCTGGGAGTGGCCCGTCCAGATTCGCCAACAGAGGAAGATGGCCATCCCTGCGAAGAGTGGCCATTCAAAGACGTAGGCCCAGCTGAGGCTGTTGCCGCCTATCGCCCGGCTCAGCTCGAAGGCACCGGCGGCGAGGCAGGCGAAGACGACGAGAAGTGTCGTGCTCAGAAGTCTTGCCGCCGCCCATCTGGATGTCGGGCGACTCGACCCAATGATCGACGAAGGTCTCACACCCTTGACCGTATCGCTGCGTAGTCACCGTGAGCGTGGCCGGTCGCCGTTCACCCTCCAGTTTTCTGGTCGTTGACTGGTACCGTGAGCGAAATGGAGGCAGCTGAAAGCTCCATCTCCGAGACGGAGGGTACGGCTCCGCTGGATCGACCCCATGGTCTCGGTGCCATCCGTCTTCATGTCGCTCTCGTCGTTGTCGTCGTGGTTTGCTCACTTGCCTTCAGCGTGGAGCTTCAACGCGCGCTCGGTGGGAACGCGTTGAGCTGGGCTTACGTGTTTGAGTGGCCGATCTTTGCTCTCTTCGGAGTCGTGATGTGGCTGCGAACTATGAGGCCCGGATGGGCGCGATCCGTCAGGGTGCCGTCGGTGAAGCCGGAAGTGGCGCCAGAGTTCGAGGGGATGCTTGCTCGCTGGCAAGACGAGCAACGAAAGATCCAGCAGGCAGGCGGCGGCGTCGAGCCCAGTCACGAAGACGCGCAGCCGACCTGAAGATCGCACGCCATCCGAGGCCGTGGACGTTGAACTGGTCGCTGCTCTCGAGTTCGCCACCTGATGCTGGCCGATGCCGCTACCAGTAGAGCCCGACGTCGGACCTAGAGTCTCGGAGATTCAGCGCCTCCGAGCGTGGGCAGGCGAACGAGAGCCGAGGGGGTGGCGATGACCGGGATGGGGCGGGGCCTCTCAAGCAACGATCCCACCGTCGTCTCAGCCTTCCAAACGACCCTGATCCACCAACTGCTCATCATCGTTGGCCTTCTGACGCTGCTCGCCATCGTCTGGAATGGGATCCGCAGCGTTCAGTATCGGCGAGGCGCTGCCCCTTCAAGTCACAGAGCCGCGAGGAGCACCATCGCCACGAGGCAGGAAGCACCGGCGCGCCGGGTCCTGCGAATCGGCTTCGGTCTCTTCTGGCTTCTCGATGGCATCCTGCAGACCCAGACCGCCATGCCGCTCGGTCTCCCCAGCAACGTCTTGACGCCGGGGTCAGCGTCGTCTCCGACCTGGATCCAGCATGTTGTCAACGTCGGAGTGACGATCTGGAGCGATCACCCCGTATCGGCTGCTGCCTCCGTCGTCTGGATCCAGGTGGGGATCGGACTCCTCCTCCTTGTGGCATCAACGGGTCGCTGGTCCCGTGCTGCGGGTGCGATCTCTGCTGGCTGGGGCGTCGTCGTCTGGGTCTTTGGCGAAGCCCTCGGCGGAATCTTTGGCCACGGCGCGTCGTGGCTCTTTGGAGCCCCGGGTGCCGCTCTGTTCTATGTGGCTGCCGGTGTCCTCCTGGCGCTGCCAGAGCGCCTCTGGGTCGGCGAGCGTTTGGGCAAGATCGTCGTCAAGACGATGGGTGCCTTTTTCGTGCTGATGGGCATTCTCCAAGCTTGGCCAGGGAGGGGCTCATGGTCCGGCGGGTCGACGGCAAGCTCAGGAGTGGGAACGTTGCGTGCCATGACGGCCCAGATGGCCCAGGTCCCGCAGCCAGGGATCAGCAGAAGCCTGGTCACGGGCTTCGGCTCCTTTGACGCAGCACACGGCTGGGCGGTGAATCTCGTCGTCGTCATGGCACTGCTCAGCATCGGCACGCTCTTGCTCAGCGGAGTGCCGCAGCTCCTGCGGGTAGCGGTACTTGTCGGGCTGACCCTCTGCGTTGCTGACTGGATCTTCGTGCAGGACCTCGGCTTCTTCGGAGGGTTGGGAACGGACCCCAACTCAATGCCGCCGATGGCGCTTCTGCTGGTGACCGGCTACCTCGCGATCGTTCGGCTCCCCGAGCCGGCGGAGGAGCCAGCGCCCGATGCGCCGCCCCTTCGGTCGATAGCAGCACAGGTCGAACGGCTCTCGCCATCGCTGCTCCTCCGATCGATCGCAGCACTCGGGGCTATTGGAATCGTCCTCGTCGGCGCTGCCCCGATGGCGGTCTCAGCTGCGAATCGGAATGCCGACCCGATCTTGACTGAAGCCGCCAATGGGACCCCGAATCTCGTCAGCCAGCCCACTCGGCCGTTCACTCTTGTCGAGCAGAACGGTCGTTTGCTGAACCTCCATGACCTTCGTGGGAAGACCATCGTCTTGAGCTTCCTCGATCCGGTTTGCACGTCGGATTGCCCGCTGATCGCCCAGGAGCTCCGCATCACCGACCTGGCGCTCGGAGCAGAACGCTCGAAGGTCATCTTCGTGTCGGTGGTCGACAACCCGATCTATCGAAGCAGAGCGCTCGTGCGGTCCTTTGATCGCCAGGAGGGTCTTGACCGACTCGGGAACTGGCAACTTCTCACCGGTCCGCTTCCAGCGCTTCGGCGCGTTTGGGGCAACTACGGGATCCAAGTCGCTGTGGCGTCGGCCGGAGCGATGGTCGCCCACAACGACCTCGTCTACGTCATCGATCCCACCGGCAAGATCCGCGTCGTGTTGGGCTCGGATCCAGGGAGCGCCTCGGCCACAGCGCTCCACAACTCATTCTCATCGTTGCTCGGCCAGGAGATCCAGCGGTATCTCCCGACGTGATGGGTCTATCCAGCCGCCCTTGGCCAAGATGGCGAGCACCTCGCGCTGCTGCATCCCTTGGTGCTGTCCTCCTCTTGTCCTCGTGTTCGAGCGCCCCAACGACGTCACCGTCTTCGGTTCCTGCGCCGAGCATGGCTGGCTCTCAGTCGCTCATCGCTGGTGCGGACAGCTGGGTCAGTGTCCCCATGGGGCATCTGAGCGATCCTTTGAACATCTTCTGGCAGCTCCTCTCGCGCCGAGGGGAGGCCGGTCATTGGACGTTGGTGACGCCGCCCGGGGTCGCAAGCAATGGGGGCATCGCACTCGCGGCATCCCCAGGCAGTGTGCTCGCCAGCATTGCTGGATCGGGATCACTTCGGTTCTCGGTTCTGGCCTCGACCACGGACGGAGGGGCGAGCTGGTCTCCGGGGTTGGCTCCAGGAGAGATACCGATCTTGCCCAGCGCGCTCGGCATGTCCGACGGTCGAACCCTCGCCGTACTCTCGGCGGGACGGGGATCGATCAGCGTCAGCAGCGGGAAGCTCAAAGTCTGGCGAACCTTAGTCACGGGGGCGTATCTCGCCCGGAGCCCCGCTGCGGCCTCTTGCGACATCGGCCGGCTGACGGCGGTCACTGCCCTCGCCGGGGGCGCAACGATCATCGGAACGAGCTGTCGCGGCAAGGGTGCAGGGATATTCGAGCTCTCCACCGGGATGGCGATCCGAAGTGTTGGCCCGCCCTCCCCAGATGGAGTGACGAGCGAGCTTCTGCGCCTGGACGTCACGGGCACGACACTTCACGCACTCATCTGGCAGGCGGGCCAGAATGGCGAATCACTCGTGAATGCTCAGGCTCCGATCATTGGTGGACTGAGGCCAACGATTGGACACTGGTCGACTCTGCAGCCTTTGTTCCTCGGGCAGAGCAAAGTCATAGGGACCGCCGAGACCGCTTCTGGGACGGCACTCGTGCTTCGCACGCTGCACGGCGCGCAAATGGCGTCCTCGCTCAATGCAGCGGGGCGGTGGACGGAGCTTCCCGTCCTACCACGGGACACTCGTGCCCTCAGCTTCGGGCCTGCCGGTCAGATCGACGCCTTTGTGGTCAAGGGTGCGGTGCTGCGGGTGGAAGTTGAGGGGCCCACCGGCTGGCGGCTCTCGCAGCAGATCGATGTTCCGATCGAGTACGGCTCGTCGGGTGCCGGGCCTTGAGATCAGTGGTCCGACCTGTGGGACCCGGGGCAGACTCAGGCCGATGAGTTACGTCATCGATCATTGGGCCTTCGATCCCTTCGTCATCCTGGTGGCGGTGATCGTGCTCGCGGAGGAGCTCGGTCTGGCTCGATTGCGGCGACGATCATCGGTCGAGCGATCGCGTCGCCGAAGGATCAACTCGATCTTCTTCTACGTCGGATTGCTGGCGCTGATCATTGCCGTTGATTCACCGGTTGACTACT
>Ga0075017_100003337_pt1 | contig 10078 bp, 10 predicted proteins | sample AleBraG_ABR_2012_FD_71475 | JGI IMG/M metagenome (GOLD analysis project Ga0075017, IMG submission 71475) | Freshwater sediment microbial communities in response to fracking from Pennsylvania, USA - Alex Branch Run_MetaG_ABR_2012 | ecosystem: Environmental > Aquatic > Freshwater > Creek >... | reverse complement strand
GAAGTCAGGAATCGAGGAGGTTGTGTAAACGATCCGGGGAAAGGTCGGTCAACCTATTTTCAACGACGCTGAATGCGAAATGGTTTGTTGGACAAAAAACGGATCGAAATAATTCTTAGGCGGAGGGGAAACGGGAAAGGAGAAAATTTTTTCTAAAGAGAAAAATAGCCTCCAGTTGTCGACGGACAAATAACCGGTTGGCCCATCGGCCTAAAAAGCCCAGGGGTAGCTTATAGTGGACCAGGTCCCTCATTTCCACCCCACCAGGGATTTCCCTAAAAAAATGGGCATGGTGCCAGAAAGCATAGGGTCCAAATCTCTGTTCATCAACAAAGAATTCGCCTTCCTGAACGTGGGTAATCTCGGTAACCCAGTTCAAAGGAATGCCCAACAGCGGCTTGATCCGGTATTGGATAATTTGCCCTGGAAAGATCTTTTTAGAACCTGACCCGGATTCGATAGCCATGCCCAGATAAGGAGGCGTGAGATCTTTCAGATTTTCGGGGTTTGAAAAATAATCCCAGGCTTCAGAGGCGGAAATGGGCAGAAATTGAAAATTTTCTAGCGTGTTGACTTTGGACATGGATCGGGTATTCGTTAATAGCGATATTTCAATTCAGAATGAAAGTGTTCCAGGACCCTTTCATAGACCTTAAAGCGTGTTATTTCTTATGATCCGGAAACAATAGCGGTTAAGTTTACCCTGAAAATCGAAGGGTGTGGTTTGCCCGGTAATGTCTTTTACGGTGCAATCGGTAAGTTCCGCCGTCTTCATTTCGAAACGGCTGAAGTTGGTGCTAAAATACAAAATCCCACCGGGTTTGATAGCCGCCAGGGTATTGTTAATCAATTGGGGATGGTCGCGCTGAATATCCAGGAAATCTTCCATCCGCTTGCTGTTGCTGAAGGTCGGGGGATCCATGATGACCAGGTCAAAATACTCTTTGGGCAGGGTGGGTAAATATTGTATCACGTCTTCGTGTAGGTATTGATGATGGATCGGATCTAGCAATTCGTTCAGCTCCATGTTTTCTTTTGCCCATTTGAGATAGGTCTTAGAAAGATCAACGGAGATCACTTCGGATGCGCCCCCGGCTGCCGCATAGACTGAAAAGGAACCGGTATAGCAGAATAGGTTTAATACTTTTTTTCCCGAAGAACTCTGCCGGACTATATTTCGGGTGATCCGGTGATCGAGGAATAAGCCGGTATCCAGATAGTCGGTAAGGTTAATTTTAAATCGGAGTCCCTGTTCATGGACAATCATAAACTGTTGCTCATCGTCCAGTTTTTGATATTGGTCCTGGCGGTTTGATTTCCGCTGGCGGGTTCGCAGTACAAGGCGGGACTCTGGAACGCCTGTAATTTCACCTATAATGAGTTTGCAGTCTTCCAGCCATTGGGCATGTTCCTCATCCTCCATATGGTGGTTACGGCGGTATTCGGCAATATAGAGCCAGTCTTCATACTTTTCAATACAAAGCGGAAATTCAGGTAAATCATGGTCATAGATCCGGTAACAGGAAACGTCCTGTTTCTTGGCGATTCTGCTCACATGACGGAATACTTTCGTAAGCCGGTTGCGAAACATGGTCACCTTTTCTGGAGCGATCATAGCGGCAAGTTAGGAAGATACGCCTTCCTTTAAAAGTCACGCAGGATCCACTGATTTAGCGATTTCCCATTCCAGGTGCCAGGGACGATAATGCGTCGGATACAATACAGAGGATCGCTGGGGTCTGGTTTTTCATTGAGTTGGAATGCGGCTACAAATCCCCTTTTCTTCAATTCGGGAAATGCAGCGGTATTCCACAGGCCAAAGGGATAAGCAAAATAACGGATGCTTTTGCCAGTTATCTGTTCAAGCAGTTTGGTGGGTTTATCGAGTTGGATCACCCAGTCATTGCCTTCATATTTTTTTACATTATGATGATCCCAGGTATGGGAACCGATCGTATTACCCTCATCGGAAAGGCTACGGACCTGATCCCTGCTCATATAATGGGGACGTCCCAGGGAAACGGTCATGATGAAAAAAACGCCGGTAAAGCCATATTTCTTCATCTCCGGATAGGCGACCGTATACTGGTCAAGGTCGGTGTCATCAAAACTCAGCATAATCGGCTTGGAGGGAAGGCGTTTTCCGGCAATCAGGTAGCCATACAGTTGATCGGGTGTGATGGTATGATAACCACTGTCGGACAGCATGCGCATCTGGGCCGCAAAAGCAGCCGGCGGAACGATGTAATCCCGGGAAATTTTGGAGTCCGTCACCTTCCAGTCTCGGATCTGGTGATAGCAAAGAATGGGAACCTGTTTTTTGGCCAATATTTCAGATGCCCGGGGAATGGCACTGGCCGGAGGATTTGACTTGTCAACGGCGCTTTCCCTGGTCTCAGTGGATACTCTGCCTTCACCGGAAAAAGAGGCCATATTGCTACCCGAGTTCAGTTCCGGGCTCAGGTTATCCGGCATCGATTGACAGGATATTAAAAACAGCAAGCAGGTACAAAGCCATTTCATGGAGATCGGATTTCTTGAAAACTATAACGCTTTTACCCCATTCATTTATTGCGTAGGTTCGTTAACTGTTTCGTGTAAATTGCAGCAGTCTAATTTTAAAACTTTTTCCATGCGCTGGAATATACTTGTCCTGTTTTTTTTACTTTCTCCATCGTGTTTTTCCCAGAGTCCCTACTTGTTTATTGGCACGTATACCAGCGGACAGAGTAAGGGCATTTACGTATACCGTTTTGATGAATCCACCGGAACGGGCAGTCCCGTGAGCACGATAACAGCAAAGAATCCCTCCTATCTCTGCCTATCTCCCGACGGCAAACACCTGTATGCTACGGACGAAAATGAATCCGGCGGATCGGTTGGAGCTTATGCATTTGAACCCAGCACGGGGCAACTTGCTTTTTTGAATTCGCAATCCAGTCAGGGTTCCTGCCCCTGTTACGTTGCCGTGGATAAGTCAGCCAAATGGGTTTTTGTGGCTAACTATTGTTCAGGCAATCTGACCGCCCTGCCGTTAAACAGCGACGGATCCCTGGCGCCCGCTGTTCAGACCATCCAGCATTTTGGAAAGGGTCCCGATACCGCCCGTCAGACCTCAGCCCACGTGCATTCCACGATCTTTTCGCCAAATGAAAAATTCCTATTAACGGCAGACCTGGGGATGGATAGAGAAAATGTTTACGCATTCCAGGCAGATCACAGCATCCCGTTGACTGAGGCCCTGGATTCCTCCGTTGCTTTAAAAGGCGGTACCGGTCCCCGGCATATCATTTTTCATCCTAAAAAACCCTGGGTTTATATCATCGGGGAACTCACGGGCACGGTGGATGCTTTTCTTTTCGATTCGGTTTCTGGCAAACTGACCCACTACCAAAGAATCCGAACTACTCCGGATACCTTCAAAGGATTTGCCGGCAGCGCAGATATCCACATCAGCGCCGATGGTCGATTTTTATATGCCAGTAACCGCGGGGAATCCAATACCCTGGCCGTTTTTGCCATTTCTAAGGATGGATATCTGGAAAATAGACAGTATATCTCGGTCAATGGCAAACATCCCCGCAATTTTGTTATCGATCCGTCCGGGCGATTTCTCTTAGTGGCCAATCGCGACAGCGACAATATTGTTGTTTTTTCCATTGATGGGACCACCGGTAAATTGAAGGATACCGGAAAGCAGATCAGTATTCCGAATCCGGTTTGCTTAAAATTCATGGTCCCCTAACGGAGATCTTAAACCGAAATAATATGTGGTGGGTCTATGCCTTGCTTTCTGCCTTTTTTGCCTCTCTCACCGCCATTTTTGCCAAAATTGGCGTGACGAATGTGAGTGCCAATTTGGCCACGGCGATCCGGACGGTGATTATTCTCCTTATTGCCTGGGGCATTGTTTTGTTCAGGGGTGACTATCGCAATCTGCCGAACTTGTCCAGACATAATCTGTTTTTTCTGGTTATTTCCGGGATGGCTACCGGCCTCTCTTGGATTTTTTATTTTAAAGCCCTTCAAATTGGTAAAGTATCCCAGGTCGCGCCCGTGGATAAATTAAGTGTGGCACTTACCATTCTGCTTTCCGTCATTTTTCTGGGAGAGGCCCTGAGTTGGAGAACGGCCACGGGCGCCTTATTAATCATTTGTGGAACGATAGTTCTTATTTTCTGATTCGGCCGCCAAAACATCTCCACTTCATACTAAGTTCAGCATCTCCATTGCTATAAAATTAATAACTTGTTTAAGGGATATCTGTCGGGATTTCTAATAACCCCCTATTCAATGACCTGGTCCGGTCTTAGGACCCTTGAGTAATATGAAACCATTAATCCTTTTTGTTCTCTTTTTGTCGGCCCTGCCAAGGGCAGCTGGTCAGGATCTCAACTCCGAGGCCAATCCGAATCGTTTTTTACAAGATAGTCTGATGACCCTTATCCACTTACAAAAGAACGACACCAATGAAGTCAATGCCTTGGTTCAATTGGCCTTTCTTACTGACTCTCCGGATTCAGGCATCGTCTATGTAGAACGCGGTACCGCCCTGGCCAGAACTTTACAATACCCAAAAGGCGAGGCAAATGGTTTATACGTCTGGGCTTACTGCTTCAACACCAAAAAAAATTTGGATCAGTCCGTGTTCTATTGTTTAAATGCGCTGGATATCTTTAGCGCCCTGGGGGATAACAGAGGCATTTCCGAATCCAAACTCCTCCTGCAGGGCGGCTATCGGGATTTGGGCGATTTTGACCGTTCGCTGTCATACGGGATCCCCGGCGAACAACTGGCGGAATCGTTCAATCTAAAATCCGTTTACAATTTTCCCGGTCACCGCCTCGCTCCGCTGTTTCTGGCCGAAATAGCAGGAACCTATCTCGCCAAAAAACAGTATGACTCCTCCTTGTTTTATGTACAAAAAACCATTGATCAAAAAGAAGTATTCAATGGAGCCGTCTGGAATTTTCCTGTTTACCTGTTGGGCAGAATTCAGACCATTCAGGGGCATTACGCCGACGCAGTTCAAAATTTCAGAAAGGCGCTTCCCCTGGCCATACGCAATCAGTTTTACAGTGATACCCTCCAAATTTTCAGTGGATTGGCTGAGGTCTATTTGAGAATCGGTCAGTTAGATTCCGCTATTCATTATGCAACGATCGTCGTCGATCATCGATATAATGGAGAAACAACCTATACGGAGTCCGCTATCGAGATTCTCGCAGAAGCCTTCAAAAGCCAACATCGATATGACAGTGCCATCAAATATGTTGAATTCAGGAATTTCTATAAGGATAGTTTGCAGAGCAGCAAAATATTAATCGATATTCAGAATCTTGAACTGACTCAAAAACTAAAACAACAAGAATCGGCAGCCACCGAGTTGCAATACCGCGAAAAATTAAGATTTTATCTACTGGTAGGCGGCGCGTTGATTTTCTTGTTGATTGCTATTTTTCAATGGCGGAACAACAGGCAGCGGCAAAAAGCTTATGCCTTGCTCGAAAAACAGAAATGGGAGACCGAACAACAGAAGGCAAAAACAGAAACGGCTTTAGGTGAATTGAAGACCACACAGACCCAGCTGATCCAGTCAGAAAAAATGGCTTCCCTGGGAGAACTTACCGCTGGAATTGCCCATGAGATTCAAAACCCGTTAAATTTCGTCAATAACTTTTCTGAGATCAATTCGGAACTCACCGGAGAACTGGAGGCCGAGATTGATAAAGGCAATTGGGAAAAAGCGAAAGCCCTGGCCAGAGATATCTTAAGCAACCAGGAAAAGATTAGCCACCATGGAAAACGCGCAGAAGCCATAGTAAAAAATATGCTTCAGCATTCCAGGACGACTACCGGGCAAAAAGAACCGACAGACGTAAATCAATTGATTGACGAATCCCTGCGGCTGAGTTATCAGAGTTTTCGGGGAAAAAACAAGAGTTTTCTATCCGCATTGCAGACCGACTATGATAAAGCAGTTGGCCTGTTAAATATCAATCCGCAGGATTTTCGAAGAGTATTTTTAAACATTTGTAATAACGCCTTTTTTGCCGTACAAGAAAAGGCCGGTCTGACCGCTAAAGGTTTGCCAGATACCGGGGCAAACCAAGAACCGTATCGACCGCTAGTTTCCGTAAGCACTACAAAGGGCCAAAATAAGATTGAAATAATATTCAGAGACAATGGGAACGGGGTACCCAAAAAATCATTTGACAAAATTTTTCAGCCTTTCTACACTACAAAGCCACCCGGGGAAGGTACTGGACTGGGTCTCTCGATGAGTTATGATATTGTCAAAGCCCATGGCGGTCATATTAAATTAAACTCTGAAGAAGGGGCATTTACCGAATTTTGTATAGAGTTACCCATTGCTGGCAATCAAATCTAGACTTCCGTTATTCAATACACGTCACTATCTCCCACCCTTTCCCGACCTAAGTCAAAGGGGTAAATCCAGGTTTTCGCAGGTCATAGAAAAATCTTATCAAAAGGTGGATCTGCTAAACGACCTGCCAAACATACCCCACTAAAAAAGCGTTGTTACCCAAACCTTGCTTTTTGATTGACTATCTTTAAAGTTTCCCTTAATCGGCAGAGCAGTCACCGAAAAATATTCGAAATGGACCCTTCGTATACCCAGTTCACGAATGGATATGCCGATTCAGTGATTATTTTTACTTTTTCAAATCCATATTAATTTTTATTTAGTGACCAATCAGGATCATAGACATTCCGATCAACCTTTCAAATATTGGCTTGCTTTCAGTGCAATTTATATTATATGGGGGACGACCTACCTGGCGATTAAAATCGGAATTGAAGATTTTCCGCCTTTTATTATGGCATCCATTCGTTATTTTATTGCCGGCGTAATATTGCTGGTCATTTGCCTGGTCAGAAAGGAAAAAATATTTTCAAAAGGTGTCGGCCGAAATCTGTTACTCGGTGCTTTTATTATGACCTTTGGCCAGGCGATTGCCTTCTGGTCAGAAAAGTATATTTCTTCGGGCCTAACGGCTGTTTTTGGTTCTTTACTTCCCGTCTGTTATATCATCACCGACAGGCGTCATTGGCATAATTACCGGGGAAGCAAGATAACCATGGCCAGCATTGGGCTGGGCCTGGTAGGCATCATCATTTTATTTATCAAACCTTCGGAAGCTTCCGAGGTGCACACCGGGATGCTCAGTTTCATTGCCTCAGTCGTTACCGTTGCTGGTTGCTTTTGCTGGGCCGCGGGTTCCTTATTTTATAAATATCATAAAAGAACCGGGTCGCTGCTGGAAAACGTGGGATGGCAACTGATCGGGGGAATGATCTGTTGCGGGATCATTGTATGGATAACCGGTGAGTGGAAGGGATTTGACTTCGGCCTCATTTCTGTGAAAGGATGGTTCGCGGTGATTTATCTGGCCATTGCCGGATCCATTATTGCCCTGATCGCGTTGTATTGGCTATTGGCCCGTAGACCTGCAGCGATCGTCGGCACTTATGCCTATGTGAATCCGGTGATTGCGGTGCTGCTGGGATTTCTCATCGCCAATGAACGCATAAAACCCATACAAATCCTGGGGATGGCCCTGATATTAATAGCCGCCTATATGGCCAATCGGGTCAAATTTAAGACGGGGAATGGTTAATCATCCCGACGCCGGGTTCAGCCATTTTTTTTAAGGATCTCAAAATATAGCAAAATCTCCTTCCAGTTATTTAACCGGTGATGCCGTTCCGCATAGACATTGTGTGAAGCGGTAAACATCAGGGGTATACCTGAAAAATGATCCAAGTTTTTCAAATGGTCGTCGATGAGGTAATCGGTTTTGATAATGCTTTTGTCGCCACAAAAAACAATATTCTTCCAGGACACAAAAGGAAAGTGCTCTTCCAGCCAGCATTTTTTTTCATATAGGGATAGTGGAAATTCCATGGCGGCGGATACAATGAAGACGTCGAAATCTTCCATCAGGGATTTGACTGCTGATACACTGCCTGGAATCAAAGGCAGGGTTCGGAAAAAACCTTCACTATGCACGTAACGGTGAACAGCCGTTTTGTCCGGCAAAGATTGGTGTTCCGGAATCCCGAGCAAAGTCTGGCGGTCAACTTTTTGACCGGACTCCGTTTCATAGTAATGTATAAAGTGCGATTCCGTGTCAGCTAAAACGCCATCCATGTCCACGGCAATGGAAATGCGGTGCGTGTTTTTTTCGTCCATGGTCAAAGATATCGTTCGCGCAAGATGTTGAGATGGTGTTTGTGATGTCCATAGATCAGATTGATCAGCAGCCGAACGGAAACCGGATATCCGTTAGCAGAACCTGTTCTATTCAGCGCTTCATCAGACAGGGATTCGATGAAGGCGATACTGGATTCTCGCACCCGGGAATATTCGCGCATGATGTCTTCTTTTTCCCTTTGATTAGCTCCCGCAAATTTGGCGTAATCCGCTTCTTCAAAACCAGCCAGTGGGGTTTGGTCTCCTCTGGAAAACCGCAGGGCGCGGTAAACAAAAATTCGTTCACAATCCGATAAATGCAACAGCATGTCCTTAATGGTCCATTTGTCCGGTGCATACCGAAATCCCATCTGTTCTTCCGTGAGCGGATTAATCATTTCCTCGGTATCCGAAAATATATCCTCCAGGTGAATGAGCAGGTTCCCGTCATCGGGCACCAGATTGATATAACGTTGATAAAAGGGAGCGACCGTCTCCTTGGGTTTGTAAATCTTATTCAAGGTTTGTGATTTCAGACTTCAAAATTAAGAAACTCCTTTGCGATCACCACGCCCTATTTTTTACACTCTCTTTTCAACGCGGGAAAATCAAATAAATTAGTCTACTTATTTGGTAGACTTATATATTTGCCCTAATCTTGTATCTGCATCGGGTCATGTGGCCGAGTGGCTAGGCATGGGTCTGCAAAACCTTTTACGGCGGTTCGATTCCGTCCATGACCTCCGTGAGCAGTTAAATTTGATGGCAGTCGTTATCGGGGCGTATATCCATACGCCCCTTTTTCATGAAGTTCTGCCCATCGATCTCATCGCCGGACGCGGATTCCCTTTAACTTTAATCTCTACCAACCGCTAAGCCATGAGAAAATACCTCTTTGCTTTCCTTTTATTTTTATCTCTCCAGGCCCAGTCGCAAATCCTCAGTTCAGCGGGCATCGACAGTTTGGTGGAAAGATCAAGAAAAAGTTTTCGGGTACCGGGTATTGCAGTGGCGATCATCAAAGATGGAAAACTGATTCATGTCAAAGGTTACGGGCTGCGTTCACTCAATACCGGACTGCCGGTGGACGCCAATACCTTATTTGGTATCGCGTCCAATACCAAGGCTTTTACAGCCATTGCACTGGGCATGCTGGTGGATGAAGGCAAAATTTCCTGGGATGATAAGGTAAGAACCTGGATTCCGGAATTTAAAATGTATAGTCCCTATGTTACCGAAGAATTTACGATACGCGACCTGATTACCCATCGCAGTGGACTCGGCTTGGGTGCCGGAGACCTGATGTTTTTTCCTGATTCCAGCGATTTCGAATTGAAGGATATCATTTATAATCTACAATTTTTAAAACCCACGGCGGGTTTCCGGTCAAAATTTGCCTATGATAACAATTTATATATTGTTGCCGGCGAAGTACTGAGGAGGGCCAGCGGTATGTCCTGGGAAGATTTTGTGGAAAGCCGGATTTTGAAACCCGTGGGCATGTCCCAGACCGCGGCATCCTTCGACAGACTCCAGGATACTGCCAACATTATTGATGCCCATGCGGTAGTGGAGGGCCAGGTCCGCGTAATTGCTCGTAGTCATTCCAAGGCAGATCATCCGGCGGGGAGTATTTATTCCAATCTTCATGACCTGAGCAAATGGGTCACCCTATTGCTAAACCAGGGCTATCTCGGACCGGATTCTTTACGTATATACAGTTTGTCAGTCCAAAAAGAAGTCTGGTCTCCCCAGACTATTTTGCCTGTCGATGATCCCAATCCGTATCATTCCCACTTCAAAGCCTATGGCCTGGGGTTTTTTCTGGAAGACCTCAATGGCTATAAACAGATTAGTCAT
>Ga0075017_100003334_pt1 | contig 10082 bp, 4 predicted proteins | sample AleBraG_ABR_2012_FD_71475 | JGI IMG/M metagenome (GOLD analysis project Ga0075017, IMG submission 71475) | Freshwater sediment microbial communities in response to fracking from Pennsylvania, USA - Alex Branch Run_MetaG_ABR_2012 | ecosystem: Environmental > Aquatic > Freshwater > Creek >... | reverse complement strand
TGGAGAGGTTGTGCTTCCTGCCGCCTTCATCAAGAAACGGAAAATCCGGCGCGGGAAACGGCGCTAGCAGCCAGGTTTCGACCGACGTGGGCAGCGTCTCCGATTCCTGAGTGGATCCGGCGCCCTTGTTCGCTGGCGCGGCGTTCTCAAAACTCTCCATCTGCGAAGGCTCAGAGCCTTCTGCCACCCAGATTCTGTGGTTGATGGGCAGATTACGAAGTTCCTGCACCAAGCCGCCCGGCCAGTGAATGGTCGCGCGCACTGGACCTTTCGCCTCGCCGAGTCCGAAGAAAACATCCTTACTATGCTGAGAAAGAAAGCCGGAGCCGGCCTGGACCGTGCGCGTCTGACGCCCGGCCTCCGTTTCAATCGTGATCGCGGTTCCGATCGCATCGCGATTGCTCTTCTTTCCTTCTAACCGGAAGGCGATCGAAGGCGGAAGATTCTGCAGCACGTTTTTCAAAACCCGCAACTGCGGCCCGTTGCGGTTCTTCAGCACGACTTCAAGCCGGCCATCATGATCGAGATCGGCCAGAGCAAACGAGCGGCCGTCTTCGACGAAATCCAGGTCCACGACCGCGGACAGATCTGAAAACGTGCCGTCGCGATTGTTCGCGTAGAACACGTTGCGCTCATATCCGCTCCAGGTACCGTCGGAGCGGATGAGTTCGTTGATTGCATTCCATCCCGCTTCGTAGCTGGGCGCAACTCGCGCGTCGTCTGGAGAATTGGCCACAACCTGCCGCCAGAAGAAGCTGTTGAGATCAGCTTTTGGCATCCCCTCGGACAACGGCCCTGACACCATGCCGTTCGTGATGTAGAGATCGGAAAATCCGTCGTGATCGAAATCAAAGGCGTCGCTCGACCACGACCAGCGGCCCATTCCCGCGCCCGACGAAATCGTCACGTTGTCGAACCCACCGCCGCGGTTGCGGAATAACGAATTGCCCATGGCGTGCTTCTGATACAGCGCGCGAACGTCCTGAGCCGAATCCTGCTTAAAAACATCCTGCATTGAGATGCGCTCGCCGGCCGCCGTCCACATGTTGGCAACATAGAGATCGTCCGCACCGTCGTTGTCGTAATCCAGCCAGCAGACGCTCATGCCAGCGCCCACATCCTCAACGCCAACTTGCGCGGCGACGTCGGTGAAGGTTCCATCGCCGTTGTTGCGGTATAGATTCTTTCGCCCGAAATCGTTCACCACATACAGATCGGGCCAGCCGTCGCGGTTGTAGTCGTTCCAACCGCAGCAGAAGCTGTAGCGCGTATTGTTCTGATGGAGACCGCACTCGGCGGTCACATCGCGAAAGGTGCCGTCGCGCTGGTTGCGCAGCAGAAAATTCGGCGGCCCATTCTCCGCATCGTGATACGGAGATGGATACCTGTATTGCCCCGTTCCCTGGTAGTAGGCATAGAGACAGAAATAAATATCGAGCCAGCCATCGCGGTCGTAGTCGGCGACGGCAGCGCCCGTGAAAGTTCCCTGCGGCGGATTGGCGAAGTGAAATGCCTCCGGCCTTTCACGAAACTTTCCTCTGCCTTCGTTCACAAACAGCAAAGGCCCACTCGCACGCACGAGAATCACATCCTGCAAACCGTCATTATTAAAGTCGGCGAACAGCGCGCATGCCGTGTTTTCGAGAATTCCCAGGCCGGACGCTTCCGTGATGTCATCAAAAGTTCCGTCGCCGCGGTTGCGATAGAGGCGGTTGGGCAAACCGGCAGGTTGGCAGACGTAGAGATCATCGAAGCCATCGTTGTCGATGTCGGCAACCGACACTCCGTTGTGCCCGTAGATGTCGATGCCGCATGCGCCGTCGAGAAGCGTGCGCCAGTAGTCGCTCCCGTGCATCATCTGCGCCGCATAGGAGGGATTTCCGCCGAGCGCGATAGCAGTCATGTCGGCATAGACCGGGGAACGGGAGCGGGCTTGCGTCTCTTCGAGCGCATGCCAACTCTGGAGGCGAAATTCCTGGCGCGTGGAAGGCGTCCACACCATATCCCAGTATCCGACCCGCTGCTCACGGTGGAAACCCGCGCCGGTCCCAACAATCTCGTAGCGCACGCGAGTGGCGACGCGGGAAACCTCCGATTGCGATCCCGCGTCGATTTTTGTGATTTGAAATTCCGCAGTGGATATCTGGGAGTAAGCAGCGAACAGGGTGTGAAGTTCACGCGAGAACGTTTCGCGATCCAGCGCCCTTGGAGCCGCAAATTTGTTCTGCCGGACCTCAATCCCTGCGTTCGACCGCACCAGGCGCGACTGCACGGGCTGGAGCGAGGTCGCCGAAAAATCCTCTGCCAGTGATGTCGCGATCACCTGCCCTTCGAGAGGCGAACGCCGCAGGCTGGCGCTCCATTCCGCCAGTATGGCCGCAAGCTGATCGGCGTATTTTTCAGTGACGAACTGGTCCAGTCCGGACCGTACCTTCAGCAGCGTGTCGTCGAGCAGCCGCTGGCTGCGATAGTGAGGATGAAGCTGATAACTGGCCTCGCCGAGAAAAGCCGCTCGTTCCGGCCCGGGGAGATTCAGCCCCCATAGACTCGTGGGAATCAGCGTTGCTCCCGCCCCCTGGCAGAAGCGGACAAGAAACTCGCGACGATCGAGACCGGCGCTCGCTCGGGGCTTCCCTGCCCGGCTCAGAGCTCCGGCCCCTGCAAAGTGGATGGCGTTAGCGACAGGCGCACGAGCACTACTTTAGCTCAGCCATCACAATTGCCACTAGTCACAACCAATACCGGTAAATCAGACTTTTGGAGTGCGCTTCTTAGGGGATCGTTTCGCCGGCGCCGCTCCTCCCTTTTTCGCCGCCTTCTTGGCTGGCACCTTCCCTTGATTCCCCGCACCCTTCTTGGCGCGCGCCTGCCCGCCAGCGGGAGGTGGTGGCGGTGGAGGCGGAGGACTGCCCGGGGCGTCCGAGCCAGGCAGATCGGCTTGGCCCAGGTAGGGCAAATGCAGGGAGCGAAGGAATTTGGGGTTTTCGTAAATGGGCAACAGATCTTTCCCGCCGTCGTAGGTGGTGCCGAGCCAGCTGACAGTGCTGGAAGCTCCCGAGAGAGTCCATGCGGCCTGCCAGATGGCGGCAAGCGTGACTGCGCCTGCGGCGATCACCTCGATCGTCGCGTCACCGCAGTTGTCCCAAAGGGCTTTCAGGACAGCGGCGTTTTTCGTGGCGCTCTTGCCGCCGCCCGGGTGTGCCTTGTTGTAAACGTCGCAGATCGTTTCCGGCGGCAGGGTCTGATGACAGAAGTTCATCAGGTCCATGACGGCCATGGCAGCGTCCCACGGGCTGGTGATGCTGCGCGGCACAAAGGTCAGACTCTCGATGGCCGAAGCAATGCCTGCGGCGATCTCGTCGGCGTAGGCATCCACCATGTTGTCTTCATAGGTGGAGTGCACGCCCGTGGACGCGCCGTTCAGGCCATCCGAGTGCTGCGAAGAGTGCAGCGGCTGGCAAGAGTCTCCCACATAATGCGCCAGGCAGCCTGCCGCTGTGAGGAATTCTGCTCCGTCCGGTTGCTTCGCGTAGTCCACCAGTTGAGCGAAGATCTGCCACACACGGAAAGGCAGTGCGCCGTAATTCATGGTTTTGCTGGTTGCCGCTGAGGGAACCGGTGCGTGTTTGTAGAAGTCGATCCAAGCCTGGTAGTCGAGCGACTTGGCATCAGCCAGATAATTCTCCAGCAGCGTCTTGCCGTCGGCGCCGGGCAGGTCGATGTCTGCGTAGTGATTCCAGTTCTCCTGGGCGCGGGCCACGGCCGGCTTGCTCTTGTTGATATTCGTCTTCCAGACAACGTCGGGCACATCACTGAGCGGAACAAAACCCGCACCCGCCTGCAGATGGGTGGCCAGCTTAATCTGGGCATCGCTGCTGTAACTAAGATTGTCGACGTTGCTGGTAAAGAATTTCTGCAGCGCTGGATCCTTGACCAGGAAGCAGGCCTGCTGGCCGATCTTGAAGTGGCCGACCGGCCCCCAGTATTGCGTGCGCTCGGCGGCCGAATCCTGGACGATGTCGAGACTGAGTTCGCGGAGAGTTACCGCCACCGACGTGGCCAGCGAAAGTTGCAGGAATTGCCCGGTAGCGGGGCCGCTGCTGATCCGCTGTCCACCCCACTCCATAGCTACGGGCGACAGTGTGTTGGGTTCCAGCACTGAGTCGAGACACCACAATGAGCCCGAGTCTCCGGGCTGAGTCATCAACGGCTTGGTGGCGGCGGCGCCGGAGCCGATGACGAAGTCTGCCACATAATCTCGCCCTCCAATCGACTTATAGCGATAGAAAAGCGCCTTGATCTCACCATTCATTGGGCCACTGGCAGCACCCTGGCCGACCACTGCCCGGCCAATCCAGGAGAGCGAAGCCGTTTCCGCACTGAAGTCGGCAACCGGGCCGAGGGGCTTTGCCAGAGCTTTCGGATCCCAGGCGTTGGCATCTTCCATCCGGACGATGGCCGCGTCGATGTTGACGACCGAATCTCTTCCCGGCAACTCGGGATAGATTTGTGAAAACGTCTTCTCCGTCAGCTTTCGGGCTCCTTGGGTCGTGCCTACCAGCTGCGGGATCCCCCTCAGCATCGCGCGCACTGGCCTTCCCACCTCGCCTGCGAGGTGAGTATTGGTAAGCACGTAAAAGTCACTGCCATCGGAAACCAGACAGGCGGCGGTTCCCATGCGGCGCATTCCCTGAGCATCGACATAGAGAGGACTGCCAACGCCCAGAGTGCTCGAATCGAGACGCGAAGCCGCGACGGTGCGCGCCGGCAAGTTGGCCGATTGGGCCAGGACTACACAGATTGGAATCATGCGTCCGTCCGCCATGTACACAAACGGCGGGATCACTTGTTCGGGCTTGGCACTCAGGTCGTTCAGGGTCTGCCACTCGGTGACAAACACCAGGATGCAGGGCCAGGACCAGTCTTTGACCACAGAGTTCAGCAGGGTGCGCGGCGACGCATCGGGCTCCCGTTCGCGCTGGTGACGGCTGTTCGCCGCGTCGGGATCGGTCGTACGGATCAGATAGAGGCCGATGGCCGTTGAGAAGACGTTCGGCTTGTGCGCAAGGTGCACGTGAAACTGATCGCGCGCGTCGAGCAGATCCTTGACGCCGAGGGAACGAAAATCATGAGCAAAGAGATTTTTCGTGGAGGCGGAGCGAAAAGAATGCTGTGGGCTTGGCATAGCAACTCACTATCGGAAGGAGTTAGGAATCGCTCGATATATTCACTTACAAGCTGACTATTTGCAACTAAATTCTGGAACTACCAGACTAACTTGTAAGTATTATTCTGGCTGTCGCCTGTTAGGTGTTAGCTGCGCCACTACGCCTTCTTTGAATAAGAAGTACATAGTTGGGACTAAGGTCTGCTGGCTTCCATCTTGACATCGTCAATAGTGACGGGATATCGTCAATGCCGATTTCGGCGGACATAGATAGATTGGAGCTGGAAATCGTGCCGCCGGAAGATCACGTTAAATACTCATTCCACAACGGTGCGTGTCCGCCCGGCATAAATCGGGAGTTGCCATGGCCAAGTTCCCGTACGAGTCATTGTGGGATGACAGCAACTTTTCCGTGCAGCTGGGAGTTCTCCTGGCTAAGGCCACATTGTCAGGCGATGAGATCGGTCAAGGAATCATTTACTACCCCATTGGCGCTAACCTGATCCATCGGTCCGGCTGCCTGGATATTGAAATCCTGCTTCCCGCCGGCAGAGAAAAAGGGCACCACGTTCGGCTGCGGCGGTTCTCCCCACGGCAGCCGGAAAACGTAAATACAAGATTGTATGCGAGTGAAGCGACTATTTTCTCTCTTGCAGTGCGTCGAGGAGAATCACTGAGGGCGCCCCACCCTTCTCGCGAATTACACGAGAGGGTGGGGACTTTGGTTTAAGCTCGCTGCGCTCCGCCCAGCCCAGTCAGGGCCGAAACAATCGCAGCCGACCACCGAGCAATCTCATCCTCGCGCAGTGTCCGCTGTTCTGACTGGAACCTCGCACGCAGCAGAATCGAATATTTCCTCGCAGCAATAGCTCCGCCGCGAAAAATCTCCAACGGACGAAACTCGCGCAGTTCGGCGATGCCGGCAGCAAGAACTGCCGCCCGCATCCGCTCAAACAAAACATCATCCCCGAAGACAAACGAGAAATCCCGCTCCACCGCCGGATACTTGGGCAACGGCGCAAACTTCACCGGCCGCAGCCCCAGCCGGTAAAGCTGGTCGACATCAAACTCGGCCACAAACACGTCCTGCCGCAGCTTTCGCGCAGCGGCCACTTCCGGATGAATTTGCCCAAACTGCGCCACCAGCGCGCCATTCACCAGCGCCCGCGCCGACCGCCCCGGATGAAAATACTCTGCCACCTCGCGATCGTACGAAACCTCGCCGGCAAACGCGCCCAGAAGATTTTCCACGTCGCCCTTGAATCCGCGAAACGCCTCCGCCGCAACCGCCAGCTCGCCCTTGCTCACGTCGAGAGCGCCCCCTACCGGAAGCAGGGCCCGCACCGCCGACCCAGTCGCCCCCAAACAAGCCCGCCCGGGCTCTATTCGCTCGCCACTGGACATTTGATAAACACTGCTGATCTCAAACAGCCGAGCCTCGGTTACATCGCGATTCAAATTCCAGGCCAGCATGTCAAGCATGCAGGGCACAAGCGAAGTCCGCATCACCGAAGCCTCTTCGCTCAGCGGGTTCTCCAACTCCAGCACCGGCGTTCCCGATGAGAAAACTTCCGCGTCTGCATGCGAAATGAATGTCAGCGACAACGCCTCGTTGTATCCCAAAGCCAGCGCCCGCACCCGCAATGCCGCGTCCATCGCGGCATGCGGCAGTTCCACCACCGCACCGCTGTAGGCCGGCAGGGTATTCTCGAATTTGTTGTACCCGTGCAGCCGCGCGATCTCTTCGATCACGTCGATTTCGCGTTCCACATCGAGCCGCCAGCTCGGGATTTGTACGCGGAACTGCGCGTCTCCCTGGCCTTCCGGGATCAGCATGAATCCCAGCCGCTTCAGCAGCCGGAAAATCTGCCCCGCGTCGAGATTTCCCCCCAGGATCCGGCGCACCTCGGAAACCCGCAGCAGCACCGGGGCCTGATCCATGCTCCTCGACACAACATCGACCACCCCGCCTACCAATTCTCCGCCACCGGACTCCAGAATCATCTTCGCGACGAGATCGCACGAAAGAATCGTTGACTCGAAATCCGCTCCCCGCTCAAAGCGATGCGAAGCATCGGTGTGCAGCGCATGGCGCCGCGACATCTTCCGCACAATTCCCGGATCCCACCAGGCCGACTCGATCAGGATATTCCGCGTCTTTTCGGTGATCATCGTGTCGTAGCCGCCCATTACGCCGGCCAGACCGACGGGCTTGCTGGCGTCACAAACGACAAGATCGTCCGTAGTCAGCTTGCGCACTATTCCGTCGAGAGTTTTCAGAGTCTCGCCGGCGCGCGCCTTGCGCACAATGATCTTCCCGCCCTCCAGCAGTTCCATGTCGAACACGTGCGTTGGCTTGCCAATTTCCCAAAGAACGTAGTTGGTAGCGTCGACGGCATTCGAAATCGGCCGCTGATCGAGCAACTGCAAGCGATGCGCAATGTTCGCAGGCGAAGGCTTGATATGAGTTCCACGAATGACGCGCGCGCTGAACCGCGGACAGAGCGATGGCTCTTCCACGATGATCGGGAAAGGCGCATCCTGCGAAGGCTTGGGTGCCCCATTTCTCGCGTCTTTTGCGAGAAGTGGGGATTTGAGGTCCCACCTCGCAATCGGTTTCAACGGCAGGTCGTAAATCGCCGCCGCTTCCCGCGCCACCCCGAAATGATTCATCGCATCGGGACGGTTCGTCCCAATCTCCATCTCGAATACGGTGTCCGAACCCGCCCCGCTGATCCCCTCGACTCCGAGGCCAATATCAGTCAAGTCCTCGGCCAGCCGCCGCTCATCGACGGTGAGGTCAACAAAATCGCGAATCCATTGTGCAGAAAGTTTCATGAAAATCAGCTATTAGGTGTGAGCAATGAGCTATGAGAACAGAACAACACGGTTGCTCACAGCTCCCTGCTCATGACTCATTGCTCTATCCAAACTGCTGCAGGAACCGCACATCCCCCTGATAAAAGTACTGCAGATCATCCACGCCATACTTCAGCAGCGCCAGACGGTCTACGCCCATGCCGAATGCGAATCCCGAAACTTTTTTCGGATCGTAGCCGTTGTCCTTCACGAACTCGAACACATTCGGATCGACCATGCCGCAGCCCAGCACTTCAATCCATCCCGTCTGCTTGCACGGACGGCAGGGCGCATTCCCCTCGCGCTTCCCGCTTCCGCCGCAGATGAAGCACGTGACATACAACTCCGCGCTCGGCTCCGTGAAGGGAAAGAACGACGGGCGGAAATGCGTCTTCACCGACGATCCAAACAAGGCCTTCATGGCATGATCGAGCGTGCCCTTCAAATCGCCGAACGTAATATTGGTATCGACCGCCAGCCCTTCAATCTGATGGAACATCGGCGAGTGGCTCGCATCCGGCGGGTCGTTGCGATGAACCGTCCCCGGAATCACGATGCGAATCGGCGGCTTCATCTTCTCCATCGTGCGAATCTGGACGGGAGAAGTATGCGTGCGCAGCAGCAAGCGCTCCCGCTGCGGCTTCGACTGCTGGCCCGCGATGAAGAGCGTGTCCTGCGTGTCCCGCGCCGGATGGTTCGGCGGAAAATTCAGCGCCTCGAAATTGTAGTAATCCGTTTCGACCACCGGACCTTCGGAGACCGAGTAGCCAAGCTGCCGGAAAACGGAAACGATCTCACGCGAAGTCTTGAGAATCGCATGCTCAGCCCCAATCGGCCGCCGCACTCCGGGCAGAGTGATGTCAATGTCTTCGGTCGTGAGGCGAACTCCGGTTGATCGCTCAAGCAGAAGGTTCTCAGCGGTCTCAATCGTCCGCTCAACATCGGCCTTGATCTGATTTACGCATCGGCCGGCTTCACGCTTAGCGTCTTTCGGCGCGCCCTTCAGCCACAGATCGTTAATCTGCGTCAGGATTCCGTTCTTGCGCGCCATCCAGCGATCGCGAAATGCCTTAAGCTCAGCATCGTTGCGCACAGACTGAGCATCGGTCACGCACGCAGCAATGCACTCGCCCGCAGCCTGCTCCAGCGCCGCCGCCGAATAGTCCGTAAGTTTGGGAACGGTATACGCCACGATGATGAGTAACACGCCCTGTCAGAATGACAAGGTTAAGTAAGAATGCGGGTGCCCCATGTCTCGCATCTTTTGCGAGACGTGGGGACTTTGACCTTGCACAAAGAGCCGGCAGCCCTGCGACCTAGGCCAGCGCCGCTTTCGCCTGCGCCGCCAGATCCGCAAATCCCGCCGGATCATTCACCGCCAGATCCGACAGAATCTTACGGTCCAGTTCGATACCCGCCACCTTCAGCCCGTGGATGAACGTGTTGTAGCTCATCCCATTCAGCTTGGCGGCCGCGCCGATGCGCACAATCCACAGCGAGCGGAACTGCCGCTTGCGCTGCTTGCGCCCGGAGTAAGCAAACTTCAGCCCGCGATCGACGGCTTCTTTCGCCGCTCGATACAGCTTTGATTTTGTGAGGAAATATCCGCTCGCGCGGTCTAACAGCTTTTTACGCTTCGCGCGGCGTTTGGTCCCGCGTTTTACACGAGGCATGGTGTTCTCCTTTTTGCTTTCGTTTTATGGCGGCTGGAGGTAAGGACGATTCGCCGGATGCCGGCAATCACTGACCTCTTCACACGCCCGAGGGCAGAGGCTAGCGGTTAGGGGTCAGAAGAAAACCGTGGTGCCCCCTAGCCCCTGATCCCTGCCCCCTGCTTTCTCACTGATACGGAATCATCCGCAGCACTTTAGCGAGATCGCCATCACTCACCAAGGCCGACTTGCCCAGCTTCCGTTTCGATTTCTTGTCCTTCGACGTCAGGATGTGACGCAGCTTCGCGTGCCCGCGCTTCACTTTTCCTGTGCCCGTCTTCTTGAAGCGCTTGGCAGCGCCTTTGTGTGTTTTCAGTTTCGGCATAAGCCCCTCAAAAACAGCC
>Ga0075017_100003332_pt1 | contig 10085 bp, 6 predicted proteins | sample AleBraG_ABR_2012_FD_71475 | JGI IMG/M metagenome (GOLD analysis project Ga0075017, IMG submission 71475) | Freshwater sediment microbial communities in response to fracking from Pennsylvania, USA - Alex Branch Run_MetaG_ABR_2012 | ecosystem: Environmental > Aquatic > Freshwater > Creek >... | reverse complement strand
GGGGGGGGGGAGCTATATCGCCCAGCGCATGCTGGCGTCAAAGTCCGAAAAGGACTCGCTCGGCGCGGTCCTGTTCTTCAATATCGCGCACTACGTTCTCCGGCCGTGGCCCTGGATCCTGGTCGGGCTCTGTTCAATCATTATCTATCCGCAGCTTTCGGATATTCAGGCGGCGTTCCCCAGCCTTGACCCGAAATTGCTGGGGCACGACATCGCCTACCCGGCCATGCTCACATTCCTGCCGGTGGGGTTCATGGGCCTGATGATCGGCGGTCTGATTGCGGCAAATTCCTCCACCAACCTGACGCATCTCAACTGGGGGGCGTCGTACCTTGTCCACGATTTCTACAGGAGATTTCTGCGCAAAGGGGCGAGCGAGAAACACTACGTTCGGGCGGGCCGCCTTGTGACGATCGGCATATTCTTCTGTGCCTCGGGGACCGTCTTCCTGCTGGACTCGGCGAAGGATGCGTTTGACATCATCCTGCAGGTCGGCGCGGGGACAGGCTTGCTCTATCTCGTCCGGTGGTTCTGGTGGCGGGTCAACGCCTGGAGCGAGGTGGCCGCCATGGTCAGTTCGTTCGTCGTTTCGGTCACGCTGCTCGTCCTGAACAGAAACGGCGTGCACGTGAGCACCCATATCGGCCTGCTTGTCACCATTGCCTTCACGAGCGTCTGCTGGATCCTCACCGCGATATTCGGTCCGGAGACCGACCGCGTGACGCTGACGGAGTTCTACAGGAAAGTCCGGCCGTTCGGGCCGGGCTGGACCCGCATCCGCAAAGAGGCCGGTATCTCGGTCGAGGAAGCAAAATCCACCGGGCAGAACATTCCACTCGCCCTCCTCGGATGGGTGGCGGGATCCACGTCGATCTGGTCGGCGCTCTTTGTCGTCGGCAATTTTCTTTACGGTCGCATGGACTATGCGCTCCTGTTGTCTGGAGTCTTTCTCGCGAGTGCCCTGGCCCTGTTGTATGTTGTGAACAGACTTTGGACGGGTAAAGGAAGTGGAGACAATGCTTGAAGACACTCCTCTGCCCCCGCTCTCCGTTTGCCTCTCTGCATGACATCCGACTCGAAGATTCGTGGGATACGCCCTGTTCGGCACCGTTGCACATGGCCGACGGAGCGCCCGCACCCCCGGAGTTAGCAACATCGGTCCGCTGTTTCTGGAACGACCTGTTTCTCTTTGCCGTCTTTTGCTGCCGCTTTCGGGAGTTGAAGATCATCCCCGGCCCGCCAGCATCGCACGCGGAACGAAGAACGCCGCTGCTGTGGGAGCAGAGTGATGTTGCGGAGGTTTTTATCGGTGGCGGTGCGCGGGCGACGGGACGGTACTTCGAAGTTCAAATCGCGCCGGATGGCCGGTGGACCGACATGCGGGTTGTCAAGACAGTCAACGGTCTTTCCCTGGACCCGCATTGGTCATCCGGCGTCGAGTGCAAGTCCCTTATCGCGGCCGCCGGAAGTGAGTGGAGGACGGCTGTGGCCGTACCGTGGAAGTCGCTGGACTTGCGAGGGGCACTCGAGGTTCCCTGGGAATGTAATTTTTATCGTGCTTCAGGGAGAATTCACGGAGATGAGTTGCTCTCCTGGGCTCCCACCGGCTACGGCAAGCAGTGCTTTCATCGCCCGGAAAAATTTGGGCGTCTGGTTTTGTCGTGATGCCTGGGAGAATTTTGAAAATCCTCTATTTTTTTGTACCTTGTGAGCGCGGTATCAAAACTGGTTTCAGAACTTGAGGAATTGATACCACCCATCTTGAAAATGTGCCCAACGTACACCTGCTGAAGTAGCTCAGCGGTAGAGCAGCGGTTTCGTAAACCGCAGGTCGTGGGTTCAAATCCCACCTTCAGCTCCCACAATGACTCGACTTAGCTTTGTCTGCTAAGTCGACGTCATTTTGAGGATCCCGCCTTCTTCTGGCGGGATCCATACCCTCTTCGTCGTGTTTCATTCGACCGTTTCCGCAATCTGTGGAAGCGGTCTTTTGTTTCCACCCGACAATTTGCCGTTGGTGAGTTTCTGGAACGAACTGCGGTGTACAAGACTGGAGGTCACCATCAAACCGTGAGAATTGACGGATCCTACGACAAAGAGCGCAATCCGAGAGGGTCGGGCTCTGTGTTTCTGGTGGCGATTGATCTATCTGTCAACATTGGATGACGTCGGGGCTGTAGTGGTCAGGAGGAAACAAACTTCTGTCCGAGATGAACCCCTGTCCGACGATCCCGCAGAGTTCATGAAGAGCCTGGCACCGAGGGGGGATGCGCTGGAACAGGATGGAGCGGTCGAGTAAGGGGTGACTTGAGGGATGAAATCACAGACTTTTCGCGAGGTGTGACAGGAAGAATTGACACTTGAGAGGCTAGAGGGTACATTTCAGTTGTGCTCATTGAGAAGGTCGGCACTGTCCTCGGATGGTGGCCGACTTCCACATTTATGGGATCATCAATTTTGAAATAAGCGTCATGCGGTTGGAAGGATGGTTCCGATTCCTGAATAAGGAGTAGTTGTGACGTTCTCGACAAAGCGATTGCTCCTAATCAGATAAGTGCTACAAAAGCAGGTTAGTACCAAGGGGAGTGGATATGTCGCATTTTCGGACAGACGTGGCCTTGATCTTGTCGGTCATTACATTCGCCTTCTTCTCCCCCCAATCAAATGCTCAATGGATACAGACAAACGGCCCCGAAGGTGCTTGGGTACGACAACTTGCAGTGAGCGGTTCAAACGTGTTGGCAGGAACATGGGGCGGTGGGGTATTTTTATCTACCGATAAGGGGAATACCTGGGCGACGGCCAATTCCGGTTTGACGAACCTCAATATCTACTCTCTTGCCGTGAGCGGCACAGATATGTTGGCAGGAACTGATAGTGGCGCCTTCGTTTCCACAAACAACGGAAAGACTTGGGGGGAGATCGGCTTCACAGGCTCCCGGGTCAGTTCTTTCGCTGTGGTGGGCACAAATCTGTTCATCGGGACCCCGTTCGAGGGTATCTTTCGGTCTACCAACAACGGGGCTACCTGGGTGGCGGTCGATTCCGGCCTGACAAACGCAAGCGTCAATTCTCTTGCCGTGACCGGCGGAAATCTGTTTGTGGGAACAAATAGCAGCGGAGTGTTTGCCTCCATAGACACCGGGAGAAGCTGGGTGCAGACCAGCTTGACAGGTACCCGGGTGCTCTGTTTCGCTGTGAACGACACTAACCTGTTCGCAGGGACTGCTGGAGGTATTGTGTATCGTTTTACTAAGACAGGTACAACCTGGAGGGGGTCCAAGATTGTTGTGAACTTTTTTGGCTCACCGGGGGCTGACATCGAGTGCCTCTCTGCGAGCGGCGCAAACCTCTTTGCGGGACTCTATGGTGGCGGTGTGTATCTTTCCACGAATAACGGGGCGGTGTGGACGCATGTCAGCGCCGGTCTGCCCCCAGACATCATATATTCTCTCGCCGTGGCCGGAACAGAGCTGTTCGCAGCCACAGCGGGCGGCGGTGTATATCGTTCTTCGGATATTGCGACAACCTGGACGGAGGTCAATTCGGGGTTAAGAGGGACCATTGTCAACACTCTCTCAGTGAACGGGACGAGCTTGTTTGCAGGAACGTGGGGTGGCGGTGCGTTTCTCTCGACAAACAGCGGGTCGATCTGGGCGGTCGTTGATTCGGGGTTCACAAGCAACACAGTCTTTTCCTTCGCCCAGAGCGGCACAAACCTATTTGCGGCAACTTATTCGGGCGGTGTGTTTCGTTCCACGAACGACGGTACAAGCTGGACTGCAGTCAATTCTGGCTTGCTGAGACCCTCTGTCCATGCGCTAATGGCGAATGGGTCAAACTTATTCGCAGGGACGTTAGACGGTGTCTTTGTCTCCACAGACAAAGGTTCGAATTGGACGCCAATCGACACCAGTTCAAGGGTACCCAGTATCGTCTCGCTTGGTGTCAGCGGAAACAACGTGATTGCCGGGCTTGATGAAGGGGGCGGGGTTTTTCGATACGCCTATAGCGGGACAGCATGGACGAAGCCTGATACCGGTCTGAGTGGGACGTACGTCTACACATTCGCCGTAAGCGGTTCGAATGTATTTGCGGGGACGAACGTGGGAGTATTTCGTTCGACGAACAACGGGACAACTTGGGAGGCAGCTAATTCTGGATTATCATATTCCAACGCATATTCGCTCGCCTTGCATGGGTCGAGCCTATTTGCAGGGACTGACATCGGGGTCTTTCTTTCCACCGACAACGGGACTACTTGGGGCGCTGCCAATCCCGGATTAGCAGCCTACGCCGTGTATTCTCTTGTAGTGGAGGGGACTGATCTGTGTGCGGGTACCTGGGGCGGCGGTGTTTTCAGGAGACCTCTGGCGGAGATGATTACAGGTGTTCGCTCATCTCTGACCTATATGACGGGAAAGTTCAACCTTGACCAGAACTACCCCAACCCCTTCAACCCCTCCACCGTGATACGCTACGCACTCCCCCAGCGATCGCACGTCACCTTGACCGTGTTCAATACCCTCGGCCAGCTGGTCGCTATTCTCGTAAAGGATGAGGAGCAAGCCGGCGCTCACGAAACGAAATTCGACGGGTCAAGCCTGGCCGGCGGCATCTACTTCTACAGGCTCTCTGCGGGAAGCTTCGTCAAGACGATGAAATGTTTGTTGATGAAGTAGTTCGCGAAGGGTTGTGCGCTCTGATTTGAAGGAGTCGTCGGGCGGAATGATAGCAAATATCGAGTGCTTTGTGGGGCGTGACACTCCGAGACACCTCCATTCACAGAACGAACTTCGACGATTCGACATCCAAATAAAGGGTTGCATTCCGGTGTGTCCGCAGGATGGAGGCAGGGCATATGGGAGCAATTGCTTCCCGTAACGTGCGCTTCACCGCCTCCGCCTTTGACAGCCCGGGGACAACGCAGCAAATGAACCCTGCCTTGAACAGGGCGGGGATAGTCAGCGTTATCGCCCTCCTGGGTACTTCTTCCAAACGTCCGAAGCATTTATCGTGCACTTGCTGGAGCCTGCACGTCTCATCGAGCTCGACAACCTTAAGTGCGCGGGGATCGGCAAAATCCGCCACGGAGGGGTCATTGAAGGCGATGTGCCCGTTCTCGCCTATTCCCATGCACACAATATCGACAGGATGGGCAGCGAGGAGCGATGTATAGCGCATGCATTCTGCTTCAGGATCTTCATCAGAAGGCTCAAGATAATGGACGTGCTTGAATTCTGCTCTTGTAAAGAGTTTCCGCTTCAGGTAATTCCCAAAGCGCTGCTCGCCGCCCTTGCCTACGCCGAGGTATTCATCCATCTGAAAGGCCGTTATTCCTGAAAACGCGATGTCATCCGCAGCAGAAAGTTCATCCAGAAATTCGTTCTGCGAAGGGGCTGCAGCGAAGATCATAGTAACGTCTGATCGTATTCTGGACAGTCGTCTGATTTCATGGGCGACGTCGAAAGCGGCGGCTTTCCCCAGCGCGTTTCGATCGGGGTATACCCTGACCCTCAACGAGTCCACGGTGAATTCGCGTACGCGCTGTTCAGCGATCATATATGTGTCTCCAACCGGATGAAATCGGACAGGCGCATGCGTGGATACACGGCGTTCACAAAGAGCGCCCTGAGACCCCCGGTTCATTACCGATGTACCACACGCCCATTCACGATGGTGTTGTGAACTCTCAGCCGAACCTGATGTCGTTGACGTTGAATATCGGCAACGACGAGGTCTGCCCGTTTGCCTGCACTGATATCCCCTGTGCCGCACGACAAATTCTGGCCGAGCCCGCGCGAAGAGGGATCATAAATGCCCAGAGCCTTCGCCGCGGAGGTACTGCACAGTTGCGATGTCTTGAACAGGGCTTCTTCAAACGTGTGTGCCCTGTGGTGTCGGTTCCAGATTCCGGCCATGGGCGTCATAAACCAGTTCATAACATTTTGAAACGCTTTGTCCATGGTGAGCATGCTCCCGTAGAGAGCATCTCCCCGATTTGCGATGTGAAGATATTCCCCCCCCTTGCTCAGCCTTCCCTTGACACCCGACATCTGAAATTCTCTCACCCGTTCCATCCCGGAAACGAACATACTGTCGGTGATGACAACGCATCTGTCGATCCCCTTCCGTTCGATGATATCCATGACATAGCGCTTGTCAACATGGAACCCGTCGGCGATGATCTCTGCAAAGACGCCATCTGACCGAAGGATCGTTTCCAGCACTCCGCCGCCGTGAAAGGGCTTCGCCGAAGAAGAAGAAAACCCGTTCATCACGTGGATTGCAAGCGAAGATCCCCTGTCAATCGCCGGTTGGTATTGCGCGCCGGTGGCAATGCTGTGCCCGGTGGCGCAGACAATACCCTGTGACGACATATACTGAATCAGCGTCAGCGCCGGTGCCCCCCATTCAGGGACAACGTTGACGATCCGGATATTGCCTTTTGCCGCACGTTGAAGGTTCTTGAACAATCGCACTGACGGGGTCTGAAAATATTTCGGATTGTGAGCCCCGCGGGACACCTTTTCCTTTATGAATGTCCCTTCAATGTAGATGCCAAAGAACATGTCATTGTGGAAGTCCTTGTGCTCCTCGCGATAGGACGCAATGAGTCTGAAGATCTTTATAAGCTGCGCGATCGGGGCTTCAAGGATGGAAAAACCGACAAGTGTAGTTCCCTTCAGGGCGAATGTCGTGAGCGCCCTTTCGAATCCACGCGAGTAAAGGTCCGCCTTCCTGCTGAACTTGCCGGTTGACACGTTGAACTCGCCATTTGTCAGGTCGAATCCGGCTGTACCGTTCGCGTGCAGGTCGATAAAGCCCGGGAGGACGTATCTGCCGGAAGCGGAAAGTTGCACGGCCCGCGGATCCCGTGTGAATCTTCCGAGAGAAGCGATTCTTCCACCTTCGATCTCGAGATCCGTCTTCGTGATGCCGCCCGGCAACAGCACGCGCCCGCCATGAATCTGAATCTTCGTCGTGAGATTGTCGTCATGAGAACCTGGCATATCGATATGCTGGCTGTGATCGGAGGGTCGCGGGGCTATTCCTGAAAATAGCCCGCGATGGCGTCATAAATGAGTCCGCTATTTTGTTCTGCTGATCGCGGGGTCATCCACTCTTCTGCCCATTGTCTGTACGCTCTCTTCAGTCTCCCGATCTGTGCGATCCACTCTTGCGCGTTTTCCGCCCCTTTCCCATCGGCCTTCTGCACGATTGCCTCCGCGATGAGGGCCTGCCACATCTGGAAATGTCCCCCGAGTGACCATGCATTGGCAGCATCGAACCCTCCGTTCATGTGGGGAAGGAGCCTGTTCAACTTCTCGATGCCGCCGGGGACTTTGCCGCTTGCGAGTGTGATCAACCTGGTGTTCGTTTCCCAGAGAGAATCGGTCTTCCATGTGAGAATTAGATTCCGGACATATCCTTTCGGTGCTGGACGCAGGTCTTTCATCCCGGTCCACATGATTCCGGTGGTATTCTGGTCTGCGAACGGGAAAGGAAATCCCACGTCATCGATGGCATCGAAGAATTCGCGCCCCTCAACGCCAAAAAGCGTGTGCGAAACCATCGACAGGAGTTCATCATAGGGCACGAGCGGATGTTCCACTGTCAGAGGTGCCAGCATGATCCACGGCTCCTGGATCTCGTAATTGGCCAGCCTGACGGCCCAGCTTGTCACACATGTACCAAGCAAACCGAGCTCCGAGCATTTGCGCGCGCCGGCGATGATGTTTCCGGCATGGGGTGAATGCCTTCCCGTAAATACCGCATCACCTCCCGAGCGCGATGAACTGCAGGTGATGACATCGAATCCCTTGCGTCTGAGAAAATCGCTGATGTAGAAGCTCCGCAGTTTCCCATTCGTATCGAGAATCTCAGGAATCGTCCTCATGATGCTGCCGGAAAGCTCTGACCTGGAGACGCTCTTTGCTTCACTCCGTACCACTACGGATGAGGGTGTCGTATCTGTATCCCAGTAGTCCCAGTCCCACATGACGAAGTCCTTTGACATGATGTCAATGTCAGCGGGCTTTTTCATAACCATGTCATCCCAGATACCGGGTCTGATTCCGCGGGAGACAAGATCTGATGCAATATCGTTGAGATAGTCCGCATACAACCCGTTTATTCCCAGAGTCGCAACAGCAGTGGAACATTGCGGACACGTGCCGAACACGTAGGCCTCATCGCCACCGAGATGAAAGTAGTGAATATCACCGAAGAGTTCCCGGTATTCTTCGATCCAGCGTTTCATGAACCCGCGCACTTCTCGATTGCTTGTACAGTAGCAGTCATAACGATCTGGGTTCTCGCGGAACGGCACATACCGGCGGTGTTGAAGCACGTACTCCGCATGGCCGACCGTCTGGAGTAACGGGATTGGCTCCAAACCAAGCTGTCGGGACAGGGTCAGCAGCGCTCTGAAATCCTGTTTTGAAAAAGCATCGGGTGACGCACAGTCCGGACACGTCTCCCACCTGACCATACCTTCTACTTCCCAGAGAACGGCGTTATACCCCATTGCGGATGCTTTCCGCAGCCATTTTTCAATATATTCTCTGCGGAGCGAGACGGAATTAAGATCGATATGGAAGATTATCAGCGGGCGTTTGCCGGTGGGAGCGCTGCAGAGCACAGGAGAATTCGCATGCAGCAACAATGCCAAAAACAGGACGAAGGGTGTCTTCATCGATCCCTGCAGCATGTCTGCCTCGCGCAAGAGAACTGATTTATTGCCGTCGTATTGCCTGGGAGAATCGCCTCAATGCTGTTTGTTGCTTCCTTGCATTCTCCCGGAAGAGATATCCTTCAATACATTTGAGACAACACAGAGAGTCCGGGTTGCGTCCCGGAGCGGCGGTTCGATTGCTGGTAAGGCCATCGCGAAGATGTCCGGAGGAAATGTGCCTCATCCCCCGGCCAAAATCAACAACACGATTTGCATCGGTCAATTTCTGCGCAAAGTGCCGTCTCCTCCTCTTGCATATGATGTGTGCAAGCGTTAAATGTTAACCATGATCCTGAGTTTTCGTGACAGGACCGCCGGGGACATCTATTCTGATGGCACAGACTCCACATGAGCACGGTCAATCCCCCGTCCGACATGATTGCAGTAGCACACCTTTAAATAGTAATGGGACCATGAGCTGCACGACGATCCTGGGATGGGGGGGGTGAATGAAAACTCTTGGCGTTGTTGAGAGTCTCTGGCGTTACCCCGTGAAGAGTATGGGGGGCGAAGAGGTGGCACAAGCGTTCATGGGGTTTTCCGGCATCTATGGCGATCGTTGCTTCGCCTTTACAAATTCAGCCGCTCCCAAAGGAGCCCCCTATCTGACGGCAAGTGTGCAGACCAGGATGGTATGCTTGCGTCCGCGGTTTCGTCACCCTGAACGTGCCGCGGCGCCGCCGAATCTTGCGGAGGCCATGAGCATTCCGCCCGGCATAAACCCGGCAAACGCTGATGAGAACGACCTGGCCGTGGATGTCGTCACGCCGTCGGGAATGGTCCTCGCGATTGATGACCCGGCACTCCTGGAATTGCTCGGTGAAGGGATCAACGAAAAGAACCGGCTCAGGCTCGTGCGCTCAGACCGCGCTCTGACTGATTGCCGTCCGGTTTCGATGATCAGCCTGCAAACCATCAGGCAGATCGAAACGGAACTGGCCGTTCCCGTCGACAAACGACGCTTCCGGGCGAACGTGTACGCTGACCTTGCCTCGAATCGCGGTTTTGAGGAGGACGACCTCATCGGCCGCACCCTCCGCATCGGTGCCAGGGCGGAGATGGTGATCCTTGAGCGCGATCTGCGCTGCAAGATGATCTCGCTCGACCCCGTCACAGGGGATCACAACCCGGCATTCTTTCGCATCGTCGCACGGGAACATGATGCGCTTGCCGGCGTGTATTGTGCCGTTCGTGTGGAGGGGATATTGACACAGGGTGATCCGATCCAGCTTCTGGACTGAGGCGGACGGGCGCCACGGGAGGTCTCATCATGGCAATTTTTTTTTTTTTTTAGCAAGGGATCAACGGGAAGAACGCCCTCGTGGATTGACATTCTTTCCGGGATATT
>Ga0075017_100003331_pt1 | contig 10086 bp, 6 predicted proteins | sample AleBraG_ABR_2012_FD_71475 | JGI IMG/M metagenome (GOLD analysis project Ga0075017, IMG submission 71475) | Freshwater sediment microbial communities in response to fracking from Pennsylvania, USA - Alex Branch Run_MetaG_ABR_2012 | ecosystem: Environmental > Aquatic > Freshwater > Creek >... | reverse complement strand
TCGAGACCCGAGGGTTGGCCACCGGAGATCGCCACCGCTCCGCTCATGATTACGCTTCGCCCCGTGCCACCTAACCACCTCAGTGCTGCGAGCAGCCCCTACCTGCTCCAGCACGCTGACAACCCCGTTGACTGGCATGAGTGGGGTCCAGATGCCCTGGCGCTCGCGGCGCGACTCGATCGGCCCCTCTTCATCTCCATCGGCTACGCCTCGTGCCACTGGTGCCACGTCATGGCTCATGAGTCGTTCGAAGATCAGCGTGTCGCTGAGAAGGTGAACGACTCGTTCGTCGCCATCAAGGTGGACCGAGAGGAGCGACCTGATCTCGACCAGCTCTACATGGCCGCCACCCAGGCGGCCACCGGTCAGGGGGGATGGCCGATGACGGTCTTCGCCACCCCCGACGGTCGTCCGTTCTTCGCAGGCACCTACTTCCCTCCGGTCGATCGAGGAGGCCAGCCCAGCTTCACCCGCGTGCTCGACTCGCTGCACGAGGCGTGGCGGTCGAGACGCGACGAGGTCGAAGAGCAGGCCAATGCGCTGGCCCACGCCGTCGAGACCGAGGCGACCTTCGCTGACACGCTCGGAGCGGAGACCGAGAGCGCGTCGAGCACCTACTCCGAGAACCTCCAGGCGCTCGTCAGCGAGCTCGCCGGCCGCTTCGATCTCGAGCGAGGCGGCTTCGGGGGCGCTCCGAAGTTCCCTCGCCCGAGCTACGTCGAGGCCTGTCTGGTCCACCACCGTCGCACCGGCGATCCTGCGGGGCTCACCATGGCGACGGTGACCTTGGACGCCATGGCCGCTGGTGGGATCTACGACCACCTCGCCGGTGGCTTCGCTCGCTACTCGGTCGACGTCGACTGGCTCGTCCCCCACTTCGAGAAGATGCTGACTGATCAAGCGCTCCTTGCGCGCTGCTATCTCGACGCCTTCACCCTCACCGGCAACCCCGACTACGCCCAGGTCGTGACCGAGACGCTCGAGTGGGTGGTCGACGAGCTCTCGCTCGCCTCCGGAGGCTTGGCGTCGAGCGTCGATGCCGACGCGGCGGGCCACGAAGGCTCCCACGCGGTCTTCACCCCCCTCGAGGTGGCACAGGCCCTCGAAGGGGTTGAGGGTGCGCTCAGCCCCGAAGAGGCGTGCGCCCGCTACCACGTCACCGAGTTCGGCACCTTCGAGCAGGGCGCGAGCGTGCTCGCCCTCTCCCCCGGCGCACCTCTTCGACGCAACCCAGCAGAAGAGCGCACTCGGCTGGCGCTGCTGGCCGCCCGTCACGTTCGCCCCGCCCCCGGGATCGACGACAAGGTGCTCGTCGAGTGGAACGCCATGGCCGCTGCAGCGTTGGCACGAGCCTCCGGGGTCCTCGGCGTCGAGCGTTGGGGCCAGAAGGCCATCGAGATCGTCGAGCACCTCGACCAGCGATGCCGGGACGACGCCGGCCGGCTGCTCCGCTCAGAGCGCCAGGGTCGAGCCCAGCACCTCGCCGTGCTGGCTGACCACGCATGGCTCATCGAGGCGATGGTGCAGCTCTTCGAGCTCCACGGCGAGGACCGCTGGCTCGACAGGGCCTCCGCAGTGGCCCACGACACCATCGAGCTCTTCTTCGACGGGGATCCGCCGAGCGCCTCGATGCCCGAGTCGGGCCGTGGCTTCTTCACCACCGGTCACGACGCACCGGTCCTGCTGACTCGGTCGAAGGAGGTCTTCGACGGCGCGCTGCCCTCAGCGAGCGCGGTGATCGCCCGCTCGCTCGCGCGCTTGGCCGCCTTGCTCGGCGACGCCGATCTCGAGGCGATCGCCCGTCGCACCTCTGGGCTCTTGGACCCACTGCTCGAGCGCCATCCGATGGCGGTGCCTGATCTGGTCGACGCTCGAGGCTGGCTCGACGAAGGCCTCGAGCTGGCGGTGCCGGGCCCGCGAGGACCACTGCTCGACGCGGCGCGCTCGGTGTTCGCCCCCTTCATGGTGATCGCCCACGGCTCATCGAGCCACAGCGAGCTGTTGGCGGATCGAGCCGAGGGGCTCGCGTATCTGTGCCGCCACCGCGTCTGCGACAGGCCCACCGACGATCCAGCCGTCCTCATCGCTTCGGTCGAAGCCGCCGTGCGAGGCTGAGGGTCCCATGGCTTCGACCCGTCCACCGCGCTTCTCCCCGAAAGACCCTTCGACGGCCGCGACCAAGGAGCTGATGCGCCAGCTGCCTCGCCAGCCGCTGCTCTCGTTCTCCCCCGGCCAGACCCTCTACGTCTTGGTTCTGGCCTGCACGCCCGAGGACACGACGGGCATCGACCTGGCGTCCGGAGCGCTCGTGCGCCTTCGGGTGCCCTGGCCCGAGGACCAGCCACCTGACCTCGCGTCCTTTGACGTGGTCGAGGCCACCATCGACTCGTATCCCGATGCTGACGATCTCGCCCAGCCAGAAGCAGTGAGCGTCAGGGGCCTCCCCCGCCAGATCGGCAAGCTCCATGGTCGCGGCGTCCGCAAGATGCTCCAGCGGCTCCAAGCACCCATCGACGGACCGCTCTTGGGGTTCCGAGGTCCCTCAGCGCCCTACTGGGAGTTCGCCGGCGATCGGCCCTCGGTAGCGCTCATCGTCGCCACGCGGGGCCCGCAGCTCTTCCGGCGCCACGACGACGGCACCACCTGGGTCCGCTTCGGCTGGGAGCGTGACGACGTCTGGCTCATCTGTGCAGACGCCCACGCCAACCGATCGCTCGTCTCGGCGCGAAGAGAGCGCCTGGCGGGCAAGGACATGGCGACGGCACTCGGCTTCAAGCCGCACTACCTGCTCACGGCGCTCAGCAAGCCCTATGAGGGGCACTGCTACAAGACCTGCGTCGCCATCTTGCCTCGCGGCTGAGGCCGACGAGCGGCTCGCTCAGCGGCTGAGCTTGCCGGCGGCGAGGTCCTCGGCCATCGCCCAGCCACAGACCACGAGGCGCTGGCCCTTGTCAGAGGACATCGAGGTGAAGAAGGTGCCGACCCCGTCGGGGATCTTGGCCTTCGGCGCCACGACGTCGAGGCCACCGACCGGATCGCTGCCCGAAGGAGCGACGATGAACGAGCGGTCGTCCAAGCCCTTCTCGTTGCCGAAGCGCTTGGCCAGGCGGCGAGCCCAGGCCCGCTCCTCACCCGAGGGCTTGTGATCGGGACGAGGCACCACGTCGGTGAGACCCTGGAAGGCCCGGAAACCGTCTTGGTTGAGAAGCCGCGTGCCCAAGAGCACGTCCTCATCGGGGAAGGCGAGCAGCGCGCGGCGGAACTGGTCAGCCAGGAGCGCCTTGAGGGCCTGCTCGGACTTGGAGTTGCGATCCACGAGACCGAGGCCGATCAGGAGGCACGGCGTGCCGCCGATCCGCTCAAGGGTCGAGAACGAGTAACCGCGGAGCTTGTTGCCCTCACGCACGATCGAGACGAGGACCCACTCCTCCCGGACCTTCGACAGATAGCCGATCCCGAAACCTGGTTCTCGATCTGCGCACAGATCGGCCATCTCCGCGAGCTCGCCATCGGAGATGGCGGTGGTGTCCTTGGTCACAACCTCCATTGGCATGGCGACCATTCTACGGCGCGATTCGACCCCCTCTGAATCGCGGGCCTCAAGCGGCTGATGCGAGCAGGGCATCAGGCCCGAGGAGGCGCCGAAGTTCTCCCACCACACGGTCGGTGTCGACGTTGTACTCATCGGGGAGCTTGATGACCTTCTCACCCACGTGGAGGAGCACCGGAGACTCTCCGGGATGCTCTTGGAGGACTGCTTTCAGCTCGGCCACGGTGGCATCGGTGAGCGCCGTCAAGGGCAGCTGGACGCGCAGCTCGAGGTTGCGGCGCACCACCAGATTGGGTCGGGTCACACCCATCGCGGTGATCTTGGGGGTGTCGTCTCGGGTGTCGACCTTGCCGCGCACGACGATGATGGCGTCGTTCTCGAGCAGTGCTCCGACCTCCACCATCGTCTTCGGGAACACGAAGACCTCCATCGAGGTGACCAGGTCTTCGAGCATGAAGCGAGCCATGAGCTGGCCGGCCTTGGTGTAGTTCGTGCGCAGCTCGGTGACGACCCCTCCCACCGAGCGGAACGTCGAGTCGGGACCACCTGGAGCCTCGGCCAGCTCTTTGAGATCAGCCAGCGAGGTGTCGCAGTGGCGAGCCAGCGGCCGCTCCAGGCCCTTGAGGGGGTGGTCGGAGATGTAGAGCCCGAGCATCTCCTTCTCGAAGGCCAGGCGAGCCGCCTTCTCGAACTCGGTCTCTGGGATGGGGGCAGCCGTGCCCTCCCAGCGAGCTTGGGCGTCGCCTTGGTCCTCGGCGACCGCCGCGAACAGCGTGGCGATCCCCATCTCATGCTCTCGACGACGCTCCAGCGTCCGCTCGATGATGTCGTCGGCCACCAAGGTCAGGCCTTGTCGAGGGTGCCCCATCGAGTCGAAGGCACCCGCCTTGATCAGCGACTCGATGGTGCGTCGGTTGAGCACGACCGAGTCGACCCGTCGGCAGAAGTCGTAGAAGTCGATGAAGTGCCCGTTGGCGTCTCGCTCGGTGACGATGCGCTCGACCAAGCTCTCGCCGACGTTGCGCACCGCGGCGAGCCCGAAGACGATCCCCGGCGGCTTCGTCGGGTCCAGGTGGGGGGTGAAGTCAGCGAAGGAGGTGTTGACGTCAGGCACCGTGACCTCGATGCCCATCGAGCGGCACTCACCCAGGTAGATCGCCGTCTTGTCCTTGTCGTCGCGCACCGAGGTGAGGAGGGCGGCCATGTACTCGATCGGGTAGTGCACCTTGAGCCAGGCGGTCTGGTACGAGACGAGGCCGTAGCCATAGGAGTGCGACTTGTTGAAGGCGTAGTCGGCGAAGGGCTCGATGACGTCGAACAGCTTCGTGCCGAGCTCGGCCCCGTAGCCCGTCTCGACGCAGCCAGCGACGAACTTCTCTCGCTCGGCGGCGATGAGCTCGCGGATCTTCTTGCCGCAGGCCTTGCGCAGGTTGTCGGCCTCTTCGAGCGAGTAGCCGGCGAATTTCTGCGCGACGCGCATGACCGACTCCTGGTAGATCATGAGGCCCTGGGTGTCGCCGAGCAGCGCCTCGAGGTCCGGGTGCTCGTAGACGATGGCCTTGCGTCCGTTCTTGCGATCGGCGTAGTCGTTGTGCATGTTGGCTGCCATCGGCCCCGGCCGATAGAGCGCGATCAGGGCGGCCACGTCGTCGAAGCTGGTCGGCGCCAGGGAGCGCATCAGCGCCCGCATGGGCCTACCCTCAAGCTGGAAGACCCCGATCGAGTCGCCCCGGCCCAGCAAATCGAAGACGGCCTGATCGTCGAGATCGACGTGATCGATGTCGGGACGCTCGCCGGTTCGCATCTCGATGAGATCGAGGCACACCTCCATCACCGAGAGGTTCCGCAGCCCCAAGAAGTCCATCTTGAGCAGGCCCAGCTCCTCGACGTTGTGCATCTCGAACTGCGTGACGATCGGAGCGTTCTGGATGTCGCCGGAGCTGTCGGGCTTCCGCTGGATCGGGAGGTACTCGGTGAGCGGATCCCTGGTGATCACGACGGCTGCTGCGTGGATGCCGTCGCCGCGCCGAAGTCCCTCGAGGCCCTTGGCCACGTCGATGATCCGATGGGCCACCTCATCAGAGCTGTACATCTCGCGCAGATCGGCGGCTGCCATGAAGCCATCTTCGAAGCCGGGCGTCTTCTCCATGCACGCGGCGAGCGGCGTGTCTCGACCCATGAGCAGCGGCGGCATGGCCTTGGCCACCCGGTCACCGTCGTTGTAGCCGAAGCCGAGGACCCGAGCCGCGTCCCTCACCGCGGCGCGCGCCTTGATGGTCGAGAACGTGATGATCTGCGCCACGTGGTCAGAGCCGTAGCGATCGGCGGCGTACTTGATCATCTCGCCGCGGTAGCGGTCGTCGAAGTCCATGTCGATGTCAGGCATCTGCTTGCGACCTGGGTTCAAGAACCGCTCGAACAGCAGGCCGTAGCGGATGGGGTCGAGATCGACGATCCCGAGGCAGTAGGCGACGCAGCACCCCGCAGCCGAGCCTCGTCCGGGGCCGACGCGGATCTTGGACTCTCGGGCATAGCGGATCAGGTCCCAGACCACGAGGAAGTACGCGGCGAAGCCCATGTCACCGATGACATCGAGCTCGAAGTCGATGCGCTCTCGGACCTCGTCGTCCAGCTGGTCGCCGTAGCGAGCACGCGCCCCCTCGTAGGTGAGCTCGCGCAGGTAGGCCGCCGAGCGCTCTTCGTAGCTGAGCCCCGTGATCCGCTCAGGGACCGGGAACTCCGGCAAGCTGGCTTGGCCGAGCTCGAGCTCGACGTTGGCGCGCTCCGCGATCAGCAGCGTCGAGTCGCAGGCTGTCTCGACCTCACGGAAGAGATAGCGCATCTCTGACGCCGACTTCAGGTAGTGCTCGTTGCCCTCGAAGCGGAACCGGTTGGTGTCGGCCAGCAGCGCACCGGTCTGGACGCACAAGAGCGCGTCGTGGGCTTCGGCGTCCGAGCGATGGGTGTAGTGGCTGTCGTTCGTGGCGAGCAGGGGCGCGCCCAGCTTCGTAGCGATCTCGATGAGCTTCGGGTTGGTGGCCTTCTGCTCGGCGAGGCCGTGGTCTTGGAGCTCGACGAAGAGGTTCTCGACACCGAAGATGTCTTGGAGCCGGCCTGCGCGCCGGAGGGCTTCAGCCTCGTCTCCGGCTAAGAGCGCCTGGTTGACCACCCCACCGAGGCACCCGGTGGTGGCGATGAGACCCTCGTGATAGGTCTCGAGCAGCTCCCAGTCGACGCGGGGCTTGTAGTAGTAGCCCTCGAGGTACGCCGCCGAGGAGAGCTTGAGCAGGTTCTTGTAGCCCTGGGTGGTCTCGGAGATCAACGTCAGGTGGTAGTAGAGCTTGTTGCCCCCGTCGGTGTCGCCACCGGTGTCGTCGATCTTGCCTCGGCGCACCGGTCGCTCGTGGCGAGACTCCCCCGCCATGTACGCCTCAGTCCCGAGGATGGGGTTGATCCCCGCTTCTCGGCAGAGCTTGTAGAAGTCGAGTGCGCCGTACATGTTGCCGTGGTCCGTGATCCCGAGTGCGGGCATCCCGTCGGCCACCGCAGCGTCGACGAGGTCGCCGATGCGCGCCGCGCCATCGAGCATCGAGTACTCGGTGTGGGTGTGCAGGTGGGTGAACGACTTCGACAACGCCTGGATCCTCTTCCGCAGAGCTGCGGGGCACACCGCGGCCCCTCGATCTGAACTACAGCGGTGTGACTTTGAACTTAGCGCGCTCGGCTGGGCTCTTCCTGTGACGCCTCAGACGGGAGGCACGGGACCCTAGAGATAGGTGCCGGGTCGCATGACGGAGGAAGGCCCTCCCTCGGGCAGGCTCTGGTTTCTCATCTGGTCGAGCTGGGCGCGTGCCGCCATCTGCTGAGCCATCAAGGCGGCCTGGATCCCGTGGAAGAGGCCTTCGAGCCATCCGACGAGCTGGGCTTGGGCGATCCGCAGCTCCGAGCTCGAGGGCGTGTCGCCCTCGAAGGGCGGCGCCATCCGAGCGAGCTCGTCGCGCAGGTCAGGCGAGAGCCCCGAGGAGAGCTCGACCAGCGAGGTCTCGTAGATCTCCTTGAGGCGAGTCCTGCCTGCTTCATCGAGCGGCGCGGCACGCACCTCGTCCAAGAGCTGCTTGACCATCGTCCCGATCCGCATGACCTTTGCCGGCTGCTCGATGGCCTCGGTGCTCAGCGCTTCTTGCTCGCCAGCGTCCAGCGCCGGCGGCAAGATCTCATCGGGTGCCAGCAGCTCTGCGGGGTTCGTCTCGTCGTTGCTCACGTCCATGATGATGTCACCTTCCCCATCGGTCGTGTCCTAACCCACTACGAGCGGCACGAACATCTCCGCCTCTGTCAACGATCCGTGGCGCCCTTTCATGCCCGCCTCACGCGGTTCGGTCGGATCGGGCACGTAGGCGTCGGCGAAGGGGACGACCGCGACGTCGCCCAAGCGACTCACGTGATCGTCGTCGACCTCGCCCAACCAGCCGGCGTCGCAGATCTCCCGGCGCGTCCGGACCCAGCACGAGTCACTGAGCTCGCTCGCCACGCGCTCCGCCAGCTCTGCGCCAGAGCCCGGGTGTGCGTGCAGCCACCGAAAGCGGCCCTCGCCGCTCATCTTGTCCACCAAGGCCAGCGTCGAGGGTGACGGGCTCACCACCACGGAGCCCACGTCGACCTGGCCGTGGTCAGCGGTGACCACGACGGCCACGTCGTCGGGCAGCGTCGCTCTGAGCGCAGCGACGAGCCCATCAGCCTCCGCGATCGCCGCCCGATAGGCGTCACCGAGCCCTTCGGCGTGGGCCAGCTTGTCGATGCCGTCGTGATAGGCGAGCACCAGGCGGTGGCCCTCGGTGGCGTCCGCACTCTCGCTGACCCAGGCGCTCTCGTCATCGACGCCGACGTAGGCCGCGCCCCGCAGGTGCGCACGCGTGAACGGGCTCGTGGCGTAGGAGCGCTTGCCCACGTAGGGCACAGGGCGACCATCGAGCACGAGCTTCGGCTCACGGCGCTGGATCGCCTCCGGTGGGTGCAGGGCGGTGGCGTCCTTGCCGTCCACCGTCCAGCGCAGCGCTTGGAGCACGTCGCCGTGGAGGTCGAAGCGGTAGCCGACCAAGCCGTGCTCCCCGGGGGCGGTGCCCGTCGTGATGCTGGTCAGCGCCGAGGCGGTGGTTGACGGCGCGACCGAGGTGATGGGGTCCAGTCGATGAGAAGCCAACCAGGGGGCGATCGCCGCTCGCTCCTCGAGCTGAAGCTGACCGAGTCCGTCCAGGAGCACCAAGACCACGGAGCGAGCCCCTCTGAGCGCCTCTCGCAGGTCGCCGAGCGCTCCGGGCGCCGTCGGGTCCCTCACCGCTCCGATGACGTTGGTGATGCCCCGATCGGCGTAGTCGGGCACGGTGGGTTCGAGGGGCACGAGCCCCAATCCTACGAGCCCCATGAAACTGCGGGTGTCCCGATAGTCTTGGATCCATGAAGGTGTCGACCCGAGGCGACTACGCCAGCCGAGCTTTGCTGAGCCTGGCGCTCCACGGCGCCACCACGCAGCCGACCTCGGTGCGAGACATCGCCGATCGCACAGGCTTGCCCCAGCCCTATCTCGAGCAGATCCTGCTGGCCTTGAAGGGCGCCGGGCTGGTCCGCTCGAAACGGGGCGTGGGAGGCGGCTACGTGCTCGCCCGCACCCCCGACGAGATCAGCCTGGCTCAGATCGTGGCAGCCGTCGACGGGCCCATCGTGGCCGGCGACTTCGGTGAGCCCCACGAGAACGGGGCCTGCGACCACGAGGGCCAGTGCATCTTGCTCTCGGTGTGGTCGGAGCTCGGTGAGCAGATCCGAACGCAGCTGGAGGCACTCTCCTTGGCCGACATGGTCGCTCGCTCGCTCGGCACGGCGACCGCCGCTGCCACCTCCTGAACGCCGCGACCTGCGTTCGACGGGCAGGGTCAGGCATAACTTTCCCGCTCGTGGGAATATCCCTACCGCCATGTGCGTTATGCCAGATGACTGAATATCGATCCTTGAGAGCTCCGGACCTCGGTCCCCCCGAATTTCCGGGCTTTTCTGGAAGGAGTGGTGATGAGTAGCCCCCGACGTACGACCTCCACCCAAGCTGACGCCCTCGGCCTCCTGCTGCGGGACCTCGACCGGTACCCCATGCCCAACTACGACGAGCAGGTCGAGCTGGCCAAGCGCGTCGCCGATGGTGACGATGAGGCTCGCAAGCAGATGGTGGCGGCCAACCTCCGTCTGGTCCTCCACTGGGCCCGTCGCTACCAAGACCGCGGCGTCGAGCTCGTTGACCTCGTCCAAGAGGGAACCTTCGGGCTGCTCCGCGCCGTCGAGAAGTTCGACTGGGAGCGTGGCTTCAAGTTCTCGACCTACGCCACCTGGTGGATCCGCCAGGCCCTCCAGCGTGCGGTGCAGCAGCACGGCCGGACCATCCGGATCCCCCTGGAGGTCGGAGAGCAGCTCCAGCGCCTCGAGGCGACCACCGCAGAGCTCGTCGGGCTCCTGGGTCGTCGACCCACCGATGACGAGATCGAAGAGGCCAC
>Ga0075017_100003330_pt1 | contig 10087 bp, 6 predicted proteins | sample AleBraG_ABR_2012_FD_71475 | JGI IMG/M metagenome (GOLD analysis project Ga0075017, IMG submission 71475) | Freshwater sediment microbial communities in response to fracking from Pennsylvania, USA - Alex Branch Run_MetaG_ABR_2012 | ecosystem: Environmental > Aquatic > Freshwater > Creek >... | reverse complement strand
CAGTGGCGCCTCCTGTCGGCCGCGAACCTCGGCCACGTGATGGAGGACGGGCGTCTCTTCGTCGATCCTTCGGTGATCATGCCGGGCTGGCGCCTGGCCGTGCCCCAGCTTGCGCCCTCCGGCGTCCAAAGCAGCGAGCCAGGTCATCTCAGCGCTGTGCTCCCCATCACCCCGGCAGCCCCCTCGCTCAATTCCAGACCGCCACGCGCCGAGACCCTGATCCCACCACATCTCTTGCCACCAGCAGCACGGCCACAGCGTCGATCCGCCGCGTCCCGATCCGCAGCCGATAGTGCCGTGGTCATCAGCCTCGGGATCGGGAGCTGTGCTCTGCTCCTCGGTCTGCTGCGGCGTCGTCGCCGTCGAGTGGGACCACTACCCGCATCGAGCTCACCCTTGCTCGTCGATGCCGACATCGATCTCGCCAGACTTGAGCCCTTGGTTGTCCTTGGTGCAGTGGAGCGAGCGGCCCTCCTCGCAGCAGCGGACGGAGCACTCGTTGACGTCGGCCTGCTCTGCGTTGGCGACGAGGGGGCAACGCTCTTCATCGAGGGGCGGTCTCGATGGCGCGCCGCCGCCTCCGATCTCGACCGTGGATCAGGTAACGATGCCAAGGTTCCTGGTCTCCTCATCTCGCTGGGAGATGACGAAGGCGGCACATGGTCGCTCATCATCCCGCCAGGCTGCTCGACGTCGATCGGCGGGTCAGGGGCCCGGTCCCTGATCGATGCTTCCCTCGCGCTGCAGAGCGAGCTCGCGTGGGGACATCTGATCCATGTCATCGACGATCCAGAAGAGCTTCACAAGCGCCTAGCGCTCTGCGATGACGACGAGCTTTTCGTCGACGCCGGCGAGATCGGTCCCGGGACCCACCCGCGCCGGTGCCAGATCCGCCCCACGCTGGTTGCTGATGTCTGCGTCGACGAAGACGTCGTGACGCTCAGCTCCCTCGACCGCCGCCTCAAGGGGGCGCATCTCAGCAAGGCAGCCTTGGCGCTCCTCGAGACGAGGACGCTCAGCGACCCGATGGGCGATGAGGCGCCCCGCGCGGACGATGACGGTGAGGTCGGCACCACACCGCTGCCCGAGGCACTCAACAGGACGGCCATCACCCCACGTTCGGTCGTTCGGCTGCTCACCGCGGTGCCTCGTATCGACGGCCTCGAAGAGGAGCTCGAAGCCCGCCGTTCACGGCGAGCGACCGAGCTCGTTGCCTACCTCGCTCTGCATCATCCGACTCCGGTGACGGGCGATCGCCTTCGCAGCCGTGTCCTCGGCTCTTCGACCAGCGACGCTGCCGCGAAGACTCTCTTCAATGTCGCCAGTGCTGCACGGCGAGCACTCGGCCTCGACAGCTCCGGCCTCCCGTTGCTGCCCAGCGCAAGCCGCTCGGGCCTCTATCGATGCGGTGAGGAGGTCCGTGTCGACGTCCAGATCGTGGAGGAGCAGATCGCCTTGGCTGATGGCGCTCCGTCCAAAGAGCGAGAAATGGCGCATCTGCGAGCCGCACTCGAGCTCATCGAGTCGGAGCCGATGAGCTCGGTGCTCGCCGGCTACGAGTGGTTCGTCGCCGAGGGGCACCAAGGGCGACTCGTGGCGTCTGTCGAGCGGGCCGCAACCCGCCTGGTGGCACTGGCCCTCGGAGCGGCGCTGCCAGCCCTCGCCGAGCTGGCGCTCGCGCGGGCCCAGCTCGTGGTCCCCTACTCCGAGACGCTGGCGACCGCGGCCATGGACGTGGCGGCGGCGAAGGGCGACCTCGATGGACTCAGGCGGGCATTTGACGATCTCTCCCGGCTCATCGACGAGATCGATCCCGGAGCGTCGCCTGACCGGGCTGCCGAGCTTCGCTATGCCTCGCTCCGCTCGTCGATCGTCGATGTGTCAGCTCAGGCCAGCTTGGCGGCGATGGAGGCCGCTCCCCGCAGCACCAGCCCGTCAGCTCCCGCTGCGCTGTAGCGGTGCGTCGGCGAACTCGCCGATTCTGCGATCAGGTCGGCGAGCAAGCGTGCAAAGGGCAGGACCGGCTCGATGAACAGATAGCGAGCGAGCGAGCCTGGGATCGTGTTGATCTCATTGACGTAGAGCTCGTTCTCATTACCAAGGAAATCGATCCGGGCCACGCCGCGAACTCCGGCCACCTCTGCCACCCTGGTTGCCAAGGATCGAATCCGAGCCGCCATCTCCTCACCAATCGACGCTGGGAGCTCTCGCGGCGCCGAGGCCATCCCCTCGCCGCCGACGTACTTGTCGGCGTAGCCAAGGATCTCGCTAGCGGCCGATGATGATCGCAAGGGTCGTTCGATGGCGCTGAGCTCGAGCGACGGGAAGCTCCGAACTGCGATCTGCAGGTCGGAGAGATCAGGTCGATAGGGCTCAAGGACCGCGCCACGGACGAGGTGCGCGTTGGGACCGAGGCGAGCCTTTGCGGTGGCAAGATCGCCGACCACCTCGATGCCGATCGACGAGCCACCAAAGCGCGGCTTGACGATGTAGGGGCCGTCGAAGCCCACCGACTCGGTCGTGACATCGAGTGGGACCCGAGGCAGCGATGGGAGCGATGCCGCGGTGATCACTGCCCCGAAGGCCAGCTTGTCCATCCCCAGCGCCGCTCCCGCGAGGTCTGGACCGCTGTATCGCACGCCGGCCATATCCAGTGCGGCCTGCAGCGTCCCGTCTTCGCCTGGCCCCCCATGGGTGCAGCAGACGACACAGTCGATCTCCAGCGGGCGAGCGCCACGCAGCCGGCTCCCCTCTGCACTGAATCCGCCGCTGATGCCACTCCGAAGGACGAGCGACATCGAGCCTCGTGGTGCTCCGTCGAGGAAGGCGCTGGCCTCAAGCGCCGGATCGACCTCCACGAAGTCTCCGACCTTGGTCCAGTAGATCGCGACCGGCTGAACGCCAGTCGCCAGCAGCTCGTGGGCCGCTTGCAGCCCAGTCAGCACGCTCACGTCGTGTTCCGGTGATGGACCGCCGAAGAGCACCGCGACGACTCCCACTCTCACGCTCCTTGGCTCGAATTGGCTCAAGCCGGCGCCCGAGCGGCCCTAAGGGTAGTTGTCCGGGAGGTCGTTCTCATAGAGGACAGCATCATCGGGTCCGAGCATGGATCGAACCCACGCGACCGCATCTCGGCGGTCCGCTACCTCGATGACCTCAAGATCCGGGGTCGACGCCGCGCCGCGTCGCAGGCTTGCCCGGTTGCTGCGACGGACGATCACGAGCGTGTCGGCCACCTCGCCGAGCCTCCGCGCAAAGGCCTCGTTCTCTGTTGACTGCACCCGGCCCAGCTCGATCATCCCTGGGGTCACCACGACCCGCCGACCATCGATCTCGAGACCGGCGAGGACGTCGAGCGCGGCGGCGGCACCGGCGGGGTTCGAGTTGAAGGTGTCGTCAATGACGGTCACGCCGCTCGGCGCCCTCGTGACACCTAGCCGGCTCTCCACCTGCTTGAGGAGGGCGACTCGTTGGGCCACCAATGTGGGGTCGAGCCCGAGTGCCATGGCCGCGCCGAGTGCGCACGCGACGTTGGTCGGTTGCACTCCGACGATCGCCGGGGTCTCCGCCAGCACCACTCCCTCGACGACGATCGCCCAGCTCTCCGGATCGCAACGAAGCTGGATATCGGCGTCAGCCGCTTCTGAGCCAACCTTGATCACCTTCTTGCCCTGGGTGGCGAGCATTTCGGCGAGGCGAGCAAGCCGTTCATCGTCCACGTTCAGGACAACGCGCTCGGCCTGTCTCGTGATCTCCGCCTTGGCCGCCAGGGTCACCTCGAGGTCACCGAAGCGCTCGAGATGGACGGGCCCGACCGCCGTGATCACGGCGATCGCCGGCGGACACCACGAGCACATCTCGGCGATCTCACCAGGTCCGTAGGTGCCCATCTCGGCGATGAAGACGTCGGTTCCGTCTGCAAGGTTCTCGTTGATCGCTCGCGCCAGGCCGGCGCGGTTGTTGAAGGAACGGGGCGTTGGCACCACGCTGAGATCGCTGCCGAGGAGCACTGAGAGGTGATTCTTCGTGGACGTCTTGCCATAGGAGCCGGTGATGCCGACGACGCGAGGGGCGACGCGAGCGAGGCGATAGGTCGCCTGCTCCACGAAGTGACCCGCCGCTCGAGCTTCGATCGGAGAGACGAGCATCGCAGCAAGGTCAAGGAGAAGCGGGACGGCCAGCGCCGTCAGCGCTGCCGCGGGCGCCGACAGGCCGAGTGCCGCCCCGATTGCCACCACGACCACGGCGATGCAGGCAGCCGACGCCGCCAGTGTTCGCAAGCGGCGAGTCCACGCGAGCTGAGACGTTCGACCTCTGAGGCTGAGCCCGATCGGGGCGATGAGTGCGACGCCAGCTGTCGCCAAGCCGGCCAGAGGCCAGAAGCCAGCGAGGATGATTCCGGCCACGCCGATGATGAGAAGGACCACGTTGATCGAACTGCTTCCCCACCAACGGACCGCGAATCGACTTCCGGCGCCCGCCAGGTAGTGCTCTCGCTGCATCACGCGGAACCAGCGCAGCGATCCGGCGATCCCGGCAAGAAGGCAGAGCAGAACGACCAGCGTGCTGATCACGACAGCAATCCGAGGATCGACTCGCGCAACGACGCCGGAGCGGTGGTCGGCACAAGATGTCCGATCCCTTCGAGCACCCTCAGACTGCTCGGAGGCTTGTCATCTGGCTCGAGATCGGTACCGATCAGCGCCTTCGCCCGGACGGCTACTTCGACCGGGACCTCGCGGTCCTCAGCGCCCCAGAGCAGCGCTACCGGGCAGCGAAGAGCAGACAGCTCGGCTTCGAATGACTCGTTCACCACCGTGACGAGGGTGTCACGCATGACGCCCTCGGCGGCCGCATAGTCCGCAGAGCCGAAGCGGCGGCGAGCTTCCTCCATCCGTGCGTCTGAGAACAGCTTCAACCGGTTGGCTCGCTTGAGGAGCCGGTAGTGAAGAGCTGGCCGTCTGCTGTCGCTTCGGTGCAGCACAGGTGCCGCTACCAAGACGATCCCGCTGACGGCCTCCGGCAAGCAGGCAGCGATCTTGAGCGCGACACGGCCACCGTGGCTGTGACCGACGAGGAGCACCGGCTTGCGTGCCTCTTCCAAGACGGGTCGGACCGCGTCGGCATAGTCCTGAGAGGAGAACGCCTTCGTCGGGGTAGGACTGGCGCCGAACCCTGGCAGGTCGAGGGCAACGGCGTTGAGAGGAGCAGCGTCGACCGGTGAAAGGGCTGTGGCAAAGTCTCGGTGGCTTCGGCCCCAGCCGTGCAGGGCAAGAATCTCGAGCGGTGCCTCGCCATGGCGCTCGCCGAAGAGAGCGCCGTCGGCAAAGGTGCTCAGCACACCTGGCGCCCGACAGCCGCAGGCAGGGGTTGGATGGTGGTCCGGTCAGAGAGCATTGGCGATGCCACCCTACCGAGAGAGGCGAGGAGGACCGGAGAACCCCGTCGGCTTGCCTGGCTACGGTTGGCAGATGGCCCCGTCCACCGAGTTGCTCGGCGATCCGCTCACGCAGCTCACCGGGGCACAGAGGGATGCAGTCGAAGCCACTGACAGCCGCCTCGCTGTGCTGGCTGGCGCAGGAGCGGGGAAGACGAGAGTCTTGACGCTTCGAGTCGCCCGTATGGTCGACGAAGGCGTCGATCCAAGTCACATCATGGTCGTCACCTTCTCGAGGAAGGCCGCTCAAGAGCTCCGGCAACGTCTCTGGCGGCTGGGCGTCGAGGGAATCCGCTCTGGGACCTTCCATCGCAGCGCGCTCGAGCTCGTCGAGATCCACCGTGCAGAACGAGGCCTCGGTCCTCCCACACTGTTGACCGACCGCCGAGGAGCACTGACCCGCTTGATCGCTCCGTCGGCTCCCACGAGCCGGCAGCGAGCGACGGCCACCGGGGTCGACACCGAGATCACCTGGGCGAAGTCACTCGGTATCTCACCAGCCGACTACGAGGCAGCGGCGCTGGGGGCAGGGCGCAAGCCGCCGATCTCCCTTGGATCGGTCGCCGCACTCTGGGCAGATTACGAGACCGCGAAGCGGCGGCGAGGTTCGATGGACTTCGATGACCTCATCGTCGACGCCGTCGAGCTTCTCAACGACCCTCGATTTGCGTCAGCCATCCACTGGCGGAGCCGCCATCTTCTGGTCGACGAGTTCCAAGACGTCAACCCGATGCAGTTCGCGCTCGTCGAGCGGCTGGTCACCCCGAGCTCGACATTCTTCTGTGTCGGTGACCCGAACCAGTCGATCTACGCCTTCAACGGCGCCGACCCTCGACTTCTCGGAACCGTTGCTGAGCGCTTCGCTGGCACCAGGACGATCACACTGGATGTGAATCATCGCTCCAGCCCAGAGATCGTTCGTGCGGCATCTGCGGTGCTGGATCCGGCCTGCCGGCGGGCAACGAGCTCGACCCAGTCGCCTGACGCAATCCCTGAGATCGTCGAGCTCGTCGATGACCAGGCCGAAGCAGAGTTCACCGCCGTTCGAGCCCGCTCGCTCCACGGCCCCGGTCGGCACTGGCGATCGATCGCCGTTCTCGCCCGAACCAACGCTCAGCTCGACCTCATCGCCCGTGCCTTTGAGACCGCCGGAATCCCGACAGATCAACTCGCGGGCGACCTCACCCGGGCGAGCGATGTGGTACTTCCCGCATCGGAGCCCCGACGGCCACAGGCAGCTGGCACGATCCCCGATGCTGTAGCGCTCGGAACCTTCCACCGGGCGAAGGGTCTCGAGTGGCCTCACGTCATCGTCATCGGCGCCACGGACGGCTTCATCCCCCACGCCGCGGCATCTGATCCCTTGGCACTCGACGAAGAGCGGCGACTCCTCTATGTCGCCATGACTCGGGCCGAGCGAGATCTCACGGTGACCTGGGCGGCCCGGCGAAGTGCAGACGAGATGGCGCGCATCCCCGAGAGGCAGCGCTCGCCGTTCCTGTCCCCCGTGGCTGCTGAGATCGAGAACATGCTGACCGAGCAACGTCCGGGGATGCCCGCACGAGGGGCCGCTCGGGCCTCGTCGCTCCGCGCACAGCTGCAACGGATCAAGTCAGCCAAGATGCAGGCCGAGGAGGACCGAGATGGCTGAGGATGCACTCATCGAATCGCTAATCGCCGTGCTCGGAGATCGGGCGGTCGTCTCGGGAGACGATGTAAATCCGGACGACGTCCACGATGAGTCGCTCGCCGCCGCCCCAGGCCGGCCGCGTTGCGTTCTTCGACCCACCACGAGCGATCAGGTGATCGAGATCGTCCAGATCTGTGCGCGCCATGGCGTGCCGATCGTGGCGCGTGGATCGGGCACGGGACTCTCAGGCGCATCGGTCGCGGTCGACGGTTGTGCGCTGATCGCCTTCGACTCGATGAAGCAGATCCTTGAGATCGACGCCGACAATCACGTTGCCGTCGTCCAGCCTGGTGTCACTTTGGCACAGCTGGCTGACGCGCTTGAGGGCTCGTCATTGACATATCCCATCCATCCTGGTGAGCGCAGTGGCTCGATCGGGGGCAACGTCTCGACGAACGCCGGTGGGATGCGGGCAGTGCGTGACGGAGTGACCCGACATCACGTCCTTGGGCTCGAGCTCGTTCTCGCGGATGGGTCGCGCCTGCGAACTGGTGGGAAGATCGTCAAGCTTTCGACCGGATATGACCTGACGCAGCTGGTCATCGGCTCCGAGGGGACCTTGGCGCTGGTGACTGAGATCACCTTGAAGCTATCGCCAAGGTGGCCGGAGTCGGCCACCTTGCTTGCCCCATTCCCCACGCTTGCATCGACGACCGAAGCCGTACCCCACCTCATCGCTTCGGGGCTCTCCCCTGCGGTGCTCGAGTACTTGGACCTGCTGACCTTGGCATCGGTGACCGCCGCTGCCGATCTTGAGCTCGGGATACCCGAGGAAGTCACGACATCTGCTGAGGCGTACCTGGTCGTCGTCTTGGAATCGACTGATCCGGCGCGACTCGAGCAGGATGTGGAGGCCATGGCGACCAAGCTGGCTGAACAAGGCGCCATGGATACCTATGTCTTGCCCCCAGCTGCGGGTCATCGCCTCATCGAGGCCCGCGAGCAAGCGTTCTACGTGGCCAAGGCCAACGGCGCAACCGAGATCGTTGACGTCGTGGTTCCCCGAGCCGAGGTTGCCTCGTATCTGGCCGATGTGGGGAAGATCGCCCAAGAGCACGAGACCTTCGTCGTGGGCTGTGGCCATGTCGGCGACGGAAACGTGCACCTCTCGGTACTCGAAGCTGATGAGGCCAAGCGCGATCTCCTGGTCCACGCCCTCCTTGCGGCAGGGATCGCCCACGGCGGGGATATCTCTGGGGAGCATGGGATCGGCACGGCCAAGCTCGCCGCCTACCTTGAGCTAGCTGATCCACTCCGCCTCGATCTCGAAGCACGCATCAAGGAGGCCTTTGATCCCCACTGCCTCCTCAATCCAGCTCGAAGCCTCAAACCAAGGAGTCGATGACATGAACGGTGCAGGTTCGTTGCTGCGAAGCTTGATCGACAACGACGTCGATGTCTGCTTCTCAAACCCCGGGACCTCAGAGATGCACTTCGTCGCCGCGCTCGACGATGTTCCCGAGATGCGAGGAATCCTTGCGCTCTTCGAGGGTGTCGCTACCGGTGCGGCAGATGGCTACGGCCGGGTGACAGGCAAGCCCGCCGGCGTGCTGCTCCACCTCGGACCCGGCCTCGGCAACGGGCTGGCGAACCTGCACAATGCTCGTCGCGCTCGCACGCCGGTCGTCACCATCGTCGGCGACCACGCGACGACACACGCCCGCTATGACGCACCACTGCAGAGTGACATCGTCTCGGTCGCTGGCACGCTCTCGACGTTCCTGCGCGTCTCGGCATCGCCTAACGATGTCGGCGCCGACGCAGCAGACGCTGTCGCCGGCGCCATGGGACCCCCGTCTGGGGTTGCCACCCTCATCCTCCCTGCCGACGTCTCTTGGGGAGAGGTCAGCTCGCCTTCTCGGCCGACCACCCATCACGTCGCCCGTGCCGTGGTGGATCCTGACAACGTCAGGGCCGCAGCACATGCTCTCCGAGCTGCGCGAAGGCCGGCGCTCCTCATCGGCGGCAGCGCCGTTGCCAGCGAGGAGGCGCTCGACGATGCGGCACGGATCGCCGATATCTCGGGGGCGATCCTCATGATGGAGACCTTCCCCAGCATCGCCGCTCGAGGGGCGGGGACGCCGCAGATCTCGCGGCTCGGCTATCTGGCGGAGTTCGCGGCAGCCCAGCTGGACGGCGTCGACCTCATCCTCACCGTCGATGCAGCTGCACCTGCCTCATTCTTCGCCTACCCCGCCTTTGAATCGAACCTGGTTCCCGAGGGCGCAGACGTCATGGCCTTTGCGGGACCGTCACAGGACGTCCCTCGATCACTGGCCGCGCTGGCCGACGAGCTCGGTGCAGCCGCAGCTCCAGTGGCGCCGGTCCTCTCCTCCCGCCCCGATCGGCCGCAGGGCCGGCTGACCTCTGAGGCGCTGGGTGCGGCGATCGGCGGCGCGATCACCGAGGGCATGGTGGTGGTCGACGAGTCGAACACGGGCGGGATCCACGTCGCGGGAGCAACCGCAGGTGCACCACGACACGACTGGTTGACGCTGACCGGTGGAGCGATCGGCTACGGACTTCCGGCCGCCGTGGGCGCAGCCGTGGGACGACCTGAGGTGCGCATCCTCTGCCTCGAATCCGATGGCAGCGCGATGTACACGCTGCAGGCGCTCTGGACGATGGCACGAGAGTCTCTCAACGTGACCGTGGTGCTGCTCTCCAATCGCAGCTATGCGATCTTGAACCTCGAGCTGGCCCGGGTCGGTGCAGTTGCCGAAGGATCTGCCGCTGCCTCGATGCTGGACCTGACCGGTCCTGAGCTCGACTTCGTCTCGCTGGCGAAGGGCATGGGCGTTCCTGCATCGCGAGCCGAGACCGCTGACGAGCTCGTCAAAGCACTTGAGGCAGCATCGACGGCCGAGGGGCCGGTGCTCATCGAAGCCATGCTGCCAGCTGGGCTGAGCTGAGGGGCCGGCTCAGTCGAAGTCGACGACCACAGGCGCATGGTCCGAGGG
>Ga0075017_100003329_pt1 | contig 10088 bp, 5 predicted proteins | sample AleBraG_ABR_2012_FD_71475 | JGI IMG/M metagenome (GOLD analysis project Ga0075017, IMG submission 71475) | Freshwater sediment microbial communities in response to fracking from Pennsylvania, USA - Alex Branch Run_MetaG_ABR_2012 | ecosystem: Environmental > Aquatic > Freshwater > Creek >... | reverse complement strand
AGCTTCGCATCCGAACAGCTCCGGACGGGGAACGACGTCAGAAGGAGATCGACGGTGCGACGCAAGGATCGGACGTGACCAAAGGGACCGAAGTAGCGAGTCCCCTGCCGACGCTGACCCCGGGTCACGAGAGGTCGGGGCCACTCGCTCGAGAGCGTGATGGCGAGCCATGGATAGCTCTTGTCATCCTTCAGCCGAACGTTGTAGCGCGGCTGAAACGACTGGATGAGCGAGTGCTCGAGAACGAGTGCCTCAACCTCAGTCGACGTGACCATCCAATCGACTCGGTCGGCGGCGGCCACCATCTGGGCAGTTCGGGCGTGAAGGTTCTTGGGATCCTGGAAGTAGTTTGCGAGGCGCTGGCGTAGCGAACGAGCCTTGCCCACATAGAGCACTCGACCCTTGTCATCGAGAAACTGGTAGCAGCCAGGCTCGTCGGGGATTGAGTCGCTGGGTGGTCGGAGCGGCACCAACCCATCGTTGCACCCGCAAAGGAGCGACATCGCCGAACAGGACCAATAGGATGGTCACACGGGCCCGGAATCCCGCACATCACAGAGTCTCGAGGCCGACATACCCGCGGAAGGGCGACCGGGCTGTCCCCGCCGGCCACTATCGAGACGAAGCCCATAGGGAGCATCAAATGCTCAGAATCACAGCCTCGATGCCGCAGGCCTACCGCGAGGCGTCCCGAGACGAGCTCGCTCGGCGGATCGCAAGTGCCAAGAAGGCACTGGGTGATCATGTCTTGATCCTCGGCCACCACTATCAGATGGATGAGGTCATGGAGTTCGCCGATGTCGCCGGCGATTCCTTCGGCCTCTCGAGGATTGCGGCTGAGCGCTCCGATGCTGATGTGATCGTCTTTTGCGGCGTGCACTTCATGGCAGAGTCGGCCGATATCTTGACCGCCGATCACCAAAAGGTGATCCTTCCTGACCTCAGCGCTGGCTGCCAGATGGCAGATATGGCCGACCTCGACCAGGTCGAGACAGCCTGGTCCGAGCTCGAGCGCGTCACTGATGTCTCCCGAGTGATGCCTGTCACCTACATGAACTCGGCAGCGTCGCTGAAGGCCTTCGTTGGACGCCATGGCGGTGCAGTCTGCACCTCATCAAATGCTGAGGCAGTGCTTTCCTGGGCGCTCACTCCCGACGATCGAGGTGTGAGCCGGGCCGACAAAGTCCTCTTTTTCCCAGATCAGCATCTCGGTCGGAACACCGCCGTTGCGATGGGTTTCAGCCTGGCGTCGATGGCCGTCTGGGACCCGGCGGAAGAGCTCGGAGGCCTCGCCGAGAGCAGCGTGAAGGAGGCCACTTTCTTGCTCTGGAAAGGGCACTGCGCTGTCCACCAGCGTTTCAAGGTCGAACAGATCGCAGCCTTCCGGGCTGATCATCCCGGAGGCGTCGTTGTAGTGCATCCGGAGTGTTCCCATGACGTTGTCCTCGCCGCTGATGCCACAGGGTCTACTGACTTCATCATCCGATTCGTGGAGGCCACGGCGACTGGGACTGCCATCGGGATCGGAACTGAGGTGCACTTGGTCAAGAGGCTGGCCGATCGCTTTCCGGACCGAACGATCGAGTGTCTCGACAGTGAGGTCTGCCCCTGTGTGACGATGTCGAGGATCGATGCCCCCCATCTGGCCTGGGTGCTTGAAGAGGCTGCGCAGGGGCGCATTCGCAATCAGATCACGGTTGACGATGAGACGGCAGCCTCGGCGCGCCTCGCGCTCGAGAGGATGCTCGCCATCACGTGAGTGTTCTCCGAGTCATCGGTAACCTCATCTGGCTGTTCCTGATCGGACTTCCCCTGGCGATCAGCCTCGTGGCCAGCGGACTGCTGCTCTTCCTGACGATCATCGGCATCCCATTCGGGATCCAGGCATTCAAGCTCGCTCTCTATGCCTTGTGGCCCTTCGGCTCGGAGGTGGTCCAGTCGACCGACAGCCTCCCCGGCTGCCTGGGCAACGTTCTGTGGTTTGTCCTCGGCGGCCTTCCTGCCGCGTTGGCCGCGCTCTTCCTCGGGCTCCTTTGCTGCATCACGATCATCGGGATACCCTTTGGGCTCGCGCTGTTCCGGATGATCCCGCTGCTCGCACTTCCCTTTGGCAAGTCGGTGGTGCCACGTCAGCTCGCTGACAGCAAGGGAGCCAGGACCTGACCGGTGTGGCTCTCTGCCACTCCAGCGACCTGCTCAGGAGTGCCGACGGCCACCACCTCTCCGCCCCGGTGACCCCCCTCGGGCCCGAGATCGATCAGCCAATCAGCAGATTTGATCACGTCGAGGTTGTGTTCGATCACCAACACGGTGTTGCCCTGGTCGACAAGACGGTGCAGGACCGTCAACAGCCGAGCGACATCGTCGAAGTGGAGACCCGTCGTGGGCTCGTCGAGGACATAGAGGGTGTGACCGGTCGGTCGGCGGCTGAGCTCGGTGGCCAGCTTCACCCGCTGGGCCTCGCCTCCCGAGAGCTGCGGAGCAGGCTGCCCCAGTCGCACGTAGCCGAGGCCCACGTCAGAGAGGGTCTGGAGGTGACGACGGATCGACGGCTGGTTCTCGAAGAAGTCAAGCGCGTCGGCAACGGGCAGATCGAGGACATCGGCGATGGTCTTGCCACGAAAGGTGACCTCAAGGGTCTCCCGGTTATAGCGGGCACCGGCGCAGACTTCGCAGGGGACATAGACGTCAGGGAGAAAGTGCATCTCGATCTTGATCGTCCCGTCGCCGGCGCATGCCTCGCAGCGACCGCCCTTGACGTTGAAGGAGAAGCGGCCGGGTTGATAGCCGCGAACCTTGGCCTCCTGGGTCTGAGCGAAGAGCTTCCGGATGTTGTCGAAGACTCCGGTATAGGTGGCGGGGTTCGACCGCGGGGTCCGACCGATTGGCTGCTGGTCAACAGCGACGATCTTGTCCACCTTCGACACCCCGGTGATCGTCTCGTGGGCACCGGGAAGGGCTTTCGAGCGGTGGAGCTGGTGCTGAAGAGACTTGAGGAGGATCTCATTGATGAGGCTGGATTTTCCCGAGCCAGAGACGCCAGTGACCCCTACCATCACGCCCAAGGGGATCTCGACATCGATCCCAGTGAGGTTGTTCTCAGTGGCGCCGATGATCTTGAGCTGGTCCCCTGAGCCCTCTCGCCGCTCGCTGGGGATCTCGACTCGTCGGCTTCCAACGAGGTATTGCCCGGTGACCGAGTTCTTGTTCTTGAGGAGCCCGCCCTTTCCCGCCACTGGGCCGGCGTGGATGATCTGACCGCCGTGCTCCCCTGCCCCGGGACCTACATCCACCACATAGTCGGCGCATCGGATGGTCTCCTCGTCGTGCTCGACGATGATCACCGTGTTCCCGAGGTCTCTCAGGCGCTCGAGGGTGCCGATCAATCGTTTGTTGTCTCGCTGATGGAGCCCGATGGAGGGCTCGTCGAGCACGTAGAGGACGCCGACGAGCCCGCTGCCGATCTGACTCGCCAGGCGGATCCGCTGGGCTTCCCCTCCCGAGAGCGTTCCGGCCGATCGAGCCAGAGTGAGGTAGTCCAGCCCCACATCGAGGAGGAAGCGCATCCGCTCGAGGATCTCGCGCACCACGCGGTCGGCGATCAGGTGCTCGCGCTCGGTCAGCTGGAGGTCAGCAAGGAACTCGACGGCGTCGCCGATTGAGAGACCGCAGATCGCGGAGATGGACTTCCCAGAGAGCGTCACAGCGAGGCTCTCTGGCTTGAGTCGAGCACCATCGCAGCCAGGGCAAGGGACCTCGCGCATGTACTGCTCGATCTGCTCGCGGGAGAAATCCGAATCCGCCTCACTATGGCGGCGTTGCAGCCAGGGGACAACTCCCTCGAAGGCCGTTGAGTATGACCGGCTGCGGCCAAACCGGTTGCGGTACTTGATGTCGATCTTCTTGGCGCCGGTGCCGAAGAGAACGAGCTTTCGGTCCTTGGCTCGCAACTTGGACCAAGGCATCGCTGGATCAAAGGAGCCCAAGGTGGCCACACCGTGGAGAAGCGCATCGAAGTACGCGCTCCTCGATCCCGCCCAGGGGGCGATGGCCCCGTCTTCGACGCTCAGGGAAGGATCGGTCACGACCAGCTCAGGGTCGACCTCGAAGCGGGTGCCAAGACCGGCGCAGTCGGGACAGGCACCATAGGGAGAGTTGAAGGAGAAGCTCCGCGGCACAGGCTCCTCGAAGCTCGTCCCGCAGTGTGTGCAGGCCAGGTGCTCGCTGAACGTGAGCGGCTCGTCTGCGTCTTCGCCCTGGTCATCGACGACCTGGATCTCGGCGATGCCCTTGGTCAGGCCGAGCGCCTGCTCCATCGATTCGGTGAGTCGCTGTCGCATGCCATCTCGAAGGATGAGCCGGTCGACCACAACCTCGATCGTGTGCTGCTCGTAGCGCGCGAGATCGACCGACTCTCGATCTGCCAGCTCGACTGGGTCTCCGTCGATGCGAACACGCGCAAAGCCCTGACCGGCCAGGTCGTCAAGCAGACTCGAGTACTCGCCCTTGCGCCCCCTGACGATGGGTGCGAGGACCAAGAATCGTGTGCCCTCCGGTAGGCCCAAGACCCTGTCAACGATCTGTTGTGGCGTCTGACGGACGACAGGTCGGCCACAGCGAGGACAATGGGGCTTGCCGGCTCGAGCAAAGAGAAGCCGCAGGTAGTCGTAGACCTCTGTGATCGTCCCAACGGTCGAACGCGGGTTCCTCGAGGCGGACTTCTGGTCGATCGAGATGGCCGGGGAGAGCCCCTCGATGAAGTCCACGTCGGGCTTGTCCATCTGCCCCAGGAACTGGCGGGCATATGAGGACAAGGATTCGACGTAGCGTCGCTGGCCCTCGGCGTAGATGGTGTCGAAGGCGAGTGAGGACTTCCCCGAGCCAGAGAGCCCCGTGAAGACGATCATCTTGTCGCGCGGGAGATCGAGGGCGACATCTTTGAGATTGTGCTCGCGGGCTCCCCGGATAACGATGCGATCGACCACGCCGGGAGGCTACCGGAGCGAGGTGACGATCAATCCGGCCCCGCCCCGCTGAGCTCGACAGGCTCGTCAAAGGTGGCGAGCAGGCTGTGGAGCTCGTCGCGAATCATCGCTGCCTCCTCGAAACGGAGCTCATCGGCCGCCTTCAGCATCGCGCTCTCAAGGACGCTCGCCAGCTCTTCAGGACTGGCGGCCTCGATGCCCGCGACAGCCGAGGGTGTGGCCGTGACAGGTCGAGAGGGCTTTGTCCCCCGGCGGGCACCTCCACTGCTCGAGCGGAGCCTACCGAGGATGTCGGTGACGGCCTTGGTCACCGAGACGGGATCGATTCCATGCGCCGCGTTGTACTCGAGCTGGGCCTGTCGGCGCCGCTGCGTCGTCCCGATGGCTGCGCGCATCGAGTCCGTGATCGTGTCGGCGTAGAGGATCACCCGGCCGTCAGCATTCCTCGCCGCTCGGCCCATCGTCTGGATGAGTGCCGATCGCGAGCGGAGGAACCCTTCCTTGTCGGCGTCGAGGATCACCACCAGACTGACTTCCGGCAGATCGAGCCCTTCTCGAAGCAGGTTGATCCCGACCAGAACATCGAATCGACCGAGGCGAAGATCGCGGAGGATCTCGATTCGCTCGATCGTGTCGATATCGGAGTGGAGGTACTCCACTCGAACTCCGGCGTCGGCAAGGAAGGCGGTGAGGTCTTCCGCCATCTTCTTGGTCAGAGTGGTGACCAGGATCCGGCCTCCGCGCGCAACCTCCTTGCTGATCTCGGCGCGTAGATCATCGATCTGACCGCGTGTCGGTCGGATCTCAGCTTCAGGGTCGAGCAGGCCAGTCGGGCGGATCACCTGCTCCACGATGAGATCGGAGTTCTCGAGCTCGAAAGGTCCTGGAGTTGCGCTGACAAAGATCGTCTGTGGAACCACCTCGAGGAACTCCTCAAAGAGCAACGGACGGTTGTCCTTCGCCGAGGGAAGTCGGAAGCCGTGCTCGACGAGGACGTCCTTGCGGGAGCGATCGCCAGCGAACTGGCCTCGAAGCTGTGGGACCGCTACATGGCTCTCGTCGACGACCACGAGAAAGTCTCGCGGGAAGAAGTCGATGAGCGTGTACGGACGCTCCCCCGCGCTGCGACCGTCGAAGTGGCGGCTGTAGTTCTCGATCCCAGCGCAGACGCCGGTCTCCGCAAGCATCTCAAGATCGTGCTCGGTCCTGGTTCGGAGGCGCTGGGCCTCGAGGAGCTTGCCCTCCCGATCGAAGAACTGGAGCTGCTCTCGGAGCTCTTCCTCGATGGAGATCACCGCCCGACGAGTTGTCTCGTCTCCGGCCACGTAGTGGGTGGCAGCGAAGATGATCAGCTCGTCGAGGGGCTCGCCGACATCTCCGGTCAGCGGATCGAAGGTCCAGATCCTCTCGATCTCATCACCAAAGAGCTCGATGCGAACACCAGCCTCTTCATAGACGGGCATCAGCTCGACGGTGTCACCGCGTGAACGGAAGGTGCCACGCGTGAGTGAAAGGTCGTTTCTCGAGTACTGCAGGTCCACCAGCCTGCGAAGAAGATCTCGCTGATCGACCTCATCGCCGACCCGGACGGCAAGGACCCGGCTCTGGTACTCGCTGGGAGAGCCGAGGCCGTAGATACAGGAGACCGAAGCAACTACAACGACATCACGGCGGGTGAGGAGCGAGGAGGTGGCGGCGTGTCGCAGCCGATCGATCTCGTCGTTGATCGATGAGTCCTTCTCGATGAACGTGTCGGTTCGGGCGATATAGGCCTCGGGCTGGTAGTAGTCGTAGTACGAGACGAAGAATTCGACACGGTTGTTCGGCATCAGCTCGCGAAGCTCTGAGGCCAGCTGGGCGGCGAGGGACTTGTTCGGCTCGATGATGAGTGTGGGACGTTGCACCGCTTCGATGGTCCACGCGATCGTCGCAGTCTTCCCGCTGCCCGTGATGCCCTCGAGGGTCTGATATCTCAGACCACTCTGGGTGCCCTCGGCCAAGGAGCGAATGGCCGCGGGCTGATCGCCAGCAGGCCTGAACGGCGAGATCACCTCGAAGCGACGCTCCTCAGCCATGGCGCTTCGCTGCAGCGCTCAGCTTCTGCCAGAGCTCGGCGGCCTGCTCTTCGAGCGCATGGCGGTTCCCGTCATTGATGATCACGTGGTCAGCCAGCTCGAGGCGCTCCTCTCGAGACATTTGGGCTGCGATGCGGGCGCGGGCGTCGGCCTCGCTGAAGCCGCGCTGATCGACGAGCCGCACCACGGCAAGTTCGATCGGGCAATCGACGACTACGACGACATCGAGAGCGAGGATCTCTCTGTGTTCGGCGGTGAAGAGCGGGACGGCGAAAAGGGCGATGCCTCCTTGCGCAGCAACCTCGGCACGCTTAGCCGCCATCGCTGAACCGATCGCCGGGTGGACGATGGCGTTGAGATCCTCGAGAGCGCTGGGATCGGCGAAGGCCAGCTCGGCCATGGCTTGGCGATCCAGGCTTCCATCTCCTTCGAGCACCTCGGGTCCAAAGCGCTCTTGGAGCAAAGCCAAGGTCTCAGAGCCGGGAGCAACCACCTCACGGGCGATCACGTCGGCGTCGATCAAGGTCGCACCCTTGTCAACGAGAAGATCAGCCAGAGCCGACTTGCCGGCTCCGATCCCACCAGTGATTCCGACGGCCAGCACCCACCGCTCCCGATTCTCGGCCGGAAGGTCCGTACCGTCTCCCCACGGTAGCGATCCGTGACGACAGGAGGCTCTTCACTACACTCACCCCGGCAAGCACCATGACCACAACGACCCCTGAGACCCGCCAGCCACGAGCCCGTGCTGGCCATGGCATTGCCAGCTGGCTCTCCCACTGGCCGTGGGCAGTGGTGGCCTTGCTCGCCTACCCGGCCATCTTCCTCAACAAGCCGGGCTGGCTTGCCGCAGACACCAAGGCCTATCTCTACCTCGACCCGGGTCGCCTCCTCTCAAGTGCACAATCGATGTGGAATCCCGACGTCGGGCTGGGAACCGTCACCCATCAGAACATCGGGTACCTCTTCCCGATGGGGCCGTACTACTGGCTCGTCCACAGCCTCGGCGTGCCGATGTGGATCGGCCAGCGCTTCTGGATCGGCAGCCTGTTCTTCCTCGCCGGTGGAGGTGTGCTCTATCTGGGGCGACTGCTCGGACTGACGAACCTTGGACGCTGCGTTGCGGCCGTCCTCTACATGTTGTCGCCCTACGTCATCGATTACATCACTCGGACGTCGGCGATCCTTCTGCCCTGGGCGGGACTGGGGTGGATGCTTGGTCTGACGATCGTGGCGGCGCGACGTGGAGGGTGGCGCGCTCCTGCGCTCTTCGCCCTGGTCATCGCCGCAGTCGGCGGCGTGAACGCCACCTCGATCCTCTTTGTCGGGATCGCTCCGGTGCTCTGGCTGCTCTACGCAGCGTTTCTCAAAGAGATCAGCTGGCGTGACGTCTGGCGCGTGGTCTGGCGTGTCGGAATCCTGAGCATCATCGTGTCGCTCTGGTGGGCGGCCGGGCTGTGGGCGGAGAGCGTGTACGGGATCAACATTCTTCGATTCACCGAGACCATCCCGACGGTGGTGGCCACCTCGCTGGCGTCAGAGGTTATGCGAGGCCTGGGGTACTGGTACTTCTACGGTCGGGACAAGATCCAGCCCTGGACGCAGCCTGCGGTTCCCTACATGTGGACATCGTGGGTGGTTGCGCTGAGCTTCCTCGTTCCTACGCTGGCGGTCTTCTTCGGCTTCTTCGCCCGCTGGCGCTACCGTGCCTTCGCCGCAGTGATGGTCGTTGTCGGCGTCATCTTCGCCGTCAGTGCCTACCCGCTCTCGCACCCCACGCCCTTCGGGTCGCTGCTCAAGGCCGCCGGGGAGAAGTCGACGATCGGCCTGGCGATGCGCTCATCCAATCGAGTGCTGCCCATCGTGGTTCTCGGCCTGGCGCTGTTGCTCGGGGCGGGAATCAGCGCACTTGGGAGCTGGCGTCACTGGGTCGGTGCGCTCTGTGCGGCCCTGGCACTTCTTCTGGCGATCGGCAACCTCTCACCGCTCTTCGAGGGCACCCTGGTGGCCCGGAACCTCGCGTTCCCTGGCCAGCTCCCGATCTACACGACCAGAGCGGCCAACTACCTCAACGCTCGAAACACTGACACGAGGGTGCTCGGTATCCCTGGGCTGGACTTCGGCTACTACCGCTGGGGGGTGACGATGGATCCCGTGTGGCCCGGTTTGCTCACTCGGCCCTACGTCGCCCGGCAAGCAGTTGCCCTGGGTGAACCTGCCACCGTGAACCTTCTGCGTGCTCTCGATGAGTCGATCCAAGATGGCGTCTTCGATCCGAGCAGCCTTGCGCCAATGGCTCGACTGATGAGCGCTGGCGACGTCCTGCTGCAGAACGATGTGCAGTATGAGCGCTTCGACACGCCTCGTCCACAAGTGCTCTGGGAGCAGCTGAACCCAGCGCCCAGAGGACTCAGCGCTCCGGTCAGCTTTGGGCCCCCCGTGGGCGAGCAGACGCTCGTCGGACCGATCTTGGACGAGACGCAGCTGGCCATCCCGGCCAACGCCGCGCTCGCACCGAGCCTGGCGGTCTTCGGGGTGGTGAATCCTCGACCCCTGATCAGGGCCGAGTCCACCTCTAGCCCGCTCATCGTGGCCGGTGACGGTGAAGGGCTGCTGACGGCGGGCTCATTCGGTTTGCTGGACGGAACGAACCCGATCTTCTACTCCGCCTCGCTCCCAACAGCGAGCTCCTTCGCCCGGGCGAACGAACCCGGTGCCATCTATGTGCTCACCGACTCGAATGCAAAGCGACTCGACACCTGGGGGACGCTCCACACGACATACGGCTACGTCCAGACGCCAGCTGAACGTCTCATCGCGTCCAACCCATCCGAACAGGCGATGGACCTCTTCCCCAGGATCACGGCCGCGACTCAGACCGTGTCGGTGCTCAGTGGCGTCCAATCGGTTGAGGCCACCGCCTATGGCAACCCCATCGCCAACGCGCCGGAGAGCCAACCGATCAATGCCTTTGACGGCAATCCCGCCACCTCATGGACCGAAGGTGCGTTCTCCAAAGGAACCGGGG
>Ga0075017_100003327_pt1 | contig 10094 bp, 12 predicted proteins | sample AleBraG_ABR_2012_FD_71475 | JGI IMG/M metagenome (GOLD analysis project Ga0075017, IMG submission 71475) | Freshwater sediment microbial communities in response to fracking from Pennsylvania, USA - Alex Branch Run_MetaG_ABR_2012 | ecosystem: Environmental > Aquatic > Freshwater > Creek >... | reverse complement strand
GCTGGAAGGCCGCGATACCGATTGGCATGACGTCGGCACTCGACGCCAGGCGTTTTATAGCGATGTGCCGCCGCGCAAGTACCGCTTTCGCGTGATTGCCTGCAATAACAACGGCGTCTGGAACGAGGCCGGCGCATCGCTGGATTTTTCCGTCGCGCCGGCATACTACCAGGCCCTCTGGTTCCAGGCGTCGTTTTTGGCCGCCTTGCCGGATTGCTCGCGGTGTTGTATCAACTGCGGCTGCGGCAGGTGGCGCGTCAATTCAACATGCGGATGGAGGAGCGCGTCAACGAGCGGACCCGCATCGCCCGCGACCTGCACGATACCATGCTGCAGAGCTTTCATGCGGTGTTGCTGAAGCTCTCCGTGACGGCATCCAGGGTCAAAGATCCGCCGGAAGCCCGGGAACAACTGGCGGCGATCGTGGAGCAGGCGCGGCAGGCCGTCTCCGAGGGTCGCGAGGCGGTGCAGGGATTGCGCTCCTCTACCGTGACCACCAACGAACTGGCGCAGGCGATCCGGACGCTCGGAGAAGAGCTCGCCGCGGATCCCAAAGGGGCGCAGTGTCCCGAGTTTCGTGTGTACGTGGAAGGCGCAACCAGGGATCTGGCGCCGATCGTCCGGGACGAGGTCTACCGCGTTGCCTGTGAGGCGGTGCGCAATGCGTTTCGACACGCACAGGCCGCCCGGATCGAAGTGGAAATCGAGTATGGCACACGCCAGTTCCGGCTATGCGTGCGGGACAACGGCCAAGGCATCGACGCGAAGGTCCTGGATGCCGGCGGCCGTTCCGGGCATCACGGATTGCCCGGCATGCGGGAGCGCGCCACGCTGGCGGGAGGCAAGCTGGCTGTTTTTAGCCGACCCGGCGCCGGTACGGAAGCGGAGCTGACCATTCCCGCCGCGTTTGCGTACCTGAAGTCGAGCGCCTGACCCAATCTGCGGCCCGCAACGAAGTTGCTGGCGCCGCGCTCTTAGTTAACTGTAGAGTGGTCCTTATGAGCACATGGTGGGAAAGATCGGCCGGCTTCAGTTCCGTGTTTTTGCGTCTGGCTCTCGGAATTTCTTTTCTTTCGGCTGTGACAGATCGTTTTGGCTGGTGGGGAGCCTTTGGCCAACCTAATGTGTCCTGGGGCGATTTTGCCAGATTCGTTGACTACACGGGCAAACTCATCTGGTTTTTGCCACACGCGGCGATAACGCCACTGGCAGTCCTCGCGACAGGCGCTGAAATCTTGCTCGGTCTTCTCCTCCTCGCCGGCTGGCAAACGAGGATCGCTGCTCTGTGTAGCGGAATTCTTCTGATGACATTCGGCTTGGCGATGACGCTGGCGTTGGGAATTAAGTCGCCTCTCAATTCTTCCGTCTTTTCGGCTGCCGGGGGAAGCTTGCTATTAGCGACCTGTACGGCGTTCCCACTCAGCGTGGATGAGTATGAAGGAGGAAAGCAATGACGAAGATGCTGATCGTATTCTACTTGGCGGCTGCCGCGGCAGCTCAAGAGGCCAAGGTGACGCCGCTGATGACCAAGGAACTCTCGGGAATGGCCGGGAAGGAGGGCACGATGGTCACGGTGGAGTACCCGCCGGGCGGATCGTCGGTTGAGCACCGGCACAATGCTCATGTGTTTGTCTATGTGCTGGAGGGAGAGGTGGTGATGCAGGTCAAGGGCGGAAACCCCGTAACCCTGGGGCCGGGCCAGACGTTTTACGAGTCGCCGGAGGATGTGCACACCGTCTCCCGGAATGCCAGTAGCACCAAGCCCGCCAGGTTCCTCGTGTTCTTCGTAAAGCAGCAGGGGGCTCCGCCTACCGTGCCGGCGAAGTGATCGGTCGCGATGGCCCAGAACCGCGGGCGCAAACACGGGCTCCCGCTCTACGCCTCCCAACAAACTCTTTCGCATACGGCTCATCACTTTCGAATGCGGAGAACCATTATGCGAATGCTACACTTCGGAATCAGTTTGACTCTGGCAATGGCTGCGATGGCAGCCGAAACCGTAACGCTCAAAGACGGCCGCGTGATCACCGGCGCCTATGTGGGAGGTTCGCCCACCGAGGTGAAGTTCGTGGTGGACGATCAGGTCCAGACGGTGGATGTGCAGGACATCGTGCGTATCGACTTTCACACCGGCAGCGAATCCACCATCGTTCCGAAACGGCACGATATCGAGATTCCGCAGGCCGCCGGCGACTGGGTCCGGCTCCCCGCCGGCACGAACCTGGTAATTCGTATGATTGACGGGGTGGATTCGGAACGCAACTCGGTTGGACAGACGTTCGCCGCAAGCCTGGACGAACCAGTCGTCATCGACGGCCAGACCGTGATTCCACGCGGGGCCGACGTGGTGGTGAAGTTGGTGGATGCGAAAGAGTCCGGGAAACTGACGGGACGAACTACCCTTACCCTGGACCTGATGTCCCTGAAGGTGAATGGCCGCTTGGTGGACGTTAACACGGAGACGGTCACAGAGGAAAGTTCCTCGCGCGGTGGACGGACCGCCAAGGTGGCCGGCGGCACGGCGGTGCTCGGCACGATTATCGGGGCGATCGCGGGCGGCGGCAAAGGGGCTGCGATCGGCCTGGGATCGGGCGCCGCGCTGGGGGCCGGGGCGGAAATCCTGACCAAGGGCCAGCGCGTGAAGATTCCATCCGAAACCCGCTTGACCTTCGTCCTCGAGAACGCCGTCCGCCTGTGATGGCGCCAACAAACTCAAAGGTTGGGAACTCCTATTCTATGTAGCGCGGGCCTCCAGGCCTGCGCACGCCGGAGAAGACGCGCAGGCGGACCCAGAGGGTACCCCGGCCCGCGCTACTCCCACAGGAGAACAAATGAAAAAGACGACGATCGTGACCGCAGTGCTGGTTGGAGTCTCATGGATGTGCGGCAACCGGGCGCTCGCTCAGGAGCCCGTGTCGCTGCCGTCAAAGGGCGTAACAGCCGATCAGCCCGTCTCCGATGAAGACATTAAGTTGTTCCGGAGAGACTTGAGAACCATCAGGAAGCAGTTCATCGCGGTCAACATGGACCTGACCGACACCGAGGCTCAGCAGTTCTGGCCGGTCTTCGACCGGTACACCGCGGAACTGGCCGCGATCAACGACAAAAAGTTTGCGCTGCTCAAAGACTACGCGCAGAATTTCGACAGCCTGACGGATGAGCAAGCGGAAAACTACATCAAGGGCGGGGAGAGGTCGAACAGTCCATCGCGGAACTTCGGCTGAAATACGTTCCGCTCTTTCGGAAGGTGTTGTCCGGCAAATCAACGGCCTTCTTCTTTCAACTGGATTGGCGCCTGGCTCTCATCGTCGAGTTGCAGTTGGCCTCGGAGACGCCGATTATCGAGCCCTAGCGCTTCACTGGGCCGGCGCGTAGTAGCCCCGGCGAAAGTAAGTTCGCAACTTCGGTCCGGTCGCCGAATCTATGTTGACCTTGACCAGGGAAGCATCCACCGGATGGTGACTGGCGGGGCTTCCGGTAGGATATTGGATGGCTCTCTACTTCAGGAGGAGGTGGATACATGACCGTCAATCGTCCGCTCATGCTGATTGCCCTATTCTGTGGCGCCGGATTCAGCCCGGCGATCTCCGCTCAGACTCAACTCAGCTCCGAAAGTCAAGCCTGGCTGCGCACGGCCATCAGCCGGGGCAGCTCCGATCTGCGCTGGCCCGATTTCAGCGATTACCGGGAGCACGTTAAGAAATTCTACGCATTCAACCAGGACTCGCTGTGGTGGGTTGCGGGGATGGAGCCAACCCCGCAGGCGCGGCAGACGATCGCAGTGCTGCTCCAAGCCGGTCAAAAAGGGCTCTCGGCGGACGATTACGACGGCCCCCGTTGGAACGAGCGGCTGGCCAGGCTCAAACCGGCAACGCCTCGGCCCGCGGAAGAGGATGCCGTCAAGTTCGATCTCGCTCTTACGGTTTGCGCGATGCGGTATATCTCCGACCTCCACATAGGCAAGGTGAATCCCAAGCGCCTGGCCTTTGCGTTCGATGAGGAGTCCAAGAAATACGATCTGGCCGAATTTCTCAAGGACCAGGTGATTGGAGGGAGCGACGTTGCCGGCGTCCTGGCACAAGTAGAGCCGCCCTATCCCGGTTATCGCCGTACCATTCAGGCTCTTCAAAACTACACGGAGCTGGCGAGGAGGGATGACGGGGAACAACTACCGCCACTGAAGAAAGCCATCTTACCCGGCGACTCCTATCCTGGGGTCCCGCGGCTCGCACGGTTGCTGCGGCTGGTAGGCGACCTTCCGCCCGGCGCTAACATTCCTCCGGATCCGCCGGTTTACGAAGGCCCGCTCGTGGACGGCGTGAAGAACTTTCAGCGCCGCCATGGCCGGGATCCGAGCGGACGAATTGACGCTCAAACGCTGGCCGACCTGAACGTTCCGCTGAGCCGGCGGGTCCAACAGATGCAATTGACCCTGGAGCGATGGCGCTGGCTGCCGGACGCCTATCAAAAAGCGCCCATCGTGGCGAATATTCCAGAATTTCGCCTGCGTGCCTATGACAAAGATTTCAACATCGGCGTGACGATGAAGGTCGTGGTGGGCAAGTCCTACGGCCACAACACGCCGGTGTTCAGCGACACCATGGAGTACTTAATCTTCCGGCCGTACTGGGAGGTGCCGCCCTCCATCATACGGGCCGAAATGATACCGCATATCCTGAAGGACCCCGACTATTTAACGAAGAAGGGCTTAGAGATTGTGGACAGCCGGCGGACTGTGGTGGGTACCGGAACGGTGACGAGCGAGGTCGTGGACCAACTCAGGGCCGGAAAGCTCTTCATGCGCCAAATGCCGGGTCCGAAGAACTCTCTCGGCCTGGTGAAATTTCTCTTCCCCAATAGCTACAACGTGTACATGCACGATACTCCGGCCACGGAGTTCTTCGCACAGTCCCGGCGGGATTTCAGCCACGGCTGTATCCGGCTGGAAAAGCCGGCCGAACTGGCCGCCTGGGTGCTACGCGACAATCCAGGCTGGAATGCGGACCGCATTCATGCGGCCATGAACGGTAGTGCGCCTCAACAGGTGAATCTCCCGCACCCGATCCCGGTCTTGATCGTATATGCCACCGTGATCGTGCTGGAAGATGGGCTGGTTCACTTCTATGACGACATTTACCGGCACGACGCGGCGTTGCAGCAGGCTCTGGCGAAGGGCTACCCGTATCCCTGGTGACCGGGAACCGCTCCCTTACGGTCGCGGCTCCGAAATGAGGTACATGGCCTTCCCACTTACCAGTGGCGGACACGTCCCACGTCTACGTGGACGAAGTTGGAATCACGATAGTAGCCCACGCCCCCGCGCTGCAGGCGCAGCGCGGCATCCCGCACGGCCAAGGTCGCAATCCCCGGCAACCGAATGTCGATGGCTTCCGCCTGCATGTGCAAACTGTGGCGCGCGACGCCCGTATGCTCGCCTCGGGTCCGCAGGAATTCGTTGCTCCATGGCGTGCGGTATCCACAGACCACGTCTATCTCGCCGCCGGCATCGTTCACGGACGCGGTAAGGTCGTAGAGCAGGTCGAACAGGTGGGGATCGAAATGGCGTACCTCGCCCGTACGATGGTCGCGGAGATACCGGTCGAGCGCGGCCAGCGCTTCCGGCAGGTAGTTCTCGCCCCGGCGGTAAACGATATCGAGGCGCTCGTTGGTGTGGGTGTGAAAAAAGCGAAGCCGGTATTCGCGCGGAACCAGCGTTGCGGAGTTTAGCACTTGCCCCCGTGGCGGGGCAAGACTTAACAGAATGAGCCACAAAGTGCAGTGGCGGATTCCTGATTTCATTTTATGCCTCGATTATAACACGACTTATCCGCGGGGTTCTCCGTTGCGGCCATTCTGATCACGTGCGTTGCGCCGCGCTCATGGTGCGATTTACCAGCGCGATGATTGCCTTGCATATCGTGCAGATCCTGGTGTGGGCCGGGTTTTATCGCTGGAGTTGCTGGAGCGCCCGATGGTTCGGCGGTAGCGTTCCCGGGCCGCGCCAGGCGGGGCCACCAACAGAATCGCTGCTTGAAGACTCATTGATGACAGAGGCGGTCATGAAAAACCTCACCACTCTTCGACGCTTCGTCCTGGCCTGCGGCCTGACGATCTTCACGGCCCTCGCTCTCCAGCAGGCGCAGCCGATCCCACCATACGAAGGCGACGGCGACTCCCAGCACAACGGCCAACCGGCCTGGTGCCAGAACTCGGACACCGGTGGCTACACCCACAACTGCGAGTGCCAGCCCACGATGGGCGATCCGGAATGCAAAACCGAAGGCGGAGGCGGAGGCGGAGAAAGCTCGAAGTGCAGCGTGTACTGCCGCAAGGACGCCTGCAGGTGCAAGCGTCACTGTGGCGATACCAGGTGAATCCTATCTGGCCAACCGGTATGCGGAAGAAAGCCCTCCACGCTTTGGCGATGCTGCTCCTGGCCACGTTTCCGTGCGTATCGGAAATGGAGATACGCTCCGTAACCGGCGTCGTGACCGACAAGCGAGGCAACCCGCTTCCGGGTGCGGTTGTACAACTTGAGAACGCCGCCACCCTCCTGGTCAGGTCTTATCTAACCGGCAAAGATGGGCTCTATCGTTTCAGCCGGCTATATGGCGATGTGGACTACACATTGAGAGCGAAATACCGAAACTATTGGTCCAAGCCCAAGACATTGAGCAAGTTCGATTCGTCCAAGCCACGCAATGTCGGCCTCGTGATACCAATCGAGTGAGCAGCGCGGGCCTGGAGGCCCGCGCCACTGCCGCGCTACGCTACCCCGCGGATCAGGTCCAACCGGTGGCGGCCGCTTTCGAGCGCGATCCGCAGCTTCGATCGTCCTTCGAAATCCAGTTCCATGGCCTGCAGTTTCTGGAATTCCACCAGGGCGGAATTCATGGCCCTGAGGGCTTTGGCGAAGGCTTGTTCCGCGGGATCGACCGGTTCTGCCTCCGGCGTGCAATCGCGGCGGAGCGCTTCCACGGCCTCTGCCAGCTTCGGCGCGTTCTCCGGTTCCAGGGCGATGACTTCGCCGCCGTAGGCCAGGCCGTCCTCGGTTACCGCCGCGGCAATCAGGCGGTATTCGGCGGGCTTAATCCGCGTAAAGCTGCTCAATTTGCAATAATTGGGGCCGAGTTCCTTGAATTGCCGGATGATCCGGTCCACGTAGCTCCGGGTCATGCCGAGACGTTTGACGCAGAACTCCTCCCAGGTCGGTTCGATGGTCCGAAAGAGTTTCTTCTCCCGGATTTCGAACAGGATTTCGGCATCGGCTGCCGAACAGCGTCCCGCTACCAGGGCGAACGCCTGCCTGCGCCCCACCCACGCTCCGACATCGAAGGCTTCATCAATCGTGCTTTGCTGTTCCATGAAAGTCTCTCCTAAAAGCAAAAACCGGTACAGGAGTACCGGTTCTCTTGACTAGAATCAATAATTTGCGGGGTGAAAACGGGTACTTCAGTACCCGTTTGCGGGCGCAATCCAGGCGGATTGCGCCGAGTTTCTGCCCTCGATTTACAACATAGCAGGCGGCTCCAAGAAAACGGCCCTCCGCGAAGTCTCCGGATTGGACTTAAGCCGCTCACGATAGAGGGATTGCAGAAGATTTCGAATCCTTGTGACTGAAGCATGACAACCTGCTTGTATTTTTCGGGGAGTTTCCCAACCTCGCTACGGACCGCCTGCACCACTTCACCGCGAGCCAGAGACTGGTGCGGCGATTCATAGCCGGAAACGAGGTTATCGAAATCTTCGAGTGGCTGGCAGAGTCTCCGGAGGGGCCCTCGGCGATAGAACTGCAATGCCTCGTTGACGGCGATGCGAGTCATCCACGTGCGAAAGCTGGATTCCGCCCGAAACGTCGATAGACGGCGCCTGACTTTGAATGCGACCTCTTGCAGCAGGTCGTCGGCGTCGGTGGTATTTGGCACGATCGAGACGATCCGCTTTCTCACCGCGCCCAGGTGGCGCGCCATCAGGATGTCAAAACTGCCGGTCTGGCCGGCTAGCGCCAGTTCAATCAGGGCGCCGTCTTCGAAGGATGCGAGCGATGGGGTCATGGCGTTCTCCGCGCTCTCTAGTTGGTGAAGAGGCAAACGGGCTACATGTTGTTTGGTACAGAACCTTGACCAACAAAATCCTCCTCTTTCCGCTCCTTTAATGTGAAGACTTGTGGCACTCCCCTGGAAAAAGACAACCAAGTCCGCATCGCTGGATGGCGGCATCCACGCCGTTTGGGAGCATCGTGGCGTCGAGTGCGCAGTGACGCTGTCGGGCCGCATCACGATCGACTCCTCGCCGGACTTGCGCGAACTCCTTCTACAACATGTGAGTTCGCCAGACAGCCGCTTCCTGACCGTAGACTTCTATGAGGTCGCCTATGTCGACACATCCGGGCTGATCGTGTTAGTCGAGGTTCTTAAGGCCGCACGAAGCCAAGGTAAGACCTTCAGTCTAAGCGGGCTTCGAGAGTGGCCGCGCTATCTGTTAGAGGCGACGCGGCTCTTGCATTTCTTCCACGAAGTGAACCGCGACACCCCGGTGGTGAACCATCCAGGTCAGGAGAATTCTCTATGAGCCCGTCGGTTGTGGAACGCGTTGGCACGGCGACGCTGCGTCACTTAGGGTACGTGGGCGCCCTGACGATTCAGTTTGGGAACGCCGTGGGAACCTTGGGGCGGACCTTCCCATTTGTCGGGAACCGGCACCGGTGGAAATCGGCGGTCCAGCAGATGCTTGCGGTGGGTGTCGATGCACTGCCTATGGTAGCGATTATGGCGGTGTGTGCGGGATTCATCCTGGCGATGCAGGGGGCTTCGGAACTCCGCCGTTTCGGGGCGCTGAATTTTGTGATCGACCTGGTGACCATCGGCTTTACCCGGGAATTGGGGCCCCTGCTGGTCGCGATTGCCGTGAGCGGGCGTTCCGGATCGGCATTTTCGGCCGAGATCGGCAGCATGGTCGTCACCGAAGAGATCGACGCCTTGAAGACGATGGCGCTGGATCCCGTGGAATTCGTGCTCGCGCCAAAGTACCTGGCCGCACTGATTGTGCTTCCTTGCCTGACCATAGTGTGTACCGCCTGTGGAATTCTGGCGGGCGGCGTCTTTATGCGCCTCGTCACTGGTATGGCCTTTGGCATTTACATCCGGGCCGTTGTGCATTCCATGGTGTTGCGCGATGTTTTGACCTGTTTGGCGAAGAGCCTGGCCTTCGCCACGATCATCGTACAGGTCGGGTGTTTGGAAGGTTTCCGCGTGCGTGGAGGACCGGACGCTGTGGGACGGTCGGCTACGGCGGCAGTGGTGAAATCGACGTTCCTGGTGATCCTCGCCGACGTGGGATTTACGGCCATCTTCTACCTGACCGGAGGAAAGTGAACCTATGGCGCAAGCGGCGGCGTGGACCGGCCCGGCGATTTCCGTCCGGGACGTGGTGGTCAGTTATAACGGCCGCCGCGTACTCGACAAAGTCAATCTCGATATCGCGCGCGGCGAGACGATGGTCTTGCTGGGCGGCAGCGGGTCCGGGAAGAGCACGCTTTTGCGCCAGATAATTGGCCTGGAACGGCCGGAATCCGGCCAGATTCTGATCAACGGCGTAGATCTCGGGACCAGCAAACCCAGGGTCTTGAAGAAGCTCCGGCATTCCATCGGAGTGGCGTTTCAGAACTCGGCGTTATTCAATTCCATGTCGGTAGAAGACAATGTGGCGCTACCGCTGCGGGAGCACACCCGGCTGGCTGAATCGACCATCCGTCTGATGACCTGGATGAAACTGGCGGTGGTCGGGTTGGCAGACGCCGGAAAGCTCAGCCCACAGGCACTTTCCGGAGGAATGAAGAAACGCGTCGCGGTAGCGCGAGCTATTTCGCTGGACCCGGAAATCCTGGTTTTTGACGAGCCCTCTGCCGGCCTCGACCCCATTGTGGGAGCGGAACTGGATGAATTGATTTTGGGTCTGAAGCGCGCGTTTAACATGACCGTAGTCGTGGTGACTCACGAGATGGCAAGCGCATTCCGGATCGCGGACCGTATGGCGATGCTCTACAAAGGGTCGATGATCGCCGTCGGCACCAAAGAGGAGCTCAAGAGCAGTAC
>Ga0075017_100003326_pt1 | contig 10098 bp, 6 predicted proteins | sample AleBraG_ABR_2012_FD_71475 | JGI IMG/M metagenome (GOLD analysis project Ga0075017, IMG submission 71475) | Freshwater sediment microbial communities in response to fracking from Pennsylvania, USA - Alex Branch Run_MetaG_ABR_2012 | ecosystem: Environmental > Aquatic > Freshwater > Creek >... | reverse complement strand
GATCGGCCCGCTGCGCGAGGGGGTCGTCGAGCTGACGCCGGGCGAGCGGCTGACCTTCATCTGCGGCGAGGAGGAGCTCGTCGGCAACGCGGAGCGGATGAGCATCTCCTGGGCCGGGCTGGCCGAGGCGGTCGAGCCCGACTCGGTCCTCTACCTGGCCGACGGCTCGGTACGCCTGCGGGTGACCGCGGTGCGCGGCGGCGCGGGCGAGATCGACACCGAGATCGAGGTCGGCGGCGCCGTGGCCTCGCGCCAGGGCCTGAACATCCCGGGCCCGATCGACGAGCTGCCGGCCGTACCCGAGGAGGACCTGCAGATGCTGGCCCACGGCGAGTCGATCGGCGTCGACATGGTGGCGCTGTCCTTCGTCCGCTCCACCCAGGACATCGAGAACGTCCGCGAGCACACCCGTCTGCCGCTGATCGCGAAGATCGAGAAGCCCCAGGCCGTCGAACGGGCCGAGGCGATCATCCGGGCGGCCGACTGCGTGATGGTCGCCCGCGGCGATCTGGGCATCGAGCTGCCGATCGCCCAGGTGCCGATCGTCCAGAAGCAGCTGCTCGAGCTCGCCGGCCTGGCGGCGCGGCCGTCGATCACGGCGACCCAGATGCTCGACTCGATGGTCTCCTCCTCGCGGCCGACCAGGGCCGAGGTCGCCGACGTGGCCAACGCGATCCTCGACGGGACCGATGCCGTGATGCTCTCCCAGGAGACGGCGGTCGGCCACTACCCGGTCGAGGCGGTGGCGATGATGGCGGCGGTCGCCGAACAGGCCGAGTCGATCGCCCCGTATGAGCGCTGGAACGAGACGCGGGTGCGCCGGACCCACTCCGATCCCGCCTACACGATCGCCCACAACCTGTGTGACGCGGCCCGCGAGCTGCGCCTCGACGCGCTCGTCATCCCGACGCTCTCGGGGCGCTCGGCCCGGCTCGTCTCCGCCCATCGCCCGACGGTGCCGATCTACGCCCTCTCCCCCGGACGGGAGACCGTCCGCCGCTGCGGGCTGATGTGGGGCGTCCAGGCCGCCTCGATGCCGCGCCACGAGACGACCGAGGCGCTGATCGCCGACTCCGCCCGCCGGGTCCTCGAGCTCGGCTGGTGCCGCCCCGGCCAGCGCGTCGGGATCACCGCCGGGCTCCCCTCGGGGCGCCCGGGCACGACCAGCCTGATCCAGATCCAGGTCCTCTAGGAGCTCGCGCCCGAAGTCCCATCCGAGGGTCCGTACTTGGCCGCACCCGCATGTGGATTCCTTCGCTGGTCCGTGCCGATGTCGGCTCTTAGCGTTGCCTGCGCAAGCCTGGACGGTGGGAAAACATCTTGACGCCGGGCCCGATCGGTGGAACGGCATTCGGGGAGTGCCGCTCCACGAGCGCTCCGCTCCGATGAGGGCCGCGGCCCGCGCTTCGATCGCGGCCCGCGGGTCGGAAAAGGAGACAGCATGGCCAGCAGCCGGTACGTCCGTTTCTTCGAGGAGTTCGGGATCGACGATGTGCCGCTGGTGGGCGGCAAGAACGCATCACTGGGCGAGATGTACCGGGAGCTCTCGAGCGACGGCGTGCGCGTGCCAAACGGCTTTGCCACGACCGCCGATGCGTACCGCCACGTGCTGGCGCAGGCGGGCGCCGACAGCCGGTTGCGCGCCACGCTGGAGGGCCTCGACCCCGGCGATGTCACCGACCTGGCCAGACGGGCAAAGCGCGCCCGGGAGATCGTGTACGGCGCGGGCGTGCCCGAGGACCTGGCACGCGAGATCCGCGCCGGCTACCAGCGCCTGCAACAGCAGTACGGGGAGGACGTGAGCCTCGCCGTGCGAAGCTCCGCCACCGCGGAGGACCTCCCGACCGCGAGCTTCGCCGGTCAGCAGGACACATTCCTGAACATCCGCGGCGAGGAGAGCCTGCTCGACGCCTGTCGCCGTTGCTTCGCCAGCCTGTTCACCGACCGCGCGATCCACTACCGCATCGATCAGGGCTTCGACCACTTCCAGGTGGCTCTCTCGATCGGCGTGATGAAGATGGTGCGCTCGGACCTCGCGTCCTCGGGCGTGTTCTTCTCGCTGGACACCGAGTCGGGCTTCCGGGACGTCGTGTTCATCACGGGCGCCTACGGGCTGGGCGAGAACGTGGTGCAGGGCGCCGTTGACCCGGACGAGTTCTATGTTCACAAGCCGACGTTCGCCGCCGGTCACCGCGCCGTGCTCCGCCGCCTGCTGGGCGACAAGGCGGTGAAGATGATCTTCGTCGAAGGCGAGACCAAGCACACCACCCGCAACGTGCCGACCGCGAAGGCGAGCCGCGAGCGCTACTGCCTCGACGACGCGGACGTCCTGGAGCTGGCCGACTACGCGATCAAGATCGAGCGCCACTACGGGCGGCCGATGGACATGGAGTGGGCGAAGGACGGCATCGACGGCATGCTCTACATCGTCCAGGCCCGGCCCGAGACGGTCGCCTCCCAGCGCAAGGTCACGACGCTCGAGAGCTACTCTCTCGAGGGAACCGGCGAGATCATCACCGAAGGGCGATCGGTGGGCGAGAAGATCGCCTCGGGCAAAGCCCGTGTGATGGACAGCATCAGCCACCTTTCGGAGTTCGAACCCGGCGAGGTGCTGGTCGCGGACATCACGACCCCCGACTGGGAGCCGGTGATGAAGACGGCCGCCGCGATCGTCACCAACCGCGGTGGACGCACCTGCCATGCGGCGATCATCGCACGGGAGCTCGGTGTCCCCGCCGTCGTCGGCGCCGGCGACGCCACGACCTCGATCCGAGACGGCTCACCGGTGACGGTCTCCTGCGCCGAGGGTGACAGTGGGCGCGTCTACAGCGGGGAGGTGGCGTTCCGCGTCGACCGCACCGACGTCGGCGACATCCCCCGCCCGGCCACGCAGATCATGGTCAACCTCGGCAATCCCGATCTTGCGTTCAAGACGTCCTTCCTGCCAAACGACGGCGTCGGGCTCGCACGCATGGAGTTCATCGTCAGCGAGTACATCAAGGCGCACCCGCTCGCCCTGATCCACCCGGAGAAGGTCGCCGACCCGCGGGTACGGGAGAGCATCGCGCGGCTCAGCCACGGCTACCCCGACGGCGAGAGCTTCTTCGTGGAGCGCCTCTCCGAGGGCATCGGCACGATCGCGGCGGCCTTCTGGCCCAAGCCGGTGGTGGTGCGGATGTCCGACTTCAAGACCAACGAGTACGCGAGCCTGCTCGGGGGGACGGAGTTCGAGCCCAACGAGGAAAACCCGATGCTCGGCTTCCGCGGCGCGTCCCGCTACGCCCACCCGGCCTACGAGGAGGGCTTCGCGCTCGAGTGCCGGGCGATGAAGCGCGTGCGTGAGGAGATGGGCCTGACCAACGTGATCCTGATGCTCCCGTTCGTCCGGCGCGTGGAGGAGGCGGATCGCGTGCTGGCGCGGATGGCCGAGCTCGGGCTCGAGCGCGCCAGCGCCGGGCTGGAGGTCTATGCCATGTGCGAGATCCCCAACAACGTCATTCTCATCGACCGGTTCGCCGAGCGGTTCGACGGCTTCTCGATCGGCTCGAACGACCTCACGCAGCTGACGCTGGGCGTCGACCGTGATTCTGAGATCGTCGCCTTCGACTACGACGAGCGCGACGAGGGCGTCAAGGAGATGATCCGCCTTGCAGTGCAGGGATGCGCCCGGAACGGGATCCACTCGGGGCTGTGCGGGCAGGCGCCGTCGGACTACCCGGACATGGCCGAGTACCTGGTCGAGCTCGGCATCGACTCGATCAGCCTCAACCCGGACACCGTCGTGAAGACCACCCAGCACATCCTCGAGGTCGAGCGGCGTCTGGGGCGGCCTCGCCGCGAGGACCACGATGGGAGCACCTCAGAGCCCGCCCACGGCTGAACCCCAGGCCGCCGGTCGCCCTCGCAGGAGCGGGCGGCTGGCTCAGTCCTCGCGCTGCGCGGGCCGCGGGGTTTCCCGGGCAGCGCTGAGCAGTACGGGCATCTCGCGGCAGATCCGCATGCGCAGTTCCGAATGCACGTTGGGGTCCGTGAGCACGGCCCTCACCAGGTCGGGAAGGTGCTCCCCATGGGCCGCCAGAGCACTCTCATGTGCCGCGGACCCCGTCGAGCCACCGGCCTCCTCGTGCGTGGCGCGCAGCATCTGCCTGATTTCGCGCTGCAGGCGCATTCGCATGTCCGTGTGCAGGCCCGGGTCGACGAGCACGGCCGCCAACTCGTCAACGACCCTGCCCTCATCAGCCGTGAGCTCACCTGCCGGGTTCTCCTCCACCGCACAACCATCCCACGAGCGCGCGGCGAACTCAAGGCCGGGGGAGCTGCGACGCTCGAGGCTCCGCTCCACTTGACCCCCTTCGAACTCGGCGTTCCCCCGAGCCTTTGTCCTACCTGGCGCTCGGCTCTCAGCCGACCGAATCAGCTTGAGCTGGACTCCCGCCCCGGCTCACCGGAGTACTATCCGCTCATTCGGGGTCGGCCCAAGACTCCGGGGCAAGATGAGGGGGGGCGAGACTCAAGGCAGGTGATGGGACTAGGCCTCCCGAGCCACCCGAGAGCAGGGGTCTCTGCGTCTCGGCCGCGGACCCCGAGACAGCACAAGGAGGACACAATGATCAAGAAGCTCTCCGCCAGCCTCGTCCCGTTGCTCGCAATCGCGTTCGCGATGTTACCGGTTGCGGCGCGGGCCGCACCGCATTGGTACAGCAACGGCAAATTGATCAAGGAAGGTGAAGTCGTTCCCCTCACGACAACCAGCAACGCACTCAAATTTCATGTCTCGGGGAGCGATTACGACATCAAACTGCAATGCGCACTGAGAGACCAGGAGACAATCACGAACCCGACGGGAGGCGGTCCCGGTACGGAGGAAGTCACAGAATTTGCGCTCTCAGGCTGCTCCGGGACAAACAAGCCAGAACGAGTAACAGAACCACTCTGTCCGGCAGGAGTCGAACCGGAAGTGATTACGGAAGGACTGCCTTGGCTTTCACGGCTGATCCCCGGCCCGCCGATAAGGGATGAAATCGTCGCTGGTCCAGGAGTCTCAGGCGAAGCAATCGTATTGGCTCCCAGGTGCCTCGTCCTGGGCAACTACCAGTACTTTGACCTATTCAGTGGCATATTGATACCCACGGTCGGCAACAGCGTCCTCACGTTCGGTACAGCAGTCGAACTGAGAGACATCCACGAGCACATCGTCACCGTCACTGGCAAAGACAAACTCAAAGGCCCCCCGGGGGACCAGAAAATCACCGCCCAAGATCCGTGAGTGCCCTGCTCGCCGGCGTGCTCCGCGACCACAGAGCCGCGGAGCAGGCCTTGCAGTGTTTCGAGGATCCCCGTGCCGGCGCGAACACGTGGCCCCGCACGCCCCGACGTGTCCGGGTCTAGCGGGCGATTCGGAACGTTCGCCGCAGCGTTGCGCCGCTCCGGCCGGCACGGTTGCGCGGCACCACCGTCATGCTGTAGGGGCCGGGCGCGAGCTTGCCGGTTCCGAGGCGTCCGCTGAAGTGGAAGTGGTTCGCTCCGGCGGCGTCGGTGTGGCTGAAGGAGCCCAGCGGCAAATAGCGGGTGCACGCCCTGGGGTGGGCGCCCTTGGCGAGGTGTCGTGGGGGGGCCGTGCACCGCGCCTTGCGCCGGATCCCGGAAGCGGGTCGTTCGATGGTGAACCTGGTGGTGGCGTTCTCGGAGTCGCGGTAGCTGATCGTGGCGCCGGACCTCGGGGCTGACGCCGCGATGGCGGGGCCCGTGTCGGCCGCGGCGAATCGAGCGGGACTGATCGACAGTGCGCTGTCCTCGGGCGCGGGCCCGGCACGGGTGGAGCTGAAGGTTGCGCTGAGCAGTCGGTCACCGGCAATCGTGACGGTGCAGTCCTTGACGCCGCCGCACGCTCCTCCCCAGCCCGTGAACGTCGACCCCGGCGCGGCGAGCGCGGTGAGGGCTACCTTCGCCCCGTCTGCATATATGTGGGTGCAGGACATGCCACAGTTGATCTGACCATCGCTGCTCGTGACGGTGCCCGAGCCGGTACCGGAGCGCAGGACCGTCAGGCCGTGGCGCCCGGGCGGGTCCTCGGTGAAGTTCGCGATCACGGAACGGTCGCTTGAGAGCGCGACGCTACAGGTGCCGCTGCCGGCGCAGGCGCCGCCCCAGCCGGTGAACGTTGAGCCTGTGGTGGAAACCGCTGTCAGCGTGACCAGCGTCCCCGTCGCGTAGATCGCCGAGCACACCGACGGGCACCCGATGCCGGGCCCACTGACAGAGCCCTTTCCGGCACCCGTGAGCGACACGCTCAGCACATTGCTGGCGAGCACGCCCGCACGCGTGAAAGTGCCTGAGGAGCTTCCGTTCCCCGGGTAGTCGTCGTGGACCAGCCAGAAGATTTCGAATCGGCCGGCGGCCGGATAGGTGTGACTGCCGGCGACGGCGAAGCGGCCGGCCGAGCCGCTCACGACGCCGGGACTCTGTTCGATGCCCATGCCAGAAGCCCAGTCGACGGATGCCGTGAGGTCCGACGCCGTGTTACCGGCGTAGGTGTCAGTGAAGGTGCCCAAGGTGGCGTTGAAGGGCACGCCTGCTGTCGGTGCCAAGGAGCCGCCGGTGAACACGAGGTTGTCGGCGTCCGCCACGCTCGAAGTTGCGATCGTCGAGGTGGTCGAGATGTTGTTCTGGTCTGCTGCGTCGACGACTTCGAAGCTGAGCGGGAATTCGCCCTCATCGACGTAGGCGTGGCCGGCGAAGACTTCGAAGTGTGTGGCGTCGGGCGAGTAGAGCACTTCCGCGTTTTCGGTTCTCGTCCCGTCCCCCCAGTTGACCGTCACTTCGTACGCCGGCAGGCCGTGGGTGCCGAGGAAGCTTCCGACGCGCATCAGCGTCGGCGTGGACGCCTCGGGGAGGCTCTGTGGAAAGGCCGTCACGGCGGCCACGGCGGCGTTGGCGGGCGCGGCGACTCCGGCGCCGATCGTTGCCAGCAGGACCAGCAGGCCGGCGATCCCAGAGGCACCACGAAGCCCGCCCACCTGACCTGGTCGCACGGCTGTCCGCATGTCGGTCCTTCCGGTAGAGCCCCCGAGCACGAGCGCCCGTGGGCACCCGTCACCTGCTGACAACGAGCCCGGATTCGCCTTCGCATCAAGGACCGTCCCCGTCAAGGCTACTCCGATCTCCGAGTGGCGGCACGGACCGTGCGATGTCCAGCTCGCCGCTCGGCGTCAGCGGCCGTGCTCGCCGTCCCCGGACGGCGCGCTCAGCCGGCCAGCTCGGCGTGGCCGTAGAAGACGGCCTCCTCGCCGCCGAGCTTCGTCACCGGGGGATCGCCGTAGATCCACTCGCGGGCGATCCGGTGCCAGTTGGCCCGGGCCCGCAACTGTGAGAGGACCGCCAACGTCAGCATCTCCATGCGCCGTCCGAAGAGGTGCTCGGGGCGCATGTCCTGGTGGCGCATCTCGTGGAAGTAGCTGGAGCGGGGGTCGGAGCTCTCGATCAGGACTTCGGTGGCGATCTGGGGTGTCAGCTCGACGACCTCGTCCGCGGTCGTGTACCACCAGATCGCCTCGCGGATGAACGCCAGCAGGTTGTCCTGGTTGACCCGCTCGGGTTCGGGCAGGAAGCCCGACGCTGCGAGGATGCCGTGCAGGGCGGCGGCGTCGCCCTCGACGACGGCCCGCTGGCAGGCGAGCTCGAGCTCGACGGCGGCGTGGTCCATGCGCTTGTACAGGCCGAAGTCCAGGAAGGCGACGCGGCCGTCGTCGAGCAGCACGAAGTTGCCCGGGTGGGGGTCGCCGGAGAACTGGCGGTGGCGGTAGAGGCAGCCGAGGAAGAAGCGGAAGACGATCTCGCCGATCCGGTCGCGCTCGGCCTGCGGGCGGGCCTTCAGCTCCTCGAAGCCGGTGCCGCGGACGAACTCGGTGACGAGGACGCGCTCGCGGGCGAGCCCGGCGATGACCCCGGGGACGAACACGAAGGGGTGGCCGGCGAAGATCCGTGCCAGCGCGCGCTGGTTCTGGGCCTCGAGCTCGTAGTCGAGCTCCTCCTCGATCCGCTCGCGGATCTCGGCCGTCACGGCCTTGACGTTCATGCCCGGCGTCATCCGCTTGAGCAGGCCCATAATCATGCCGAGGTTCTGCATGTCGGCCCGCACGGCCCCGGCGACCCCGGGGTACTGGACCTTGACGGCCACCTCGCGGCCGTCCTCCACCAGGCGGGCGCGGTAGACCTGCCCGATCGAGGCAGCCGCGATCGGCTCCTCGTCGAACTCCGAGAAGATCTCCGCGATCGGCGCTTCGAGGTCCTCTTCGACGACCCGGCGCATCTGTTTGAAGGAGACCGTCGGGGCCGCGTCGCGCAGCTTGGCGAGCTCGGCCTGGAACTCCTCGCGGTGCTCCTCTGCGACCAGGCCGACGTCCAGAAAGGACATCACCTGCCCCAGCTTCATGGCCGCGCCCTTCATCGTGCCCAGCACGGCGACGATCTGCTTGGCCGTCTCGAGCTGGCGCCGGGACATCGCCTGTTCGCCGGCCTCGTCGCTGCGGGTGACGTTGGCCGCCCGCGTCCCGACCTGCTTCACGTACTCGCTGGCCGCCAGCGAGGCGACGGTCGCGGTACGCCGGACGCGCGAGGTGGGGATCTTCTCGTGCTCGCGGGCCATCACCCCCATGCTAGGGGGCAGAGGGAGAACTACGAGGGCCGACTCTCAGCCGCCGCGCTCGACCTTGGAGCCGGGAACGATGTCATCGGACCCGTCGGGCCAGCGGACCCAGGCCTTTGTGCCCCCGTCGTAGTCGGCCCCCAGCAGGATCAGCGTGGCCGGCTCGCCGAGCGCCCTGCAGGGCTCCGAGCCCTCGGGGTCCAGGCCGCGCCAGACCCGGATGAAGGCGTTCTCCTCCCACTCCCTGCCGACCGTCGTGTCGTCGGTGTGGCCGGGGTGGATGACCGTCTCCTTGGGCAGTTCCATCAGCGTGCCCATGATCGAGTCCCGCAGGTCTGCGTAGGTGCTGTGCCCGGGGGCTTTGACGCCGCCGACCGAGCCCTTGAAGAGGGTGTCCCCGGTGAAGACGGCCCCGACGGGCGAGTCACCGTCGTGGACCAGGAAGGAGAGCATCCCGGCGGTGTGACCGGGGGTGTGGAGCGCCCTGATCCGCAGCTCGCCGAACTCCAGCGTCTGGCCGGCCTCCACGACTCGCATGCGACCCGTCTGGTCCTCGGCGCCCTCGGGGGTCGCGGCTGAGAGCAGCTCGCGCTCGCCCGAGCTGATCAGGACCTCGAGCCCCGGCCAGCGCCCGAGCAGCTCGCCGAGCTCGCAGACATGGTCGTAGTGGTGGTGGGTGAGGAGCACGTGAGTCGGGATCAGGCCGTGCCGGTCGGCCGCCTCGATCAGCGGCGCGACGGGGCCGCCGGCGTCGATGAAGACGGCCGGCCCGCCCCGGCCGTCGGCGATCAGGAAGGTGTTGGAGACGAACTGCGGGTGGAGGGAGCGCTCGAGGATCACCGGGCCATCCTTGCACGAACCCTCATGGCGCGGCCTCGGCCGACCGACCGGCCACCTGCCGGGCCAGGCCGGCGAGGTAGCCGCTGTCGCCCACCTCGCGGCGCCACTCGAGCACCGGGACCCGCTCGGCGCAGGCCGTGACGATCCGCCGGGCCTGCTCGAGCCTCGGGGCGGTGCACGCCAGGGCCACGGCGCGGGAGGTCCCGACGGTGCGGTAGAGGCCCTCGCCGAGGGCGACGGCCGAGGAGAAGAAGACGTGGCAGCCCTCGGCTTCGATCGCCGGGACATCGAGGGAGAAGTCGTAGGGCGGGCCCTTGCGCAGGGCGTAGTCGGGTGAGACCAGGTAGAGGACCAGCGAGGCCTCGTCTCGCAGCGGCACGTCCGCCGCGGACAGGGAGCCGGCGCAGATAGAGGCCATCGTCTCGCTCCAGCTGCCCCGGAAGAGGCTCATGATGTTCATGCACTCCGGGTCGCCGAAGCGGGCGTTGAACTCGATCACGCTGACCCCCTCGGCGGTGGCGAAGAAGCCCGAGTTCATGACCCCGCTGAAGTGCCGGCCGAGCTCGCCGAGCCGCTCGATGACGCGGCGGATGATCGAGCAGGCCTGCTCGTAG
>Ga0075017_100003324_pt1 | contig 10098 bp, 9 predicted proteins | sample AleBraG_ABR_2012_FD_71475 | JGI IMG/M metagenome (GOLD analysis project Ga0075017, IMG submission 71475) | Freshwater sediment microbial communities in response to fracking from Pennsylvania, USA - Alex Branch Run_MetaG_ABR_2012 | ecosystem: Environmental > Aquatic > Freshwater > Creek >... | reverse complement strand
GTTGAATTGCGGGCAGGCCTCCATGCAGCAGCAGCAGGATATGCAGCGCGATAGCGGGTAGGCCTCTTCCTGAGCTTCAGCGGTCATACGAGGACCAGCACCAAGATCGTAGGTGCCGTCGATGGGCACCCAGGCCTTCACCGCTTTCAGGTTTTCAAACAGGACGCTGCGGTCGACTGCTAGATCGCGGACCACCGGGAACTTGGAAAACGGCTCAAGCCGGATGGGCTGCTCAAGCTTGTCGAGCAGGGCCGAGCACGCCATCCTCGCCTTGCCGTTGATCAGCATGGCGCAGGACCCGCAGACCTCCTCGAGGCAATTCGAGTCGTAGGTGATGGGCGTGGTTTTCTTGCCATCGCGCGTAACGGGATTGGCCGCGATCTCCATCAGGGCAGACGTTACGTTTCTGCCTGGCGTGTATGGAAGTTCGAACTCTTCCCAATGCGGCTTGCCGTCGGGGGTGAGCTGGCGTTTGATCCTGATGATGACGGGTTTGTTATTGGCCATGATTGTCTAAACTCTTAGCTCTTAGCCATTAGCTCTTGGCTCTCAGCGTAAACACAGTACGAAGAGATAGGAGCGCTACTTAATACTTCCTCGGTCGTGGCTGAATCAATGACGCGTCAACCGGCGCGAACTCAAACTTCGGCTCGTCCGCATCCGGGGCGAAAGACGCTTTCGTTGTCTTCATCCAGTTCTTGTCGTCGCGCTCGGGGAAGTCCGGTTTGTAATGTGCGCCACGTGATTCGTCACGCATCGCCGCTCCCTGTGCGATCACGCGTGCCAATTGCAGCATGTTGTAGAGCTGCCGGGTAAACGCGATAGTGGTGTTCGCCCACTGCGTGCGGTCGCTCAGATTGACGTGCTGATAGCGCTCCAGCAACTCCACCAGCTTCGCATCGGTTTCTTTGATGTTCTTGTTGTAGCGGATCACGGTTACGTTGCGGGTCATAATGTCGCCGAGTTCATGCCACAGCTTGAAGGGATTCTCATTGCCGTCGGCTTTCATCAGCTTGGTGTTGATTTCCTGCTGACGCTTGCGCTCGGAATCGAAGTGGCCGTTGGCCGAGGCAGCCTGCAGGTTGCGCGCGTACTTCATGGCGTTTGGCCCTACGACAAATCCGCCAAAGATGCACGAGACTAGCGAGTTCGCGCCGAGGCGGTTTGCGCCATGGTACTGGTGTTCGCATTCACCCGCCGCAAAGATGCCGGGAACGTTCGTCGCCTGGTTGTAATCTACCCAGAGGCCGCCCATGGTGTAGTGCATGCCGGGGAAGATTTTCATGGGCACGTCGCGCGGGTCGTCGCCGACGAACTTCTCGTAGATTTCGAGAATGCCTTCCAGCTTGCGGTCGAGAATCTTGCGATCGATGTGCGTCAGGTCGAGATACACCATCGGCTTGCCGTCGATGCCCAAGCCGCACTCGTAGACAACCTTGTGAATCGCGCGCGTCGCGACGTCGCGCGGTACTAGGTTGCCGTACTTGGGATACCACTCTTCGAGGAAGTACCAGCGCTCACTCTCGGGGATCGACTTCGGATCGCGCTTGTCGCCCGGAGTCTTCGGTACCCATACACGGCCACCCTCGCCGCGCGCCGATTCAGACATCAGGCGCAACTTGTCTTCACCAGGAATCGATGTGGGGTGTACCTGGATGAACTCGCCGTTGGCGTAATAGCAACCCTGCTGGTAGAGCGCCGACTGCGCCGAACCGGTGCAGACAACAGAATTCGTCGACTTGCCGAAAATCGCGCCGATACCTCCCGTGGCGACGATGATCGCGTCGGCGGCGAAGGTGCGAACCTCCATGGTGCGCAGGTCCATCGCGCAGATGCCACGGCAGACGCGGCTGCCGTCGAGCACGGCAGACAAGAACTCCCAATGCTCGTACTTTTTCACCTTGCCTTCGGATTCGTAGCGACGGACCTGTTCGTCGAGCGCGTAGAGCAACTGCTGCCCAGTGGTCGCCCCGGCGAATGCCGTGCGGTTATATAGGGTGCCGCCGAACCGGCGAAAATCGAGCAGACCTTCCGGCGTGCGGTTGAAGGGCACTCCCATGCGGTCGAGCAGGTCGATGATGCCCGGCGCCGCATCGCACATGGCTTTCACGGGAGGCTGGTCAGCGAGGAAGTCACCGCCGTAAATGGTGTCGTCGAAATGCTGCCAGGTGGAATCGCCCTCGCCTTTCAGATTCTTGGCGGCGTTGATACCGCCCTGCGCGCAGACCGAGTGCGACCGCTTCACGGGGACGATGGAAAACAGGTCAACCTGCCCGCCCATCTCGGCGATCTTTATGACTGCGGACAGTCCGGCGAGGCCTCCGCCGATCACGATAATTTTCGGATTAGCTGCCATGCGAAACGAATTCCAATCTGCCCAGACTCGCCAGGCCTTACCGCATCGTGTAGGACTCGACGCCTGTACCAGTGTCAAGCGGTTGAAGCGGCGTGTTCAGGAACGAGAACATGGTAAGAGCGCCCACCGCAATAAATACGATCGCGATCGCAAGGCAAATATAGCCCCAGCGGCGGCGCGCATTCTCGCCAGTGGTGATCCCCCACTTCGCGGCAAAGAGCCACAATCCATACGCGAAGTGCCATGACGCCGCGATGATCCCGACGGCGTAGAACGCTACGATCCAGGGATTTTGAAACTCCGCCTGCACTTTCGGAAACGCCTGCGCGGGATGGGAAAGCAGATGCACACCCGTAAACCGCAAATGGTAAGTGTGGTAAAGCATGTAGAAGAAAGCGATCGCGCCGGTCCAGCGCTGCGAAGTGTAGAGCCAGTTGCCGGTCCAGGGATATTCGCTGACGTTCACCTCGCCGCGGTACCACACATAAAATCCGTACAGCGAGTGATAGAGAATCGGCAGCCAGATTCCGAACAGCTCGAGGCCGACTACGAAGGGAAAGCTGGTCAGCAGCTCGACTTGCTTGGTGTAGGCCGCCGGCCCCTTCGTGGCAAATGCGTTGGAGACGAAGTGCTCGATGAGAAAAAGTCCAACCGGAACGATTCCGCTCAACGAATGAAGACGGCGCAGGAGAAAAGAATATCCCTGGCCGGCGCGCAGGGGAGCCACCCCACCACTAAGCCTTACTTGACCTGCAGGACTGGCTGTCGATGCCACAGAGCCGCTCCTTGTGACTCCAGACGGTTCCGGATGTCAGTGACGAACCTTTCATTATCTTGTCGCGGAAGAAGGGAAGTCAAGGAAGGGAGGTGACGATCGGGAGTCAGCTGAGTGGGTCGACACGCGGATTGAGTCCAGAATCATCGAAGAGCCGCCGAGGTTCCCTTGTACCATTCCAGAAATTTTCGAAAGGCCGCACCGCGATGACTGTAGCGCGCCTTCTCTTCTGCGGAGAGCTCAGCAAAGGCTTTCTGGATCTGCGGAAAATAAAACAGAGGGTCGTAGCCGAAGCCGTTCGTGCCGCGAGGCGAATCGAGAATGATTCCATGGGCCTCGCCGCGAAAGACCTCGAGTGTTTTGCCGTCACGCGCCGCTGCAATCACGCAGACAAAACGCCCGGTGCGTTTTTCTGGAGATACTCCCTGAAGTTCACGAAGGACGAGGGCGTTATTGGCCTCGTCATCACAATTGCAGCCGGCTGATGGCGGGTGGTCGGCCGCGTATCGAGCGGAGTGAATGCCCGGCGCTCCACCCAGTGCGTCGATCTCAATTCCGGAGTCATCGGCAATGACAATTTCACCCGGCGCGTGGAGGCTGTAGGCCTCGGCTTTCTTGCGCGCGTTCGCCTCAAACGTGAGGCCATCCTCCACAACCTGGGGAAGGGAGGCAAAGTTTGCCAGGCCGGCCACTTCGATTCCGAAAGCAGTCGCGGCGCCCGCGAAATCGCGAAGCTTGCCAGCGTTTGACGTAGCGATGAGAACTCTCTTCATGAAGTTCGCAAGGACGCTTTGCGTCTGGCCACGCCTGCGAAAATCAGGAGCAGGGCTGTGCCTACGGAGATCGCATCTCCGAGCCTTTGATCCCGCGTTCGCTCGAAGGTGATCTTCACCTGATTGTGGCCTGCCGTCACTGGAATTGTCATCTGTCCCGTGACAGGTTCAGAGTGGGTCTGCACAACCTGGCCGTTCACTTCGACGCGCCAGGCGGGATAAGCGAAGAGGCGGGGAAGGAGCATACCGGGATTGTTCACGTCCACGGAAAATGTTTTCGTCTGTGCCCTCCAGCCTTGGATGCGAACACTGGAGGAGCCGACTTGATCCGTTGAAACAAGGGGAGCGGCCTTATTGAGTTCGTAAGCATCGTCGCCGGCGGGCACATATTCGTCGGTACCCTCGTAACCCTCTCCGGTATGGACGGACTCGTGCATCTCTTCGACGTCGGCAGCATTGTCCCACCACGGGGGTTGAACTCGATGCCAGACCGACGCGATCACCAATAGCAGTCCCAGGCACAAGACAGCTCGATTGAACCAGCGGCGCAGACCGATGCACACTAAGAGCGCGAAGGCCACGTTCAAGCAGAGCAGCCAGCGCCAGGGCAACTGCACGAAGCGCAACTCGGGGAGGTATTGCCAGAAAATAGCGGTAATTGGGAGCATCAGGAGAATCGCCGCCGATGCCCAAAGGACAAGTAGCCACCATCCTTCTTTCGGAGAATCCCGCCATCGTCGAGCGAGCCAAGCGCAGGCAAACAGAATGATGATCTCCGCAGTTGCGACGATCGAGGTCAAGAGATTGAACCGGTTGTGGTCAGGGTCGTTGATGGCCGTGAAGAGGAAGTTGTCCTGCGGACGAACTCCCGGTGCGAGAACTTCCGCGATGTTGACCCATTTCTCTTCGTAGGCGGCCGGCAGGATATAGAACGCTGCCAACGCTGCTCCCAGGACAACGGCGGCCCCGCCAAGTACCAGGATGCGCGGCGACTTCTGGAGAATCGCCAACGCCACAACCAACAGCGCCAGCGAATAGTTCACCATCACCGCGGATGGCGCATTCGTCAGCCACGCCGCCATTACCACCAGAGCCAAAGGGACAACCATCCTGCGGCCTTCGCGTTCCATGCGCAAGACGAACAGCAGCAATAGAGGAAGCAGGGCCCCCGCCAACAACTCTGCGAAGGCGCTCCGCCAGTAGACGATCACGATGTAATAAGGATTCGCGGCGTAGAGTGCGGCGGCAAAAACGGCGTCTCTCTGGTCCAGCCAGCGGCGGGCAAGCACGAACATGGAAAATCCGGAAGCGCTCAGCGCGATCCAGATGTAGATTCCCGGCACCATTTTCCAGGGGAAGACGGAGCCAATGAGGGCTCCCAGTGTCCACGACGCGGGAGGGTAAAAAAGAAACCGCGCCTCTCCGTAGCCCCAATGTGCCAGCGATGCCCAGTGGGGATAAGCGATGCCTTGCTTCCATTGGCCTAAGACTTCCATCCAGGAGAAGAGGTGAAACTCAAAATCGTGTCCGGACGGATTTCCCCAAAAAACGAACGGTAGAACGACCGCAAATGCTGTAGCAGTGACAGTGAGAGCGGGCAGAGGAAACAAGGAGAGTACGGCGGGCCGAGAGATCTCAGCCGATCGCTTTGACGCGCAGTCTTTTTCGAGGGCCTGTGTCAGAGCCGTCTCCCGCTTGACCGGCGACTAGCAAGGTGAATTTCCGCCGGCAAAGATGAAGATACAGGAAGTCCGGCGGTGATTGCGCCTGTTCGAGGTTCGCGGGGCGATTCCCGCGCAAACCCCGTAAGCAATCAGCCCCGTACCGTCAGAACCGGGCAGTGGGCATCGCAAACCACGTCGTAGGCGATCGCCCATGGCACATGCGACACCGCTCTTGCTGCCGCGCTCTTGTGAACACCCATCACAATGAGGTCGGCCTTGGTCTGCTCGGCAACTCTTAAGATCCCGTCAGTAGCAAACTCGAGCAGCACCACGATATTGGGCTCACACCACGAGCCGGCGTCAGGCGGCAGCAACTCCTCGAGTCGCCGCTTTGCGTGATTGGCGACAGCTTCCTGGTGCTGCATCGGAACCAGCGATATCAGATGGAGCAAGGTCAACTCGGCCTGATTTTCCTCCGCGATCGACAAGGCATACGGAAGAGCCTTGAGCGAAGCGGGCGAGAAGTCAGTCGCGAACAGGATGTGCTTGAAGTTCCCGAACTCGACGTCAGTGCGCGACGCCTTCGGGCCCACGGTCAAAACCGGGCAGGCGGCAAGCCTGAAAATCTGCTCGGCTGCCGATCCGAGCACGATTTTCTTCAGCCCGTGGCGCCCATGGGTGCCCAGGGTCAGGAAGTCAATGTCTTGCCGTTGGATGATGTTTGAGAGTACGTGCCACATGTCGCCCTGCAGCATCAGCACTTCGTAGGGCGTAGTTCCAAACGGTTTCGGTTCGAGCAACTGGTCCATCTTATGGCGCGCGTAACTCCAATAAGGGTCATCTTCCCGCGAAATAACTTCCAAAGGCACACTCAGTTGTGGCTCCGGGGGAATGGCATGGGCGACAAACAGTTTTGCACCATACCAGCGGGCGAAGGCGAGTGCGTAGGGAAGCGCGCCTTGGGAAGCGGCGGAGAAATCGGTCGTGAAAAGGATGTTTTTGACGGAAAGGCGGGTGCTTCGCGCAGCTGCAGTAGCCATCGGACACCTCCTCGCAGACGCGTGCGGAACGGAGGTCCGCTACTCCCTTATCGCTCCGGAAGGCCACTTCCCACAGTGACATCTATCACCAAGAGCTGTGATTAGCGGCCCCTTACGCTTTCATCGAAAATTAACCAGGCAGCCACATCGTTGTAATGCGGGCGATCTAGTTTGTCTGTATTCGAGGTGGAACAGACCACGAGGAATCAGGGGCTCATATCAGAGACGGGGTATGGGCTCCCGAGTCCTCGAAACGAGTGCCAGCTGGCCAGAGCGAAGCAGTAGCTGGTGTGGAAATCGCACACAAAATCAAACTTTAAAATGCGGGATAGGTAGTTTACGAGGAAGCGAGCGCTTCGGAGCTGCGTTGCTTGCGGAGTTCAGCCATGAACTCGTCACGGCTCAGAGCTGCCCCGCTACGGAGCAGTTCGACGAGCGCGTCTTCCAGTTCATGACCTTGGCCAGCGATCGCGAAGTCCGATTCATCCAGAACCAGTGAGCGAGGTGAGATCAGTAGTTCAGGCTGTGTTCCGGGGCGGCTGGTTAAGAACTGAATCAGATCACCCACCTTCGTCCGCTGTTCCTGCGTACGCGAAGGGAACTCAATTCCCATTCCGAATGCGGGGTGCATGACGCGAACCAAGCCTTCAGCGTGAATTTCCATGTCCGCGGCCTTCAGGCAAAGATCGACCACAGCCTGTTCCGGGAAAGGAGATTCGGTCTCGACGTAGCATCCGCCCAAACTCAGATCCGTGAGCTTGCAAGGAGAAACGGCGTCGGCTTCCTCCGGCAGAGCTTCCGCGGAATTGGCAGCCAGCCACTGATTCAACTGGTTCTGGATTTCGTCGTTGAGATCGGTAAACCGCACGCCCGACTGGCCGTTGGGATTGGCCCAGGCTACTTCGCCGCGAGTGCTTATTTCGCCCCGACTATTAGGCAAGGAAAACCGGAGGCCAATCGGAGAAGAGGGACACAGCGGTTGGGCGGCAAGTACGTCGACGCCACTTTCGCTAAGGTCCAGCATGATGGCTTCGACTTCCTGACCGCCGGGTATGCTGAGCGCAACCGGAGCCTGCACAGGGACGCGAAACGCCCGGCGCCGCTCACGTTTGAGTAAGGCTGTAGCCGCTTTCAAAGTGGCTGTGGCTTGCGTTGCGGATATGGGTTTCAGGAGAACAAAGTTAGCGCCGGCTCCGAAGGTGGTACGCACCTTCCCTTCGTCGCTGATCAGCGCGACGGTTACCGCATTCGCACCCGAAGTGAGCTCGCGTACACTCTGCAGAACACGGGTGGCGGTTTCCGCCTCATCGAAGTCGACGATAACTTCGTCGAACCGCTGTTCGCCCAGCCGGGAGACCGCAACCTCAGGATCGCTGGAGCGTTCCACGGCAACCTCGAAGCTGGCCAGAACGCGGCTCAGAGATTCGGATGCGTTGTCGTCCTTCGAAACCAGCAATGCCTGAAGATTCATGCAGAGATGTTCTCCGACCTGGCCCTACAGATTTACGGCCAACGCGGCGCGCCCCGAGAGGGCTTTGCCGGGGCTGCAGAACTGCCTGACGATGCACCCGCTTTTGCTGCCAAGGCACCCTGGTCGTCGGTTTCTGCCAAGACGCTGTTGTCGTCGTCTTCATTTTCGGCAAGCAGAGGGGCGACCTCGCGCAACTTTTCGGCCGCCTGCTGCAGCATTTCAATCTGCTTGGCCAATTGTGCGTACTTTGCCTGCTTGCGGCGTAATACCTCGTGAATATCCTTCATGAAAACCCCCTGCTGGCGAATGTAAGTACACCCGCTTTCGCAGTCAACGTTAATCCCCGCGGCCTTGATTACTGCCGTAACCATCCCGGGAGCCAACTTGACTGGAACACTTACCGCTCAAGAGCTTGGCGAATTAGTCCTGCTGTAAATGAGAAGTTATGCGAGGTTACTGCTGTCTGTTGGCAGGAATAGGGTTACAAGCGACCCACTCGATTTGCGGGCCCGAGGGGCCGTCCCATCGCGCTTACGAATCCGCGCTCTACGGCGCGAAATCGTAACTCGCTGGCCATTTCGTGCCATGCTGTGGCACGCAAGTGTCATTTACAGCGAGGAGCTACAGATATAACTTTGCACTCGAGCAGTTCTGGGGGAGGGCTGTTCGGGCGTCCCACGACTCGAAAGAGTCTGGGGCGCTTCTTATTTGGAGGCGATTTCGCCGGCTGGTAAGCCCTAAGCATCTAGGTCGTACGCGATCTTCAGCCACTGCTTCACTTCGGCATCGATCTCGGCTAGCTTGCTGATTGGAATACGATGCGTGATTCGGTCCTTCTTTTCGTATCCGCCGGTGTCGATCACTCGTTTCGGTGTCTTACTTTTTCCCAGAGAAAGGCCGAGGTCAATTCGCGAATTCGTAGTGGGCTTGATCTGAGCAAACACATGACTACGGTAAAGCGGCACAATCGTTTTGCAGGGACAGGCTTTCGCATCCGGCCCGATTCGCAGTCCTAGCTTGAGAAGCGCATCGTAGATTGGACGCAAGTTTGCCTTAGCGCCGGAATACATTTCTTCTACAAATCCTTTGGCCGCTTCAAGGTAGGCATCCGGATCGTCAGCTTCCGTGCCTTTTCCGTCAGCGCGCTCGGCAATCCACCACGCGCTGTTCGTTCCCAATTTGTAGTTTTTCTTGAGCCAATCGCGACGTTCTTTCTCGGTCGGAGGCCCGGATTTTCGTACCAATGCGATCCACTCGTCCAAGGAGCGTCCCGTCTTCTGCGGAAGTTCACTGACCCACTTTTGCGCCATGGCGACGCCGGGATGAACGCTATAAGACGATTGACTTGAAAGTCGTTTCACTGCGCTGCCCATGGCCTAGCCTCCTAGCTGCGCGAATATTATGCCAGCGTCGCAGCCCTGTTGCTTAGCCAGATTCCGGCGGATGTCGAAGGTAATTACGAGCAGGGCAATCGCTTTTCGTGGCTACCAAAGTGCCGGAACGTCAAAGAAGGCCGCTGGCTTTCCAATCAGGCGTTAACTCGCGCCGGGTACCAAGAGAGTATAGATAAAGCCGACGCACTTCCGCTTATGATGAGGCAGGCCAGCAGGAGGTTATTCCATGTCGTCGAACCAAGTGGTCTTGTATTTTGAAAATCCGGAGGACGCTGTGCGCTTTACCCTGGCCGCGGGATCGGTCCTCTCCGAAGATGTACCCAACAGGAACGTTGAAGAGTTGGCGAAGGTGGCGCGCGAGATGGGCAGGGCCACTCGTATTACGACGAACGGTTCTATCAAAGACTAGGTGGGTGTCGTTCCGAGTGTGCCGCCCTTGCGCTGAGAGCTGCGGTTGCCTGCTCTGAGAGGGGAATCTGGCGGACCCGGAGAGACTTGAACTCCCAACCCCTGCGTTCGAAGCGCAGTGCTCTATCCGGTTGAGCTACGGGTCCGTTTTCTGATGGTTGACAGCCGGATCTCGCGATGATCCGGCGGGTGAAACTCTATCAGCTTATCAATATGC
>Ga0075017_100003322_pt1 | contig 10102 bp, 8 predicted proteins | sample AleBraG_ABR_2012_FD_71475 | JGI IMG/M metagenome (GOLD analysis project Ga0075017, IMG submission 71475) | Freshwater sediment microbial communities in response to fracking from Pennsylvania, USA - Alex Branch Run_MetaG_ABR_2012 | ecosystem: Environmental > Aquatic > Freshwater > Creek >... | reverse complement strand
GGTCGCTTCCGGTCGGTGGCCCGGCGGGATGCCGTGTCGCCCGGGGCGGCCGCGGCCCGCCGCCCGAGCTCGGCCCGCACCGTCGCCGGGTCGGGCTCGGCCACCATGCCCGTCACGCCGGCGAGGCGGTCCGGTCGGAGGAAGGCCGGGCTGGCCTCGACGGCCAGGACGGCCAGGGCGGTGGGGTTAGGGGGCCGCCCGGTGGGCGCCGCGATCTCGGGGTGGCGGTCGAGGAAGGCGGCGGCGGCCTGGACCGCCTCCGCTGCGGTCTGGTCGGCTGCCGTCGGAAAGCTGAACCGCCACCGCCCGGCCTGCTCGGCGATGCCCGCCTGGTCGGCTCCGGGCACGGCCACGCCGGCGGCCGGGAAGATCCGGCAGTCGTAGGTCTGACAGGTCCGGGGGCGGTTCTCATAGATCGAGCAGCGACCGTCGACGAGCATCGGGCAGTGGCCCCGCTCGTCGTAGCCCATCACGACGTGGCCGGGTGGCCGCTGCGGAGCCGGGAACAGCAGCGTCGCCGGGATGCGGGCCAGGGTGGCGGTCTCGTCCGGCGCGATGTGGATGAATTGCGACGATGTGCAGCAGGCGTGGCATTCGCGGCACGGCACCGTGGCCGGGCGGCGCCCGGCCAGGGCGTCGCGCATCTCGACCAACCAGGTGCCGAAATCACCGGCGGCCAGCCCACGCTGGCCGGCCGGGCCCCGCTCGTCGGCCACGCCCGCGACGCGGCCGCCCGGTTCACCGCCGGGGTCAGGCGCTGAAGAAGTCGGCGCGGGGTGTGCGCGTGTCGTCATAGACCGGTTCGGTGAGATCGCAGCGGAATTTGGCGGTGTGCACGGCGCGGGGCGCCGCCCCGTTGAGCAGGACCCGCATATTGAGATAATTCGGATGCTGGAAGTGGGCGGCCAGCGACGGCTCGTCGGCCCACAGTTCATAGATCTGGATGCGGGCCGGCTCGACCGGATCGGCACCGAAGCAGTAGGCCAGACAACCGCCCTCCTGCTCCCGGGTGGCCTGCTGCAGCGGCGCGCTGGCCGCCACGAGACCGTCGCGTTCGGCCGGGCCGCCCAGGTCGATGGTGCCGGCGATGATGATCATTGGCGTCCCTCCCTTGCCCGGTCCCGCCGGCGGCGCCCGACGGACCGGGCGATCATCGCACAGGCGTCCGCCGCTCCTGCCGCCGCCCCAGGCCAGGATGGGCGGGTGCCGCAGCCGACTCTGCCGCCCGGATCGGCCGACCAGCTCCGCCGCCACGGCGCCATCGTGCTCCGGGGGGCCGTCGACCCGGGGCCGTTGTCCGCCGAGGTGGTGGCCTGCCTGGCCGACGGGGTGCCCGCCGATTCGGCGCCGCGGTCGAGCCCGACGGGCAACGCCTTCCACTACGTGCCGTTGATGAGCCGGCGGTCGCCCGTCAGCCTGTCCCTGGTCGCCGAGCTGGGACGCCTGGCCGCTGAGCTGCTCGGGCGGGCGGCGCTCCCCGTCCGGGCCAAGGGGACCCGCTACCAAGGCTCGACCCGGTGGCACCGCGACGCCGACGGGGAGGTGACCAGCCTGGCCGTGATGGCCTACCTCGATCCGCTCGACGGGCCGAGCGGCGCCCTGCGCGTCCTTCCTGGCTCTCACCGTCCCCCCCTCAGGGCGGCGCCCCCCGGGTTGCCGGGCGACGACGGCGAGGCCGGCCGCACCCTGGCGACCCGGCCGGGGGACCTGGTGGTCATGGACGAGCACCTGCTGCACGCCTCGGTCGGCGGCGGCGAGCGGCGGCAGTGGCGGGTCGATTTCATCGCCGATCCGCGCGGGCCGGCCGAGGAGGCAGCGGTAGCCGCCTACCTGGCCGGCATCTTCCAGGTCGGTTGGGACGGCGGGTACGACGTTGAGCGCTACCCGACCTACGGGCCGGACTGGTTGGCCTCCGGGCAGCCCGGTGTGGCTCGATTGGCCGAACTCGGGGCCTACCGGCTGGCCGCCGCCGAGGAGGCCGCGGTGTCGCGGCCATCCCGCCCCTGAGCCGTGACGGGCTCCCTGGTCAGCGCCTCTACGGCCCGGTGGGGATCCAGTTGCCGTGGAAGCCGTAGGGCACGCGGGTGGGGAGGTGCACGGTGGCAACCGGCTCGCCGCCGAAGTCCCGGGCGTCGAGGACGACGAGGTCGCTGCGGTCGGTGTTCCGGTCATAGACCAGGCTCATGACCCAGCCGTCGTCCTCGGCGGCCTCCGCCGACCGGGGGATGAACACGCCCTCACCGGTCGAACGGCCGGGCCCGTAGTGGTGATCCAGGGCGGTGCCGGCGCGCAGATCCCACCTGGTCAGGCCGCCGGGGTTCGGGCCATCCGTGCCGAAGTCGGCGGCGTAGCCGAACCGGTACGGTCGGCCCACCCGACGTTCGTCGACCCGGGGGAACTCCTGGGACCGGTCGTCGAGTCGTTCCTCGGCCACCTTGCCGCTGGCCGGGTCGACCGTCCAACGCTCGAGCACGGGCGGTCCCTCGAAAGGTCCCTGCAGATCGGTGGCGAACATCCGGGGATGGCGGGCCACGTCCACGATCAGCTGACCGTCGGGCAGGTCGTAGGCGTTCATCGGATGGAACACGTAACACGGACTGACCTCGCACCAGGCCACGTCACCGGCCGCACCGTGGCGGGGTAGCACCCCCACACGGGGCTGGCGGTCGGGGTTCCACCGGTAGGGGAAGGGGTAGCCGGCGCTCAGCGCGTCGGCGCTGAGGGTGACGGGCAGATCGAAGATCACCGCCCGGGTCTCGGTGACCGCCACGTCATGGAGCATGATCGGCGCCCCGACGTCGATGCGCGCCGCGTGGCGTACCCGCAGGTCGGGGCCGAGGACCTGGTAGGAGATCTCGTTGCCGAACATCGGCGAGTAGGCGGCGACGAACAGCTCGCCGGTGGCCGGGTCGACCTTCGGGTGGGCGCTGAAGGCGCCGGCCCACGTGCCCGCGAAATCCACGTAACGCCGCGACTCGAGGTCGTCGGTCAACTCGACCGGGTGGCCCCCCGCCTCGACGATGGCCAGGGTGGTCCTGCCGACCCCGATCACGTTGGTGTTGGGCGAACCGCCGCCGAACAGCTCGTGGCGGGGTCCCGGCAGGCGGGGTCGGCCGAGCATGTCGGCGGCCTCGTCGCCGAGCACGTACCGGCTGCGGTACCACTCGGCCCGCCCGTCGCGCAGGCGCACACCGTGCACCATGCCCGTGCCCACGAACCAGTGGTGCAACCGTTCGTCGACCGGGGCGACAGGGTTGGGTCCGTTGCGCAGGTACCGCCCGTCGAGCTCCTCCGGGAGCCGGCCGGTGACCGGCAGGTCGGTCGCCGTGGTTTCCGAGGCGACCGGTCTGAAGTTGCCGGCCAGGTAGCGGTTGGTCGTGGTCATGGGCCCGCTCCGATCCGGCGGGACGCCAGGGCACCCGCCTGACCCAGGCTACCTCCGGCCTGTCGATCGGTGAGGTCCTCGGTCGCGGGCCAGCGGGGCTCAGGTCGCTGTCGGTCCGGACGATCGGTCAACCACACCGGTGTCGAGATCGCGCCGGTATCGGCCCGGAGGTCCCATCCGCCATGGATGTCCGAGATGTCATCATCCAGAACGTCGTCCCCCACAGGACCTTCGTCGATGTGGGTGCCCTCTGGGGTACCGTCAACGAGAAGGTGTCGGTCGCCAGCCGGGCGGGGGCGGCGTCGGTGGCGGTCATCGACGAGGTGCCGTTGGGCGCCCCCTTGTGGACCGCCTTCGACGACCGTATGGTCGAGCTCGGCATTGCCGGGGTGCGGCGGGTCTCGGCCAACCTCGACCGCCTGCCCGAGCCGGTCGAGCGTTTCGACGTGGTCCATTGCAGCGGGATCGTCTACCACTGCCCGAACCCGATCTTCACCCTCGGCCAGTTGCGCCTTCTCACGGGGGAGTGGCTCATCCTCACGTCGATGGTCGTGCCGGAGACCATCGACTCGGCGATCGGCTCCATCCGGATCGGCTCCGGCCAGGCCCTGTTCGTCCCCGGGCTGGATGCGCCGTCGCGCGCCATCGTCGACCGCTACCTCTTCGAGCGTGACGTGCGGGGCGCCATCGGTATCGATCAGCCGGTCGAGCGCTGGGACCCCACCAACTACGACCCGTGGTGGTGGTTGCTCACCCCATCGGCGGTGGCCACCATGCTGCGTGTCGCCGGCTTCACGGTTGAGGCCGACGCCCCCTACTGGGACGGGCGGGCCCACACCTTCCTGGCCCGCCGCGCTGACACGGCGGCCGCCCCGCCGGTCGAGTCGATCGGGGACGAGGTGCAGCACCTCCGCCGCGAAGTGGCCGAGTTGCGCGCCGAACTTGGTGCCCTGCGGAAAGCCCAGCCGGTCGACCATCAGCTGGTGCGTAGCTGACGGGACGCCCGGACGGCTGGACCGCAGCCGGGTCGGTGCCGACCGGCACCAACCCGAGGCACCGTTTAGACCCGCAGGCTGCCCCGCGACGGGGCCATGTTCTGCTCGACCTCGTCCCGGGGCAGGAACGGGGCCATGTCCTCGAGGGGGGCCGAGACGATCGAACCGTCCTCGAGGATCCGGGCCGTGGACTTCGGAGCGTAATCCTGGGTCGGGTCCACGATCACCTGCACCAACGTCGGACCGTCGGTCTCCTGGGCCCACCGCACGGCGGCCCGCAGCTCGCGGACGCCCGTCACCCGTCGGAACGGCAGCCCGTAGGCGGGCGCCAACAGCGACAGGTCGGGGAAGCTGATCCCCGTTGTGGGATCGAAACCGACGGGACCATCGGGGAAGAAGCGGCGCTGCGACTGGCGGATCGAGCTGTAGCCGCCGTTGTCGAGCACGAAGATCTTCACCGGCAGCCGATGGTGGGCCACCGTCTGGAGCTCCTGGATGTTCATCTGGAGGCTGCCGTCGCCCGGGATGCAGTTCACCGTCCGTCCGGACGCGATGGTGGCGCCGATGGCGGCCGGCAGATCGTGGCCCATCGACCCGCAGCCGATGCTGCAGAACAGACGCTGTCCGAGACGGACGGGCGCCGCCTGGTGGGCGCCGTTGCCGGCCCACGCGTTGCCGGTCACGAACACGTCGGTGTCGCCGGCGCCGTCGAACACCACCGGGAACAGCACGTAGGGATTGATCGGCGTGTCCCGCGCCAGGTACTCGGGCAACACAACCGGGTAGCGGGCCCGCCTGTCCTGGCACCAGGCCAGCCAGGCCGACCACCGGCCGTCCGGTCCTTCCGGCGCCCCCTTGGCCAGGGTCCGGATGAAGGCGCCGGCGTCGCCGTGCACGGCCAGCTCGACGTGGATCGTCGGCTTGGCCAGCTCGGCGGCGTCGGCATCGACCATGACGACGCGGGCGAAGGGGGCCCAGCCGCTGGCCTCGTAGCCCGACATGGCGGTCGGGAGCCGGGTGCCGAGGACCAGCACCAGGTCGGCGTTCTGGACCGCCAGGTTGCCGGCCCGGTCGCCGATCAGCCCCGGTCGGCCGATCAGGTGGGGATCGAGCCAGTCCACGAGGTCATGGCCGTTGATGGCTGTCACCACCGGCACGCCCAACCGGTGGATGAGGTCGCGCAGGTCCCGGCCGGCGTCGCTGAGGTGCAGGTCGGGCCCAACGAACAGCACCGGCCGCTCGGCCTCGGCCAGCCAGGCCAGGGTCTGCTCGGCGGCCGCGTCGATATCGGTCGTCCCCGCCTCGCTGGCCCGGTCCTCGGCGGGGTCGTAGGCCCGCAGCGTGCCCGGGTCGATGTCCAGGGCCTGCACGTCGGCCGGGATGTCGATCCATACCGGTCCGGGCCGACCGCTGGTCGACAGGTGGAGGGCCCGTTCGAGGTGGTAGCGGATGTCCGCCGGTTCGAGCACCTGCACGGCGTACTTGGTGATCCCCGCCACCATGGCGACGATGTCGAGTTCCTGCTCGCCGAACTGGCGCAGACCCAACCCGGTGGTCGGGACCAGCATCCCCCGCTTCGGCTGCCCCGAGATGACGAGCATCCCGACCGAGTCGTCCCAGGCCCCGAGCACGCCGGTGAGGGCGTTGGTGGAGGCGGGGCCGGCGCTGACGTTCACCGCGGCCAGCCGGTTCGACGTCCGGAAGTAGCCCTCCGCGGCGATGGCGGCGCCCTGCTCGTGGTGGAAGCAGGTGACCCGCAGCGCCGGGGAACGCCCGAAGGCGTCGTTGAGGTGCATGGCCGCCCCGCCGGTGACCATGAAGACGTCGTGTACGCCGTGATCGGCCAGCGTGGCGGCCACGTAGTCAGCCAGTCTCATCGGTTCCTCCACCTGGTCGGGGCCGTCGGGACGCCTGCGGGGAGCGCCCGGCCTGTGCGTTCCTGGTTCGGCGTGCGGTGCCGGAATCGGAGCGCTCCGCAGGAGATTGTCCGGTTCGTGCGGTGCGAAGGCTCACGTTTCGGACATCCGGACCGATGGATGGCCGTGGTGTCCACGGTGCACAGCCCCCCCGGCGACGACCGTCGCGCCAGCACCGCGCTGGTGGCCGCGCCGGTGGCGATCCCCTACGGGCATCAAAGCGTCGACGAAGACGACATCGCCGCTGTGGTCGAGGTGCTCCGGGGCGACTGGCTGACCCAGGGGCCGGCCGTCGAACGGTTCGAGGCGGCCCTGTGTCGCGCCACCGGGGCCGCCCACGCCGTGGCCTTCGCCAACGGTACCGTTGCGCTGCACGCCGCCTGCGTGGCCGGCGACCTCCGTGCATCGTCGCAAGTGGCGACCTCGTCGCTGTCGTTCGTGGCCAGCGCCAACTGCCTGCGCTATGTCGGCGCCGCGCCCCGGCTGCTCGACGTCGACGCCACCACCCTCAACGTCGATCCCCGGTCGGTCCCGTCGGGTCTCGACGGCCTGGTGGCCGTGCACTTCGCCGGCCGGCCGGTCGACCTCGCCGCCCTCGCCCACCGGCCCCGGGTGGTCATCGAGGACGCCGCCCACGCCCTCGGAGCCCAGACCCCGGACGGTCCCGTCGGCAACTGCGCCCACTCGGACATGTGCTGCTTCTCGTTCCACCCGGTCAAGGCCGTCACCACGGGGGAGGGCGGCGCCGTGACCACCAACGACGCCGGCCTGGCGGCGCGCCTGCGACGGGTCCGCAGCCACGGCATGCAGCGCCAGCCCGAAGTTGGCGGCTGGGCCTACGACGTCGCCGAGCTGGGCTGGAACTACCGCCTGTCCGACCTCCAGGCCGCTCTCGGGGCGAGTCAACTCACCAAGCTGGGACGGTTCATCACGCGCCGCAACGAACTGGCCGCCCGTTACCGGCGTCTCCTGGGCGCCACCAGCGTCGGGTTGCCCCTGGTCGCGCCGGCGGGCTGGTCGCACGCCTACCACCTGTTCGTCGTGCAGGTGGCCGACCGGACGGCCGTGTACGACGGCCTCCGGGCCGCCGGCATCGGCGCCCAGGTCCACTACACGCCGATCCACCGGCTGTCGCTGTATCGCGACGCGCCCCGCCCGCCCCTGCCCGTCCTCGACGGGCTGGCCGACCGTCTCCTGTCGCTGCCCATCTACCCTGGTCTCACCGACGCCGACCAGGAGCGGGTCGTGTCCGTGCTGAGCGGCCTGGTGTGAGGAGGTCGCCGGTGGACGGGGACGGCACGATCGGGACCGACGGGGTTTTCGTCATCGCCGAAGCCGGTTCCAACTGGCGGATGGGCACCCGGGCCCGGGACGTCGCGATGGGTCGCACCCTCATCGAGCTGGCCGCCGAGGCGGGAGCCGACGCCGTCAAGTTCCAGACGTACCGCCCGGAGACCGTCTACGTGGCGAACGCCGGCACCAGCGACTACCTGAGCGAGGCGGGAATTGTCGAGGACATCGGCGACATCTTCGCCGACCTGGCCATGCCCTACGAGCTGGTGGCCGAACTGGCCGGGCACGCCGAGAAGGCGGGGATCGCCTTCATGTCGACCCCGTTCTCCGCGGCCGACTTCGCCGCCGTGGACCCCTACGTCCGTGTCCACAAGATCGCCTCGTACGAGATCAGCCACCTCCGCCTGCTCGAGCTGGCGGCGCGATCGGGCAAACCGGTCATCCTGTCGACCGGCGGCGCCGACGAGACGGACATCGCCTGGGCCGTCGACACCCTCCGGGCCAACGGCTGCGCCGAGATCGTCCTGCTGCAATGCACGGCCAAGTACCCGGCGCCGGCCGCCACGTTGAACCTGAGGGTGCTGCCCTGGCTGGCCGCCCGGTTCGGGGTCACGGTCGGTCTCTCCGATCACAGCCGGGATCCGGTGGTGGCCCCGGTCGCGGCGGTGGCGCTCGGGGCCCGGGTCGTCGAGAAGCACTTCACCGTGGACAACCGGCTGCCGGGCCCGGACCACTCGTTCGCCGTCCTCCCGGCGGAGCTGACCGAGCTGGTCCGGGCCGTCCGCGCCGCGGAGGCCGCCCTCGGCTCGGGGGACAAGGTGGTCGACGGCGCCGAGGAGGAACTGCGGGCCTACGCCCAGCGTGGCCTGCAGGCGTGTGCCCCCATCCATCGCGGCGAGACGCTCAGGGAGGGCACGAACGTCGCCATCCTCCGGGCCGGCAAGCAGCGCAAAGGTGTCCATCCCCGCCACCTGTCCGCGATCGAGGGCCGGACCGCGACCCGGAACGTCCCGCTCGGCGACGGGCTCCAGCCCGGCGACTGGCAGTGACTTCCCCCTCCGGACCGCAGTCCGGGCCGATGGGCGCGCTCACCGGCTGGTGCCGGGCCGGCCGCAGCCGCGGCGGTTGGGCGACCGATCAGCCGACCGGTGGACGGCGGTCGGACCCGGCCTCCGGAGGATCGAGGAGGCCGGCCAGGGCCAGCATCGGAGCAGCCGACGCCAGCAGCCCGTGGCCGGCCAGGAATCCGGCCAGCTCGTCGACGGCCACCACCGTCACCTCGTCGTACTCGGCCGATCCCTGCGTGCGATGCGCCCGGCCGATCTCGGTGGCTGTCCGCGGGGTGCACAACCGGAACACGATGTCGTGGACGCCGGTGGCCAGCTCCTCGAGGATGCCGAGGGGCTCGACCGTGGTCACATCCCCGACCGTGAGGCCCAGCTCCTCCCGGAGTTCGTCGAGCACGACGGCGGTCGGATCGGGTCGGTCCACACCGCCGGCCGGGGCGGGCTCCCAGCGACCCGGGCCCTGCGACACGGTCGCCGCCCGCCGACCCAGGACGACGCCGTCCGGGCAGACCAGCACCCCGGTCACGGCCAGGGGCCGGATCGTGGCCAGGCCGGCGGCATGCGGTCGCCGCAGCCGGGCCAACAGGTGCCGGTAGTCGGAGGCCACGACGGTGATCGCGTTGACCCCACAGGTGACGACCACGAACACAGGACCGTTGACGAGATCGCTCCTCGTCGTCCGCTCGTCCTGCCAGACCGATTCGACGAGCCGTTCCGCCTCGGCGTCGCCGGTCCAGGTCCCGCTGACCCGCACCGTGAACGACGGCCCGAGGGCATGGTGGCGGAACACTGGAGCCGAGCCTACGCGCCGGCCACCTCGCCGCCGGCTCCGGTGGGCACCGTGAGCGCGCCCCGCCTGGCGACGGTGGCGCTGCTCGGTCGCACCCCCGGCCTGCTCGTGCTGCGCGACGTCCTGGTGGACCATCCGGCGGTGGATCTGCGGGCCGTGTTCACCCACGGCCGACTGCCCCAGGCGGAGGGCGGCGCCGACCGTCCCGAACTGGCCGCCTACCGGCGGGTGTGCGGGGAGTCCGGTGTCGAGTTGCATGTGGTGGATGGCCCGGCGGCCCGTGACATCAGCCCCCGGCTGCCGCCCGGCCGGCTGGACCTGCTCTTCTCGCTGTCGTGGCGCTATGTCGTCCCCCCGTCGGTGCTCGACCGCTTCGATCGGGGCTGCGTGAACCTGCACCGCGGCACCCTCCCGGCCTACGCCGGTGCCCTGCCGGTGCAACGAGCGGTCGAGGCCGGCGCCCGGCGCTTCGCCATCACCGCCCACGAGATGATCGCCGAGATCGACGCCGGCGCGACCCTGGCCGAGGTGTGGTTGACCGTCGGCGCCCGCACCGGGCTGGACAGTGCAGCGGAGGCCGAGCGGATCAAGGGCCTGCTCGAACCCCTCTACGCGCCGCTCGCCGCGCTGGCCCTCGCCAGCCGGGTGGTGGAGGC
>Ga0075017_100003320_pt1 | contig 10103 bp, 4 predicted proteins | sample AleBraG_ABR_2012_FD_71475 | JGI IMG/M metagenome (GOLD analysis project Ga0075017, IMG submission 71475) | Freshwater sediment microbial communities in response to fracking from Pennsylvania, USA - Alex Branch Run_MetaG_ABR_2012 | ecosystem: Environmental > Aquatic > Freshwater > Creek >... | reverse complement strand
TCTGGGACTGGCTCGGGCGAACGCGCTGCAGTCGAGAACGTCGCAGGGCGTCGACGCCGATGCCGCCCGCGTCCGGGCACTTGCCGCCTACAAAGATTTCCTCACCCTCTGGAAAGATGCCGATCCCGACCTCCCGATCCTGAAGCTAGCCAAGGCGGAGTACACGAAGCTGCAGTAGCGTGTGCGGAATTTTCTCCGAAAAGCTCCGCATAGCCAGTACTCTGCTCTTAAAATAAAAACAAATAAATAAAAAAGACTGCCGTAGAGGGACGTGGAAAACTTCCCGGCGACAGTGTGAGTCCAGGTGCGGCGCCAATCTGTCTGGTACATCCGGGGTACATCAGTAGCTGGAATTTGAAGGAAACAAACGCGGGTGATCAGGCGCGGCACCGCCCGTTTTCGGAGGGATGGGAGGAATTGCTCCCGGCATGTTTTCTCCAGAACCTACGCAGCGGACACATTTTTCGCGCAAATTCTAGCAAAGTGGTTTATCGCACTGCCACACCATCGGTTGAGTTCGTAGAATCGGCATTGCGTTCATGCCGCAACAACTTCAGCGTAGTCGGCAATGCCTGACGTAATTCGGTGGGCTTCTTGGAAGTTGGAAGGTCTTACAGCTTAAGTTAGCGCTTATGGGGCATTGCCCCCGAGCCAGCGGCCGTTACTGAATAGCGCCGCGAGTGGTGTACTTTCCCATTTTGCTGCTCATCCATTGCTGAAAGCGTATTCGTTGACCGGGACTCGACCGCACCACGTCGCGGATATTTTTCTTTTCGGCCTCGGGTAGATGTTCCAGCTTTTCACGGTAAGAGTCCTTCGCTTGGCGGTATATTGGGCTTCTGTCGCCTTTGAAGAGACTTCCGTGGTTTGGGCGGTTAACACCAGCGAAATCTGCCAGTGCATCCTCCAGCCCGGCAATCTTGCTAGCAACAATCTCCTGTTTAAGTTCCTTCCCGCCCAGATCCTGCATAAGCTTCGTGGCCATCCAGACGACTTCATCTGTCGTGAGTTTCAGCCCAGTCTTCGTCACTTCCTTGATCACGATCTCTTCGACAAGTGCGGGAGCCGTCACGGTTTGTTTGATTATGTTCTCAACCATTTTTTTGAGATTGTCGGACACTATTTTACCTTGCTCACCAGCATTGTTATCCGAGCGGATTGCCGGTAAAGCACCGTCGGCGCTCTTAATCGCATCTTCGATGTTCCCCGGCACATTGGGGACATCGTTAGAACCGGGCTTGTTCAGTTCTATCGAAATAATTCCGACGCGATCCTCAGGATCGTCTCGATAGTCAGGCTTGCCATTCTTTATGGCGTCACCCTCTCCGACTGAGTTTGTAAGAATCGATTCGGGCCTGATCCCGAATTCGTCGGCTAGAGCGTCCCGCAGGTTCGCAGCACGATCGTCAGTCAACTTCTGATTGTGGTCGGAGGTGCCGTCTCTGCTGGCGCGGGCCTCGACGAAGATTGAAGCGTGCCCTTCGCGGACAGCCTGCAGCCGATCAGGGGTATACGTTTGTTGAAGGAAATTCCTTAGGCCCTCTCTGTCAACTTTGGCGCTATCGTGAGGAAAGCCGACGCCATCTTGAGGATGTGCTATGACGTTACGCTCGTCCGCTTCTCGTTGTGACGGATGGCCTTCGTATCTTGGTCCAGCCACACGACGTTGATGATCGTCCACTTTCTGATCGTTGCGGCCCTTCCCAGGCGGCGCCAGTTCATCAGGCACTGTCAGATCGGAACGCAGATCTTTGTCTTCCTTCCTTATCCCGTCGTTTTGTTGAGGTTTATCCGCAGAGTCCCTCTTGAGTAGCGAGCCGTTTCTGGAAGCATCTGGGGTTGCTATTCTTGTATTATCAGGTGCGTGCCCACTTTTTCCACTCTGATCTCTCGGCACTGGCCGCGTTTCCAGTGCGCGATTGTCTGAGGTCCTCTTTGATTCCGGTGTCTGCCTGCTGGGCTTAGCGGCTCCGTCGGCATCCATTATCGTCCTAAACCTGCCTAGCTTGCTCTCAGGTAATATTTCGCTGCGGCCGCCGGCACCGGCAATCGTTTCCTTCAGATGCTCCAGGGCTCGCGTGCCATCTTTGGATGGGTGTTTATGATTCTTCAGTCGTTCACTTAGACTAAGAGCGTTACTCTGTTCCCGGTTTCCAGGAAGCGCATTGCCTCGATTAGGCGCCCGCGCAGCGATCGGGCTTACGCTGTCACCTTTCAATATAGCTCCAAGCCTGCCCAACTTGCTTTCAGGGGATACCTTATTACGGGATTCGGAGTCCGCGATCGTGTCTTTGAGATGCTCCAGGGCTCGCGTGCCATCTTTGGATGAATGTTTATGATTCTTCAGTCGGTCACTCAGACTAAGAGCGTTACTCTGTTCCCGATTTCTGGGTAGCGTACTGTCTCGATCAGGGCTTCCTGTCTTTCTGCTACCCCCGGCGCCGGCCGCTCGGCCATCGCCGCCCGTATTCGACCGCGAAGTATCGGAAGAAGGTCCCGGCAGCGGCCGCTCCGGCTTTTTTTTCTCGGGCATGTCTTTACTCACGTACGTCTCCGTCCATCTGGGCGTAGTCAGATGCTTCTTCCAACAACTGGACAAGCGTCCCCTGACGTTCGTCCGGCAAGTCAAACTCACACAGATGCTGCGCAACGCAGAGTGCAGCGATGGCCACTTGATTGCGCGAATTACGAGGTTCTACAACATGGCGGGCCTCGGCGACCAACCATTTCAAGATCCCCGTCGAGGGAAAGCCTTCTGTGTCACCCTGCGACTCTGCCCACCGTCGCCGAATTGAAGGATTTCCCGCGATGTGATCCGCAACTCCGCTTCGATACAGGCACGTAGATTTCTCGCAGATCAGATCGCAGCCGGGAAACGGCTCTTCGCGACGAGTATGCAGGGCGAGAGCCGTGGTCCGGAATCTGGTATTTATCTCCGCATCACTCTGTTCGGACAACAAAGAGCTAGACAGCAGTTCGCACGTGACCTCCACGAAAGCAGCACATTGCTCATAAGACCATTCACGTTGTTGCCCACGTCGATCAGAAAACCATTGCACGGCTCTCTGGATAAGCTGAAGGTGAAAATCCGTGGAATCACATCCAGCGGGAATCCATCTGTTGGCCCGTCCTAGGGTTTCACGGATCGCGGAATAGGTCGCTCTCGAATCTTCTACCAGAGTAATGAGCAGTCGTGCAAAGTCGCGCCGGAAAAGCGGGTCTGCGACCACCTCTTTCACACGCTCTCGCACTTGGGCTTGGGTTGCGTCTGAAATGCAATTCCGTGTCGCAGAGACACTACCGGTTGCAGACTCGTTTGAAGCGAACTGAACCAGCATATGCTCTCGCACCGCAGCATCGGTGGGCCAATCTTCTTCCAGAGCTTTGACTTTTTCCATTTGAACAAGGAGAGGGGCATCCTCTCCCTCGCAAAAAACCGCCGCCTGACCCGTCCTCAAAATCGACAATCCGCGCTCCTGCGATGCGTCCATCGCCATAGAAGACGAGAGCATAGCTCGGTCGTCGCCGGCTACGATGCGGTGAACAATTTTGAGATTGGTATTCTTGACTACGTCGGGAGCGAGCTTGATAGGAATCTGGTCTGCGACCAGCACGCCTTGTCCGTAAGCACGGATCTCTGACAGGAGATTTGCAAAGGTCTCAACAGCCTTGCCTCTTGGGTTCGCCGATTCTTCAGAAGACTTTTCGCCGACATTAGCGAGCAGTCGATGTGCTTCCTCAATTACGAGTAAGTGTCTCAACGATTTTGTCTTCTTTTCGCAGCGCCGAAATTCGATTAGCCGAATCAGAATCAGTCCGATGACAAAGGCCTTTTCATCGTCGTCGGCGATGCCCTCCAATTCAAACACCGCACTACAGTTAAGAGCGTGCGAAAATGTGGAAGCTTTTCGGGTATCAAGCATTTGGCCTTTTGCACCGCGGCAAAGGCCAGTCACGCGCGTTAAGAGCGCTGCACTCATATCGTTGGCGATTTTCTCGTCATATCCCAAAGAAGGGATTACTTCTTCAATTTTCGACGCCAAGTCTGACAGGGTCGGCCACGCGTTGGAGTCCAGTTGACCCTTTCCTAAACGCGCGTTCCCGCCGCTAATCAGATCCCACCCACGATCTGTGTATATAGCCTGCAAACAGCGCTCAAGAATTTGCGGCAGAGGCGTCCACATACCGAAGCTTGCAGAGAAAACGGAACGGATGAGATCAAGATGCACTCCCACCGGCGTCTCCGGCTCGGGTTCGAATGGATTTATAGTGAATGGGGAAACACCAACGTTCCCTAATGTATAAATCTTCAGGTTCTTTGAGAGAACAGGGTCCTTCAGCATTGAGCGATATTCTCTCTTGGCCGGCTCGATCACGAGAAAGGGTAGCTCATGAGACCTCAGACTTTTCAAAATGTGGAAGACGGTTGTAGTCTTTCCAACGCCCGTCACTCCTGCCACGAGTGCGTGCTTGACGAGGCCGTTTACGCCTAGTCGATACTCAGGGCCAATCGAGTTAGCAACGCAAATCTTGCCGAGAACGAAAGTTTTCGATCCTTCAGCTATCGGAGAGGGGGCAGCGTGAAATCTAGGCACTGTACGTACCGAAAATCCGGGTGTGTCGATGCGCGGAAATTGCACGTATTGTGCCAACTGCCCTGACGTCAGCAGGGTCTGGTATTCAAGCATCCGCCGATACTTACCCGGCTTGCCCGGCCCCGCCGCGGCCGGCAGCTCTGGGAGAACCCAACCCTCGGCAAGCGCGGGCGCTGATGCGGACAGAAAGATCGAAACCGGTTCTGGAAGAGATTCCTCTCCCGAAAAGACCCCCCGCCACAGCCCGAAAAGCGCCGGATGAGTCTCTTTGTCGGCAAGGAGATAGGTTGCGCAGCGCCACATTCCCATCGCCAGCCCAGAGGACGCCTGGAGTATCACCTTCTTAAGAAGTTCTACATAGTGCTCCGCGATGGGGCTCGGCGCGCGTTCTGCTTGCGCGAGGCTTTGGATTTCACGGGATTCTTCCAGTGCACTGGTGCGGATGCGGATCGGCACGAGAGCGTTAACGGGCTCGGCGAGCACCAATGCCTGCCAAGTCTTCCCTTGTAACGCGCGGATTATTCGATCTATTGGTGCCTCAACCTCATGGGATGGCCTAGGCGACGGTACGCCCAGCGCGACGCTTCCGACGGGCCATGTCCCCGCAACGCCTTCGACCGGAGGCGATACGTCGATCTCGGGGAACTGGGCAGCCATCGCAGTTTTGAGGAGAGCGCCTCGAATTGAAGTCTTGCTATCGGCACCCCAAGTGCCAACGTAGATTTCGACGCCTTCGGAGGAGCCACGCGAGAGGAAAGCAAGCGGCGCACCGTAACCGGACAAAGCCATCACCAAATCCTGTGACTCAAGACGCTGGATTGGACGAGCATCCTGTCGAACTGGGGCGATCAATTGATGCTGGCCTAAGCCGCTGATCCGGAAGAGGCGACGCGACGACCAAGGTATCGACGGCGACGTGAGTGGCTGTGGCAGGGCGAGCAGTTCTAGGCCTGGACCCTGATGTTGCAGGTAGTCGAGGTGAGCTGAAGTTAGGGCTTCGGGGTTCATAGCATCTCAGTGAATATTCGCCAAGGTTATGCCGATGGCTAACATTATTCCGCCCGCAACCAGGAAAAACAAAATGACATAGAGGACAATCTTGCCTAGAGACTGTCCGGCTATGGTGGCCCCGGAAGAATGGTTGACAAGCTTTTTAGCGAGAAATACTCCATTGGCATCGAAAGTTCCATAGACTGTGACGCGGTCGCCATCATTTAGAGATCCTTTGTTTACATAGTTCATTTGGACTTCTACCTGTTCCAAGCGACCAACGTCAGGATCGTGACGTTCCAACCGGAACCGCCAAAGGACGCCTACAGCGCTGAATTTGCGAACTTCTCCGGCGAGTTGTGTCGCGCGTTTGAGCGCCCCATCGGTCGGGGGAGGTAAGACATCTTTTTTTGCACCCTGCCCGACGCCGGCATTTGTCTTAAGCTGCAGTTCGGAGTCGCGAGGCATCCAGCCTCCGTCCGGACTCGCGTCCTCCATCAAGTCTTCGGGAGTATTTCCGTGGTCGGAGAGTTCCTGGGGAGGATTAACAGTCGATCTAACGCCGGCCGATCCGGTCTCAGAAGCGTTACTCGTCCTCTTTGCCATGTGCACTTTGTAGCGAAAAAGAGCCCAAGTCGCGCAAACTGAAAGAAGAGTAAGAGCTAAGGTTTCTACTATTAGGACGATGTGCTGGTACCTAACATTGGAGTACTGCCAATCTCGCGGCGCAGCTGCCAAGGCGCCAAGAAAAAAGAGAGCACAAGACGCGCTCACAAACACAAAGAGCCATGCAAGAAGCTTGCGGCCTATCGACACAGTACCTCCGACGATAGCAGGTGCCCCGCCTGGAGTTTCAACAGCGTCGCTCGCCACCAATCGTTTCCGCCTCCGAATAGCTCGAACAATCACCCAGGCAACGGCGAAAATGACAAATATCAGGATCAGCCACGCCATCGTAACGCCTTTCGAATCTGGTGGTGATTTGAAGGTAGTATGCCGAGATCGTAATTCTGCTCAAGTTGGCGCGTCCCTGGAGCCACTTGGTTCGACACGCAATCCGTTGAGTGGAATCACTCGATGAGCGGAGCGCATCGGTGATCAGTAGTTCTGGGCCTGGTAGTGAGTCGTATCAGGTCTTCGGGAGTCTTCACCGCAGCCATCAGGATGCCCCACAATCAAAAGCGACTCGTCCGTGGACGAATCGTAGCATACTCATCTCCATATTCACGTGGGAATTCGCCGATGCGCCGCTGTGACCGTTAGCAGCATACTCGGGATCATAAGGGGACCGCCCGCATTCCCCGGCCGCCTTATCGAGTGGCTTAGGCCAAAACGCTTGACCGACGCGCGATCTCGGGGAATCCTCCTTTTGTTTTTTGTGATCCGATGAGAAACTATTGGGAAGGCTTAGTGTTCTAATCCACATCGCCGCCGTCTTGCGCCGCCACGTCGCTACGATTTTGTAGATTCCTTACTTTGGTGGTTTCTCCGTGGGCAGACGTGTCCTAGGATGGGCGGGCTTTGTAGCCGCACCGATCGTGGTGTTCCTGACAATCTGCTCTTACTACGCCTACACTCGCCACTACCGAACGGTTTCTGGCAATACGGCTGCTTCTCCCATTGATTCCGCGGACCTACAGCGGTCCACTGATCCCCAAGCGCTACTTGGCATCGCCGATCACTTGTACTGGTTAAATAACGGACCCTCCGCAGCACCACTCTATGCCCGAGCCGAGAAACTGTTCTCGGAGCGGAGCGATGCGCGGAACGAACTTCACGCCAAAGTAGGCCGCCTCAGATCAGAGGCCGAAACGATGTCGTTTGTCGATCTCTCACGGTTCTTGAACGAACAACTGCAAAATCCCATCGTGCAGGATGACAAGAAACTGCGGCTTTGGTGCCTGATCGCCAAGGGATACACAGACATCGAGATCGATTATCGAGCGACCAAGCGAGATTGGTTGGAAGCCCAGGAGATTGCAAATAAGTTGGGCGAAAAGCAATGGGCAACTCGGGCCTCCGGCGAATTAGGGTTGGTCGCCTTCCTTGAGGGAAGTCCCGGACGAGCAGCGCGGTTGCTAGGCGCCGCCTTGCTTTCGACGATGGCTAGCGGCGACACCGGCGGTCAGATCAGATTTTTAGAATTGATCGGCAGAGGTTTCGAAGAGGTTAATCGTCATACTGAGGCACTGAGGTTCTTCGAGAGAGCGATCAAGCTTGCAGAAGCTGAAAGAGACTCGGGTCTGCCGTTCATGGCCTACGAAGGGAAAGCACGAGCTCTGGTCGCCTTGGGAAAACCACAAGAGGCAAAGGCGGTGCTGGACGACGCGCTCCGTAAGGCTCGATCGCAACAGAAGCGAGGTCATGAGGCGGAGCTGTTGATCTTGCTTGGAAGGCTGGCTTCTCAAACTGGAGACGGGAAACAGGCCATTGCTGATTTGGAAAGTGCCGCCCAATTCGCAAAGCGAGTCCAATTTTTCCGAATGGAGGCCGACGCCATGTTCGAGTTGGCGACGCTTTATCGCGATGCCGGCGATCTCCCCACGGCGGAAGAGCGTGCTACAGATGGCCTAAACGCGAGCCAACGTGTTGGCGATCGTTACTATGTGCCTCGCAACCTGACGATCCTAGCCGACCTGAAGGCGCGCCGCGGTCGCGTTGACGAAGCCAACGCCCTTTACGAGCAGGCAGAAGACGTAATTGAAAGCATGTTGATCAGCGTGGATGAGCCGTATTGGAACAGTTCGGTTGCTGCTTCGATGAGTCAAACCTACTTGCAGCATTTTGAACTGGTCACCAAGAGCGGCGACGTGCCCGGCGCTTTCAACGTTTTGGAACGGGTACGCGGACGGACTCTGGCTTGGGCCCTCGAAGATAGGAAGGCTCTTCCGACGGCTGAGTCTGGGCAGACGGCATCGCTCGAAACAGACCTTGCGGGCCTCCAAGTTCAACTGATGCAAACCAACAGCACAGAAAAGCGCGAGCAACTGATGGATCAATTGGTCGAATATGAGCGGCGGCTTGGACTGGCCTGGACAAAGGACGCTTCCGGCCATGGTCTGCCGGTGCAACCTGCGTCACTGTCGGAGGTCCAGGAAGCCCTGAAACCAGACGAAGTGCTTCTGGAGTACGTTCTGGATGACCCGACTTCCTTCTGCGTCGTGATTTCTCAAAAAAGGGCATACGTCCGAGTGCTACCGGCAGGACGCAAGGAGATCGAGAATCTCAGCCAGCGATTTGTCGGCGAAATTCGCACCAAGGGCACCGGCGCTGAACTTTCAAAGCGACTCAACGCGATGCTCGTAAAGCCCATCCCGGAAGCAGCCACAGCTACACGCTTCATCATCGCACCGGACGCCATATTGAACCTGCTTCCGTTTGAGGCGCTTCGCGATGCTCAGGGTGAGTACCTCTTGAAGTCGCGCGTCATAAGCTACGTACCTTCCGGCACGATTTTGAACACGCTTCGCCACGCGGCGAAACAGAAACCAGCTCCAAAACCCCTTCTCGCAGTCGGTGATGTCGAGTACGAGAACCAAGGTGGCTCGGGACGGAGAATCCCGCGTCCCGCCACTATTCGTGGCCGGATTGAGCGCGGGATTGCGGATCTCTCAGGGATCGGCCTTCACGACCTTCCAGAGACGCGAGCAGAGGTCGAGGAAATCGGTAAAATTGTTGGATCGGACGCTGTAGTGTTGCTTGGCAAGGATGCCACGGAAACTGGATTTAAGAAGCAACCACTTGATCAGTTTCGCATCTTGCATCTAGCTGTTCATGGATTCGCAGACACGCAGTACCCAGAACGGTCAGCGCTGGTATTGGGTGCCGACCCACAATCGGCCGATGACGGTTTGCTGCAAGTGCGGGAGATCATAAGACTACGATTGAATGCGGAACTGACGACCCTTTCTGCTTGTGATAGTGGGGTTGGCAAACTGCAGGGGCAAGAGGGCGTCAGCAACTTGGTGGAAGCATTTCTGGTAGCTGGGTCGAAATCGGTTGTCGCGAGCCTATGGAGCGCAGACGACACGTTCGCTAGTGCATTGATGGAACAGTTTTACCGGCGCTTGGCCCAGGGCGAAGATACGAACTCGGCTCTGCGAAACGCGAAGCTTGATCTGCTCACAAAATACGGCGATCAGGTCAGTCCCTTCTATTGGGCGGCATTCATAGCAGTAGGGGAGACCTCGACACCGATTGGTATAAAACACCAATGAATCTGACTCTCGACGATCGCACGAAGATTTTCGACAAAGTCTTCCGACTGGTGGAGACGAAGCATTTCAATCCAGGTATGAACGGAGTGGATTGGGGCACTTTGGCTCGGAGCCGCAGGGATCAGATTCTTGCTTGCACCGAACCAGAGGTGTTCGAGAAAGAGGTTCACAAATTAGTAGCAGAGCTCAAGACTAGCCACACTGGCTTTCGCCATGCGGGAATGCGAAATATTCCCGCTCGCCACGCAATCAACGCCACTCTGCAGCGCATCGGCATAAACGGAAGTGAGCGCTGGATGTT
>Ga0075017_100003319_pt1 | contig 10104 bp, 8 predicted proteins | sample AleBraG_ABR_2012_FD_71475 | JGI IMG/M metagenome (GOLD analysis project Ga0075017, IMG submission 71475) | Freshwater sediment microbial communities in response to fracking from Pennsylvania, USA - Alex Branch Run_MetaG_ABR_2012 | ecosystem: Environmental > Aquatic > Freshwater > Creek >... | reverse complement strand
CCGCTCGCCTCTCCAGCTCGGCGAGGTAGTCCTCCGACGCGGCGATCCTGGCCCGGACCTGGTCGGCCATCTGGCCGTAGAGGGCCAGGCCCGAGGTCACAGCCGGGCGTTGAGCGCCCCGGCCCATGTCACAGCCGGGCGCTGAGCGCCCCGGCCCATGTCACAGCCGGGCGCTGAGCGCCCCGGCCCATGTCACAGCCGGGCGCTGAGCGCCCCGGCCCATGTCACGGCCGGGCGCTGAGCCCGACGCGGCTCAGGGCGCGCCCATCGCGCCGTCGAGCAGGCCGTAGCGGTGGAACGGCCCGAAGAACCCGTGCTCGTAGAGCCCGTAGCCGACCTGGCCCTCGTACTCGAAGCGACCGACCTGGTCGACCACCCCGTACTGCGCCAGGCCCTTGATCTCCTCGACCTGGAGCACCCGGCCCTGGACCACGGTCTCGGGCCCCTGGTACATGCCGTGGCGCCAGTCGGGGTCCATGCCGTAGCCGGTGCCCATGGAGAGGTAGTTGACCAGCAACGGCGTGCAGTCGATCTCGATCCCCGACGCCGCGAAGCGGATGGTCGAGTGGGACAGGACCCGCGTGCCGGGCAGGAACGTGTGCTCGTGGGACGGCTCGCCCAGCTGTTCGATGCGGCCGTCGAGCCACACCCGCTCGGCCTGTACCAGCATGCGCTCCCCGTTGTCGCGCTCCTGGCAGATGTAGAACAGCGAGTGGTCGCCGAACTGCATCGGGAAGTAGTTCCACATCCCTTCCATGACGTTGTAGCCCTTGCGCACGCCGTCGCCCTCGGGCTCGCCCACGGGCCGCACCCCCCACGAGCGGTCGCGCGATCCCCAGCAGTGGTCGGGTGCGATGGCGATGGCGCGCCCGGCGACGTCGAGGGTGCCCGACCAGCACCCCATCTGGGCCAGCCGCTGGGTGTCGAAGGTGACCCGGCCCTTGCTGCGCAGGTACTGGCGGGGCTCAGCGATCGCCGGACCATGGCCCTCCCAGACGATGTCCATGGCCACGCTGTGCTCGGTCGGCTCGACGACGACCCGCAGCTTGCGGAGCGGCTCGATGATCTCGACCCGCAGCGGGCCAACCGAGGAGTCCATGCGGTCCACGAGCGGCGCCGACGCCCGCACCACGTGCTGCTCGCCCCCGATGCGCACGTCGACGAACGCGTCCTTGACGCCCAGGTTGGGGTACTGGCCGAAGCCGAAGATGGCGAACCACTCGTCGCTGCTCGGGTGCATGTTGAAGTAGTAGCGGTCGTAGAAGTTCCGGTCGCTCGTCGCCGGGTGGGCGACGAACTCGGACGCCTGGTGGACGGGGTAGTCGTCCCACGAGGTCAGGGCCATGGGGTCTCTCCTTGGGGGCGGCGGCGCGCTGACACTAGCCAAGCGTGCGGCGCCAGGTCGCTAGGGTCTGCGGTCGACGACAGGAGGGGGCCGCACCATGGACGACGTGCTGACCGAGGAGGTCGAGCCGGGCGTCGTGCTCGTCACGCTCAACCGGCCCGATCGCCTCAACGCGCTGAGCCAGGGACTGATCGCCGACCTCCACGAGACCTTCGAGGCGATCGGGCGCGACCGCAACGTCCGGGTCGTGGTGCTGACCGGGGCCGGAAAGGGGTTCTGCGCCGGCGCCGACCTCAAAGGCGTCGAGGGCGAGCACGGCGCCCCAGGCACCGAAGGCATGGGGGACACCGCGTTGCTCCTGCTGACCCAGGAGCACCTGGCCTCGCTCCACGAGCGCATCCACCGGCTCCGCCAGCCCGTCATCGCGGCGGTCAACGGCGCGGCCGTCGGCGGCGGCTTCGCCCTGTCCCTCGCCTGTGACATCCGGGTGGCGGCGGCATCGGCCCGCTTCGGCGCGGTGTTCATCACCCTCGGCGTCTCGGCCTGCGACATGGGCACGAGCTACCTGCTCCCCCGCCTCGTCGGGGCGTCCCGCTCGGCCGAGCTCATGCTGACCGGGCGCATCTTCGACGCGGCGGAGGCACGGGAGATGGGCTTGGTGCTCGACGTCGTGGCCGACGGCGAGGTCGTCGAGCGGGCGATGGTCACCGCACGCGCCATCATGCGCAACGCGCCACTGGCCGTCTGGATGACCAAGGAGACCATGTGGCAGACGGTCGACGCGCCGAGCATGCGCCACGCCCTCGACATGGAAAACCGCACCCAGATCATGTGCACCCAGACCGGCGAGATGGCCGAGGCGTTCGCCGCCTTCCGTGAGGGCCGGACCCCGCAGTGGAAGCCGCTCTAGCAGGCCAGCCCTGGCTAAGCCGGCGGCGGACCCTCCAGCGGGACGAAGCGCACCCCGCCGTCGACGCCGACGAGGCGCCCGGCCGTCGGCGGCGGGTAGTGGGTGCCGATGACGATCGTCCCCCGGTCCTGGTGCTCGGCGATCAGGCGCCGGCGCGTCGCGCTGGACTCGGCGGGGTCCGTGTCCGGGTTGGCGTACCAGTCCGGTTCGGCCCACTGCACCGGGTGGTGGGTGAGGTCACCCGTGATGAGCGCCTGGTCCCCGCCGGACGCGATGCGCACCGCGACGTGACCCGGGCTGTGCCCCGGCGTCGCTTCGAGCCACACGCTGTCGCTGACCCGGTGGTCCGAGTCGACCAGGTCGGCGTGCCCGCCGTCGACGAGGGGCCGGACCGCATCCTCGACCGTGACGGCGTAGCCCCCCGGCTCATGGGTGCTCCAGTACTCCCACTCGGTGCGGCCGATGAGGTACCGGGCGTTGACAAAGGTCGGGACCCAGCGGCCGTCGACCAACTTGGTGTTCCAACCCACGTGGTCGAAGTGGAGGTGGGTGCACAGCACCATGTCGATCGAGTCCGGGGGGAACCCGGCCGCGGTGAGGTTGTCGAGGAACGGGCTCTCCCGCTCGCTCAGCGCCTCGTAGCCCGGGACGGGGCGGTTGCCGATGCAGGTGTCGACGAGGATGCGGCGGCCCTCCGCCTCGACGACGAGGCCGTGGACCGAGATCGTCATCATCCCGTCCGCGTCGAGGAAGTGGGGCGCCAACCAGTGGCGGTGCCCCTCGATGGCCTCCTTGGTCGCCAGTGGCAGCAGCGCGTCGGGGGGGAGCTCCGCCGCCGACTCCACGACGCGCGTCACCCAGACGTCACCGATCTTCCAGTGCAACTCCGCCATGCCGGTCCCTCCCTCGTGTGCACCCCGGTGGCAAACGGCCAGCCTAGGCGGCAGCGCCCGCCGGCGGGCCGGCCGGTGGCTCAGCGGTTGACCTGACCCCCGTCCACGACCATCGACAAGCCGGACACCCAGTCGGCGGCCGGGCTGCACAGCCACACGGCGGCCTCCCCCACCTGCTCGGGACGGCCCAGCTTGCCACCCGGCATGGCGGCGAGCATGGCCTTGGCCAGCTCCGGGCTCTTCTCGAACCAGCTCTGGATCATGGGCGTGTCGACGCTGCCCGGGCACAGGGCGTTCACCCGGATGTTGCGATCGTTGTACTCGGCCGCGGCCGTCTTGGTCAGGCCGAGCACCCCGTGCTTGGCCGCCGTGTAGTGGGGCAGGCCGGGAGCCGGGACCAGGCCGGCGCCCGAGGAGGTGTTGACGATCGCGCCGCCGCCCTGGCCGAGGAGCTGGACCAGCTCGTGCTTCATGCAGAAGAAGACCGACGACAGGTTGACGGCGATCATGCGCTCCCACGACGCCTTGTCGAGCTCGTGGAAGGGGCGGCCGGTGTCGTTGATGCCGGCGTTGTTCCAGGCCGAGTCGAGCCGGCCCTGCTCGCCGACGATGCGGGCGACCATCGCGGCGACCGCGTCCTCGTCGGTCACGTCGACGTGCAGGAAGGTGGCGGCGCCACCGCTCGCACGGATCGAGGCGACCGTCTCCTCACCGCCGGCGTCGTCGACATCCGCCACGTAGACGTGCGACGCCCCCTCGCGGGCGAAGATCGTGGCGCCGGCGCGGCCCATGCCGCTCCCCGCGCCCGTCACCAGCACCACCTTGCCTGCTGACAGATCACCCATGCCGCCCTCCTCGGTCCGTGGCGACAGGGAGGCTACCGGCGCCGGTCACGGCGCGCCCTGCCGAACCTGTTGGCGTTCCCAGCCCTTGTGTGCGTTGAGCCCGTTCAACGGGGGGGTACCGCACACCAGATGCGACAACGCCAACAAGATCGTCGCCAGGCGGCCACGCCCGGGCGGGCGCCGAGGTAGCGTCGCAGCCGCGGCGCAGACGGAGAGGGGGCCCGATGGCGAGCTTCGAGGTGCAGCCGGTCACCGGGGTCATCGGCGCCGAGATCCGAGGGGTGGACCCGAGTCAGCCCCTCGATCGGTCGACGGTGGCCGACCTGCGCGCCGCGTGGCTCGAGCACCTGGTGCTGTTCTTCCGCGACGTGGACGTCACCCCCGACCAACAGGTGGCCTTCGCCCGCCGCTTCGGCGAGATCCAGGTGCCCCACCTGCGCACCGCCCACGGTGGTCCGCCAGAGATCAACGTCCTCGACCAGACGCACCCCAAGGGCGATGGTGCCGACACCTGGCACAACGACAGCACGTACGCCCCGTGCCCGCCGATGGGCTCGGTCCTTCGCGTCGTGCAACTGCCGGCGGTGGGCGGCGACACCTGCTTCGCCAACATGCACGCTGCGTACGAGACCCTCTCCCCCGGGCTGCGTCGGCGCATCGACGAGCTCGAAGCCGTCCATGACATCGTTCCCCAGATCGTCGTCGCCCTGGAGCGGGGCCACACGACGATGTCGGCGGAGGAGGCCAGGGCGCAGTTCCCCCTGGTACGTCACCCGGTCGTGCGGATCCACCCCGAGACGGGACGCAAGGCGCTGTTCGTCAACTGCAACCACACCATCCACATCGCGGATGTCCCCCGGGCCGAGAGCGACGCGCTCCTCGGGCTCCTCTACGAGCACGTCAAGTCGCCCGAGCTCCAGTGCCGGTTCCGCTGGGATGCGCACTCCCTCGTCCTGCTCGACAACCGCGCCTGCCAGCACTATGCCGTCCCCGACTACCGGGAGCGGCGCATCCTGCACCGGGTCACCATGCAGGGCGACCGCCCCTACGGACCCGCCCACGCGGCAACCGCGGCAACCGCGGCAACCGCGGCGGCCGCGGCCGCGCCCGCGACCGAGGGCCACGACGGGCGCAGCGGCGCACCCACGCCCGCGCTCGCCGCCCGCGGGTAGCCTCCGCCACCACGGTCGCAGGCGCAGGGGAGGGGAACCGATGACGGGCACGCACGGGCGACGACGGTGAGCGGCGGGCCGCTGTGCATCGGCGTGCTGTACCCCCCCAACCTCGACGAGGCCCGGCTCCGCCAGCTCCTCGGCGGCCTGGGACGTCCCGTCGAGGTGCGCCTCGGCCACTACGAGGAGGACTCCGCCACCCGCCTGGCCAAGCGCCGGCGCGACCCAACCGACGCGCTGCGCGCCATGGCGCCGTCACCGAGCGCGGAGACCATCGCTGCGCTGGCCGACGCCGAGGCGGTGCTCGCCCTCGACGTGCCCGTCGACCTGCTCGCCCTCGCACCCCGCCTGGCGTGGATCCAGGCCTTCGGCGCGGGCGTGAACCAGTTCGACGAAGACGCGCTCTGGGCCCGCCAGGTCCGCCTCACCAGCGCCGCCGGGGTGGGGGCTCCCCCGATCGCGGAGTTCGTGATGGGCCGCATCCTCCAGGTGTGGAAGGACTTCCGCGGCCTCGATGCCAAGCAGCAACGACACGAGTGGGCCTTCAGCCCGGGACGGCTGCTGTCCGGCGCCACCATCGGCATCGTCGGCCTCGGTGCCATCGGTTCGCAGGTCGCCCAGCGGGCACGGGCGTTCGGCCTGCGGGTCGTAGCCACCCGCCGCAGCTGGACCCCGGGGACGACCTCGCCGCTCGCCGACGAGCTGTGGGGCACCGACGGCCTCGACGCGCTCCTCGAGCAGTCCGACATCGTGGTGCTCTCTGCCCCCGACACCCCCGAGACCGACAACCTCATCGGCGCTCCCCAGCTGGCCCGGATGAAGCCGGGCGCCGTGCTGTGCAACGTCGCGCGCGGCACCCTGGTCGACGAGGACGCACTCGTCGCCGCGCTCGTCGACGGCTGGATCCGGGCCGCCATCCTCGACGTCGCCCGCCAGGAACCCTTGCCCCCCGACCACCCCCTCTGGGATGCGCCCAACGTGTACATCTCACCGCACTCGTCGACCTCCCAGGACGGCTACTTCGACCGGGTGATCGAGCTGTTCGCCCGCAACGTGGCGCGCTTCGTCGCCGGCGAGCGGCTCGTCAACCTCGTCGAGCCCGCGCGCGGGTACTGAGCGGCGCGGCGCCCGTCGATGGAGTACCGCTTCGTCGGCACCAGCGGGGTCCGGGTCTCGACCCTGGCGCTCGGCACGATGGGCTTCGGTTCGGTGGGCTCGCCGGTCGGCTCGCTCGACGCAGAAGGGGCACGGGCCCAGGTGTCGATGGCGCTCGATGCCGGGGTCAACCTCTTCGACACCGCGGACACCTACCAGTCCGGGCAGGCCGAGCAGCTCCTCGGGGTCGCGCTCGGCGGTCACCGCGACGACGTCCTCGTGTCCACCAAGGTGCACGCCCGCGTCGGGACGGGACCGAACGAGGTCGGGCAGTCGCGCTGGCACATCCTGCAGGCCTGCGACGCCAGCCTCCGGCGGCTCGGCACCGACCGCATCGACATCTACCACGTGCACGGCTTCGACGCCTGCACGCCGCTCGAGGAGAGCCTCGGCGCGCTCGACCAGCTCGTGCGCGACGGCAAGGTGCGGTACCTCGCGTGCTCCAACCTCGCGGCGTGGCAGATCGCCAAGGCCCTCGGCGTCTCGGAACGACGCGGGCTCCAGCGGTACTCGGCACTCCAGGCGTACTACAGCCTGGTGGCCCGCGAGCTCGAGTGGGACCTCCTGCCGGTGTGCACGTCGGAAGGCCTCGGGGTCTTCGTGTGGAGCCCGTTGGCCGGCGGCCTGCTCACCGACCGGGGTGACCCTGAGGGCGCGGTGGACGGCACCCGGCGGGCCGCGATCGGCGACCTCGGCATCGGACCCCTCGACGCGCCACTCGCCCGGGCGGTGCTGGCCGAGGCCCGGGCGATCGCCGCGGCGCGGGGGGTGAGCACCGCGCAGGTCGCGCTCAACTGGACGCGGGCCCGGGAGGGCGTCACCTCCGTGATCGTCGGTGCCCGGACGACCGCGCAGCTCGCCGACAACCTGGCTGCCGGGACCTGGGACCTCGACCCCGGGGAGCTCGCCCGGCTGGACGCTGCGTCGGCGCGACCCCTCCCCTACCCGCACTGGTACCAACGCCAGTTCACCGCGGAGCGCTCCTCGCGCGCCGGCGCGCCACCCACCGCCTACCGCTACCCGACGACGGGCTGAGCACCCCCTGGGGAAAGGGGACCGCGGCCGGACTGGACCGGCGCCCGGCCACGGGGCCGGGCTCCGCTGGCGCTGCGCCTTGTACGCTGGCAGCGTCGAGGGGCGGGTGCCGCGCCCTCGTGAGAGGGGGACGTCGAGTGGCTGTCAGCAAGATGATCTCGTCGGATTCGCACCTGATCGAGCACCCGACCCTCTGGACGGACCGGATGCCCGCCTCGCTGGTCGAGCGCGGACCGGTCGTGGTCCGCGGCGACGACGGCAAGGACTGGTGGTACGTCGACGGCAAGAAGACGATGTCCTTCCTCGGCATCCAGGCCGGCCGGCGCTTCGACGGGGACCCGTCGACGTTGGTGACCGCTTCGACCTTCGAGGACGTGCGGCCCGGGGCCTACGACCCGAAGCTGTTCGTCAAGGAGTCCGAGGAGGACGGCGTCGTCGGATCGGTCATCTACCCCACCGAGGGTCTGGTCCTCTTCAGCGTGCCCGACTCCGCGCTGTGCTCGGCCAGCATGCGGGCCTACAACCACTACATCGCCGAGTTCTGCGGTGACGACCCGCAGCGCCTCAAGGGCATCGGCATGATCAACGTCGACGATCCCGCGGAGGGGGTCGCCGAGCTCACCCGGTGCCGGGAGATGGGGCTGGTGGGCGCGCTCATGACCGTGGCCCCACCTCCCTACGCGCCATTCGACCACCCCATGTACGACCCGCTCTGGGCGGCCGCGCAGGACCTGCAGATGCCGCTGTCGATGCACACCGCGACCAACCGGGCCGACCCGAAGAGCGGGGCGGGCGGGGTCCCCGACGACGTCCAGCAGGTGCCCCCGTCGCTGTTCGTGCTCCAGGACACGATGGTGCGCCGGGCGCTGGCCGACATGATCTTCAGCGGGGTGTTCGAGCGCTTCGGGCGACTGATGGTCGGCACGGTCGAGCACGAGCTGGCCTGGATACCGCACCTCCTCCAGCAGATGGACTACACCTACACGGACCGGCCGGCCCGCGGCGACTGGCACCGCTACGCAGATCCGGGCGCGCTCCCGAGCGACTTCTTCCACCGCAACGTGTTCTGCAGCTTCCAGGAGGATGCGGCCGGCATCCGCGAGCGCGAGCTGATCGGTGTCGACACGCTGATGTGGGGCTCGGACTACCCCCACACCGAGACGACGTTCCCCCGCTCGCGCGAGATCACGGCGCGGGTCCTCACCGGGGTGCCCGATGAGGAGCAGGAGCGGATCCTCTACGGCAACGCCAAGCGCCTCTACGGCTTCGAGGTCTGAGCGTGGCCGCAGAGGTCGTCATCAGCAACGGCGTGATCGTCGACGGCTCGGGCACCGCGCCCGTCACCGGCGACGTCGGGATCAGCGGCGGCCGGATCACCGAGATCGCCGCCCACGTCGAGGGGGAGCGGCGCATCGACGCCGCGGGGCGGCTCGTCACCCCCGGGTTCATCGACATCCACACCCACTACGACCCCCAGGTGCTGTGGGATCCGGCGCTCACCCCGTCGTCGTGGCACGGCGTCACGAGCGTGGTGGCGGGCAACTGCGGCTACAGCCTGGCCCCGACGCACGCCGGTGACCGGGGCACCATCCTGCGCACGCTCGACAAGGTCGAGGACATGCGCCTGAGCACGCTCGAAGCCGGCGTGCGCTGGGACTTCGAGACCTACCCGGAGTACCTCGACGCCGTCGCCCGCCGGGGGATCGCCATCAACTTCGGCGGCTACGTCGGGCACACCGCGGTGCGCGTCTACGTGATGGGCGACGACGCCTACGAGCGGGAGGCGACCCCAGAGGAGGTCGCCCGCATGCGCGAGGTGGTCCGCCAGTCGATCCTCGGCGGCTCGCTCGGGTTCTCGAGCGACCGGGCCGGCTTCCACCTCGGCGACGGGGGCCGGCCGGTGCCCTCGATCGTGGCGTCCCAGGCCGAGACCGAGGCGCTGATCGGCGTGATCGGCGAGCTCGGACAAGGCATCGTGCACGTCGCACCGGGCGAGCGCTACGGGTGGATCTGCGATCTGGCCCCCAGCCTCGGGCACACCGTCACCTGGTCGGCCATCCTCACCTTCCCCGACGGCACCGCCAGCCACTCGCCCTACCAGGACAAGCTGGACCGCCTCGACGCGGCCCGCCAGGCCGGCGGCGACCTGTGGGCGCAGGTCACCTGCCGGCCCATCGTCCAGTCCGTCTGGAGCGGCGAGCCGACGGCCATGTACGTCGTCCCCGCGTTCGGCGACCTCGTCGCCGCACCGCTCGCCGAGCGGCCCAAGGTGTACGCGGATCGCGCCTGGCGGGCCAAGGTCTGGGAGCAGATCGACAGCGGCGCCTACGTCAACCCGCGCTGGGAGACGTTCTTCGTCAGCGAGTCACCCAACCAGGCGGACCTGATCGGCCGCTCGGTGCGCTCGATCGCCGACGAGCGCGGGTGCACCCCCTTCGACGTGATGTGCGACCTGAGCCTGGCCGACGACCTGGCCACGCGATTCCAGGTCACCTTCGCCAACGACGAGGAGGACGGCGTCACCCGCCTCATCCGCAACTCGGGCTGCATCATGGGCCTGTCGGACGCGGGCGCCCACGTCGGCGCGATCTGCGACGCGGTCATGCCGACGGACTTCCTTGCCGGCTGGGTGCGCGACCGCGGCGTGCTCCCGGTGGAGCAGGGCATCCGCAAGCTGACCGGGGAGCTGGCGGACGTGCTCCACCTCGACCGCGGCTACCTGCGGCCGGGGATGCCCGCCGACATCCTC
>Ga0075017_100003318_pt1 | contig 10105 bp, 5 predicted proteins | sample AleBraG_ABR_2012_FD_71475 | JGI IMG/M metagenome (GOLD analysis project Ga0075017, IMG submission 71475) | Freshwater sediment microbial communities in response to fracking from Pennsylvania, USA - Alex Branch Run_MetaG_ABR_2012 | ecosystem: Environmental > Aquatic > Freshwater > Creek >... | reverse complement strand
CCCGCGCCATCACGGACGCCCCCCGCAGAGGCGAGGCAGCCGACAAGACCGCCTCAGGCCCAGCCACCGAAGACGCAAACCCCCGAGCAGAAACAACAAGAGGAGAAAAAGCGTCGGGAGGAACAGAACAAGCCTCAGGGTGAGTAGAGACTCAAAGGGCTGGTTCCCTGATCTGACCCCAAAGCTCACAGTGAAGCTTGGGTAAGGCAGGATAGTGAGAACTTATCGGGCCATCCCGCGTGGACTTGGCGCGCGGGGTGGTCGATTTTTTCCTGGGATGGTTTGGAGTTCACCTGCTGCCCCGTCGGGCGAGTGCCGCCGGATCTTGCTGCGCTTCATTTCTCGAACACAACCACCGTCCCCTTTCTAACCAGGCTGGCGACCTCGCTGGCGTCCCAATTGGTGAGGCGCACACACCCGTGGGACTCGGAATAGCCGATCCTTCCCGGTTCTGGCGTGCCGTGTATTCCGTAATGCGCCTTATTGATCTCAATCCAGACAACACCTACGGGATTGTTCGGGCCGGCTGCGATTTTCTCCTTGGCGTTTGCGGGATCGGCATCCCAAAACAAGTTTGGATTGTAGTTGTAGGCGGGACTGCGCACCACGTCAGTGATCACCCAATTCCCGAACGGGAGCGGGTCGTGTTCGCTCCCACTGGTCACCGGGGCGTGAAAGATGATCGCGCCCTTCCGGTCAAGTACGGTCAGGGCCGATGTGGTCTTCGAAACAACCACCGTAACGATCCCAGCCTCGCCTGCCTTAGATTGTCGGTCTAGACCATCGGCAAGCGCGCCTTTGGGCGTGGCTGTCTCACTACCCAACACGTTGGGGACGCGGATGTGCTCTCCTGCGGTGAAACGTGCGCCGGGGTTCAGGCGCTTGAGCAGGGACGGTGATGTGTGGAATCTCTCGCCGAGTTCTTCCAATACGGATGTGTAGTAGAGACCTGGGAGTTTCGACTTCTCCGCCATGTCCACCGGAATTGTCTTGAGGAATGGGCCGGACGCGTCTTCGGCGGTGATGGTGTAGGAGGCGAGTATCTTCGCAGTACCGGCGCCCAGTGCCTCCAGCAGCGCCTTGCGGTTCCGCGCGCCCGGAGCAAACCCCCACGCAGCCTCGAAAGCGGACTGGGCCTCGCGGCTGTTCTTTCCACTTTCGTCGTCGATCTCTCCTGGTGAGAAGTCGGCCCGATCCAAAAGAACCTGCATTTCAAGTTCTGCGAGGGCGATTGCCCGAACTGACGGAGCCGGGCGTCTGGCTGCGATCGAGGTGGATGTGCCCAAAAGAATCGCCGCGCTCGCGACAAAATACGACAGGGTCTTGTATGTGAATCTCATGGCGCCTCCCGAGCGACAATGCGAGTTCTTATGGTCATAACTTTGAGAACCAACGTTAGAACCCCGCAACACAAAGTTATCAGGCTACGTTTCTCAAAGACTGTTCAACACCGCTCACATCAGGAAGGGCGAATGAGTTCAACTCGACGCCTTCCGGCGATGAGCACTCTTGCTCAGACGGATGCCGCGTGAAGTGCTAGCGTTTAGGTGTGCTACCAGGCGAGTCGCCGGGGAGCGTGAAAGTCGCTTGGCGGTTTGCAGGAGCGAGCCATGCTGAAGGGGATTCCGTTAATCCAGGTCGGTTCTCTGATTCTACTCGCCGCTTGCGAGGCTTTGTGCCAGAAAAGTCCTTCAGCCGACTTACTGCAGGGATTACACTTTGACGGCTCAGACTCAGCCCAAGTGCAGCGGCAGGAGACGCGCGCGTGGTCTTCACTCCCGGATTCTCCGTCTTCGCTAAGGTCTCCAAAACGAGCCGAGACATTTTCCACGTTCGCTAATGCAACGGGCTCCTCTTTTTCACTGGATGCGGTTCGGGTCAGTGCGCGCCCAATGCGCGGCTCAGAAGAGGCTCCTGCGGGCGTGCAGCCCAGTTCACCTGCTCACTATCAGCTGGCATTTATCAAAATCAAGCCGAACGCCTTCCTGGGTAAGTATCTCTATCAGCCGATGTTCAAGCAGGACGCGCGATACTACGCTTCGACCAGCAACGGCTTTATGGGCCGGGCCTCCTACGCAGCTTCGCGGATTTTTCTCACGCGTGACGACTCCGGGAAGACGAGGCTGAATACTTCGTACTTGCTCGGGGTGCTAACTTCGGTCGCTAGCGCAACTGCGCACCGCCCATATTGGGCGCAATCCACGACGGGGACATTCAACAATTTTGGTTCGACGATCGGGAGCGGCGCGGGAATTAACGTATTCCGCGAGTTTGGACCCGGCATCGGGAAAATAGTCGCGGGCCACGCGCCGAAGTTCGTGTCCAGGATTGCTGAGCGCGTCACCACCCGGAACGTCTTGCCGAACCCCGCAAGGTGATGTCTGGCTGACTAACTTGCCGCCAATTCTCTTGTGGGCGAGTGTGAGCGTTTCTGCTCAGAGCTCCTTGATAGGTCGCCCCGCAACTACTGCAGCTTCGCGTACTCAGCTTTCGCTTGCTTCAGGATCGGGACGTCGGGGTCGGCGTTTTTCCAGAGGGCAAGAAAATCCTGGTAAGCGGTGCGGGATCTGGCTAGGTCACCCCTGGCAAGTAAGGCCCGTGCCAACCCAAGGCGTGCGAGCGCCCCAATGGGTGAATTGATGACGATGCCAGGATGGTCGATGATTCTCTGAAACTCGCTTGCAGCTTCTTGGCTCTGACCTGCCTGCATGTAAGCGTATGCACGAAAATAGACAGGGCTCAAAGGTCCCACGATCGGTGCGGGGTTTCCAAGTTCATACGCGCGGGCGGCCTGCAACATATCAACGGCTTTAGAGGGACTATGGCGGTTCATTTCCAGGATTGCCCGGACCGAGGGTAACCAATAGAAATTCACGATCGTGTCGTGAGGATAGTTCTTCTCCAAATCGTCTGCGATCTTTGCCGCTTGCGTGCTATCGCCAGCACGCGCCAGAGCCACGGCGGCAATCGCCTGAACATAGCGGCCATGCGGAGCAAGTCGCAGCGCCGAGGCGGCGGCCTGCCGAGCGAGATCCGAATATCCGACTTCCGCTTCGAGATACGCTTCGGTCACCGCCCAGCCCGCTGCCACTTCTTCATTTCCACTCCGCTGCGCGGACTCCACGGCCCGCTCCGAGTACTCTCGAGCTTTCTTCAGCCGGCCATGGTAGCCCTCGGTGTCTGATTGTGCAGACAACAAGCTATCCTCGTAGCCTGGCTTGCCCATGGCTAGGGCGAATTGTTGTTGCATCCCATCCTCGTCGTTGCGCAAGAACGCGAGGGCATAGTAATCGATCGCAATTGCTTCGGGGACGATCCCGTGTGCCGGCCCCTGGTCAAGGACCGCCTTGGCCTCGCCTGGGCGGTTCAGAGCCAAGTACGAAGTCGCGAGGTTGTCATAAGTAATAGAGCTATTTGGACTCAGCCGGAGACCCTGCTGAAGGTCTGGGATGCTTCCTTGATAGTCACCCCGGAGATTTTTGTCCGCACCAACATCATTGTAGACGCTGCCATCGCGTGGGTAAGTTTGTTTCCAGAGCTCAGCAACTTGTTCGTCCTTCACCAAATCTCCTGTCACATAGGAGGATTCCAGAATGGAAATAGCAAGTCGTTCGTGCTCAGTAACCCGGTCACGCAGTTCGTAAGCGTGATGTGCGTACTCATTGGCTAGGGCCGTTTCCCCGATATTGCCATTCATGACCGCAAGGATTGAGTATGCATCGGCAAAATTGGGGTCCAATTCTATAGCACGCTTAAAAAATGGAATCCCAGCTCCGCTTCCTTTCTCGCCCACGGCCTTCATGCCTAAGTTGTACGCTTTCAATGCTTCCAGTGAATTGGTGGTAGCTTGTTGCAGGGGCGCGTCGAATTTCTGAATCGAAGCAAGCGATTCTCCCAACTTTCCGCGAAGATCAGAGGCTGCCTTTCCCAGCGCGGTTAGCACGTTCTCTTTCGCAGCGGCGTCGGCCCCGACCCGCACGAGTAAAGTACCCGTGGAACAATTCACCGCCTCCAAAGTGACAACATACTCGCTTCCCAGTTCGGAGATCGTGCCCGTGAGCATGGCTTTGGACTGCGTGCGCTGGCAAACTTCTCGCGCCACGTCCGGGGTTAACGCCGTGTTCGGGGCACGCCCCATGTAACGCATCGTTTCTTGAACTTGCTCATTCGATACCAGACTTAGAAAAGGGGACTGCTGCAGCGAAACAGCCAGGGCCGGCTTAAGTGCTTCGTCGAAAACCTGATCGCCGGTTGTGTTCACAAAGTCAGACAGGAGGATGGTGTCTTTTTCAGTAAGATGTGGCGCTCTTGTCGAGCGCCAGTAGAAACCCGTGCCGACGATGGCGGCCGCCATTAGAAATGCCGCTGCGAGCGATCTCCAATGCCGCGACGGGCTGCTTTTGTCCATAGGAGGCGTGGCTGGCGTAACACTCGCTGGACTCGATATAATCGCCGGCTGAGCCGCACTATGTGCAGAGGGATGGGAGCTAACCGCATCTGTACTTGTGTACATCTGGACACTGCGTCCGGAGTGGGTGTCGCGCTTCAGCCGTTGCAGTTCCGCCCGCATCTCGGAAGCGTGCTGGTAGCGTAGTTCGCGGTCCTTTTCCAACGCCCGGTTGACGATGCGCTCCAACTCTGCTGACACGTCAGGATTCAGACGTGTGGGAGACACGGGGGTGCGGTTGAGAACAGCATCAAATATTATGCCCGAGGTCTCACCCCGGAACGGTAGTACACCGGTTGCCATCTCATACAGCACCGCACCGAACGAGAAGAGATCGGTGCGGGCATCAAGTTCCTTACCTCGCACCTGTTCGGGCGACATATATGCTACCGTGCCCAGAGCCGTTCCCGGACTCGTCAGGTGGGGCTCATCGAGGCTGCCCGTCATGGTATTTGCTCGGGCAATTTGACTCGAAGAACCGATCGGGCTTGTGACCTTAGCCAGGCCGAAGTCAAGAACTTTGGCATGGCCACGCTTAGTGACGAAAATGTTTGCGGGTTTGATGTCGCGGTGGATTATGCCTTCGGAGTGCGCCGCGTCGAGTGCGTCAGCAATCTCAATCGCTAGATTGAGCAACACGTCGGACTCGACTGGCTTCCCGGCGATGCGGTGCTTCAGAGTAAGTCCATCCAGAAACTCCATGGCGATGAACGCCTGCCCATGCTGGTCGTCAATTTCGTAGATGGTGCAGATGTTCGGATGATTCAGTGCCGACGCCGCCTTGGCTTCGCGCTGAAAACGGGCGAGCGCTTGCGGGTCTTTGGCTACGTCGTCGGGCAGGAATTTGAGAGCCACGAAGCGGCTGAGCTTCACGTCCTCAGCCTTATAGACCACGCCCATGCCACCGCCGCCGAGTTTGTCGATGATGCGGTAGTGCGAAATGGTCTGACCGATCACTCGCGGCAAATCTTACGTCGGTGAAACTGGCAAGTCAATGAAAGCAGTGGAATCGGCACGTTCCAAAGGGATATTTGGCGAAACATCTCGATAGCACGGATCTGGCCCTTGCACGGGGCACTTGACGGGGAATTTGCACGTTATTCTGAAAAATGGCGAAGAGGTACTCGCCACTTGGACAGTTGTGTTTACTCAGATTGGCGAGCCAGCTTTTCAGTTACCGCTTCCGGTGAATGCAGCCGCACCCCCGAACCCTGCACAGTGAATTTCGCGTTGTGTTCTCCAAAGAAGATTCGGACCCGCAAATCCGCAAAATGAGTGTTCTGTAAGGTGTCCTGTAAGTCACGAATGAGCCTATCTTTTCATCCCCAAGGACGGTCGCCGCAGAAGCTGATCGGTGACCTCAGACCCCCGAAGGACGGCTGTACGCTCTTGGCCTGTGGCTCGGTACCGAAGTCATATACGTGCCCTCCCGGTCTGCCCCATAGGGAAATTTTTCTCATGACAGAGGGCTCAAAAATCGGTATCCTCAGGCTCTCTCCCCCTTGTGGTCCCCATCTCTGGCCGTAGGTGTCACATTCCTTGGGTAAGCCTGGTAATCCGCATGTTCGCTTGCGGATACGCCGTCAGTGGGAGTTGATCGAGAGATCGCGAATCTGTTTAGGAGAATAGCCATGACCATGAGATCTGGCTCTGCATCTGGACTGGCATTTTGCTGCTTCCTTCTTGTCTGCCTCGTTCCTCTGGCCGCAGCTCAGCCGGTAGTGACCTTTTCTCCTACGAGCCTGGCTTTTGGCAGCGTCGTGGTGGGCCAGTCCAGCACTCCGCAGACGCTGACGCTCACCAACACCGGCAATGCCACGCTCAACGTCACCAAGGTCCAGATCACGCAGCCCAACGCCGCCGATTTCACTGAGACCGACAATTGCGCGGGGCAGCATATCGTTGCCGGTGGCTCCTGCACGATCAACGTTACCTTCACTCCGACCACTATCGGCACCCGCTCGGCCAACGTCACCGTGACCGACAATGCCGCCGGCAACCCGCAGAAGGTTCCGGTCAACGGCACAGGTCTGGCGCCGGTGGTGAATCTGAGTCCGACCAGCCTCGCATTCCCCACGCAAGCGATCGGTTCCAGCAGTGCATCTCAGAACGTCACCCTGAAGAATACGGGCCAGGCGCCGCTCACGATTTCGGGCATCGCTCTCGCCGGAGCGAATCCCGGCGACTTCGCACTGACCAACAACTGCGGCGCCAGTCTCACCGTCAACGCCAGCTGCACCATCACCGCGACTTTCACGCCTACTGCAGCCTGGAGCCGCTCTGCCGCCATTATGCTGACGGACAATGCCATGGGCTCGCCCCACGTCATGGGTGTGATGGGGAACGGCGCCAGCGGAGGAGTGGCTTCCTTTTCTCCGACCAGCCTGACCTTTGCTGCCCGTCTGATGTTCTCCACCAGCGCTCCGTTGCCGGTGACGCTCACCAATACCGGCACCGCGCCGCTGCAGATCGCCAACATCGTGGCCGCCGGGGACTACGCTCAAACCAATAACTGCGGAACCTCTGTTGCCGTCGGCGCGAACTGCACCATCAACGTGACCTTCACTCCTTCACTGACTTCGACGCGTCCGGGATGGGTGAATGTCATCCTCGCCGACCCGGCCGGAATCCAGACTATCTCCTTGACCGGGAGCGGCGCTGCGCCCGCGCCCGTCGCCGTGAAGCCGCGCACCGTATCGCTCACCCAGGCTCAAACCCAGCAGTACACTGCCTACCTGAGCAATGTGGTGACGACCAACGTCACCTGGTATGTGGACAACGTTGCCGGAGGCAACAGCACGGTCGGTTCGATTTCCAGCGGCGGCCTTTACACCCCGCCCGCGGCTGCTGGTTCGCACACCATCAAAGCTGTCAACAACGCCAACACCCGGCAGAGCGCCTCGGTGCGGGTCGTGATCTCCGGCTTCCCCGGAACTTTCACCCACCACACCGATAATCTCCGCACCGGCCAGAACAACCTCGAAGCCGCGCTGACCACCGGCAACGTCAACCCGACGCAATTCGGCAAATTGTTTTCCCAGCCCGTCGATGGCCAGATCTACGCTGAGCCGCTCTGGGTGCCCAATGTCAATGTCGGCGGCCAACTGCACAACGTGGTCCTGGTCGCCACCCAGCACGACAGCGTATACGCCTTCGACGCCGATCAGGCTGGCGCGGCTCTCTGGCACACCAGCTTCATCAATCCGCCGAACGTGACCAGTATTCCAAGGTCGGACGTCGAAGTCGGTCTCGACGTGAGTCCGGAAGTGGGCATCACCTCGACTCCGGTAGTCGACCCGGCCAACGGAATCATTTACGTCGAGGCTCGCACCAAAGATATCTCCGGCACGCAGAATTGCCCGGGCGATCCCGCGGCCGCTACTCCCTATTTCCATTTCCTGCACGCGCTCAACATCACCAGCGGCGCGGAAATGCCCGGCAGCCCGATCATGATCTGCGCTCAGGTTCCTGGCACCGGTTACGACAATGTCGGCGGCGTAGTGACGTTCAACACTCAGCGCCAGAACAACCGCGCCGGCCTGCTTCTGCTGAATGGTTCGGTCTATGTAGCCTTCGCGTCGCTCGAAGACATCAACTACTACCATGGCTGGGTACTCGGTTACACCTACAACAGCACGACGGGATTTGCCCAGACCACAGTCTTCAACTACACGCCCAACGGCTATAAGGCCGGCATCTGGCACGGTGGGGGAGGCATTCCAGCCGACGCCAGCGGCAATCTCTACGTCAGCACCGGTACCGGTTCGTTCGACAACGGGATCGGCGGCGGTATCAGCTTCGCGAAACTTACGCCCAGCGGGAACACCCTGAACGTCACCGATTTCTTCGCACCGTTCAATCAGGCCTACCTGACCATCGAGATGATCAATCTCGATCTCTCGTCTTCAGGTCCCATGCTCTTGCCGGATCAAGGCGGAACGGCTCCGCACCTGGCCCTGTTCGCCGGCAAGACCGGAACCATCTATCTGATCAATCGCGACAACATGGGCAAGTTCAACTCGACCTCCGACAACGTCGTGCAAGCGCTATACGCGACCATCGGGGGCCTCGTCACTCCCACCGGCAACTGGGGCACGCCCGCGTATTTCAATGGTCAGATCTACATTCAGGGCGTGAAGGACTACCTGAAGCAATACACGGTATCCAGCCTCTCTGGAAACCCGGCGCTGCTTTCCGGCGGACCTTTAGCGGTGGGTGCCGACAACATCGGCTATCCGGGAACTACGCCCGTCGTCTCCAGCAATGGAACCAACAACGGTATCGTGTGGGTCGTTCAGTCCGACGGCGCGGCCTCAAACAAGGCCTCGACCTTGCGCGCTTATGACGCCGCCAACATCACGCACGAACTTTATAACAGCGGACTCAACGGCACCAAAGATCTGGCTGGCGCCGCGGTGAAGTTCGCCACGCCCACCGTGGCCAACGGCAAAGTCTACGTGCCAACCGCGGTAGAACTGGATGTCTACGGGCTGCAGCCTTAGATAAGAACTGGAGTAAGAGAAGATTTTGGCGGCGTGTCTCCTGAAGACGCGCCTTCGAGACGCGCTTCCCGCGCCAGACGCGGCATTCGGCGAACCCAGGGATCAGCGCGCGGCGGTCAGCCCATCCAGGGCCAGGTTCAGCTCCAGAACGTTCACCCGCGGCTCACCCAGCAGGCCCAGGTCGCGCTGGTTGGTGTGCTTCTGAACAAGCTCTCGGACGGCCGATTCTGCCAGACCGCGCTCGCGCGCGATGCGGGGAACCTGAAACTCAGCCGCGGCAGGAGAAATATCAGGGTCAAGCCCTGAAGCAGAGGTCGTAATCAGATCGACGGGGATCGGCTGGTTCGGGTTCTCGTCATGCAGTGTCTTGCTGTCGGCCTGAACGCGGTCGATCAGCTTCTGGTTGCTGGGCGCCAGGTTGGTTCCTCCCGAGTTAGCCGCATCGTATCCGTTGCCGGCGTTCGATGGCCGTGGATGAAAATACTTCGCCGAGGTAAATGGCTGCGCGATCAGGTGCGACCCGATGACTTCGCCGTTGCGAACCAGCATCTGCCCATTCGCTTTGTCTCGGAACAAAACCTGCGCCAGCCCGGTGATCACGAGCGGATAAATCAGCCCGAGTAGAATCGTCGTAGCGATCGTCATGAGCAGGGAAGTGATGAGATGTTTTTTCATAGAGTCCTCAAGCCAGGTGCGCAGCTGTGATGAGCAGGTCGATCAGCTTGATGCCGACAAAGGGAGCGATCAACCCGCCCACGCCGTAAATGAACAGGTTCCGCCGCAGCAGCGCCTCAGCGTTCATCGCGCGATATTTCACTCCCCGCAGAGCCAGCGGAATCAGCGCAATGATAATCAGCGCGTTGAAAATCACCGCCGAGAGCACGGCCGACTGCGCCGTCTTCAAGTGCATGATGTTCAGCGCATTCAGCACCGGGAAGGTTCCGGCAAACATCGCCGGAATAATGGCGAAATATTTCGCTACGTCATTGGCGATGGAGAAAGTGGTTAACGCGCCCCGCGTCATCAGCAACTGCTTGCCGATTTCCACCACCTCGATGAGCTTGGTTGGATTCGAATCCAGGTCCACCATATTCCCGGCTTCTTTTGCGGCCTGGGTTCCAGTATTCATCGCGACGCCGACATCGGCCTGCGCCAG
>Ga0075017_100003317_pt1 | contig 10105 bp, 9 predicted proteins | sample AleBraG_ABR_2012_FD_71475 | JGI IMG/M metagenome (GOLD analysis project Ga0075017, IMG submission 71475) | Freshwater sediment microbial communities in response to fracking from Pennsylvania, USA - Alex Branch Run_MetaG_ABR_2012 | ecosystem: Environmental > Aquatic > Freshwater > Creek >... | reverse complement strand
GAAGCGTCGTCTGCGGAAGGGTCGATGCGCCACCAGCGACAGGAGGTGATGAGTTCGTCGCGCCCGCTCTTGATGCCTGAGCCAGGCCATCGGTGCCCGGGGGTCCGTGAAGGTGGCGAGGCAGGCTCGTGGTTGCGAGGGCATGGCGCGGCATTCGAGCTGTGGCACCGATGCTCCCGCAGGCAGCCAAGAGGAACGCAAGCAGCGCTGCCGCTACCAGTCGCCCTCCGGCCCCAAGATCCTCCTGCACACCGTTGAATACGGATGTCGGGCTCCGAGTGTTCAAGGCGTTCTGGAGACGAAGAACTCTGGGATCGTGGTGAACGGGGGCAGCAGGCCGTACGTACTCCATCCGATGGGCCGACATCCGGTGATGATGATCCACGTCTCTGTGCTGACCGCGATCATGAGTGCGGCCTTGGTGGCGCCATTCTCATCACTGGGAGGAGAAGCATCGGCAAGGGCAGCGATGCCCGACGGACCTGCTGCCTGTCGTGAGACCCGGAGCGCCACAGACTCAGGTCTCTTCCGGGTCCATGTGCCGAGTCCGCTCAAAGGCTGGCGCCAGCAGTCGGCTCCAGGTCACGGACTGGTGCTCTCGGTGCCGCCCGCGATGCGTCGCCACGCGGCCGACTCAGGGTCGACCGCGGCCGTTGCGCGATCGGCTGGCGGAAACGTTCTTGCTCTCTTGGAGGCCGCACCCATTGAGGGAGCTGAGCATCTCGGATCCTTTCCTGAGTTCAGGGTCCAGCACAACTGTCGTGAGGGCGCGTCCAACATCAATGTCGAGGCACGTCGACGCTTCATCCAGATCCGGGGAGGCCGAGCTTCATGTGTCGTCGATCGCTACAGCCTCAACTCGCCGCGACGTCGATATCGTGAGATCGCCTGCTTGGTCGTTCGTCACCGAGGACGGTCCGGTGTCATCGTGGCGGTCCTTCGGCTCCCGCGATCGCCAGCGAGATCCTCCGAGCTCGAGCAAGCTGTCGATGCGACTCTCTTTACTGCACGCTGACAGCTGGCTGGGAGGTCAGGACACGTAGGCGTGCATGACGATTCGGCCGGCGTGATCGCGGACCCAGATTCGGCTGATGTCCCTCGGCGCGACTGCGCAGGAAAGCGTTGCTGTCATCGACGTTCCCGTGATCCGGTAGCTGCCGGCCTGCCACCACGTCCCCGAAGAGGTCTGCATCGACATCTGGTAGTCGCCCCCAATCGGCTGGCCCGATTCGTGCAACACAACGTCAGATCCAGTGCTCGACGGCGACAACGTCACTGTCGCAGCGACGCCTGGCGGAGCTTTGAGGGCAACTGTCTGCCCCGGCGCTGATGGCGGTGTGGCAGCCAGCACGATCGCGACGGCAGAGGCAGCAACGCCGACAGCAACAAGGCCGCCGACAATGGAGCGGTATCTGCGCTGTCGTCGATCGGTTGCAGCGGCAGAGCGCATCGCCCCGAGGACGAGCTCGTCGAGTTCCGATGGGATCTCGTTGGGGGGGTCAGCAAGCGAGCTGATCGAACCGAGCGGCAAAGCGTCACCCACCATCTTCAGATCGGCCGCCTCCGCGCGGCAATCGGCGCAACCCTCAAGGTGGGAGCGGAGTCCAAGCTCGAGCGCAGCGTCGAGCTGGCCGACGGTTTCCAGCGCGATCTCCCCGCGCCAGCGCATGCAGTCGACATCGCTCATCCTTCATCCCACCCCATCTCGTCGAGCACGAGGCGCATCGCCTTGAGTGCGTAGAAGAGTCTGCTGCGAACGGTGCCGTCGGGCAGGTGGAGCTCAGCAGCCACCTCGCGGCTTGACCGGCCCCTGAAGTAGATCTCGATGATCACCTGACGATGCTCTGGTCGAAGGCTCCGAAGGGCCTCATCGACTTGCCACGATCGCATTGCCGTCTCGAGCTCTCCGTCCGTGACGTCGGGCTCGATTGGGAGCTTGTCGCTGGACCGAGCGGCTCGCTTGCGAGCGAGGTCGATGATGATGCGACGTTCGATGGCGAAGAGCCAGCTGCGGATTCCACCAAGTGTGGGATCGAACCTGTCTCGCGAGCGCCATGCGCGGATGAAGGTCTCTTGCACTGCTTCTTCGGCCAAGCCGGCATCACCAAGTGAGCGCCTGGCATAGCCAAAGAGCTCTCCACCATGGGCGTTGTAGGCCGCGGTAAGTCCGTCCTCGTCGGCACTCTCGCCACCCAAGACCTCAAGCCGTCGAAGCACCGCGAGTCCTTCTTCTCTCGTTGATCGATCTTTCCATATCGGACTGGATACGGCGCAAGGGGGCGCCTTGTTCACTCAAGGCCACGGTTCCTCGTCTCGTCTCATCTCGCCAGGGCACAGAATCTGCCTCTCACGGTCGTGCAGCAACCCCGGGCGCTGACGTCCCGGGATTGCTGCAGGACAAGACCGGATGTTCCTAGCCGTCTGCCGGCTCAGCCTGGACCCCCACCGCCACGGGAACGCAATTCTGTGTCCCGGCATTGGCCACAACCTCGACGCTGTCGCCGATCGCCAGCGCTCCGCCACCGTCGATCTCAATCGCCGCGGGAGCGGAAGTGAGGTCAATGCTCATGGCGGCCAGGTCGCAGCTCGGGCTCTGTACGGCAAGCCAGGCCAGCGCACCTGAGCTCGCGCTGTCCACAGACATTGTCAGCAAGCCTGGGGCAGCAGGATCGAAGGCCGTGACGGTGCCCTTGAACGCCTGGGTACCCTCACTGACGTTGGGAGCGATGCAGTCGGCATTCTGACTATCGTCTGATCCTTCCGTGCTGATCGCTACGGAGCTCGAGCTGGCGCCACAGTCAATGACATCGGGACCGGGTCCGCCGTCGATGACATCGCTGCCACTGCCGGCAGTGATGCTGTCGCCACCGCCATCGCCTTCGAGGGTGTCGAATCCCGAGCCGCCGGTGAGTGAGTCAGGTCCGGGTCCACCACGGAGGATGTCGGTTCCGGTGCCAGCAGTCAGGATGTCCGGGCCGCGCCCACCATCGAGGGTGTCGCTGCCGCTACCGCCCATGAGGATGTCCGGTCCACGACCGCCTTCGAGCGTGTCACTTCCTGCGCCAGCAGTCAGGATGTCCGGGCCGCGACCACCATTGAGGACGTCGGTGCTCGTTGGGTCGGATGAGGCCGCCAGGGTGTCATGGCCCGCACCACCGATCAGGATCACCGTGCCGCCTCCGACTGCGGTGAGCGTGTCGTCGCCCCCGAGGCCGCAGACGGTGTCTCCGGCGTGGCCGACCAGCGAACCCGGGCCCGTCGTCCCGACGACCGTGCAGACGTGGCCGTCGCGGACGACCGGTTCACTGGCGGAGGCTGCCAGGCTGCTGGCGGTTGTGCCGAGCGACCAGACGATGCCGAGCGTGGCCACTCCGGTCATCAGTGATCGGTTGAATCCTGCATGCCTCTTCTTCATGCTGCCTCCTGGGCTCGTGACGGTGGTCGGTCGGTGCTGTATGGGCCTGTCCGACCCACGTCGATCTGACGTCGGGAGGAACACCTTGGAGAACGTCTGGGCTCTCGAGCGCGTTCAACGACGAGGAGCGCATCTTTGTGAGGATTTCTTCATCGCTCAGGCTGTTTTGGCCAGTGCGGGGGTAACGGACGCCCTCGACCGCCTCCGACGAGCTGCAGGTGTCAGGCACATGAAGGAGCAATCGGCTCCGGCTCCGCTATGAATGGAGTCCGTGCGACGAAGAAGGGCTGGCTCGACAGCGAGCCGCCAGCGAGACCTCGTGATCGTCATCGCCGCGTGGTTCTTTGTCGTCGCTCTGATCGGGATGACCATTCCAGACCAGCAGGCCGACGGAGCAGTCACGCACCCCGCATCCCTCGGGCATCCAGCGGCGAACATCCCTCCGGTCCCCTCCCTCACCGCCCCGGGTGACAACTGCTATGCCGGCGGAGCTCAGAGCCCGATCGAGTCGTGGGTCTGCATCAAGGACGCGCTGGCTGCGATCAATCGAGCGCGAGCGATGGAGGGGGTCGGACCCATGAGCTTGCCAACCGACTTCACGTCTCTCAATCAAGCCCAGCAGCTCTACACCGTGGTCCAGGATGAGCGGATCGATCGCGGTCTTCCCTTCTTCGCCGGGATGTGCACGGTCTGCGACCAGCTGTCGCAGCTGGCGACGACCTCGGGCGGCGATCCGTACTTTTCGGTCTTCCCGCCCGGCGTCTGGCAGTTCTCCTCCGACGCGGGAACCTCGCAGGCCAACGCGCTTGTCGTCGACTACTACTGGATGTACGACGACGGCTGGGGCGGTTCAAGCAGCACCACGATGAATCAGACCTGCTCGGGTCCCACTGACCCGAGCTGCTGGCTGCATAGAGACAACATCCTGACGGGATGTCCCAACTGCACGCTGTACTTCGGCGGCGCGCAGGGAACTGCGTACGGCTCGCTGAGCTTTGCCATCATGCTCGTCGGTTACGACTACTCGGTCAGCCCCCCGACCGATCCAACCCCGCCGCCCTCCTGGCTCATCGGCAGCTGTTCGATCCCCACATCCTGGACCGGTTACCGAGTGGTGGCCTGGCCTGGCGGGATGCGTGCCACGGGCAGCCTTCCCTCCTGCGGGAGCATCGATCTGTTCCCCCACAGCAGATCGCCCATCATCGCCACAGGGAACGACGGCTCGGGTGGCGGCTACTACCAGTTCGCCGCCGATGGCTCGGTCTACCCCTTCGGCGATGCCTGGCTCCTTCCGTTGTCGAATCCGTGGTTCATCCTCTTCTCTGATGCTGTCAGTGCGACGACCACGGCGCGGGGACACGGCTACTGGCTTCTCGGTTCCGACGGGCGCATCGCTGGATACGGGAATGCTACGGATTACGGCTACGTGATCAACAGCGCCGGTCGCCCACCCGCGGTGGCGATCGTGTCGACCGCCGACGGACATGGATTCTGGGTGGTCCGCGCTCAGGGTCGCGTCTTCCCTTTCGGCGATGCTGCCCTCTATCCGGAGAACGGGAGCACCGCAGTGTCCGGCAGCGTCATCGCCATGGCTCGGACGATGGACGGCAAGGGCTACTGGCTGCTCACCTCGAGTGGTCAGGTCATCGGCTTTGGTGACGCCAGGAGCGCGGGGCCCGTCTCATTGAGCGAGGGCGAACCCCGGGGGATCACCGCCAGCCAGACCGGCGGGTATTGGGTGCTGACGCAATCCGGAAGGGTCTTCCCCTTCGGCGGCGCTCGGCAGCGCTGGAACGGACCGACTGGCGCACGGGGCATCGCCAGCTGATCTGGGGACTGCTGGCTCCTGCGAGGTGGCCCTAACATGCTGCCGATGCGACCTCGCCGGCACCTTCCTCTCCGCTCCGTGCTGCTCGCCGGCATCCTGGCCTCGACGAGCCTGCTCAGCTCGGGCGTCTCGCAGGCTGGAGCTGCCACGGTCCATCCGGCGGCTGCGGTGACGAAGACCTATGGCCTCTCGACCGCCTTCAACCCGAAGAGCGCCGCGGTCAACGGATCGACTGACGTCTATCACTGCAGTCTCATCAATCCGCATCTGAGCTCCGATCGGGTCCTGGTCTCGTCAGAGTTCCTTCCGAGCCAGGCGAAAGAGCTGCATCACGCCATCTACTTCCTGATCCCTCCCGAGAAGGCGGCGCTAGCTCGATCCCTGAACGTCGGCGGCAAGGGGTGGAGCTGCTTCGGAGCCCCACTCAACCCCTCGGGAGCGTTCGACGCCACGACCTGGCTCGGCGGATGGGCGCCTGGTCCCCTCGAACCTCACCCCACGCCGAGCGGAACGGGCATCCCGGTGCCCAAGGGCAGCCTGGTGGTCCTCCAGATCCACTACAACCTGCTCGCCGGGACCGCTCCGGACCGCAGCCAGGTCAAGCTCACGACGGTGCCCGCCAAGGGATCTCATCTCAAGACGCTGGAGATCTCGAAGTTCGTCGCTCCACCCGACCTTCCCTGCCCCGCCGGGGTGACAGGACCGCTCTGCGACCGTCAGGCATCGATCGATGATCTGGTGGCCCGCACCGGCACTCAGGCCGCCCAGTTCCTGGCCGGGATCGAGTACGTCTGCAAGGCCGACCACAACGCTGCCACGCCGCAGTTCAGCGGGAAGCTGGTGACAACGACCTGCACATGGCCGGTGAACCAGACGATGCACATCTTGGGCGGTACACCACACATGCACCTGCTCGGTCAGTCCGAATCGATCGTCCTCAATCACGGGGGCACCTCAACAGCGATCGCATCGATCCAGCACTACAACTTCGACCACCAGGTGAGCTATCCCGCCCCCAAGGGCATGATCGCCACACCGGGTGACACCATCACGGTCAGCTGCACCTTTGACCCGACGATCCGCCAGCGCCTCCCGTCGCTACGCAAGCTCCCGGCGCGCTACGTCACCTGGGGCGACGGTTCCTCGGACGAGATGTGCCTTGGCTCGGTGGGCTGGACCGCCAGCTGAGTCGTCGTGGGGCCTGAATGACGATCGGGAACCGGTCGTTACGCTGAGCGGATGACGGACGCACTCCCGGCCACTCATCTGCAGCATCCTGACCCGAGGCGTTGGAAGGCGCTGTTCGTGATCGCCATCGCTCAGCTGATGGTCGTGCTTGATGCATCCATCGTCAATATCGCCTTGCCTGATGCGCAGAAGGCACTGCACATCTCCTACGCCAATCGCCAGTGGGTGGTCACCGCCTACACCCTGGCCTTCGGTGGGCTGCTCTTGCTCGGCGGTCGTATTGCTGACTACGGGGGTCGCAAGCGCGTCTTCATCATCGGCCTCCTCGGATTCGCCGGAGCGTCGGCCCTCGGCGGCTTCGCCCCGACCCAGGGCCTGCTCTTCACCGCCCGGGCGCTGCAGGGAGCCTTCGGGGCCATGCTGGCCCCGGCCGCGCTCAGTCTGATCTCGGTGACCTTCACCGACTCGAAAGAGCGCGCCAAGGCCTTCGGCGTCTACGGCGCCCTCTCTGGTGCCGGTGCAGCAATCGGTCTGATCGCCGGCGGGCTCCTGACCGAGTACGCCTCATGGCGCTGGTGCCTCTTCGTGAACGTTCCGATGGCTCTCTTCGCTGTGGCCCTGGCCCTGCCGAATGTGCGCGAGAGCCGCCTCATCGGCAAGGTCAAGTACGACGTACCCGGCGCGCTGCTCTCAACCTTCGGCTTCGTCGCCCTCGTCTACGGAATCACCGAGGCTGCCACCCCAGGGCACAGCTGGGGATCGACGCGCACCGTCGAGTTCCTGGTGGTCGGCGTCCTGCTCCTGGTGGCGTTCCTCATCGTCGAGACCCGGGTCAGCCATCCCCTGCTGCCGATGTCGATCATCGTGGACCGCATCCGGGGTGGGTCCTACCTGGCGCAGTTCTTCCTCGCCTCAGGGCTCTTCGGCATGTTCCTCTTCATGACCTTCTATTTTCAGATCGTCCACGGCTTCAGCCCGATCAAGGCTGGGCTCTGCTTCCTCCCCTTCTCCATGGGGATCATCCTCTCTGCCGGAATCGCCAGCCAGCTGCTTCCCCGAATCGGGCCGCGCCCCCTCGGGACCGTCGGGCTCCTCATGGGCTCGGGGGGCCTGCTGTATCTCTCGATGATCACCGCCACCTCCAGCTATGCCTCATCGGTGCTCCCGGCCATGCTCCTGATGAGCTTGGGCCTCGGTCTCGTCTTCGTCACGGTCTCCTCGACGGCGCTGTTCAACGTGCCGTTCCACGAATCTGGCGTGGCGTCAGCCGTCCTCAACACCGCCCAGCAGATCGGCGGTTCGCTCGGGACCGCGATCTTCAACACCATCGCCATCAGCGCCACTGCGGCCTATCTCGTGATCCACCCCTGGCATGGCCCGGCACTACCTCCGGGCCAGAGTCCTCCTGACGCATTGACCCACGGCTTCTCGGTGGCCTTCCGATGGGGATCAGGCAGCCTCTTGCTCGGTGCGATCATCTTCGTGATCTTCGTGAACGTCGACCGGCACCACCTCGCCCAGCACGATGATGTCGGCGCGCCTGACGTGCCGGTCTCGGTCGACGAGATCCAGGCCTAGACCAAGAACCGCTGCGAGCGATGGGGACCTTCGCCAGCGACATCGTCGTCACAGCAGTCGAACCGGGTCGCTATCTCGCCAACCTGGACCACAGTTGGGACCTCGTCTCCCTCCCTCAAGGTGGGATCGTCGCGTCTTTCGCGCTGCGGGCGGCTGCCATGGAGGTTGGTGATCCGGCCATGGCGCTTCGAACCTCGACGTCGGTCTTCGCCGGCCAGGTCAGCGCGGGCGAGCTCGAGATCGAGGTCGACGTCTTGCGCCGAGGGCGCTCCGCGGTCCAGCTCGTCTCGACCGTCAAGAATCGAGGCGCCGCCGCTGGCACGACGGTGATCTGCGTCTTCGGGGCCGCTCGACGTGGCCCGAGCTTCACCGACATCACTGCACCCGATGTCCCTGGCCCGCAGGAGAGTCGCCAGCTTCGTGACGAAGCTCCTGAGGACTTCCAGCGCTATGAGATCTGGCCCTTCTGGACGAGGATCGAATCCCGCTTCGCTCTCGGCCACGCGGAGTGGGAGGACTACGTCCCGGAGAGCTCCGATGTGGCGACCTGGCTTCGCTTCGTCGATGCCCCTCGCCTCGCCGACGGACAGCTCGATCCCTTGGCGCTGCTGACCTTGGCTGACCGGATGCCTGGGAGCATCGGGGAGAAGACTGGACGTGGTGGACCTCGCTGGTTCGCCCCGAGTGCAGATCTGACGGTCCACCTGCTGGAGCCCCTCCAATCCGAATGGGTGCTGGCACACGATACGGCGCGTTGGGCCGACGACGGCTGGGCATCTGCGGAATCCCGGCTCTTCGACGAGCAGGGAGTCCTCGTCGCCTATGCGACCCAGATGATGCTCTTCACCTACTTAGAGGACTGAGGTTCAACCACTTCAGCGGGCGATGAGCTCCCTATGTGGCTGGGCTGCTCGAGCTTGCCCGAAGGGCCGTGAGGCGCGTCGTGAACTCGTCCTCGTCGATCTTTCCGTGGGCGAAGCGGTTTCGCAGGACCTCCTCGGCAGCGTCCATCGGCGCAATCGTGGAGCCGGCACCCTCCGAGGCGACGCTCTGCTGTCGATTGAGCCGGTAGAGGAGGAAGATGATGATCCCGACCAGGATCAGGACGCCGACGATCGCCACGATCGCCCAAGGGTGGCCGTTGTGCGCTGCGCCATCTCGCCAGTCGTACATCACAGGAGCTCTCCGTCTCGTTGATACGCGGCCATCTTCGCGCTCAGGTGACGAGCGAGCAGGTCACCTGCGTCGAGAGCGCCGATCAGGCCGGTTGGTCGAAGACCTGGCGCAAGCCGGAGAGCATCCAGGCATCGTCCCTGCTCGTCTCGATCATCGTGCTCCGGCAGCTGAGGGACTCGACGAGCTCGACGGCATCACCAGAGAGCAGGGCATCGCTGCCGCCTGAGCCAGGCTGCACCGACACGGTGTCGGTGATCTCGATCTGCATCGAGAGCTCGGGGTCCGTGGCGTCGATGCCGAGAGATCCGCGTCGCGACTCGCCCATCGTGAGCGAGAAGGCCGGACCGAGACCGGCTACGTAGGCGAGGATCCCGGCGACCTCGTCGCTCTCGACCGTCGCTTCGATGCCCAATGGCAGCAGGATGTCGCGCTCGTGGATCCAGGCGTCCCACAAGGCGTGGAGCAGCATGGCATCGAGCGGCAGATGTCCGACCGGCGTCTCGGCGAGCAGCGGCCACTGTGAGTCCGCGATGCTCGCGGCGGTCGATGCCAGGCCGGTGGTGCTGGCATGGAATCGCTCGAGGAGCACCGCGGGCTCGAGCTCGCCGATGGAGTCGTTGATCTGGGGCGGGGTGGCAACGGGGTCGAAGCCGGCGAGATACTCGCTCGGCTCACCAGCCAAACCGGCGGCGAGCGAGGCGATCCAGAAGCCGTGGGTCGAATCGAGATGGGTGATGACGTCGGCCACGGACCATCCGGCACAGCGGCTGGGTGACGACCAGGCCTCCTCGTCAAGGCTCGACAGAATGTCGAAGAGACGGGTCGACTGGCGGGCCGATGGGATCCGCACGTCACCGAGATCGATGTCGATCGTCAAGATCGGGGGGCTGCCGTAGCGGGGTGTGAGCTCCATGGTCCTC
>Ga0075017_100003316_pt1 | contig 10109 bp, 10 predicted proteins | sample AleBraG_ABR_2012_FD_71475 | JGI IMG/M metagenome (GOLD analysis project Ga0075017, IMG submission 71475) | Freshwater sediment microbial communities in response to fracking from Pennsylvania, USA - Alex Branch Run_MetaG_ABR_2012 | ecosystem: Environmental > Aquatic > Freshwater > Creek >... | reverse complement strand
AAAAGGACGGGAAGAAGAAAGAGAAACAGAATCAACGGCGGCGACGATGGATTTGGTTGCGGGGATGCAAAATCTGCTTGACGAACGGTATCGCTAAGACAACTCAGTGCAACCTACCGAAACGGCTGGAAGAGATCGCGGGCAAGCAACAATGCGCATCGCGACGACTGCGTGATTGAACATGGCTGTGGCAAAAGCAAACTGAAGGCAATCCCGGCTAGGACGGGCGGTCCCCAACGGAAATCGCGAGCGCCATTCAAAGTCCGACAACAAAATGCCCTTCGCTCATGCGCCGGGTCAAGGCCTCTGCACTGCGTTTGGAGCCGCTAACGCGGCGGCTTGCGCCGACCATTGACCGACGCTCCGCTGCAGGCCCCTTCCCTATAGGCCAGAAGGGCGAACCCTGCCGTTCTGGCCTGTGCTCATTACAAATCTACGAACCAAATTCCGCCAGTTCGACGAAATCGCAGATTGCAGGATGCTAGCCGACATGTCGGGACGAATACGTTTGACCTCGCGGCAAATGGCGGTTTTGTATTGATTCGAGGGCGATTAAACATAAGTTGCTCGGGGCACACTTCAAACGGCACTTCTCACTTATGTGCGTCCATTGGTGTCTTCATCGCGTATGGACTAAGTCGAGGCTTGATTGCGCTGCTCGAGACACCGGATACTCCTACGTTTCTTTCGCTTTCGTGGGGCTGCGTCACCGCGAGTAGAGAACGGTTTGGTTTGCGGCGCACTCTGGTTGCCGGGCAGGTGGCCGTGTCGCTTCTGCCGTTGGTTGGCGCACTTCTGTTTGCTCGGAGCTTCCAAGAATTGGTGACAACGGATGCGGGCTTCAAGCCCGAGAATGTTCTGGCGGTGGGGATTGATTTCGGCAAGGCGTCATACCCGGAAGCGCAACGGCTCGGTGTTGGCCGAAATCTGACTGAGCGGCTATCGGAAATCCCGGGAGTGGTCTCAGCGGCGCGAGTAGGGTTCACTCCCAGAGGCGGAGCCGGTTGGGACAACGGCATCGGCCCGGAAAGCGCGCAGGCCGCTGGTAGCATCCGGGATCCGCCATAAACGTCGTGCTTCGGATAGCAGGGTCGCCGGCCCCGATTATCAGAAGTGCGAAAGCGGCCATCGCAGGAGTCGGTCCATCTCTCAGCGTGCAGGTTAAACCCATGTCAGTGCAGTTGAGCGATTCAATGCGCAGCGACCGAGCCATGGCGATCCTTTCGGGCGCGCTCGGTTCGCTTGCCGCCTTGCTAGCAACGCTCGGCCTGTACGGTGTGATGTCGTACATGATTGCTCGCCGAAGAAAAGAGATTGGTATTCGCATGGCGCTCGGCGCTGATAGGCGTCGCGTAGTCCGGCTTGTTCTTAAAGAAGCTATTTTGCTCGTTGCGGTCCGGCTGGCAATAGGTGTGGCGCCCGCGCGATGGGCGTCCCGGCGGCAGAGAAGCTACTGTTTGGCGTGCCACCTCGCGATGTTGTGTCGCTTGTGAGCGCCGTCCTGTTCTTGGGCGTGATTGCAATGCTGGCAGGTTAGATTCCCGCGCGTCGCGCCGCAGCGGACGACCCGATATCGGCCGTGCGGGTTGAGTAAGGATACAGCGGCAACTCGCACCGCGCCCGCGCTGAATCGCAGTCTTGTTGATTTGTGCGTGCTTGCGGGCTTCGCCCAAAGCTGCCCATTGTCACTCACATCGGAGCGCCAACATCGGATCCACCCCCGTCGCCCTCCGCGCCGGCACCGCACTTGCCAACGCAGCCACCAAACTCATCACCACCACTCCTGCCAGCAAGAGCAGCGGATCGCGTGCATCGCTGCCGCCCCACTGCCCGATAACTCTATTCATTGCCAAAGCCAACGCCAGCCCAACCACGATGCCGCCGCCCACGCTCCCGAGCACGGACGCGAATACGATCCGCGTCAGATGCCCGCGCTGCGCCCCAAGCGCCAGGCGAATCCCAAATTCATTCACGCGTTGCGCCACTGTATAAGAAACCACGCTGTACAATCCCACTGCCGCCAGCACCAAGGCCAAGCATGCAAAAATGCCGAAGATCCAAGCCACCAGGTGTTCCCGTTGCCACTCAGGCTCTTCCAAAATCCAAGTCTCTAGTGCCTGCGGATCGTAAATCTGCTGGTCTCGATCCACCTCCGCGAGTTTCAGACGCACCGCATGAGCCAGGGGCATAGGAAGCCCCCTGTGTTTTCACCACAATCTGCGTGAACGGCGTGATGTCTAGTGTGTAGGGCAAATAGATCGCTGCTGTAACAGGGTCGTGGAGGCCGTCATTCCTGGCGTCGGCCACCACTCCAATAATGGATAGCCAGGTGTCGGCAAGGTTCGGTGTGGCGAGCATTCTCGGCGGCCTGTCCTCCAAGTCGGGGAGCTTCACGCCGTGTCCAATCGCTCCGCCATTCGGAAAATAGCGTTGCGCCAGTGTTCGATTAATCACCGCGACGTTGGCCGCGCCCCGCGTTTCCGCTTCATCCCACACACGCCCCACAATCAGGGGGATGCGCAAAGCGGGGAAGTACTGCGGGCTCACCATGTTGATCGAGGCCCACGGTAATTGTTTTGCCGTTCGGCCCATGATTTCGAAGTGCTGATACCAGCCATTCCGCGGCGGCACTGCATTGCTCGCAATGGCGGCCATCGCCACGCCGGGCGTCTCATTCACTTTGCTCCGCAACGCTTCAATGTAAGACGCTCGCGCCCGCCATGCGCTATATGTGTTCTCACGCAAGGGAATCGCGAGCACCATCACATCGTGCGGATCAAAGCCCAGCGGCGTGTGCATCAGCCGCACAAAGCCTTCTGTGGCAGCGCCTGCCGCAGCCAGCATCAAAAGGGTGAGCGCAATTTGTCCGCCAACCAGCACGTTGTGCGCTCGGCGGCCGCGGGCACTCCCTGCCACGCGGCGAGTACTCGTGAGCATCTCATTCGGCCGCGTTTGTGAAATACGCAGTGCCGGCCACAACCCAAATAGGACAGCAGTTGCCAGCGCCACGGCAACGCTGAATAACAACTCCGGGAAATGAATGCGAATCACCACCTCGGGCGCAAAGGCCCATCGCGGGAGCAACAGCCGGATCCAAGCCAATATCCCGTAAGACATCGCCACGCCGAGCGCCGCACCCACCGCCGCCAGCAATAGCGCTTCGGTCAAGAGCTGCCGGACAACACGCCGTCGTCCCGCGCCCACCGCCGCTCGTACTGCCAATTCATGCTGCCGTGCTGTGCCGCGTGCCAGCAATAGAATCGAAACGTTCCCACAACCGATCGCCAGTAGCAACGCCACCGCGCCTTGCAGCAGGAACAGCGTCGTGCTCATGTCCCGGACGACCCATTCATTCAAGCCTTCCACCTGCACCTTGAAACGCTCGGGGTACCGCTTCGGCGCGTCGTGCGCATAGCGCCGCAGAAGGGGCTCCAGCGCCCCGTTTGCCGTCTGCTTGGTAACTCCGGGTTTTAGTCGGAAGTCCACCATCAAAAGATCCTCCGGCGATTGCGTCGTCTTCAAGGGCAGATAAACATCAGCCGAGTACCACCGGAAGCGCGGTGCCGCCACACCCACAATCGTGTAGCGTTGATGATCCAATTCCACTGTCTTTCCTACTGCCGCTGGGTCGCCACTAAGATGTTCCTGCCAAAACTTGTAGGAGACCACGGTCACCGGCTGCGGCTCCTGCCCTTCGGAGGAATCGGAGGGCGTCAATCCTCTGCCCATCAGCGGCGGCACACCCAGGTCCCGAAATCCGTTTCCAATCAAGGTAATCGCATTCACATTTTCCGGAAATTCGCGCCCGGTGAGCGTCATCGCGCGATATCCCATCGCCAGAACGCATTCAACTATGGGCAGGTTTTGAACTTCGCGGACTTGCGGCCCACTCAGATTAATCAAGTCCACTGCACCCGCTTGATTACGCACGGCCAAACGCATGATCCGTTCCGCATCGGTGAATGGATAAGGATTAATCAGCGCCGCATAGCGGAGATCTTGTGCCGTCGTTTGCACGCCCTTATCGTATTAAAGGTCGGCCGGCAAATAAGCACAACGGAGTGCTTCTACGCGAACATCACAATCAGCGCAACCAGGCCGAAGTTCGTTATACAATCTGGCCTCGCCCAGGCCGTCCCAATTTCACTGTGTGCGCAGTGCAACCAGTGGATGGATCTTCGACGCTCTGCGTGCCGGCAGATATCCGGCAAGCAGCGCAACCACACCCAGAAGAACCACCATCCCGGCGAATGCAAACGGATCGGTCGGAGCGGTTCGAAATAGCAGCGACGCAATAAGGCGCGCCACCACTACCGACGCGAAGATTCCAACCGTCATGCCAATCAGCGCCAGTCGTAGCGTCTTCCAGATCACGCCAAGCTGCACTCGGCTTTCCGTCGCTCCCAGGGCCATGCGTATGCCAATCTCCTGCGTCTGCCGCGTAACGGAGTATGAGATAACGCCGTAGATTCCCAGCGAAGCGAGCAGAATCCCTAGCCCGGCAAACGATCCAACCAGCAGCACAAAGAAGCGCCTCGGCGATGTGCTGTGATCCACCAACGTCTGAATCCGCTTGAATTCCGTCGCCGGTTGTCCCTGATTGATCTGCCGCAATGTTCTCATCACAGGCATCGCCAGCGCACTGGAAGGCAGCTTCGAGCGCACCACCAGGTTCGCGCCCTCGGGCCCAAACTGTTTCGTGCTCGGCAGGTACATCTGTGCCCCAGCATTTTCTTCAGCGCTGCTTTCGCGTACGTCTGATATGACGCCAATCACCTCCGAATCCATTCCGCCTGCAATGGCCGTGCGGCCAATGGGATCCTGCGACGGCCACAACTTTCGAGCAACGGTCTCATTGAGAATCACTACGCTTCTGTTGTTGTAAAGGTCGTCCCATCTGATATCGCGGCCTTCCTTCAGCCGCATCCCCATCGCCTTGAGATAACCGGGCGAGACGATGTACACGAACACGGGAATGAAATCCTGCGCACTGCTCTTCAGTTGTCCCTTCGCGGCGATTCCCCAACTGCGGTTCCGGCTCATGGGCAGGTTGTCCGATATGCCCGCCGCCTCCACGCCCGGGATTGCAGAACTTCGGCTCACAAATTCCTGCCATATCGCGGTGCGCTTGGCCGGATCCCTGCCATCGCCATCGTCGAGGCTGATCGTCGCCGCAGCACTCGCCTCAAAACCCAGATCCACGTCCAGAACGTGTAGAAAGCTGCGGAGCAGCAAGCCCGCGCCCACCAGTAGCACGCAGGCCAGAGCAATCTCCGCAATGACCAGCGTCGAGCGCAGTCGGTCGTGTTTCCGGCCGCTGCTGGTTCCATGTCCGCTGTCTTTCAGAACCTCCTGCAGATTCCCATCCGACATGCGCAGACCCGGCATCGCCCCGAAGAGAATCGCTGCACTCACGGCGACCAAGACCGTCCATTCCAGCGCTCTCCCATCCACTCGAACCATGCTCAGCAACGGCAGCGCGATCGACCCCTGATGGGCCAGGTATGAGATCACAAGATAGCTGAGTGCTAAGCCGACCATCGCTCCGGCTCCCGCTAACACGAAGCTCTCTGTCAGCGATTGACGCACTAGCCGCCCGCGCCTCGCCCCCAAAGCGGTGCGCATGGCAAATTCTTTGCTCCGCGCAGCCGCCCGCGCCAGCAACAGGTTTGAGAGGTTCACGCAAACGATCAGCAAAATCAAACCAACCGCACACCACAGCACAATCAGCGAACGTCGCAACTTGCCGCTGATATATTCCTTCAATTCGGTAACTTGCCCCGTGTAACCCTTTCCATATTCCGGGTGTTTATGCTCGAAATAAAGTTGTGGAAGGAGTTGGTCGACCTCGCGCTGTGCTTGCCCTACCGTAACCCCTGGTTTCAGCCGCCCGATCAATGCCAGGTCGTTGCCATCATCGCGAAAATCATCCATGATGTACGGCGTGAAGAGATCGACCCTCGCTCCAGGTGAAAAGATCGAGCCGAAATCGAATGTCTCCGGCAACACTCCGATCACGGTTACCGAAGTGTTGTTTAAATCAACTGTTCGCCCAACGATGCTGCGATCGCCGCCAAATTGCCGCTTCCACACCGGGTAAGTGAGCAGCGCTACCGGCTGGGCCTTCTTCACAAATTCTCCAGCCTTGAATAACCGTCCTAACGCAGGTTCGACGCCGAGCGTTTGAAAGAACTCTTCCGCCACCAATATTCCCGTCAGAGGGAGTGGCTGGTCTTGCCCGATGAGCTTGAAGTTATCCGGTCCTGTGAACGCGAAGTAGCCGCTGACGGATTGAAAGGAACGGTTCTGTTGTTGAAAATCCTGGGTGGCGTCCGCCGTATAGGTCTTACTGGATTCCCCAGCGCGCGGATCCTTCTCCACAATCCGCACCAGTTGTTGCGAATCGCGAAGGGGCAGCGGCCGCAGCAGAATTGTATTGACGACACTGAAAACAGTGACGTTCGCTCCTATGCCGAGAGCCAGTATCAGCAGCGCCACGATCGTGAATGCGCGGTCTCGTCGCATGGTACGGAAGGTGAAACTCAGATCCTGCATCATCACGTCGAGCCAGGGCAATCCACGCGTTTCGCGGTGCGCCTCGCGCGCTTGTTGCACTCCGCCAAATCGCGCCAGAGCCAGGCGGCGCGCTTCTCCAGCAGGCATGCCTCGCGCTATGTTCTCCTCCACGGCCATTTCCAGATGGGCCGCCATCTCTTCGTCCAGTTCCTGATCAAGCGGACGCTTGCGGAAGAAGGAACGCATCCGATTGAGCGCCTCTCGAAAAAAGTGACTCATTCTTCATCTCCCTGGGGCTGCATGGTCAGAACTCGGCCGACAACAGCCGACAGCCTTTGCCAGTACGCAGTGTCTTTTGCCAACTGCTTCTGGCCTGCGCGGGTGATCGAATAGAACTTCGCCTTCCGATTGTTGTCTGAAGTGCCCCACCGGCCCGCGATCCAACCGCGCTGCTGCAATCGCACGAGTGACGCGTAAATGGTGCCCTGGTTTAGCAGGACTTCGTTGCTGCTTACCTGTTCGATGCGTCGCGCAATGCCGTAGCCATGCAGTGGCCCCATCACTTCCAGGGTCTGCAAAACCATAACGTCCAACGTGCCTTGTAAAAGATTGAGTTTGGAGTCGACCATTCGTTCCTCTGTGGCTGTACCACATAAGCATATCTCAGGTTATGTGGTCGCTGCCATAGGACGTTCATAGTAGGTCGAAGGTGACGAAGTCTTGCGCGCTGTTCGCCACCGTACACTCGGTTTGGAACGTGGAGGTTGGAGAATGCTGTTTGCAGGAGCGCCGCTTGATTAACGATCTTTGGTACAAGAATGCGATTGTGTATTGTCTCTCAGTGGCTACCATCAGGATGCGAACGGCGATGGGATCGGAGACTTTAAAGGTCTAATGCGGCGGCTCGACTTTTGCAGGGCCTTGGCGTGAGCACGATATGGCTTATGCCATTTCAGCCATCGCCGGGTCGAGACGGCGGTTATGACATCGCTGATTACTACGGTGTCGATCCGAAGTACGGGACGTTGGGCGATTATGTGGAATTTACCCACGGCTGCAAGCAACGCGGCATTCGTGTGCTGATGGATTTGGTAGTCAATCATACATCTGATACCCATAGCTGGTTCCAGGCGGCGCGGCGCGACCCAGAATCAAAGTTTCGCGAATGGTACGTTTGGTCCAAAAAGAAGCCAAAGAATGCCTCGTCCGGAATGGTATTCCCGCGAGTGCAGAAATCCACCTGGACGTACGATGAAACCTCGAAGAGTTATTACTTCCATCGCTTCTACGATTTCCAACCTGATTTGAATACCGCCCACCCGGACGTGCAGGCGGAGATTCTTAAGATCATGGGGTTTTGGATACAGCTAGGAGTCTCTGGATTTCGAATGGATGCGGTCCCTTTTGTGATCGCCAAGAAGGGGAGCGGCAATGTCTCAGCCTCAAGAGCAGTATGAGATGTTGCGAGCTTTCAGTCAATTTCTGAGCTGGCGGCAAGGGGATGCCATCATACTCGCGGAAGCAAATGTACTTCCTAGTACCGATCTGGAATATTTCGGTAAAGCCGGCGAGCGGCTGCAGATGATGTTCAACTTCCAGGTCAACCAAAATCTGTTTTACGCGCTCGCGACTGCAGATATACGCCCGTTGGTTAAGTCCATGAAGAATACAAAGCCCAGACCCGCTACGGCGCAGTGGGGACAATTCCTGCGCAACCACGACGAGTTGGACTTAGGACGGCTCAGCGAGGAGCAACGCGAAGCTGTCTTCGCCGCATTCGGTCCGGATGATGATATGCAGTTGTATGGACGCGGCGTTCGCCGTCGATTGGCACCCATGCTGCAGGGCGACCGTAGGCGACTGGAATTGGCGTACAGTCTACTGATGACGTTGCCTGGAACGCCAGTGGTGCGCTACGGCGATGAGATTGGAATGGGTAACGATTTACGGCTGCCTGAACGACAGTTGTGCCCGAACACCGATGCAGTGACCCACTGAATCGCATGCCGGATTTACCGAAGCCGAGCGCCCCATTCTGCCAGTGATAACGGGAGGAGCTTATGGATTTGAGCATGTAAACGTTGCGGAACAACGGAGAGATCCCAACTCCCTCCTCAACTGGATGGAACGCATTATTCGTATGCGTAAGGAAGTGCCGGAGATTGGGTGGGGTGACTTCACGGTCCTAAAAGCGCGGGGCACCGAAATTCTTGCGCTTCGCTATGACTGGAGGAATAACTCGGTTGTGATTGTCCACAACTTCTCCGCTGAACCGAAGGAGGTCTGGGTCGATGTTGGAATGGAAGGCGAAGACGGTGCGCTGTTGACGAACTTGCTTTCAGGCGACCATAGTACCGCGGATCAGTCCGGACGACATCGCATTCTGATCGAGGGATATGGTTATCGGTGGTATCGTGCCGGAGGGTTGCGATACCTCCTGAACCGTAGTGATTCTTAGCCAGCCTGCTTGCGATGATAGAGAGGTTCGCACATCCTTTCGATGCTTATCGCCAGTTGGAACGTTAACTCAATTCGAGCCCGTATCGATCACGTCAGAACGTGGCTCGCCACCAGGAATCCCGATGTTCTGCTTCTGCAAGAACTCAAAGCCACGGAATTTCCGCTTGAGCTATTTAGCGAACTTGGTTATTCGAGCGCAGCCGTCACCCAGAAGGCCTACAACGGTGTAGCGGTTCTATCGCGCCATCCGATCGAAGTTGTCTGCTCGACCCTCATCGGAGACGACACCGACAGCCATGCACGCTTCCTGGAAGTAATGATCCGCGACATCCGGATTGCCAATATCTACCTGCCCAATGGCAATCCAGTCGGCAGCGAAAACTTCCTTTACAAACTTGGATGGATGGATCGCCTGCAACAACAATTGCAGCGCTGGTTGCAAAGCGAGATACCGACGCTGGTGGGAGGCGACTTCAATGTCATACCCGAGGACATCGACTGTCACAAACCAGCCTCGTGGGCGCACGATGCGCTGTTTCAGCCTGAAGCCCGAACTCGCTACCGTTCATGGCTGGCGATGGGTTATGTAGATGCGTTTCGCTTCCTGCATCCTGGGGAAGGCGGCTGCTTTACATTTTGGGACTACTTTCGAAAATCCTTTGAGCATAACCGCGGTATTCGCATTGATCATCTCCTACTGTCGCCGTCTTTGGCAAAAAAAACTGGAGAGTTGCGAGGTCGACAAAGCACCACGAGCGTTGGAAAAGCCGTCCGATCATACGCCTATCCTAGTTCGCCTACGCGAGTGACTGTGTTGCGGAGTAATTCGGCGCGGTGTCTTGGCCCGTCCACGTGCTCCCAACCAGCGATTCGCAGCATAGCTCTCCATATTCCTTTGCCTATTGCCGTCTGGTCACCTTCATAAGCCCACACCGACTAACACATTCACTGAAGCTTAGGTTAAGTACTAATAAACATACAAACGTACTAAGGTCGTCAGGCGGCTTTGTCTGCTGTTAATCTTAAGGCAGACGTCGACCAATGCCAACAAATATAGCGGACCGTTACTTACTGAAGGAACGTTTAGGTGAGGGCGGGAAGGGCGTGGTTTACCGCGCACTTGATACTCTCAC
>Ga0075017_100003315_pt1 | contig 10111 bp, 10 predicted proteins | sample AleBraG_ABR_2012_FD_71475 | JGI IMG/M metagenome (GOLD analysis project Ga0075017, IMG submission 71475) | Freshwater sediment microbial communities in response to fracking from Pennsylvania, USA - Alex Branch Run_MetaG_ABR_2012 | ecosystem: Environmental > Aquatic > Freshwater > Creek >... | reverse complement strand
CAGGCCCTACGATAAGCTCAAGCAGCGCATGTTCCACGTTCGGGCTTATGCTGAGGCAGCCATACCGTTCGATGGGTACGAGGAAGGCCTGATCGTGCATATCTGCCCGGATGTGATCTTTCGAGGCTACGATCACCCCACCAAGCCGGACAGGGGAACCTGCCAAGTTGCTAACGGCATTGGATGCGCTATTATCCAGATCAGTCATCTTCCGGGCTACTCGACTACGTCACTGATCGAGGCTCAGTAGTGATTGACGAGAGCGAAAACGTGGAACATCTGGCTGATGAAGTCCATCAGGCTCACCTGAGCAGACTGACTGTCTGCCGAACTGTCCCCCTAGAGAAGAGGGGAAGACGGCCATTTATGAGTCCGAAAACGGTTATTATATCGCTCGCCGCTGCCGAGAAGACCGAAGAACTGGCAGAAGGAGAAGCAATTTGAAACCCAACGAAATGCACAACCTGGCCCACTCCGGCTGCCACCAGTGTGCCCCCAAGGGCTGGAGAGACGTACCCCTGGTGACAGGCGATTACGACATGGATGCCACCATATTGCACCGCCGCAATAAGGCGCTCCCGAGCAGGCTAGGTCTGTACACCAAGACACGGGTCACCGCATACAGCCAGTACGGCTACAAATCAGCCTACAATGGCATTCCCAAGCTCGCTGGCGGAAGTTGACTGGTCCTGGGCCTACGGGTATCCAGACGATGACGATGAAACCCACAGGCCGCAGTTCACAGAAGATCCCAGCACGTTCGACGAAGATAACGACGAATCAGAGGGTTAGACTGTAAAATCAATGGCATGGAAAGAAGGGGAAAGTGGTAATCCTAGCGGTCGGCCTGTTGGTTCTAATAGCGACCGCCGTGTCCAGCTATTGGCTAGGTTACACACGGAGCGAGCGGTCAACGTCCTGGCATCCGCGCTTGATGACGATGATAGACGGGTCGCATGTATGGCTGCTGCCGCCCTCCTGGATCGTGGTTGGGGAAAGCCCAAACAGGTCGTTGAGGGAAGGCACGAGATTGAACTGAACTTCAATGCCGGAGACAGCGACAGCCTCAAGCCTAAGTTCGACGCTGCATTGGCCAAGCGCCAGAGCCCTACCGTTCAATGAAATACTACCCTTTTGGGATGACTTCGATGATCGGGGTACGAACAAGGCCGCTGTCAGAGAACTTGCGCAGAACGACCGCTACTATCTACTGTGCAAACTTCTCAAGCGAGCAGACGCCTGGCACCCGTGGCTATATGCGCGTTGTAGGGAGGTTGAAGCCGCTAGTGACGGGTACTGCGACATCTGGGCCCGCGAACACTACAAAAGCACCCTCATTACTCTGGCTGGTTCGATACAGGAAATACTCCGAGACCCTGAAATCACGATCGGTATCTTCAGCCATACCAAATCCATAGCCCGTGGCTTCATGGCGCAGATCCAGCGAGAGCTTGAGAGTAACGAAACGCTCAAGGCTGCATTCCCCGACATACTGTTCGCTGACCCGGCCAAGCAATCCCGAAGCTGGAGCCTAGATGGCCTGATCGTCAAGCGCGAGGGGAATCCCAAAGAGGCCACCATCGAAGCACATGGCTTGGTGGATGGGCAGCCCACTTCCAAGCATTTCCAGCTGATGATCTACGACGATGTGGTCACCCGAGAATCGGTGAATACGCCAGAGCAGATAACCAAAACAACGGAGGCTTGGGAACTCAGTGACAACCTTGGAGTCATGGGCGGAAGACGGTGGATCATTGGCACCCGATATCACTACGCGGACACGTACGCCGAAATCATTAAGCGCGGCGCTGCTATTGCTCGCATCTACCCAGCCACACATGACGGCACGATGGTTGGCAGACCTGTTTTATTTACTCAGTCAGAGTGGGCCCGTCGAATCAGGGACCAAGGGGAGGCAACAGTCGCTTGTCACTGCGCTGGTACAAGCATCCTCATGGATGACTGGACGTACAAGCGGATCGAGGATGTAAAAGAGGGGGAATACGTCGTAGGCGTGATTCAGGGACACGGCAAAGGTGTTTCTTCAAAACTAGTTCGTACTAAGGTACTGGCGAGCAGGCAAAGGATTGCGAATGCCAGAGAGTACGTATCAACCGATGGTAATACCGTTCGTTGCACTCCGGATCATCTTTGGTGGACCAAGCGCACAGGTACAGATGGTCATGCCCCATACGCTGCGTTCAATAACCTGAAGAAAGACGATCTGAAATCTCTCATACGGGTATCAAATTTTCATGGGTGGATACAGGATTCCGACTCAAGATGGCAATACCTTGCTGGCATTTTGGATGGCGAGGGCACAGCGAACAAATCACTTATTGCCATTACCCAAAGCAAATCCCACAACCCGGAAGTTCATCAGCGTATCGAGCAGACGCTTAAGGGGCTTGCAATTCCTTATGAGACCTATGAGCGCGGTCCAAACCATCGCTCAAAGGGTTCTACGCTGTTTCTGATTCGCGGTGGTCGCCACGTTCGCCATAGAATTTTGCTCAATTGCAATCCCGCCAAGAAGAAAGCCATTGTTGATGGCTTGTTCTGTTTCCTTGGCGGCAAAGCGAGAACAGTCAAGGAACGGTTTATATCCTATCTGGAACTGGGCGAGCAGCCAGTTTACACGCTGCAAACGGATACGGGTAACTACGTAGCCAATGGGTTTGTATCTAAGAACTGCCAGCTCTTGGCAAATCCCCTTGCGGGTCATCAGCGAATGTTCAACGTCGAAGACCTCCAGACCTACGAGGTCCGCCCGCTCACGTTAATGGGCTATCTGTTGATAGACCCAGCGCGCAGCATGAAGCGAGACAGTGCCAATACCGCAATGGTGGTGCTGGGGATAGACGCCGCAGGCAACAAGTACTTACTTGACGGTGTCGATCACAAGATGGATCTGATGGACCGCTGGCGCTGGATGCGCGATCTATGGAATACGTGGAAGAACGCCCCAGGGATGATGGGTTTGCACGTAGGGTATGAGAGCTACGGTGCACAGGCTGACCTCGACTACTTCGTAGAGCGCCAGAGGATCGAGAAGGCGAGCTTTGAGATAGCCCCGCTCGAGTGGCCTAGGGGTGGAGAGCGCAGCAAGGAGGATCGGGTACAGCGTCTGGTGCCGGATATCCGTGGACACCGCTTTTACCTGCCACACCCCACGGACGATGAGCGTTTAACCAGAGTACAGCGGGATATGATCGCGAGCGGCTATGAGTATCGTTTAAGCCGTCCTATCAAGCGCAAGGATGAGAGCAACCTCATCTATGACTTCACGGATCGATTCAAGCTACAGGTCAGTTATTTCCCGTTTGGTGGGCTGGTGGACATCATCGATGCTGCTTCTCGCATCTACGATTTAGACCCTAAAACACCGGAATACATAGATCAGGGTTCGCTCGAGCCTGAATTTGTATGAGACACCCCAAGATCATGGACTCTGGCGTAGGACCCGGCAGGAGCGTCGGCGGCGGGGATCTTGCACCACCTACAGGCCAGCCGATATCAGATGCTACATTGCGTGCTGCAGGGTATCTACTGGTCACTGATTATGGTGCGGTGGCTGATGGGACCACAGACTCGACTTCCTACATTCAAAACGCAATCAACGCTGCGAACACGCAGTTCAAGCCGCTGTGGTTTTCGATTGATCCTACTGGCGCACAGCGTCCGTACATGATCAGCACGACGCTTCGGGCCTTCAAGCACTATGGAACTTCGGCTTTGAGCATTCAGCAAGTAGCATTGATTGGGGCGAGCGTCGATCCGGTCAGTGGACTGCCTGCGAGGCCAAAGCTCAAGATATTCGCTAACACGGCATTCTTTGGCAACGCCACGACCTATGAGCCGATGCTTGCGATAAGAAGCTTTTCGGATCATGGACTTGGCAGTACTTGGCCTGGGGATGCCACCTTCGACCCGCTTGCCGTCCCTTCTGGCTGGTTCGAGGATACGGGCAATCACGGCTTTGGTGGCTGTCTTATCGGGATTGACTTTGACACCAACCAGAATGCCGGCGGCTGCGGATGGATGTACATAGGAGCACAGAGCGCACACGTACAGGATATTACTGTAACGGCCACAGGTTCCTTCGCTGGAACGATTGGCCTGCCTGTAGAGGGTAGCGGCGTCGTGAACTTAAAGGTGGTGGGTGGTCAGTACGGGGTGCTGGGAAAGCTGTTGCGGATTCCCACGACTGAATCCAGTTCAGGGGTTGCCGGAGCGCATATCACAGGTCTCACCTGCATCGGGCAGACCGTGGCATGCATGGGAACTGGCATAACCATGTACTCATCGGTCTGTGGGTTCGACTTCGAGCCCGCAGTCGGGGGCAAGGCGGTGGAGTTCACCGCTGGCCCAAGGCCGGGGGATTACGGACTGGTGATCAAGGATGGGAAAGTGGTGATACCCACATCCACTGACTTTGCCTTCGTGAACCTCGCCAATCCGTTCCCTGGCATGAACCTGCAAAACGTCTGGGTGACAGGCACTACCAATATCACCACTGTTGGCGGAGGGGTAGGAAACAACACGGTGGGTGGGCAACCGACCGATTGGTGCCAGATCAATAACTATCATCTAGCGACCAATGCCACGGTGTTCGACGGCACCTACAGCTATGCGACCAAGTCGATTCTTTACGCTAATGGCAGCAACAATGCGGTAGATGCTTCAGTACATGCTCAATCCCCGTACGAGCATATCGTGCAATTCGTGCCCGTCGCTGGCACGCCTCCTGCCGATCTGATCTCCCGTCACGGCTTTACGATGCCGCAGATTGACACCGGCACGTACATCGACATCACCGCCGCGCCCTATAACTGCGTGGCGGCCACTACCACGGCGGCGCAGTTACGTGGATACAATGCCAGGAACGATGCGACCGCGCCAGATTGCAGGGCAGGTTTGCAGGCCGCGATTGATGCCGCGCAATCGGGTAACGGTAGGGTATTCCTTCCTCGTGGCTCTTGGTGTACTGGAAGCCCTGGGATCATCCTCAGGTCAAACACCGTGCTGTTTGGCGTCGGCCAGTCCTTGAGTCAGATCATGCCGCATGTGAATTGGGTGCCAACCACCGGCAACCCACCCGTGGTGGATACCGTGAGCGATACCGAAGCGACCACACAGCTTGTGAACCTGATGGTACTTCGCCCGCAGACGCGAGGAACCACCACCAGTTACACCTCCCGATCTGGAGGATCACACACTGTACTGACTGGCAATCGCTTCAACGGCATTAACTGGAAGGTGGGCCGTAAGAGCATCTGTTCTAACATCTACATGGAAAACGACTATCAGGCCAACGGCTACGCGACGGTGCCCAAGCAGATGCTCGCCATCACGGGCACTGGAGGGGGCAGGTTTTACTCCAATGCGATGCGGGAGGAGGACGGCACCAACCAGGACACCGATATGATCTGCATACTCATCAGCGGCACCTCGCAGCCGATCTGGATGTACGATGTGAACGTGGAGTTCGGCGATAAGGGGTCATCTACTGGCCCGCCGCCGTGGACTAACATCCTTATCCAGAACTCCTCGAACATCCGCATTTTCCAGACCAAGCGAGAGGGAGCAGCTCCCACTGTCATGGTCATCAACAGCAGCAACATCGCGCACTTCGCCTCCGGCAAGCTAGGCGGAGGGGTGGATACCGGGGTGCCGGCTAATTTCTACCCCGATAGCGTTTATGCAACAGGCAGCGTGGATAGCGCATCGACCAATGTCATGTTCTGCGGCTGGACGGTGTTTGTAGGCTCTGCCGCCACGCAAAAGCTCGTCTACGATCAGGCCAGCGCTTTATCGGTCGATAACCAGACGCAGGTGTGCCTGTATCTGAAGGGCGCTATCGATGATAGCGTGATGGGGCACTGAGATGGCGAACTGGTCATTGCTTGCTGCAGGTACCTGGACGACGAACTTCGCCACCAGCCTTACGCCGACTGACCCTGGAAGCTATGCGGCAGGGGATTTGCTCTTATGCTTCACCTGCGTAAAGGAAGGCGTAACGCTCACGGTTCCTGGCGGGTGGACGCGCCTATCCCCAGCAGTCAATACACAAACCTCTCAGGTGATAGGAAAGATTGCAGCCAGCGGTAGTGAAACGATGCCCGCTATAGGTTGGGGTGGCGGGAATGTGACGCAAATGGCTTCTTGCATCGCTTATCGCTGTTCTACTGGAGTTCCATCCCTTGGCAGCATCGTGCATGCTTCGGTCGATAGGGTAACGACCAATACCAATAACATCGTTGCTCCCAATGGCATGAGCATTACGGTAGATAACTGCTTGGCTTTGTTCTGGGGTATGAGGATCAATACGGGCTCGGCTTCTACCTTCACAGCTATCAACAGCATGACCAATTTCACCAAGCGGTCCGAGAAGCAGGATGATTCATTGCACTTTACCGGGATTGTCGGGGATTGGTTTCAGACTACCGCAACCACTATTACTGCTAACGCTCCTGCATGGAGCGGAACATTCAATGATGGTTCGCAGGGCACGTATTCCTGCTTCATAGCACTCCTAGCAGGTGTGGCCGCAGGCAACATCGGTCCTACCCCCTGGCAGGATGTGGGCGGCATGGGCTCAGTGGTGGCGATGTGATGCTCGACTACATGAAGCGAGCGGGCGAGCAACTGTTCCAGACCGAGAACTACGTGTCTGTTCCTCCCGCACTGATCATCATGGACGAGCAGGGCAGCGTGTGGACGCTGGGCTTTGCACGGCAAGCGGGCCCGAAGGGAGAGTATTCGTTCGATGTGTTAAAAGACGGGCAGATCGTCGGAGAGTTTGCATCAAGGATTGAGCGCCGGGGTGGAAAGGTCCGCATCTTCGGCCGTGATGGGTGGAAAGTGTGGACCGGGAAGTTTTTCATCTAACTCGGGAGTAATTTATGTCGAGAGAGTACAACGTGGGAGCGGGTGGATTAACTTTGGCGAATCAGGCCGTCACTTTAGTCTGGATCAACCCAGGCTTGACGCAGGGGTTCGAGGTGTTGCGATGCTGGGCTGGGCAAACCGGCACCAACACTTCCGCACAGCAGCGAATTCAGACCAATACTCAGGTAACGGCTTTTCCGACCGTGGTAAGTGCCACGCCGGCAAAGACCAAATTCGGAGATCCGGCTTCCAACATCACCGGCAACACTACGGGTGCTGCGGGCACTTGTGGGGTGAATGCGAGTGCGGAAGGCGCGGGCGGCAAGACGATCATCAACAATGACACGTTCAACAATCTTAACGGGTATCTGTGGGTGCCGACGCCAAGGGAAACACTGGTACTCGGTGCTGGGATCGCCTCAGGCTTTGGGCTTCACGTTCCGGTTGCTCCCGGCACGCTCACCAATTGGCAGATGGGTGTTACGTACGGCGAAACCGGCTGATTCATGGCTGGGCAGGGGTTTTTCTATGTGCCGCCGCCTACATTCGTAGGCGGGCGGCAGCCCTATGCCCCGCCAAACGGGTTAGTGCAAAGTGGCATTGCCCCTCAGGCAGCGCCAAACATCGGGAGCATTGATTCCAGGGTATTGAACGTACTGCTTAGGTCCTGGCTCCCAGATGTGGTCTGGGTACAGGGCTTGGATGAGATGGCTCCCATCTCTAGCAACCCATCACCTCCAGCTCCCGGGCCAGTGATACCGATTTCGGTAGCCCAGCAGATGGCCCTACGGATGGCATGGGAGCCGCCGTACTTTCCCCCTCCTATGGGGGCACAGATCGCGTGGCTACCGACGCTCGCTACTGCAGCGTTCATGCCCAACCTGGTGGGCTTAAGCCTTGCCGATGCTCAAGCCTTGTTAGCCGCTTTGGGACTGCAGACAGCGACCAGCACCACGGGCTACAGCGTCACGATTCCGCCAGGATCGGTGATCAGCCAGAATCCTGTGGCTGGTGCGTTCATCAATGATTTCACGCCGATCAGTGTGGTGGTCTCTATTGGTCCGTTTGTTCCCAGCAACAAACCCCCGCCAATAATGAAAGTCACCACCCGGACATTCAATCTGCTCGAGTTGGTCACAAGAGAGTGGGGGAGTGAGTTCAGGGCCCCAGATCACAGGGTCTATACTTTCGGGGATGGCAAGCGAAGCTTCGACAGCACAGATCAGGGCCAGACAGGGATCTACAAGAAGCAATGATCGGGCATGAATACATGACGGTGCTGGATGCGGGCGATGCGGATGAAGCCTCAGACCTCGTGTTGGCCAAGGAGGTCGGGGAGGCACTCAACCAGGAGTATCCGAACCATCCCTGGGTGGTTTCATTCCAATCTCATGGAATGGTGATCCGGCACCTGGCGATTGCAGGTGAAGTGAGCATGAGAATTGGGCGGGATGGATTCTCGGCCCTGCTACCGCGTGAACGGCTCGGCACGCCACAGGAAGTGGTCAAGACGGCCCGGGAGTTTGGCGGGCAGTTACTCGAGGCTTTCGGCTTGAAACGAGGTCCTTGGGATGGCAGCACACCCATTGTTCCTGCTTCCTGGGCGCACAAGAAATCGAAGGGGTTCCACTAATGGCACAGTCAACTAATTGGCGGCCGCAACCCCCATCGATCAACGATCCGGTGCAGGGAGAGTTCGAGGGCGAGGAGCTGGGCCAGGAAAGCGATACTGTGGGTATGGAGATTGGCGATACCCCAAGTAACGAGAATGAGCCCAAGAAGCCTAACTGGATCAAGCGAGCTAAGGATTCTTACCGCTTCTCCACAAGCTATATCGATAGCAACTATCGCGTGAAGTGGGATGATTCAATTCGGGCGTTCAATAACCAGCACCCTGCCGATAGCAAATACAATTCCGAGATGTTCAGGAAGCGCTCGAACCTTTTTAGGCCCAAGACGCGGGCTGTGATCCGTAAGAATGAAGCCGCTGCGGCGGCAGCGTTCTTCAGCAATATGGATTTGATAGACGTAGCCGCGAGCAACCAGCAGGATCGGGCCGAACTGGTATCGGCTGAAGTCACCAAGCAACTACTTCAATACCGTCTGACCAAAACCATCCCTTGGTTTCAGATCGTGATGGGCGGGATACAGGACGGTCAGACACAAGGGGCCGCGTGCGCGCATGTGTACTGGCGATTCATGGAGCGGCACGATGATGAGGGGAATCAGGAATCTTTGGAGGACAAGCCCTGCATCGATTTGATTCCGATTGAGAACCTGAGGATTGACCCTTCCGCAAGTTGGTTAGATCCTGTTGGCACATCCCCGTACATCATTCACCTGATACCGATGTACTGGTGCGATGTGAAGGAGCGGATGGAATACCCCAATCCCAAGGGGCAGAAGTGGAAGAAGTACGGTCCTAGCATCGTGTTTGCCAAGAGCGAGAACCAGGACGATTCCACCCGTCAGGCTCGTAACCAGCTCTCGCAGGACCCCACCCAACAGCGCCGGGATGTGAGCGATTACGATATCGTGTGGATACATCGCCACATTCACAAGTGGAACGGCGAGGATTGGGAGTTTTACACGGTAAACAGTGAACGGCTGCTGACTGAACCCGAACCATTGAAAAACACGGTCTGGCACGGGCATAGACCCTATGTGATGGGCAATGTGATCCTAGAGACTCACAAGCCTATGCCGACTTCCCTTCCCACGCTGATCAAGCCGCTGCAGGAGGAAGCGAACACGATTCAGAATCAGAGGATGGATAATGTCCAGTTCGTACTCAATAAACGCTGGTTTGCTAAGCGGGGCAAGAATATTGATCTGGCTAGCCTTGTGCGTAATGTTCCTGGTGGCATTACCCTGGTGGATGATCCAGAGGCGGATATCAAAGAGGTGACCTGGCCTGATGTCACTTCCAGCGCGTATCTGGAGCAGGACCGTATCGATGGGGATTTCTCTGACTTGGTGGGAAATTTCAATCCCATGCAGGTGCAGTCCCAGAGAACGGGCAGAGAATCCACGAATACAATGCGGATGCTGCAAGGGCCGACGAATCTACTTACCGAGTACATGCTGAAAACCTACGTGGAGACTTTCATTACACCGATCCTTCGTCAACTGGTGATGCTCGAGCAGCACTACGAGACCGATATGGTGGTTTTGGCTTTGGCTGGCCAGAAGGCTGAAGTGTTCAAGAAGTACGGGGTTT
>Ga0075017_100003314_pt1 | contig 10116 bp, 5 predicted proteins | sample AleBraG_ABR_2012_FD_71475 | JGI IMG/M metagenome (GOLD analysis project Ga0075017, IMG submission 71475) | Freshwater sediment microbial communities in response to fracking from Pennsylvania, USA - Alex Branch Run_MetaG_ABR_2012 | ecosystem: Environmental > Aquatic > Freshwater > Creek >... | reverse complement strand
ACTCACCGACGTGGCACCCGTGAACCCGCTACCGGTGACCGTGACCACATTCCCGCCCGACGCCGGCCCGGAACTCGGCGACACGCTCGATACCGTCGGCCAACTCACCCACAGCTGTGGGTTGTTGAGGCCCAGCTGGAAGGCTTCATTAGCGGGCTGCCCGAGCGTAACTGACGCGGCGAGCATGTGTGCGACAAGGGAGCCACCCTGGGTGAGCGCCGCCGCCACGGCTGTGGGTGATAGCAGGAACTGGTTGACGCCGTACAAGTCGCCGTTCGTAAACTCACTCAGCCCGGGGTTCGGGACGGGCCGCACGTTCTCTTTGTCCCAGAGTGGGCCGTAGCTGTACTCAGCGCTCGACGCGGCCGTTTCCACGACGAGGAGGTTCTTGTAGGACGTGAGTCCCCACGCGACGCTGAGGAACCTTCCTGAATAGCAGGAGTCGATCTTAAGCTTGAACGTCGTTGCGGGATGCGCTCGAAGCACAGCCGAGATGTCGGTCGCAACGACGCTACCGCCATCGGTCGTTACAACCGGCTGTAGAGAAACGTTGCTCCCGTGGCCAGCCAGAAAGATGACAATGTCCGTACAACGCTGAGTGTTTATCAACCAGCTGATGTTCGTCTGCAGGTCAGAGCCAGTGCCGCTCGTGACGGGACTGGACGACGGGGCTCCTGCCGCGGCCGCGGCAGGCTGCGACCAGTAGGTCGGAATCCCCAGGGCGTTGCCCAAGTTATCGAGCGATGGAAAGTCCTCTTGTACCCGCCAGTCGGTGGTCACCCCCGCCATGATGATGCATTCACCTTGGAGAGCCGATGGGGGGATCAGCGGGCTCGCCGCAGCGGCGACTGAGGCACTCGGAGCGAGGGCGCCCGTGTTCGGCGGGAGGCCATTGCCCACGGACGGGCTGGCGTAGAGCCGGAATGACGGGTTGTAGTATCCGGTCCGGGATACGAGGAATGGGGGGCGGGCCCCGTCGACAAGCGGCCATCCAACAAGGTTGTCGTCGGTCAGGACCTTCCCGCTCGCAGCATCGACCAGGAGAAGCACGCTCGGATGGTCGAAACCTGCGCCGTACGCCAAATCCTCCCAGTAAAGCCAGGCATTATGACCGACCGCCTTCGCCGGCAGGTTGGTCGCAACCACCGGGTCGTGCTCCGCTACACGAGTTTCAGCGCTGAGGCGACGCGGGAGCTTGAAGAGGACCACCCGACCGGGTTGCGCCGATGGGTGGAGCGTGGCGATCGCGATCGCATCCGCCTGGGCCGAGGTGATCGCCGATCCAGCCGCACCCGCAGTCTGCATACCAGGCAATGGCGCGACAAGGGCGCCGACCAGCGCGACGACCAGGACTTTCGCAGAAAATGTCAGCCATCCGTCGAGATTCCGCCTCGCCCTCATGCTGCACCCCTCCGCTCTGGACGCTTCCGGCACGGAGCGTCACTGGCTTCGCGTAACGGGTCATTAACCGGCCCTCGGGGCGCGGTGTCGAGCCATGCTCGACAGGGCGCGGCGGCCTCCGATGCCCAGACATTCGAGCTCTCTACTAAACCGACCGCGAACGGCCAGCGGGCTCCGGGCGTCAACCGGCCCGCGCCACCCTGCGCTCCAGGGCGACCGTGTCGGCCTGAGCCTCGGCGCCGAGTTCGGCCAGTACGTCGCGGCACCGCAGGAGGGTCCGGCGGGCCGAGGCCCGGTCGCCGCAGGCCAGGTAGGCGGCGGCGAGGGACCGGTGCGCGTCCTCGGACCACCCGTCGGCTTCGACGGCCCGCACGGCCAGCCTGACGGCCTCCCCCGGCTCGCGGTGCGAGGCGAGCAGGTCGACGGCGCGAACCGCGACGGTGACGAACCGGGAGCGGAGCCGCTCCCGCTCGTAGGTGGCCCAGTCCTGGTCGAGGTCCTCGAGGAACGGGCCCCTGTAGGCCGCGGTGGCGGCCAGCAGGTGGTCCAGGACCTCGGCGGTCGCCCCCACCTGCTCGGCCTCACCGGCCCGGTCGGCGTGACGCTCGAACTCCCAATGGTCGACCGTGAGCCACCGCCGTGCGCCCTCGAGTCGGAGCACATCACCACTCGTCCGGAGGAGGTAGGGCGGGGCGTTGGCGCCCTTGTGCGGCTCGAGCACGTCGATCAGGTGTTTGAGGTTCACCCGGAGGTTGTTGGCTGCGGCGGCCGGCTCAAGGTCGGGCCAGAGCATCCGGGCGATGCGCTCCCGGGAGCAGGTGCGATGCACCACCAGGTAGCCGAGGATGGCCCGTACCCGGCCGCGGTGCAAGCCCGGATGGTCCACCGCCTGACCGTTGCGCCGCAGGCTGATGGGTCCGAGGACGCCGATTTCGACCCGACTGTCCGGTGGGGCCGGAAGGGTGGCGACCAGCCGGCAGGCGGTCTGGGCCACCGGCGACGACCCGGCGGCGAGTCGGCCCAGCCACGGCGCGGCGGTCTCCCCGATGCTGTCGAGCAGCGCCTTGGCCTCGGGGCGGCCGGCGGCGACGCCGGCCACCGCGAGTTCCACGGCCCACGGCACGGGCAGCTTGCTGCGGACCATGCCCGGCTCCGGCCACGACAGGGTGCGCACGGTCTCGAAGGAGCCGCTCTGGCGGACGGCCACGATCGCCTCGGCCAGGGTCAGGCCGATGGCGTAGAGCGGAGGAAGGTCCATGAACCCCAGCAGCTCGCGGGCCTCGGGGAGGAGTATGTACAGATAGGGGGCGATGACCTGGTAGCCGATGCTGTGGGCCGGCGTCGTGGGGGGACTGTTCTCGAGTGCCGCCCGCAGCGCGCCGGCGGCACCTTCCTCGTCGCCGGCCATGACCGCGAACATCAACGCGATGCCGTCGAGGAGCTGGGCGGCGTAGGGACCCTGGCTGCGCGGGTTGTGCTGCCAGGCGTCGGCGAGGTAGCGGCGGGCCTCGTCGGTCTGCCCCAGGGATCCGACGACCATGGCCGAGTGGGCCAACGTCGTCACCGCGTTACGGGGTTGGGAGCTCTCCGTCGTGGCGAGGGCGGCCGCGCCCGCCTCGAGGGCCTCGTCGATTCGGCCGAGGTGCCACAGCGACAGCCGGACGCCGTCGAGGGCGGAGGCTCGCAGGGAGGGGCTGGCCCGGTCGGCCGCCGTCCGGGCACAGGCCAGCGCCGCCTCACACTCGCCCACCGTGAAGTACTCCTGGAACCGGTAGAACTCGAGGAGCCCGGCTACCGCGTCGTCCAAGGCCTGGTGGACGCCGATCTCGAGCTCCCGCAGAGCGCCGCGGTGATCATCGCGAACCATGGCCGTCACGGCCCGGCTGAGCGATGCCAGCGGCCCCGCCTCGGCCACCCCGCTCTGCTCGAGTTCGGCCGCCCGGGCACTCAGCTGTTGCATCTGCTCGATGTCCGAGCCCTCCGTAGCTCGGACTGCCAGGTGGGCGATGCAGGCCAGTTCACCTCTCGGGTTGCCTTGTGAGCGGAAGGCGGCCAGGGCGTCCTCGAATGCCGTCACCGGCGCGCTGTACCGCTCGGAGAGCAGCACCACGCCCTCGAGCAACCGCCCTTCCGCCGAGGGGCGCAGATGATCCGGCAGCTGTCGCAGCCAGCGCCCGAGTGACCGCCGGCTGACCGCCCCGTGGGGCGAAAGGCAGGCGTCCAGGCATCGGGCCCGGATCTGGTCATCGGCGCCGGCTTCGACGAGCAGGTTGAAGGCCCGGTCGTGGTCGCCCCGTCCGTTGAGGACCTCGGCGGTGCGGGACTGGACGAGGCGCCGCTCCTCCGGCCCGAGCATCGGGCCGAGATGCTCGCGCCACAGGGGGTGGAGCTCGGTCCACTGCCCGTCTCGGGTGACGAGGGGGAGGCCGCCGACGAGGTCGTCGAGGTCGACCGGCCGACCGGCCGCGACCACGGCGAGGGCGGGGTCGACGGCGCCGACCAGGGCGATGCAGGCGAGACCCTGACGGGCGTCCTCCGGCACGCCCCGGAGCACCTCTTCCCAGATGAAGTCGCCGACGACCCGATCGTCGGTGCTGGTACGCAGCTCGGCCAGCGCCGGCCAGCCGCCGACATCGTTGACGCGATCGAGGTCGGCTCCCCGGAGGTGGGCGAACGTCCGGAGCTCGTCGTCGGTGAAGCGCAGGGCCTCGGCGTCGACGCGCACGGCTTCGCCGACCGCCAACGAACGGGCCATCGGCACGGCCAGCGGAGGACGCCCGGACAGGACGAGGTGACCGTTGTCGGGCATCTCGGCCATCAGGCGTTCGACGAACCGGGCCCCGGTCGAGCCGGGCTCCAGATGGTGGGCGTCGTCCAGCAGGACCGCCACGTGGCGCGGCGCCCGGCGCCAGATCGCACTGCTGATGGTGGCTGCCGGGTCGTCGCCCGCCACCGGGCAGGAGAGTCGGTCGGCGAGCGCAGCGACCAGCGAGTGGCCGAACGAGTCCTCCGGACGACACGTCACCCAGATGTCGAGGCCCCAGTCCGCTTCCCGGTTGGCGGCGAAGGCCTGGCCGAGCAGCGTGGTCTTCCCGAAGCCGGGTCCGGCGAGCAGGACTACGACCCGCCGTTCCCAGCGGAGATGGACGATGTCGAGCAGGCGCCGCCGGTCGACCCACGCCCGTTGCGGCCGGGGCGGTCCGAACCGGACCGAAGCCGAACTGTAGGAAGGCCACGCCCCGGTCTCCGCGATCAGCTCGGATTGACTGTCCATGGACGCGCCATCCCCTTCAATTTCCCCGCGTAGCCCGCCGGAATTCTATCTGGCTCGTGTTCGCCGTTGCGCTGGCGATCTGGCCCCTTTGTCGCGTTGCCGATGGGAGAATTGCCGCGTCACTTGAATTGCCGTGCACATTCCCGACAATTCCTCCGACCGTCGATCGGGGATTTTGTGAACCGCCTTCCGCCCGGACCGCGGCGAGCGGCAGCCCGATCAGGAGCGCTCGGGGAGCCGCACGGCCCGGGCCGGGTCGTGGGCGGCCCGCAGGTCCTTCTTGACGATCTTGTTGGTGGCCGATCGGGGGATCTCGGCGGCGAACTCGTACCAGCGGGGCCGCTTGAAGGAGGCGAGATGCTCCAGGCAGTGGGCGTCGAGTTCCTCGGGGCGGACGTCGCGACCGGCGGCGACCACGACGATGGCCTTGACCGCCTCGCCCCAACGGTGGTCGGGCACGCCGATCACCGCGCAGTCGAGCACCGCCGGGTGGGCCAGCAACACCGTTTCCACCTCGATGGAGTAGACGTTCTCTCCACCCGGCTTGATCATGTCCTTGGCCCGGTCCACGAAGTACAGGAACCCGTCGGCGTCGAGCCGCATGAGGTCGCCGGTGTGCAGCCACCCGTGGCGGAGGGCCTCCTCGGTGGCCTCCGGCCGGTTCCAGTAGCCGACCATGGTCGAACAACCGCGCAGGCCGAGCTCGCCCGGCTCCCCGGGCGGCAGCTCAGCGTCGTCGTCGCCGAGGATGGCGGCATCGAACCCGAAGAGGGGCCGGCCGATGGTGCCCGGCCGCTCCCGCTCCTCGGACGCGGTGGAGACGGTCACGAAGTTGCCGGCCTCGGTCGAGCCGTACACCCCCCGGAAGACGGCCCCGGGGACGACATCGGCGAGGGCGTCGAACGTCTTGGTCGACTCCATGTTGGCCCCCCCGAACACCGTGCGGATGCTGCGCCGGTCCACCTTGTCGGCCATCGGATGGGCGAGGGCGCCGCGCAGCCCGGGCAGGGAGATGGTGGTCAGGCCCCGTTCCTCCACCAGCCGCCACAACGACTCCGTGTCGGTCGACTCGGGGATCACCACGGTGGCCCCCATGGTCAGGTGGGCCAGGGCGATACCGAAGCCGGCCACGTGGAAGAAGGGGAAGAGCCCGAGCAGGCGGTCGTCGTAGGTCACCCCGAGGGCGTGGGCCAGGTTGGCGTTGGAGGACAGCCAGCCCCGCTGGGTGAGCAGGCAACCCTTGGGGGTGCCGGTGGTTCCGGAGGTGTAGAGATGGATGCACGGGGCGCTGTCGGGCGGCCGGGGGGCGTCCACGGGCAGCGGATCGGCGGCCGCCACGGCGGCGTCGAGCTCGGTTCCGATGGCCCACACCTGCCGGTCGCCGAGGCCGCTGTCCGACACCAGGGCGGCCAGCGCCGGATGGACGATGCCGTGGGTCACGCCGGCGTCCTCGACCTGGAAGCGGATCTCGGCGGCGTTGAGCCGCACGTTGAGGGGCACCACCACCGCTCCGAGCAGGGCCGCGGCCAGACAGGTCTCGATCACCTCGGGGCTGTTGGTGGAGCACACCGCCACCCGGGAGCCCTCGGCGACCCCGGCGGCGGCCAGCAGCCCGGCGGTGGCCCGCGTGCGGGCGGCCAGCTCGCCGTAGGTGCGGGTCCGGCCCTGCCACACGATGGCCGCCCGGTCGGCGCCGAGCAGCGCCCCCCGGTGGGCCAGGTCACCCAGCAGCATCCCCGCAGCCATCTCGGCACCTCCGCGGCACCCGCCCGCCCGGTCGGCGGGCGGCGCGTCCCGGACGGTAGCTCAGCGTCGCTCGCCGATGAACAGCCCGACGGCCTCGGCGGTCACGACCCCGTCGGCCACCACCTCGCCCCGGGCCCAGATCTTGCGGCCCTCGACCCGGTCGAGGCGGCCCCGCAGGACCAGCTCGGTGCCCACCGGCGTGGGCGCCCGGTAGTCGATCTCCAGGCGGCGGGTCAGCCCGGCCGCCCCGCCGGCCAGTGCGGCGGTGCCGAGGACCTCGTCGAGCAGGGTGGCGACGACCCCCCCGTGGGCCCGACCGGTCGAGCCGGCGTGGGAGGGCCCGAGGGTGCAGTGGCCGAGGATCTCGACCGGCGTCGGCGCCGACCCGGGCGGCGGGGTGACGACCCCTTCGAAGCGGACCTTGGGGGCCCGCGGGTTGAGCCGCCCCGACCCGGCCTGGGTGAGGTGCTCGACGGCGCCGTTGGCGTGGCGGACCAGTACGAACGGGGTGTCGCGGGGGACGGCGGCCAGGGTCGCCGTCAGTTCTCCCACGGTGGCCGCCACCCCCGCCCGCACCGCCGGCCCGGCGGCCGTGACGACCAGCGCGTCGAGCAGGCCGCGGACGGCTTCGACGAGGGCGAAGTCCTCCGCCGGCACCGATTCGATGCGGGGCAGGCGGTCCCCGAGGAGCTCGGCCAGTCGGGCGGCCGAGGCCGGCAGCCGGTCGGGGGAACCGCCGGCCGGCCGATCACCGGCGGGCGGGCCGGTGGGGTCGGTCACTGCTCGTCGGGCACGGCGAAGGCCCGCTGGTAGCGGGCGAAGCGGCGGCGCTCGGCGGCCGGGTCGAGCCCGAGGTCGGCAAAGGCGTAGCGGTGGCCACCGGCGTGGGCGGCGGGCCCCTCGAGCACGGCCCGTTGCCGGGCCGCCGTCTCGGCCGGCCACGGCCGGCCCAGGTGGGTGTAGAGGGCGCCGACCGCGCCGAGCGGGTCGGCCACGAACTCGGCGTAGCGCCCGTGGTACACCCGGGACGGGTCGAGCAGGCCGGCGTCGCGGTGGTCGACGAGGCGGTCGAGGGAGGTGCCGTAGAGCTCAGCGTGGTACCGGCCGATGGCGGCGAACTCGACGGTGTCGCTGTGCACCGAGCGCAGGGTGGCGATCAGGCTGGTGACCGAGCCGAGCACGGCCAGCGGGTCGCGGTGGGTGATGGCCAGCTCGGCGTCGGGGTACACGGCCAGCAGGGTGGGCAGGGCCTGGAGGTGGACGGGTGACTTGAGCACCCAGCGCACCGGGCCGGACCGCCGCTGGAGGACCTGCAGCACGAGCCGGTGCATGTCGTAGGCGGGACGCGGGTCGGCCCCGGCCAGCCAGCGCACGTAGCTCGGGACGTGGTAGCGGGAGATGAACTCCTCGGAACGGAAGGCCAGCGACAGGGCCGACAGGCACTCTTTGGGCATGGTGGGTCCGTAAGCGTGGATGGCCCCGAGCTCGGGGGCGACGAGCGTGGGCAGCGTCAGCTCGAGCTCGCACAACGCCACCCGGGGATCGGCACCGACCCGGCCGGGGTCGGGCGGCGGGACGGGGCGCAGCAGCTCCCAGCCCCGCGGTACCCGCAGCGCCGGGTCCTCGGCCAGCAGGGCGTAGAGGATGGTGGTGCCGGTGCGGGGCGCCCCGGTGACGACCAGCGGGCGGTCGATCACCTCGTCGGTCACCCCGGGGTCGGCCCGCCGGTAGGCGGCCAGCTGCAGGCGCACCCCGAGCAGGCGGACCACGAATCTGCGGGTCATCCACCGGCCCACCGTGGTCAACGCCGCCTCCTCCTCGAACGCCCGGCACAGCACCCCGAGAGGTTCGTGGAAGTCGCCGGTGCCGAAGGTGGCCGGCCCCGGCTCGATCCCGTGGAGAGCGGCCGCCTCGGCCAGCAGGCCGGCCGGCTCGAAGGGTTGGGCGGCGACCCGGCTCAGCGGGGGAACCCCGCCGGCGTTGGCCAGCCGCACCCAGTCGGCCCGCGGGCCGGCAAGCCAGGTCACGGGCCGGTCCTCAGGTCCGGAACCGCCAGGCCAGGTGGCGGCGGCGTGCGGCGGCGACAGCGGCGCGTTCGGACCCGGTGACCACGCCGACGTCGTTCCAGCCGGACGGCCATCCGGTCCGACCGGCGCCCGGCCGGACCACCGTGGCCCCCGGGGCGGGGACCCGGTCCGAGGCCGGCCAGAACCAACGCAAAGTGAGCATCCCTTCGGCGCGGCCGCCCGTGTCCAGCCAGTTGGGGGTGCCCGGGTCGGTGGCGCCGACGGCCACCCGGACGCGCCCGTCGGGGTCGACCACGGTCTGGCGGTGATTGAGGCTGCTGATCCGACCGGCCGGGTCGATCGGCTCGAACCAGTCGAGGTTGTAGAGCTGCAGACTCCAGTAGCGGGCGTCGGGGACGTCGGTCTCGACGGCCAGCACCTCGTCAGGGGCGAGGTCGAAGAAGCAGAAGGCGTAGCGGGCGGCGGCCAGCCCCTTGGTCACCCGCTCCGACGCGGCGAACGAGTTGTCCGCCCGGGCGGCGCGGTGCTCGTCCTGGTAGCGGGTCCAGTACGACAGCGAGTCGCCGACCTGGGAGAGGGCCTCGTCGAGCCGGGTGGTCAGCGTGGCGCCGGTGAGGGCGGGGCGGGGTTCGGCGTCGGCGTCGAGACACTCGATGGTGAACACGGCCGGCTCCTCGGCCCGCCAGTCGAAGTAGTACTCGCGGATCGACACCATCAGCGCCCCCGGCGGCAGGGGGACCGAGCCGGGTCCGAGCTCGTCGGCGCGTTCCCCGCCGACGAGCAGCTCGAAGTCGTCGCCGGGCCCGATGCCGCGGTCGGAGGCGGTGACCTCGACCAGGGTGCCCCACTGCGCCCGGTGCATGAACCCGGCCCGGACGGCCAGGATGAAGTCCTCGCAGGCGTGCATCCGACCCCGGATGCGGTAGCGGCGCCCCGGGCTGACCCGGGCGTGGCGGTACACGTTGTCGTTGTTGGGGCCGCCCCACTGGGTGATGAGGTCGTTCTGGCGGTGGAAGGCGGGGCGGCCCGGGTCGGCGTGCAGCACGGACCAGCCGAGCCAGCACAGCACCTGGTCGGCGAGGTGCTCGAGGGCCTCGGCGGCCGCCGGCCCGCGCCGGGGTGGCCGGCCGTCGATCAACCCCTCGCCGAGCGCCCCGAGCCCGCGGCACCACTCCCGCCACGCCACCAGCTCGCCCGGCGGTCCCGAGGGGCCTCCCGCCGGGGCCACGGCGAGGTCCCCGACCGGTGCGCGACCCGTGCCATCCCCGTCGTCGACCGCCACGGGCGGTCACGCTAGCCGTCGGGATGGTCCGTTCCCCGGGGTGGGTCGGGGCGCGTAGCAACCGGGAAGGTCGTAGCGTGGGGGTGTCCGACGCCGGACCACGAGGGGGCAGCACATGACCGGCAAACCCAGTTATCTCGGCCTGCTCAACGCCGTGGCCGTCGCCGAGCGCCAGGCCCACGAGTACCTGACCGCCTGGATCGCCGTGACCGCCGACGCCGCCGTCTGCGAGGTCCTCACGGTGATCGACCACCGCGAAGCCGAACATGCCGCGGCCTTCGCCAAGCGGATCAACGAGCTCGGCTACCAGGTGCGCTGGCCCGACAACCCCAAGGCGGCCGAGCAGCTGGCCCTGGTCCGCTCCGACCGATCGGACCTCGACAAGC
>Ga0075017_100003313_pt1 | contig 10116 bp, 10 predicted proteins | sample AleBraG_ABR_2012_FD_71475 | JGI IMG/M metagenome (GOLD analysis project Ga0075017, IMG submission 71475) | Freshwater sediment microbial communities in response to fracking from Pennsylvania, USA - Alex Branch Run_MetaG_ABR_2012 | ecosystem: Environmental > Aquatic > Freshwater > Creek >... | reverse complement strand
CACGACTGCGTGGCTCGGAACAGTGCTGCTTGCCATCGGTGTTGTCCTTCGCGGCATTTCGGCCGGACGAGTGCCGTGGGGCAACATGTACGAGTTTTCGATCACCGCATCGTTGGCGGTGATGTGCAGTTACCTCGCTATCTCGACGAAGCGCGACGTGCGGTGGCTTGGCGTTTTCATCGTCACTCCAGTGCTCCTCTTGCTCGGCTTGGCCGTCACGGTCCTTTACACGGACTCAGGCCCGCTCGTCCCGGCACTGCACTCGTCCTGGCTTGTCATTCACGTGCTCGCCGCTATCACTGCGTTTGGTGCGTTCACGATGGGCGTTGCGTTTGGTGCCGCCTACCTGCTCGTCCGCCGCTCCGATCGACGCACCGCCGAGGGCAAGCCTGCTGGCGCTCTTACTCGCATCACCGATCGCCTGCCCAGCGCGGAACGCCTGGATGCCATGGCCTATCGCGTCAATGCTTTTGGGTTCCCGATCTGGACGTTCGCTGTTGTCGCTGGCGCGATTTGGGCGCAGAGCGCTTGGGGCTCGTACTGGAACTGGGATCCGAAGGAAACGTGGGCCCTCATCACGTGGATCATCTACGCGATGTACCTGCATGCCCGTGTGACGATTGGGTGGAAGGGCACGCGCGCGACGCTTATCTCGTTCGTCGGATACTTCGCGCTGACGTTCAACTTCTTTGCCGTCAACATCTTCTTCGCCGGACTGCATTCGTACAGCGGCGTTAAGTGAGCCTGGCGGCTGACCGCGACTTAGTCGTCGGACTCGTTTCCACGTAGTTGGTCGTTCAGGGCTGCAATAAAGTGCGGGTCGTCGTCGGGCCCGACGATCCGGTGCCGTTGCTGTGGCGGCGGCATCACGGCTTCACTGTCCGCGTCCGCTAGATCGGTCGGCTTGCCGAAGACCACCCAGGCCAGCACCCCGAAGTACGGGATGAGCATGACGACCAGCAGCCACGAGGGCGGGCTGAGCCGTCGCACGGCGTGCGGCGGAGTTCGCAGGATGTCCGCGATTGCGGCGAACGCCAGCAAGAAACTCATGGCAATGAGCAGGATGACCATCCCGACCTCCGTCCGTTTTGGCCTTTTTACGTCGTTAGTGGCAAGGTACGTGGCGTCGCCTGCCTGTGCACCCCACGGGGGGCTGTAAGTAGGCCGATGGCCGCCGACCCGGTTCGCGGATCGGCGGCCATCGCCATCGAGACGGCTCCGCGGCCCCGAACGACCTTGGCAGTGCGGCCTCACTTTGTGGGCTCGCCCGACTGCCGGTCGAACGTCGAGGAGCGAACAAGTGGAGGGGCTCGCTACCCCGACGTCTCGCGGAGGAATTCCGTCTCACGTCAGGCCCAGCACGAACCTTCGTGACGCTCTCGGGTGCGTCCCGCGCGTCCGTGCCAGACAGCACCGTCATTCCCGAGTCGGTGCACCTCAAACCACGAGAACGCGGTCCAGCAGCGTGACGTGCGTCACAGTCCAGGTGCGGACGTAGGCTGGGATCGCCATGGCTGCAGAGACGCACTCCGACGTCCCCGACGACGACCTCACGACGTCGTCGACAACCGTCGCACCCCAACAACATGCGCTAGCTCGTTACACGTTGGCGCGGCTGGCGTTGTTCTTCATCGTTCTCGTTGTTGGCTACCTGGTCGGATTGCGGACGTGGTTGTTGTTGCTCGTCGCTCTCATGGTGTCGGGCGTCGCGAGTTATTTCTTACTCAACCGGCAGCGCGATGAAGCGTCCGTCGGCGTCTACGACCGGGTTTCGAAGGTCACGTCGAAGCTTGAGCAACGCCGGGCCGAAGAAGATGCCGCCGCCGAGCGAATGCGTCTAGAGGAGTCGGCTCGGCATCCCGAGGCTGGTGCAGCCGGTTCGTCCGAAACCGCGGACTGAGCCCTAGCGACTGACGGCGATACCAACGCCGAGGAATACCGCAAGCATCGCTTGCATTCGTCCGGTCCCTGCAAGAACCGCGATGAGGTCGCGGCCGACGGCGCCACTGCGGACGATGCTGATTGGTCGCCAGGCGAAGGGCAGCGCCAGGATGCCCACGAGTGCGCCCAGCGGTCCGGTAAAGGGCAGGATGACGACAGCAACAAAGGCGCCCAACACGCAACCGATGTAGAGCGTGCGCGTGTGCGCTGCTCCAAGTCGGACGGCCAGGGTGCGTTTGCTGGCTACTTCGTCGCCAGGGATGTCGCGCAGGTTGTTGGCCACCAAGATCGCGACGGCCAACAAACCCATCGGCAGACTCGCCAGCCACGCGAGCGATGTGAGATGTGTTGTCTGCAGATAGGCCGTGCCCGTTGTCGCGACGACACCGAAGAAGACAAACACGAACACTTCGCCGAGTCCGGCGTATCCGTAGGGGCGCGGGCCTCCGGTGTAGAACCAGGCCGCCGCGATCGCTGCAGCACCGACAAGTAGTAGCCACCACAAACCCGTGAGTGCCACGACCGCAAAACCGGCGAGCGCCGCCAAGCCGAAAGCCAGAAAGGCAGCCAACCGAACCGTCTTTGCGGGCGCGAGTTCTTGCCCGACGAGGCGGACGGGACCGACGCGCGCCTTGTCAGTGCCGCGGACGCCGTCGCTGTAGTCGTTCGCGTAGTTGACGCCGACCTGCAAGGCGACAGCAACCACAAGTGCGAGTAGCGCCGCCCACCACACGAAGTGCTTCTCGAAGACCGCGACGCCGGTTCCGACGATGACTGGCGCGATTGACGCAGGCAACGTACGCGGACGCGCACCCTCGATCCACTGCGCCACCGTGGCCATTGCCGGTCGTCCTTTCGCGTGCTGTGTCGCGCTGACCCTACGGTGCGGACACAGCAGCAGTCGTCACTAGTCGGTCGCGTGCGACGTCGATGCCAAGGCGGCCGCTGCTGTTGCGGCCAGCGTCACCCGGTCGATCTTGCCGCTCTCAAGCATGGGTAAGGCCTCGAGAACGACGACGTTTCGCGGGGCAGCCGGACGGCCGAGGGTCGACTCGACTGCCGTCCGAAGTGATGCCGCCAACTCAGCTCGATCAACTGAAGGATCGGCAGGTACGACGACGGCTACGACGCGCGTTCCGAGTCGGTCGTCGGGAAGGCTCGTGACCGCAGCTTCGCTGATGATCGACTGCAATTGCAGAACCGCCTCGACCGCGTGCAATGACACGGATGTTCCTGCCACTTGTACGACGTCATCGACCCGACCGGTAACGACGAGGTGTCGTCCGCTGAACGTCGATGCTTCTTCGAGGTGGCCGAGGTCGGAGGTGCGGAACCACCGATCGCTTCCTCGCACCGAAAACTGTCCCGCCGTGAGGTCCGGACGGCCGCGGTATCCGAGCGCAACGGTCGGGCCTCCGATGGAAACGACGCCGGTCTCAACGTCCACGTCCACTTCGACACCAGGCAACGGTTCACCGTTCCATACGACGCCGCCGGCAGTTTCGGTCATGCCGTACGTCGAATATGCCTTGACGTGATTGGCGACCAGTAAATCCATCAGGTCAGGCGGTGTGGCCGCCGCACCGATGAGCACCGCGTCGCAACGTGCAAGCACCGGCAGCAGTCCAGCACTGGCCATGTCGCGAACTTGCGTTGGCACGAGCGAGACGCGCACGGGTCGACGGCTTGCTGTCGTTTCTTCGTGGAGCAACTGCGCCAAGTAGTGAACATCGAAGCGTTCGTCGTCACGCAATGCGACGACAAGTCCACGTCCGTCCGCGATCGATCGAACGACCGCCATGAGTCCACCCGCATGCACTGGCGACAACGCCAATACCCAGCGCGCCGGTCCACCAAGTCGTTCTTGGGCAGCGTGCGCGGCCGCGAACAGAGTTTCGGCGGTGTGCAGAACACCGCGCGGCGTGCCCGTTGAGCCACTGGTCGGCACGATGACCGCAACGGACTCATCTTCGAGATGTTCGTCCGGCGCCACAGCGGCTGTTACTGCACCTGCGAGCGCTGGTGCTGCGTGCGGGATAAGCGCCACCGCAGGTCCGCCCGAGAGGGCCGAGTTCACTGCGTCGAGAACCTCACGCGCGCCGGACTGACCGACGGGAGCAAGGAGGCGGCGAAGCGGGCGAGTGGGCATCGTCGCTAGCGTAGAAGGGCAAACGAAGTAGCGCGCAGTCGGAACGCCGCCTCGCCTCGTCAAGTAAGTTCGATTTCGCGCGTTGTCGAGCCGGTTCGTCCGCGAAAGTGTCGTACATCACTACCGCAGCAAGCGTGCTGCGCCTGGCCCCGGAGTCTTGTCTCTATGACGACCTCAGCATCTGACCCCAGTGCGACGACCATCGAGCCCGGTGCGGACTGGGTTGCTGAAGGCGAGTGGCACGACATCGAGTACCACACCGCCGACGGCATCGCGAAGATCACGATCAACCGCCCCGAAGTTCGCAATGCGTTTCGTCCGCAAACACTTTTCGAACTGCAGCGCGCGTTTGAACGTGCACGTGACGACGACTCAGTTGGCGTCATCATCCTCACCGGCAAGGGTGACCTGGCGTTTTGTAGCGGTGGCGACCAACGCATTCGCGGCAATGACGGCTACATCGGCGACGACGACGTCGCGCGCAAAGGAATCGGACGACTCAACGTCCTCGACCTGCAAATTCAGATCCGGCGTCTTCCCAAGCCAGTTGTCGCGATGGTTGCGGGCTACGCGATTGGTGGCGGTCACGTTTTGCACATCGTGTGCGACCTGACGATTGCTGCGGACAACGCAAAGTTCGGCCAGACCGGTCCGATGGTGGGCTCGTTCGATGGTGGCTTCGGCGCAGGTCTACTCGAACGTCAGATTGGGCTGAAGCGCGCCAAGGAGATCTGGTTCTTGTGTCGGCAATACGACGCAGCAACAGCGCTGGAGTGGGGTCTGGTCAACACGGTCGTCCCGCTGCCGGAACTCGAGAAGGAGACCGTTGCATGGGCACATCGCATGCTCGAACTCTCCCCGCTGTCGTTGCGGCTACTCAAGGCCTCGTTCAACGCCGCTGACGACGGGCTTGCGGGTGTTCAACAACTGGCCGGCGACGCCACACTGTTGTTCTACATGAGTGAAGAGGCGCAAGAAGGGCGCGACGCTTACAAAGCCAAGCGCAAGCCGGATTTCTCAAAGTTCCCCAAGCGTCCGTGACGACGTTCTCTTGAAATCGGTGCTGCCCTAGTGGACGCTGACCTGCCGTGATGACACTCGCGTTCCCGCGACTTCCGTCGCTCGACGACGTTCTTGAAGGTGCAGTGCCGTTTCGCGTCGCACTCAACGTCAACTTTCGTGGTGTCACGGAACGTACTGGCTTGTTGCTCTCGGGTCCGGCTGGTTGGGGTGAGTTCGCGCCCTTCGCCGACTACGACGACGTTGGCGCGGCCGCGTGGTTAGCTGCGGCCGTTGAGGCTGCGTGGCTCGGTTGGCCAGAGCCCGTCCGCGATGTTGTTGCCGTCAACGGGATCATCCCCGACGTTCCCGTGAACGAATGCGTTGCTATTGCTCGCGCTGCAGTCGATCGCGGCGTCCGCACTTTGAAGTTGAAGGTGGCCGGAGCGCAACGCTCGGCCGTCGACGATCTCGTCCGACTGCAAGCAGTTCGTGATGCGGTTGGCGATGGCGTCCGACTTCGCATTGATGCCAACGGTGGCTGGTCAGTCGAGCAAGCACTCGAGATTCTCGAAGCCATAGGCGGCCTGAGTCTGGAGTATGTCGAGCAGCCCTGTGCAACCCTCGACGAGTGCGCCGTCGTCAAAGCCAGTGAGATTGCTCCCGTTGCAGTCGATGAAGGTCTGCGACGAGCCGCGGCCGTCGAAGACGCGCGCCTTCACGACAAGATCCGGGCTTCCGGTGACATCGTCATTCTGAAATCGGCACCCCTCGGTGGTGTGCGTCGTGCACTGCGCATTGCTCAGTCATTGGACATGCCCACTGTGGTTTCTGGCGCGATGGATACGTCGGTTGGCTTGGCGGCTGGGGTCGCCTTGGCTGCCGCGCTACCACCGCCGCATTTCGCCGCCGGACTCGGAACGGGTGCGTTGTTGGAGACAGACGTCGTTCACGAGATTCGGCTACCGCGGCGCGGCATGCTGCCCGTAGGTGCCGTCGCACCAGACGCCGCTGAGTTGCATGCGGCCACCGCCAAAGTGACTGACGCCGAAGCCGACGAACTTCGCGCCCGACTTGCGCGCGCCTGGGACGCTGGAGCCATGCAGTTGCTTGAGTCGGTCCTGTCGTGATTGCAGTCGCCGCATGAACGCCGCAACTGCGGCGGCGCGCGGCTTTGTCGCTGGCCTCATTGACGCAGGTGTAGTTGAAGCGGTGGTTGCGCCTGGCTCGCGTAACGGACCGCTGTCACTTGCTCTCGCGGCCGCTGATCGTGTGGGTGCAATGCGATTGCACGTCCGCCACGACGAACGCAGTGCAGCATTCGTCGCGCTAGGTCTGGCAACGGTGTCGAAGCGTCCGGTCGTCGTCGTTGTGACCTCCGGTAGCGCCGGGTCGCACCTTGCAGGAGCCGCAGTCGAGGCGGCGCAGGCTGGCATTCCGTTGGTGCTCATCACGGCCGACCGTCCGAGCGCGTTAACCGGCACAGGTGCGAGTCAGACGATTCCGCAACGCGACTTACTTGCTGGTACCGGCGCGAGCTTTCTAGCGCTGCCGGAAGGTGACGATGCCGCGGAACTTGCGCGATCGTGGACCAACGGTGCTCGATCTGCCGTCGGCGTTGCGTGGCACGGTCCAGGTCCGGTGCACGTCAACGCACCCTTCGGTGAACCACTAACACCAACCGACGACTGGTCCGACATTCCCGCGACGTCAGAGGTTCCTGTTCCGCCACGCGGTGAGGTTGAGCCGACAGCGCGCGACTGGGGTGTCGCTGGTAAACGCGGCGTGATCGTTGCTGGTCCCGCACCTGGGGTTACTTCCGCTGGAGTTGTGGCGCTTAGCCGCGCGTTCGGATATCCAGTCTTGGCAGAGCCGACGCTCGCTCCTTGGCCTGCAGACGTCGTCATGGCGCACGCACCTTTGCTGACGCAGCGGCACCCGCATTTGCAGCCTGACGTTGTCATTGCAGTCGGACGCGTTGGCTTGTCGCGCGCCGAGGCGATGTTGTTGCGCGACTGCGACGTCGTTGCGATCGCTCCGCCTCCAGGTGTGACGCGGTCTGGCGCTCGCCTTGTCTTGCCAGGCATGCCTTCGGACGCCGCCCTAAGGGTCGCGTCTGCACACGCGCCGGCTCCATCGGGTTGGTTGTCGTCGTGGCGTGCGGCGTCAGACGAGACGCGGGTACACGTCAGCGCTGTGTTGCGCGCTAACCCCGACTCCTCGCTGGCGCTCGCGCGATCGGTTGTCGCCGGATTGTCCTTCGATGGCTTGTTGCACTTGAGTGCTTCCCTGCCAGCGCGCGACGTTGCGACTGTCGCCGCCAATGACGTGTCGTCTGCATGGGAATCGGGCTCAATCGCGGTGACGATGAACCGCGGTGCGAATGGCATCGACGGCATGGCGTCGACCGCCATTGGTGCAGCTCTCGCCTGGCAACGAAGGGGCGGTGGACGTGCGATCGCGTATCTCGGAGACGTCGGCACGCTGCACGATCTACCTGGCTTCGTGGTCGCACCATCTGAACCGACTCCCGATTTGACTTTCGTTGTTAGCGACAACGACGGTGGCGGCATCTTCTCGACGTTGGAGCAAAGCAGCGTGCGAGATTTTGAACGGGTGTTCGGTACGCCTCATGGCCGCGATCTCGTTGCGGTGCTGAATGCGTTGGGCGTGCCATCCGTCCGAACTTCTGTTGCAGACGTTGCTGATGCACTACACGAACCGCACTCCGGCCTCCGCGCCATCATCGTGCCAACGCTTTCGCGTGCTGACGAGGCTGTCGTCCACCGTCAACTTCTGGATGCGTCGAGTGTGCGTCCCGCATGACGCCCGAAGACATCGATGGGCGTCGACGGACATCACCTTGGTCATCGTTCGTCATCCCCCGTGTGACGCATCGAGTTCTCGCAACACCGCCGATCGACGCCGTGCGACAACACGTTCTCGCAGATACCAGCGGCGACGTTGTCGAGATCGGATTTGGATCTGGGCTAAGCCTCGCTCACTACCCGGCCGCTGTGACAAAAGTGCTTGCGATCGATCCGGACGACACCGGGTGGAAGCTGTCCGCCGCTGCGCGAGAGGTAGCCGAGGCACGGCACCTAGTCGTAGAAAGAAGCGGACGGGACGCGCAATCGTTGCCATTTCCCAACGCATCGGTGTCGACGGTCGTAACCTTTTGGACCCTCTGCACGGTCCCCGATCTCAATGCCGCCCTTGATGAGATCGCCCGCGTTTTGCGGCCCGGCGGAGTCTTTGCCTTCGCAGAGCATGGTCCGTCGAGTCGGGCGCGACGCCGTCGCGTCGAGTCACTTGTCGAACCTCTGTGGCGCCCGTTGGCTGGGGGATGCCACCTCACGCGGGAGCCCTGGCTTGGGTTGCCCGCCCGCGGATTTAGCGAGTTGGAGGTGACGCGGCCAGCACAAGCCCAGGGGTTGCCGCCAGGCACTCGGATAGGCCGCGCGATCAAGGTCACGTCGTCGTAGCCCGACTGCGGGCTGCCGGTAGTGCCAGCGCGTCCTAGTCTTGGGTTGTGAGCCTGCTCTCGACAGTTGCTGCGCCAATGCGCGTCCGCACCATCGAGATTGCCGACCAAGGAGCCGGGCTCGACGACTCCCAAGCCCTCCTTGCAAAACTGCCCGCCGCAACTGACGTTTACGCCTGGGTTCGGGGCGGAAATGGACTCGTCGGTTGGGGTGAGGCCGCCCGCTTCACGGCGTCAGGCCAGGAACGTTTTGCACGCGCCCATCGGTGGTGGCGCGACCTCGTCCGCTCGGCCGATGTCGTAGACGATGTCGGCTTGCCTGGAACGGGACCGGTCGCTTTCGCGTCGTTTACCTTCGACCCAAAGGCCGAAGGAAGTGTTCTCGTCGTGCCTCGCGTGTTGCTCGGGCACCGCGACGGACGCACGTGGTTGACGGTTGTCGGTGACGACGTCGATCAGGTGTTGCGCGAGTTGGCCAAGCCGGTGGCGATGCCAGAACATCACGGCCAAGCGCACTGGTCCGACGGCAGCCGCACCCCAGCTGAATACGTCGCCATCGTTGCCGACGCCGTGGCGCGCATCACGGCAGGTGAACTCGACAAGGTCGTGTTGGCTCGCGATGTTGTCGCAACGACCGATCGTCCCATCGACGTCCGGCAGTTGTTGCAACAGTTGGCGCACGGTTATCCGGACTGTTGGACCTTTGCCGTTGACGGACTGGTTGGTGCAACTCCCGAGATGCTGGTGCGCCGTGAAGGTGATCGCGTCTTGTCGCGTGTCTTGGCAGGCACCGTCCGGCGCACTGACGACCTTGCCGTCGACGACCGGCTAGCGGCCGCGTTGCTCACCAGCCACAAAGACCTCGATGAACATGCCTACGCGGTGCAAAGCGTTGCGCAAGCCCTCGGGGTGCACTGCACCGACCTCGACGTGCCGACACATCCGCGCATTCTCACGCTGCCCAACGTGCAGCACCTAGCCACTGACGTGCGCGGAGTGTTGGCCGACGGCGCACCGGCCTTGGCACTCGCCGCCGCCCTGCATCCGACTGCAGCCGTGTGCGGAACACCGACTGAACGCGCTCGCTCGCTCATCAGCGACATCGAGGGCCTCGACCGTGGACGCTACGCCGGTCCAGTTGGTTGGATCGACGCCGACGGCGACGGCGAACTTGGCATCGCGTTGCGCTGTGCCGAAGTCGCCGACAACACGATCCGCGCCTTCGCCGGTTGCGGCATCGTGGCCGGTTCGAATCCAACGGACGAGTTGGCAGAAAGCCAAGTGAAGTTGGTGGCGATTCGGGATGCGGTCGAGTCCTGACTCACCGGTGAACGTCATTGTCCGTCCGCTTTGCCCAGCAGTTTCGAGAGGATCGTCGCGTGACCCGCGCCAACCTGGATAAGCAGCCAGAAGAAGTCGCCGCAATGTTCGATCGGGTGGCTCGTCGCTACGACATCACCAATGACGTGTTGGCGCTCGGCCAGACTGCGATGTGGCGGCGTGCCGTGAAGGACGCAATCGAACCGCAGGCCGGAATGCTGGT
>Ga0075017_100003312_pt1 | contig 10125 bp, 8 predicted proteins | sample AleBraG_ABR_2012_FD_71475 | JGI IMG/M metagenome (GOLD analysis project Ga0075017, IMG submission 71475) | Freshwater sediment microbial communities in response to fracking from Pennsylvania, USA - Alex Branch Run_MetaG_ABR_2012 | ecosystem: Environmental > Aquatic > Freshwater > Creek >... | reverse complement strand
CACTCCGCTCGGCCGGTCGGATCTCTCCTCCCGACTGGAGTCTGCTACCGGGCGCTTCGGCGCTTACCCGGACAGGACTTTCACCTGCTAGAACAACGCGTCTTCGTTCAGGACGCACCATGGCAGCATCATATACCCTGCCTCACCGCTAAACTACTATCAGTGAACCCGCCTTTTACAGATGCCGTGCTGGTGCAGCATATTGCCCGGCTACCGCATGCCCGCGCCACTTTCAAACAACTGGTCAAAGAGCTTGGCTCCAAAGGCGTCTCGCGCGAGGAATTAGAAGAGGCGTTGGACCGGCTGGCGGACCAGGGCGAACTGTTGGAACTGCGCTCCGGCCATTTCATCGCCACCAGTTCTTCACGCGAGTATGCCGCCGGACGTTTAAACATGCATCGCGATGGCTATGGATTCGTGATTCCCGATCACCCGATCGCGGGCCTGCGCGGAGATATCTTCATTTCGCGTGAAGGCGCGGAAGAGGCCATGCACGGCGACCGCGTCATCGCGCACATCAAACGGATCGAGCACGATGGCCGGGCCGATGGAGAGATCATCAAAGTTCTGCGGCGCGCCCAGGCGACAGTGGTGGGGGAGTTCCGCGTTCGCTCGCGCGGCAACTTCGTGGTGCCGCACGATACGCGCGTTCAGCAGTGGATCCAAATTCCCGAAGGACTGGAGAAGCCGCCCGAGGATGCCAGCCGGCATCGGGCGGGCACGTTACCGGTCAAAGTCCAGAGTCTCGAAGATCTAGACGGACAAATCGTGAACGTCGAGATTCTGGAATTTCCGGCGGATGGCGATAAAGCCGTGGGGCGAGTGATTGAGATCCTCGGCCATCCGGACGACTTTGGCGTGGACGTCGAAATCGTCATCCGCAAACACCATATCCCGCACCGCTTTCCTCCGGAAGTGCTGCAAGAGGCCGAAAGTTTTTCGCCGGTCATTCACGAGGAGGAGTTGGCCGGGCGCGAAGATTTCCGCGCCATGGAGATTGTGACCATTGACGGCGAAACGGCGCGTGATTTTGACGATGCAGTATGGGTGGACCGGCTGGCCGACGGAAATTACGCGCTGCACGTCCACATCGCCGACGTCAGCCACTATGTGCGGCCTGGATCGCCCATCGATGACGAAGCGATTGTGCGCGGCACCAGCGTTTATTTTCCCGATCGCGCCGTGCCCATGCTCCCGTTGGAGCTTTCCACGGAGATTTGTTCGCTGAAGCCGCAAGTGGACCGGCTGGTAATGTCGGCTCTCCTGGAAATCGATCGTCGCGGCGACGTGGTTGCGCAGCGCTTCACGCGCGGCGTGATTCGCAGTGCCGAACGCATGACCTACACCAACGTGCATCTGCTGCTGGAGGGCGATGCGGCCCAGCGCCAGCGCTATGAGTCGCTGGTTCCCCGCTTTGAGCTGATGCGTGAACTGGCGCTGATCCTCAACAAAAAGCGCGTGGCGCGCGGCTCCATTGACTTCGATCTGCCGGAGGCCGTCATCGAGTTCGATGAGTTCGGCGAGATGACCGGCGTTGCGCGCGGGCCGCGCAGCATCGCCAATCGCATCATCGAGGAATTCATGCTGGCTGCCAATGAAGCCGTGGCCGGTCATCTGGAGCAACTCGATCTGCCCAGTCTCTATCGCATCCACGAAAAGCCCGATCCCCAGCGCGTGATGGATTTTGAAGAGGTGGCCGCGCATTTCGGCTATTCACTGGGCGTGGGCGCGATCCCGGTGAAGAGGTTCAAGGTGACGGACAAGCGGCGCGACGGCCGCAAGGTGCGAAAAGACATCGTGCTGGCCGACGACGTCATGGTGATCTCTTCGCGCAATTATCAAAAGTTGGTGGCTCGGATTGAAGGCAAACCCGAGGAGCGGATTCTCAGCTATCTGATGCTGCGCTCCCTAAAGCAGGCGCGCTATAGCGATCAGAATCGGGGACATTTCGCGCTGGCTGCGCCGAGCTATACCCACTTTACGTCGCCCATTCGCCGCTATCCGGATTTGGTGGTGCATCGGGTGCTCGGCGCTTGGATCGACGGGCAACACTCGCCGCTGGCCCAGGCGCAACTGCACGTTATCGGCGAGGATTGCTCAGAAACTGAGCGCCGGGCCGCCGACGCCGAGCGCGAGTTGGTGGAGTGGAAGAAAGCCAAGTTCATGGAGCAGCGGGTCGGCGAAGATTTCGACGCGCTGATCATCAGCACCGCGAAGTTCGGCTTCTTCGTGGAACTTGAGCAGTACTTCGTGGAGGGCCTGGTGCCCATCGACACGCTGCCCGGCGACCGCTATCTGTATACCGAGAACACGCGCAAGATTGTGGGGCAGCGTTCGCGCCGGCAGTTCTCGATCGGAGACCGCGTGCGGGTGGTGCTGGACCGGGTGGATGCGCTGGAGCGCAAGCTGCAGTTTTCGCTGGTGGAGCCGGAGCGGAAACGCAAACGCAAGTAGCGGCAGAAGGATCATGTGGTTTGAGCCTCGAATGGTCATGCGCTCAGGACTCCCACGGCTTGATCACACTGAGATCCACAACGGCAAAATCGGCAACATTGCGTGTGAGTCAGATTGTGCTGGAGGGCTGTAGCTGCCAGGAGTCCGTCCACAACCGGCAAGGTCATGCCTTTGGTTTGTGCTTGGCCATGATCCAGCCCCAACGATCGGCCGCCGCTCCATCAACGAGCAAAACGCGGCCAGCAAAGCGGGTTTGCAGATCGACTTCCAACCACGTTTCCAGCCGGGTGCGTTTCTTGCTCTGGGGAAGCGACGCGACGCCCTGACGAATTTCGCCAAGGGTCAGCAGGCTGAGGTAAAGGAGGTTCTCATCGGCGGCTTCCATCCAGTCCAGAACGCGCGGCTCGGGCTTGACGGCGACGAGTTCGGAAATGGTGTTCGTGTCGAGCAGAAAGCCATTCACAGTTCGATTTTTCGTCCGTTATCCTTACTCCGTTCGAACTTCATTTCCATTCCGACGAACGGCGACTCGCGAAAGAACTGAACCAGACTTTTTGGCTGACGGCCTTTCTCGCGCAACGCCGCCAGCGCGAAATCGAGGACTTCATCGGGGCTGCGGAAGTGGCCGCTTTGTATCTCTTCCTGAATAATCCGTTCCTGTTCTGGCTTCAGTTCGATTGTCATGGCCATTGCTTTGCTCCGATGATTTTAGTCTAACGCTCAACGCGAGGCTTGCTTTGGGCCGCCGCTCCGAGACCGCGATAGCCGCGGCGACCCGGCGGTATCCTAGTCCCAATGGACTTGCGCTCCGCTCTACTGCTGCTTTTGGCCCTCACCACGGCTTTGTTCATTGGAGGGTGGATCGTGCTAGTGCGGCGGCGCTCTGCGCACGACACATCCGGCCCGCTGGCCTTTCCCACGCTGTTTCAGTTGGCTCTGGGCTGTATCACGAATTTTTTCGACACGCTGGGTATCGGCTCCTTTGCCCCCACCGCTTCAGTGTTTAAATTCCGCAAGATCGTGCCGGACCAACAGATCCCTGGCACGTTGAACGTCGGCCACACGCTGCCTTCCATCACCGAAGCGCTGATCTTCATCGCGGTCGTCGAGGTGGATCCCGTTACCTTGAGCGCGATGATCGCGGCCGCGGTAGCCGGAGCTTGGCTGGGAGCGGGCGTGGTGGCCCGGTGGCCGCGGCGCACCGTGCAAATCGGCATGGGACTGGCGCTCCTGGTGGCCGCCAGCTTGTTTCTCATGACCAACCTCAACCTGTTTCCCGCTGGCGGCAATTCGTTTGACCTCCAGGGCAACCGCCTGATCGTCGGCGTTGCCGGAAACTTCATGTTGGGAGCCTTCATGACTCTTGGCATCGGCCTATTTGGACCCTGCATGATTCTGGTGGCTCTGCTCGGCATGAATCCGAAAGCTGCGTTTCCGATCATGATGGGAAGCTGCGCCTTCCTGATGCCGGTGGCGAGCCTCCGTTTTGTGCGAGCCGGCGGCTATCGTCTGCAGCCCGCCTTGGGTCTGACGATCGGCGGCATCCCAGGCGTTCTGGTCGCCGCCTATATCGTCAAGTCTCTCGACGTGGTGTATGTCCGGTGGCTGGTGGTCGTCGTGGTGCTGTACGCCGCCATCACGATGTTGCGTTCCGCCTATACCGAAGCCCTGCAAAAGCGCGCTCTCGAGACCGCTAAGGCCTGATGCTGCTCTCCGACCTCGATCGAGTTTTGCTCAGCGGAGAACGCGGTCCGGCCGCGCAGATGGCCATAAGGATCATCGTCCGCATGGCGGAACTGCAAGGCGCCGGCGAGTTGCTTTCCATTTCACAGGCGCACATTGACAGCACCATCTACCTGGGCCAAGCCAGTCTCGACTTCGCAGAAAAACTCGCACGACTCGGCGCCAAGGTTGCGGTGCCCACCAGCTTGAATGTTAGTGGGCTGGATGAGTGCCACTGGCAGGAATGGCCTGTGCCGGCCGACTATGCGGAAAAAGCCCGGCGGCAAATGATCGCTTATCAGAGTATGGGAACCGTGCCCATGTGGACCTGCGCGCCGTATCAGACGGACATGGCGCCCAAATTCGGCCAGCAGATCGCCTGGGGAGAATCCAACGCCATTGTGTTCGCAAACTCGGTGATAGGGGCGCGCACGGAGCGCTATCCGGATCTGCTCGACGCTTGTTGCGCCATCACTGGACGAGTGCCGGCGTTAGGACTGCACCTGACAGAAAATCGCGCCGGACAAATTCTGCTTCGGTTGCGCGATGTGCCCGCAAAACTGCAAAGCGACGATACGTTTTATCCGGTGCTGGGAATGCTGGTGGGCAAACTGGCCGGCGATCGCATTGCGGTGATCACGGGCATCGAGGTTGTTCCGGCCGAGGATCAGTTGAAGAATTTTGGAGCGACCGCGGCTTCCTCAGGAGCGGTCGCGTTGTTTCACATGGTGGGTGTGACGCCGGAAGCGCCAACGGAGGCCGCCGCTTTCCAGGGCCAGGCTCCCCAACAGACTTTCGACATCGATCTGCCCGCTTTGCGTGCCGCCCGGGCGGAACTCACCACGGCCACCGGCCAACCGCTGGATATGGTGGTGCTAGGCAGTCCGCACTTCTCACTGGCCGAGTTTGAGCAATTGGCGCCCTTGGTTCAGGGACGCCGCGCTCATCCGCAGGTGCAGTTTCTGGTGACCACCAGCCGGTTGATGGCGGAGCGGGCGAAGGAGACCGGAGTCTTGCAGCCGCTGATTGCCTTTGGAGCGCGCATAACGGTGGACACGTGCATCCTGGCTACACCGATGCTTCCGAAGACGATCAAAACCTTGATGACGAACTCCGGTAAGTACGCCTACTATGCGCCAGGCTTGCTGTCGACGCAGATGGTATTCGGCAGCGTGTCCGATTGCGTGGAGTCGGCCGTTGCGGGTCGCGTTGTGCGGGATGATTCGCTATGGACGTGACCGGAGAGTTGCTGGTGAGCGATCAGCCGCTCAGTTTTTGGGGCGGCTACGATTACGAAACGGGCGAAATCATCGACCGGCGGCATCCGCTATCGGGTCAGAACGCAGCCGGCAAAGTGCTGGCGATTCCGTATACCATCGGCTCCAGCACCACCGCGCAGGTATTGTTGGAAGCGATTCGAGCGGGCAAAGCGCCAGCGGCAATTGTGACGCGGCGGCTGGATACTTATTTGTCGCTGGCGGCGATGGTGGCAGAGGAACTGTATGGCCGGACCATCCCGGTGGTGGCGATCCCGGAAGCGGAATTCGCACAACTAAAATCGGGTGAGAAGTATAAAACCGGGACAGACGGAGATTTCCCGGATTTTCTTGGTTCAGAAATCTGAGAAACCTCCGTCTGTCCCGGTTTTTGCGAGCTACCATTAAATCGTGCGGATAGGTCTGATTTGCCTCCTCAGCTTGATCTTGTGTAATTGCTCCCGCCAGAGCGACCGGGAGCGGGATTTGTCTACTTCGGATAAAGCGGCCCGAGAAGTGGGACGCGCGGCGCATGAAGTTTCCAAAGACGTGGGCAAAGCTGCAGCCTCCGGTGCGCGCGAACTGGGGCACGCGGCCAAGGAAGCGCGCGAGGGTTGGAAAGAAGCGGATCGGAAGAAGTAGAATAGAGGCAACCTTCCCCGGGTTTTCCAGTGGTTGCCGGAAGCATGAGTTCATCACCGCCATTCGTCCATCTACATTGCCATACCGACTACTCCCTGCTTGACGGGGCCTGCGAAATCGACCAGTTGATGGATCTGGCCGCGGAGCAGAAAATGCCCGCCATCGCCATGACGGACCACGGCAATCTGTTTGGGGCGGTGGAGTTTTACAACAGCGCCAAAGACAAGGGCATTCACCCGGTGATCGGCTGCGAAGTGTACGTCTCCCAACAGGGCCACAAAGTTCGCAACGACACTGACCGCTACAACCATCTCATCCTGCTTTGTGAGAATCAGGAAGGCTACAAGAACCTGATCAACCTGGTGTCGACCGGCTTTCTGGATGGCTTCTACTACAAGCCGCGGATCGACAAGTCGCTGCTGGCGCAACACTCCAAGGGGCTGATCGCGATGTCGGCGTGCCTGCGCGGCGACATCAATGAGACTCTGGTCGCCAACCGCTACGACGACGCACGCAAGTTGGCCTACGAGTATTCCGACTTGTTCGGCAAGGACAATTTCTTCCTGGAGATTCAGGATCATGGCCTGGATCAGGACAAGACTCTGTTGCCCGCCGCTTATCGTCTTTCGCAGGAGACGCGGATTCCGCTGGTGGCCACCAACGACGCGCATTACATGCGCAAGAGCGACGCCCGCGCGCACGAGATTCTGCTGTGCATCCAGACCGGCAAGACCATGTCGGATCCCAACCGCATGCGCTTTGACCGGCCGGAATTTTACCTGAAGACGCGCGAGGAGATGGCGCTCCTGTTTGGTGAAGTGGAGGACGCGCTCAACCGGCCGTGGGAGATCGCCCAGCGCTGCAAGATCAAGCTGGACCCGGTGAAGGATCCCTTCCCAAAGTTCGACGTGCCGCGGGAGCACACCACCGATACGTACTTCGAATACGTGGCCCGGCAGGGGTTTGAGAAGCGGCGGCCGCGTCTGGAGGCCATGCGCGCTTCCGGGCATCTGAAGCACGACCTGGCCGAGTATGTGGAGCGGCTGGACCTGGAAATCCGCATGATCCAGCAGATGAAGTTCTCCGGTTACTTCCTGATCGTTTGGGACTTCATCCGCTTCGCCAGGGGCGAGAAGATCCCCGTGGGCCCGGGCCGCGGTTCGGCTGCCGGCAGCCTGGTCAGCTATGCGATGGAGATCACCGATATCGATCCCTTACAGTATGGGTTGCTGTTTGAGCGCTTCCTGAATCCGGAGCGCATCAGTATGCCCGATATCGATATCGATTTCCACACGCGGCGACGCGGCGAGGTGATTCAGTACGTCACCGAAAAATACGGGCGTGAGCAGGTGGCGCAGATCATCACGTTTGGCACGTTGGGAGCACGCGCGGCCATCAAAGACGTGGGGCGCGCGCTGGACATCACGTTTGCCGACGTGGACAAGCTGACCAAGCTGGTTCCCGGCGTGCTCAACATCAAGCTCAAGGAAGCGATCGCATCGGAGCCAGGGTTTCAGGAAGCGGCCAAGCAGGACCAGCGCGTGGCCGAGGTGCTGGACGTGGCGCAACGCGTGGAGGGCATGGCGCGCAACGCCGGCATGCACGCGGCCGGCGTAGTAATTTCGCCCGTTCCTTTGCGGGAACTGGTTCCGCTCTATAAAACAAACAAAGACGAAATTGTCACCCAGTACGACATGAAGGGCCTGGAGAAGCTGTCGCTTCTCAAGATGGACTTTCTTGGCTTGACCACGCTCGACATTATCGAGGACTGTCTGGCGCTGATCGAAAAGCATCGCAAGGTCAAGCTGGTGGTGGAAGACCTGCCGATCGACGACGCCAAGACTTACGAAATCTTCCAGAAAGCCTATACCAGCGGGGTCTTCCAGTTTGAATCGCGCGGCATGAAAGACATTCTGCGCAAATCCAAGCCAACGCGGTTGGAAGACCTGTGCGCGCTCAACGCGCTGTACCGTCCGGGCCCGATCCAGGGCGGCATGGTGGACGACTTTATCGAGCGCAAACACGGGCGCAAGAAAGTGGTCTACGATTTTCCCGAACTCAAAGAGCTGCTGGAAGAAACCTACGGCGTGATCGTGTATCAGGAACAGGTGATGCAGATCTCCAACCGCCTGGCGGGCTATTCGTTGGGGGACGCCGACATCCTGCGCCGCGCCATGGGCAAGAAGAAGCAGGAAGAGATGGACAAGCAGCGTGCGCGGTTTGTTCAAGGCGCGCTGGAGCGCGGCCATGCGCAGAAGAAGGTCGAAAAAATCTTCGACCTGATGGCGCAGTTCGCCGGCTACGGCTTCAACAAGTCACACTCGGCGGCGTACGCTTACCTGGCCTTTGTCACGGGTTATCTCAAAGCGCATTATCCGCAGGAATTCATGTGCGCGCTCTTGACGTCGCAAACCGGCAACGCCTCCAATGTGGTGAAGTACATCAACGAGTGCCGCGAGTTGGGAATCCGCGTTTTGCCGCCGGATGTAAATTCCAGTGAAACGGAGTTTGCGCCGTCCGGAGACACGGACATTCGCTTTGGTCTGTGCGCGGTCCGCAACATGGGAACTGGCGCCGCGGAAGCGGTGATCGCAGCGCGCAAAGCAGGCGGCGCGTTTGCGTCCATATTTGACTTCTGCGAACGGACGGACCCGGGCGCGATCAACCGGCGCGCGCTAGAGAGTTTAGCCAAAGCGGGCGCCCTGGATAGTTTGGAAGGGAACCGTGCGCAACAGTTTGCGGTGATCGACAGCGCGATTGAGACCGGCCAGCGGGCCTGGAAAGACAAGCAGAGCGGGCAAGCTGGTCTCTTCGGCATGATGATGGACGATGAGCCCGCGCACGCCGGACAGCCGCTGCCCAAGGTCGCCGAATGGACTCCGCAACAGAAGCTCGCCGGGGAAAAAGAGATGCTCGGTATCTACGTCACCGGCCATCCGCTGGATGAATTCTCCGACAAGGTTTCCGAGTTGTCCACGCACGACACGGAGCGCCTGGAGGGGTTGGAGCGCGGCGTGGAGGTGGCTCTCTGCGGCATCCTCACGCAAGTGCAGCGGAAGCGCAACAAGAAGGGCGAGCCCTACGCGCAGATGCTGCTGGAGGATCGCTTGGGCACGGTGGAAGCGATGGTCTTCGCCAAACAATACAACGACGTGCTGCCGAGCCTGGCCGAAGACAAAGCGGTATTGGTGCGCGCCTTGGTGGTTCCACAAATCGACGCACCCACCAAGCTGTCCATCCTCAGCGTCATCCCGCTGGAGTCGGCGAGAGTTCATCTGCCGTCGCTCATTTCGATCCGCGTGGCCGTGGGAACGAACGGTGTCGGCGACAAGGCCGAGGCGCTGAACGCGCTGTTCGACAAAAAGAAGGGCGATACGGAGGTGCGCCTGCGCATCGAGAAGCCCCGCGACTTCTCGGTCATCCTCGACGTTGCAACCAAAGTGCGGCCGGACAAGGAGTTTACTGCGGAAATCGAGCGCATCTGCGGGCCTGAGGCAGTGGAAGTGCTGGGCAACTAAAGCAGGCTGGCGCGACCGGATGCTCAAGCGTTGGTAGTATTGCAGCGAACAATTGCGCTGCACGCCCGCGCTATTTCAAGGACTCGGCTACTGCGCCAGCAACGCAGGGTTGCACGAAGAAGCGATGTCCGCCAGCCAGCGGGCATTGGAACTGGAACCCGGGAATCAGAAGTTGGTCAACGATCTCGGTTGGACTCTCTTACAGGCCGGCCGCCTTCCGCAGGCTAGAGAACTCCTGGAGCGGCCGGTCTCGATGGATCCGAGCGATGCGTTGGCGAAAGAGAATCTGCGTTTTTGCAGTCAGCAGGCCGCGCGGAGGAAGACCGACCGACATGGGAACTCACAGGCAGCCCCCCGGCCCAACAACCTGAACGACGCCGACAGCCCCCAAAACGGTTAAGCACCCCAAAATTCGGGTGCGCGACACAGAAGTGGACGTTACGCCGCCCGGCGCGCCTCCCAGTAGTCCTCAAAGCGTCTGTTGAGGTGAGAGCAGCGCAATGCAATGATCGCGTTGGCGGCCTGGACCGTCC
>Ga0075017_100003311_pt1 | contig 10125 bp, 10 predicted proteins | sample AleBraG_ABR_2012_FD_71475 | JGI IMG/M metagenome (GOLD analysis project Ga0075017, IMG submission 71475) | Freshwater sediment microbial communities in response to fracking from Pennsylvania, USA - Alex Branch Run_MetaG_ABR_2012 | ecosystem: Environmental > Aquatic > Freshwater > Creek >... | reverse complement strand
AGCCGAACCACAAGCCTCGGATTGACGCTGGCCCGTACCGAAGCCGCGCGACCGGCCATCGGAACATCCCCGCTGCAGGATGGTTGTCGTAGCGACGACGTATGGACCTGGTGGGACTCGAACCCACTCCATTGGGGCTAAAGACCCGCTCGGCGCCTACCTGGCCAGGTCCGCGTGCAGGCTCACCCAAGAGCATGACGGATCGGCGCGATGGTGCGCGGCCCGGCCCCGACGCGCCGGACGAATAGATTGTCCCGTCGTGGCGGGATTCCACGAGATGCCGTTTCTGACCCGCTGCGCGATCGTCGGCGGCGGCATTGCCGGCGTAATCGGCGGCGTCGTCGGGCTGATCGTGGGGCTTTCGGTGCACCCGGCCACGGCCTGGTTCGCGATCATCGAGGTCGGTGTCCCCGCTGCGCTCCTCGGCGGCCTGCTGGGTCTTCTCGTCGGGTTACCCGTATGGCTCAGGCGCCGGCTCGCGCGCAGGCCCGACTGACGGTCGCTGTTGTGCTCGATGATGCGTGGATCGGGGATTTAGAGATTCTGGGTATGGACTGGCTAGAGCTTCTGCTGCAGGGCGTCTTTGAATGCCTGATGCCACCTCGGTTCAAGCGTCGGTGGTGAGTGGCGCTCGATAATGCACGCACCGTGGCGAGCGAGACCCAAGGTGCAGAGGGGCGGGTAGGTCTAACGAAAGCGCGGCTTCGTCTGGCAGCTGCTGTCATCGCCTGCGCGTTCGTGCTCGGGGCGCTCGTAAAACTCGTGGTTGTCGGAATATCCACGCCCGAGGCCGGACTCGCTTGCAACGAACACGCCACTGCGGCGACCGCGATTGCAACGGCACGCAAGTTCGTCACGGAGTGCGGAAGCGGGTTCCGCATCGAAAAGCAGATCAATGCGATGAAGTCCAGCGGGAGCTTTGCGAGCTATGCACAGGTCGGCGAGTACGCGATTAGGGCCCCGGCCGACTCTCCAAGCGGTCCCGCTCTCTTCCTCCTGGTCGGCAGGAGAACTCGCGGAGAACCTTGGCGCACGTTGGAAGTCGGGACTGGACCCTAGCTCGGTGCTCGATGATGCACGGACCGGCGTCAACCTGAACCTAGCGCACCATCGCACCGGAGGTGCATAATGGCGGCAGTGGACAACTCCGTGACCCTGACTGCCGTCTCTACGCCTGACGAGAACGGATGGACTATGGCGCAGCTGGCCGAGTGGCCGGCAGTCGTGACGTGCGCGCCCACGGTGGAGGAGGCGCGAGCGATGCTGCTCGACGCCGCGTCCGAGATGGTCGCGTCATACCGCGACGAGGGTCGCGAGCCGCCGATCGGCGGCGGGCATGCCGAGGCCCTGACGATCAGCCTCGCCGCTTGAAACGCCGCGATCTCGAAGCTCATCTCCGTGCCTAGGGCTGCCGTTCCATCCGGGGGATGCTGGTCGTCTCGCTGCCCGTCACTGCACTTGGTCGAAACCAACTACACATTTCTGGCCCCCGGTAGTCCGGGAGTGGAAGCAACCGCCCGTTGCGCGAAAGGCGACCACCTTTTGACCGGAGGTTACGGCAGCGCTGAACTCGCGCCGGGCGCGGCAATCGCTGCAGATCGACCCAGTGTCCTCGCTGCCAGCACCGGCTGGACATTGATTGTGCTCCCGGGAACCAGCGCCGCCACGTCGAAATTCAAGGTCTACGCACTCTGTGAGACCGAACGCTGACCGATCAGAAAACACAACGCCCGGCGGTGATCTCGCCGCCGGGCACGGCGCGTCGAACGCTTGATAATGCATGGACCGGAGAAACTGGGGGCGCCGAGCAGCGCTGAGTTAGGCCTGGCGCGAGGCAGATCGTTGCTGGCGTCGTTCGCGGAAGCGCAAGCCGAGCTCGACTGCCCATGCGCCTATGAGAAGGAGGCTCCCAGTACCGATGATGAGATTGCCGGTCGATGTTTCCGGTCCGCCGAACACCCAACCGCCGATAGGCGACCCGAGAAACCCGATCGCAGCGAACCAGTTGAGGGGCCTTCGCAGATTCATCGGAGCCAAACTACTCCTTGCCTGGGTTTGATTCCAGATTCCGTGCTCGATAATGCACGGACGGAGTCGCCCGTGCTGGCTGTCTAGCGCAGGTGAGACGACGGAGGGTGATGCTGGTCCGGTGGCCGGTCCGGAGCGCTTTGTCGGAACTCGCCGGGCTCCGGTGGACGGCTCACCCAGACCAAGGCTTCAGCTACGATCCAGACGGCTAACACCGCCAACATGGGGTCGGCGCCCATACCCGCGTACTTGTAGAGCAAGAACGCGCTCGCCATAGCAGCCGGCCCTCCAATCCGGAGCCAGACGGGAGGCCGCCAGCGCGACCGCTTCTGCGAGCGCCCAGGACGCACGTGGAGAACTCTACCGTCGCCATGGCGGCGCGCGTGGACGCTTGATCATGCTTGGTCGGTCCATGAGGGCTTAGCATCCGGTTATGCCGCAGGATCGCCCGTGGGACGTTCGGCTCATTGAGAGGATGCAGCGACGTCGTCAGGAGGGCCCGGTCACTCGTGGCGATGTTGTTTGGCTGGCTTCCCTCACCGCCGTGGTCGCTGCTCTCTCGGCGGTCATGGGGCTCGGATGGTGGCCTCCCGTTGGGGGCGGACTCGTCGCTCTCGTGACCGGTCTTTGGCAGAGGCGCTCTCGCGGCGCTTGATAATGCATGGACCGTGCGACCTCGACCACTCGCTGACAGCTCGCCATGGTCGGAGAAGGCGGCTACCTCGTCGAAGAGCACCCTCTGACGATTGTTGTCGGAGTAGTCGCGCTCCTGATCATCGTCTGGTTCGTTCTCCGGCTTCTTGGGTCCCGGTGGCGCCGATGACTGTGCTCGATAATGCATGTTATGTCAACCTAAGCCGGTGCCTGTCCGCCCGCTCCTCGGGTTCCGAGCACCGTGTTCCACGGGGCCGATAGCGGTGTCTAACGAGGCGAGCCGCCGCGACTCGCGAGCTGCCCGGCGAGTCGCATCGTCCTTGGCATCCGGCGCGCCAGGGTGACGGCGACACGATCTGAGCGGCGCATGTACCCGCCGGCGGCGTCCATCTCGAGCTGCGGCTTGCGCTCGTGCCCGAGCGCGTAGAGGCGCCATGAGCCCGGCACGCCCTTGAGCTCGTGCTCGCCGCGGTCGGTGAACTGCATATCCGAACCGACGACGAGCTCCTTCACCGTCGATGACACCAGGATCTCGCCCGGTTCGGCGAGCGCACCGACACGAGAGCCGATGTGGACCGCGAGGCCACCGAGGTCCTCGCCGATCGCCTCGCACTCGCCACTGTGGATTCCGCTGCGCAGCTGGATCCCGAGCTCGGCGACCTCCTCGCGCAGGGCCTCCGCGCAGCGCATCGCCATGGCTGGTCCGTTGAACGCCGACAACGCCCCATCGCCGATGTGCTTCACGACACGCCCGCCATGACCGGACACGATCCTGTCGACGAGCTCGTCGTGGCGCTCCAGGAGCTCTCGCCACGAACGATCGCCGAGCTCGGCCGCCCGCTCCGTCGAGGACACGATGTCCGTGAACAGGATGCTCGCCAGTATTCGGTTCGACTCGGCATGGTGGATTGCGCCGGTGATGAACCGTTCAACCTCCTCGACGAGGCCGTCGGCAAGCCAGAAGGCATGATTGATGCCCGGCAGCGTCACGAAGCGTGCGCCGGCGATACCGTCCGCCAGCTGCCGGCCCGCCTCGATCGGAATGACGCGATCGCCTTCCGGGTGCACGACGAGCACGGGCAGGCGCACCGAGCTCAGGACGTCGCGTACGTCGAGCTGTAGCGCCGTCTCGACGAGCGCTCGCGCCATGCGCGGGCTCCCGGCGGCGCGCGCCCACATTCCGAACATCCGCCTCTGCGCCTCGCTCAGATCCACACTCGGGGCCAGCGTCCTCATCAGCCGACCACCGTCGCCCCAATGCTCGAAGATATCCTCGAATTCTCCCAGGGTGCGCTCGGCCCGCAGCTGGACCTCGGCCGGGTACCCTTTGCGCGCAGCTCCCGTCGCGCATGCGAATGTTCCGAACAGAATCGCCGAAGAGATCCGCTCCGGTCGCATCGCTGCCAGCAGCACTGCGGTGGGGCCGCCCTCCGAGATACCCAGGACGCTTGCCCGTGCCGACTGCGCGCCATCCAGCACCGCCACCATGTCGGCCACGCGGTCCTCGAGGGTGGGCAGCTGCGCCACGGGGTCCGACAGGCCCGTGCCGGGCTTGTCGTAGATGATCAGCCGCGAGAACGAGGCGAGTCGGGACAGGAAGCGCGACATCCCGGGCTCCACCCACTGCAGATCCAGATGGGAGACGAAACCGGGCGAAAGCAGCAGGTCGACCGGCCCGTCACCGACCACCTGGTAAGCAATCGAGACACCGTCCCGCGCCACATACTGCGTCTGCGGAGACTGCACGACATGGAGTCTACGCCCGGGCTTCCCCGCCCGCACGAGGGCGAACTCTGATCGCAAACGCGAAGCGGGCGGCGCAATTCGCGGGGTCGCGACCGCTCGCCGATTGTCGACCCCGCCGACGGTCTTGGGCGATCTGCGAACCGCCCGTGCCGCGAGACTGCCGCATTGGGCTCAGCGGGAACGAACTCGGCGGTCGGACCCCGCCGGCGAGGCGCCTGGTTCTCGTCAAACTCAGGTATCGGTGCGGCCTCCGCCGGGATGCTCGCCATGGCGGCAAGGGAAAAGCGCGGGGGTGGCCCGTGCGCTTTGCACGGGCCACCCGCAGCGGGTTGGCTCTACGGTTCGGTGTAGAGGTTGTCGGGTGTGTTTCCGCTGATTTCGCCGGCTTTTTCTTCCGTGACCGTGCCCGCGGTATTGGTGAGGAACACGCCACCACCGTGTTCGGCGGTGTTTCCGGTCACTTTCGACTTCTTTGTGGTTTTCAGCGACGCGCCTTCAGTGAGGTAGAACCCGCCTCCCGGGCTGAACGCGCCACCGTTCTTCGTTACCGTTGCGCCGATGAGCGTCACAGCGGCTCCGTTTTTGGCGTAAATGCCAGCCTTTGCGTGGTTGTTGTTGATTTCCTCGATCGTCGACTTTTCGATCGTCGCGGTGCCACCACTGAACACGACGGGGCCTTCGAACTGTCCGAACTCGCCGCTGATCAAAGACTTGCCCGAAATGAGGACTTCCGTGTTGTTGGTGCCGATGACGGGTCCGCTGTTTTCCTTGAACGTCGAGTGCTTGATTGTGAGGTGATTGCCATCTGATCTGATGGCAACGTTATTGTTCTTGACGAAGGTTGAGTTGACCACCGTGATCGTGCCCACAGCCCTCGAAGGGGCAATACTAGCGTTCCCAACTCCGGCACCGGCGCCGCCGCCGCCGACGGCGTTTTCTGAAACTGTAGACTTTTCGATCGTCGCAGTGCCGTCGATGTTGTAGATGCCTCCACCCTCGGAGGATATGCCCGAGATGCTGTTCTTAGTCACCGTGGACTTGGAGAGTTTCAGGGTCCCCTTGTTGTAGATCCCGCCGCCAAAGGTACCTTCGTAGCAGTAGCATTCTCCGGTACCCAGGGTACCTTGGCCTTCGGTGATGGTCACGCCGCTGATAGCGACCGTCGCTTCTCTGCCGATTGTGACGACCGAGACGGGACCTCCGCCTTTCAGTATGGCTGCCTTTCCGGTGATGGTGAGGTTCTTTTCTATCACCGTGGCGCCTTCGCAGGTGCCGGTGACCTTCAGCGTGTCCCCTGCTTTTGCTGCGGTCACGGCTTCCTGCAGGCCCGTGAATTTCGCTGTGCCGTCCTTGACAGCGCACGTCGCTGCCATCGCGGTGCCCGTCATCGCTGCCATGCCCACAAGAACGCAGGCCACCGCGGTGAGACCCCAAAGGGCCCTGAACCTACTCATGATAGATCCTCCCGATGTGTAAGCGGGCGAACCTGCATCGCCCGACGAGTAGCCCGCGTGAAGGGCCAGTCCCCACGCGGCCAGGACAAAGCACCGGGTCGAACTGCCGGAGACGCTCAGCCGTCGCGGAGCAAAAAGTCCGCCGTCGCATCGCGCCCTCCAACTGGCCCCCGTTCGTGCGCCTCCGGCTCAGCTGCCCCCCATCCGAGAGGACCACCGGTGGACTGTCCTACTCGCAGCCTACTCGTCCTCGGCTGTCAGGGTTGTGACCAACCCGGCGGCGACCCATAGTGATTCCGCCCGCTGCCATAAGAAAAGGCTATGGCAGGCTGACCGACGCAGGCAGGCGCCCCGGTCACCCCACCAGGGCGAGACTGCCCCCTTCCGCCGAAAGGGGGCGTCTCGGTCAACCGACATGAGACCGCCCACGACCTGGCCCAGGCAGACGCTCCCCTGCGCCGCAAAGCAGGAGCGCTGATCTGGAACGCCGGCCGGTGGCGGGTCGGGGCAAGGGCCGACGGCCCTAGTCGATGGGGCATGCCCTCGCGGCTTCGCCCGAGTCGGAGCGACCGTAGGGAGCGGAGCGACGGGGGCATGCCGCGTGAGACGGTGCCCCCGGGGGGCCCGCCGCTAAGCCTCGCCGTCCGTGGCATCGTGGTTGTCGAGACCGCGGCCGGCCGTGAGCAGCAGCAACGCGAGGACGGCGACGATGACGCCCGAAACCTGCAGTGGCAGCCGCCCGTTGCCGTTCCATGCAAGCCCCGCCCAGATGCTGGCCACCAACGCACAGCCACCGGTGATGCCCTGGAACAGACCCAAGCCTGCACCCATCGTGCCGGCGGGGAGCAGATCGGACACCCACGCCTTGCCGACACCGTCGGTCAAGGCCGTGTAGGCCCCGTAGACGGGCAGCAGCACCCACACCCAACCGGGGCTGTGCACGAGACCGAGGCCCAGGTAGGCGACGGCGAATACGGCGAGCCCGGTGGCGTACACCACGCGTCGCGGCAGGCGGTCGGAGACGATGCCGGCCGGAAGGCTGAGACCTGCGTAGACGAGGTTGTAGAGGGCGTAGACGAAGATGATGCTCGCGAAGCTCAGGCCGAGGTCCTTGGCGCGCAGGATGAGCAGTGCGTCGGAGAAGTTGGCAAGCCCGAAGACCGCCAGGACGATGACCACGCGCCAGTAGCGCCCCGATAGCTGATGCCTCTGGACCTGCGGCCGGCCCGTCGGCTCCGTCGCCCTCGCACCCACAGCCGGGGCCGGTAGCGGGCGCTCGCGCACCAGCGCGATCAGCGCGACGCTGATCGCGGCGGGTACCGCGGCGACGAAGAACAGCGGGCGCAAATTGTGGTCGAACGCCTCGTACAGCGCAAGCCCCAGCAGTGGCCCGATGACGGCGCCCATCGTGTCTGCGGCCCGGTGGAAACCAAAGGCGCGGCCGCGAAGCGCGATGGGTGTTTCATCGGCGAGCAGGGCGTCGCGCGGGCTCGTCCGCACCCCCTTGCCCACACGGTCTGCGAATCGCCCGGCCATCGCGAACGGCCAGGAGGCGGCCAGGCCGATCAGCGGTTTGGCGACCGAGGAGATGGCGTAGCCGATGGCGATGATCGGCCGCCGGCGCCGGCGATCGGCGAGTCGGCCCGAGAGAGCCTTGCCGACCGAAGCCGTACCCTCGGCGACTCCCTCGATCAGCCCCAGGGCCGACGCGGGCGCGCCCAACGTGCCGGCGATGAACAGCGGGAATATGGGATACAAGAGCTCCGAGGCGGCGTCCTGGAAGAGACTCACCCACGACAGGACGATGACGTTGCGCGGCAGCTCCCGTGCGAGCCCCCGACGCGGCGTCCCATCCGCAGGAGCGCTCGCAGGGCCGTCCTGGTTCAGGGCCGGGTCGCTCGCCTCGTTCATCGACGCTGTCCCTCCTCGTAGAAGTGCGCGAGCCCAAGGCTGCCACGGCTCTGGAAGGCCCACCCGCGGGCCACCGGCCCTTCGCGCCCCGTCTCGTGGATCAGCTCGCTGCTGTTGCTCAGCGGTTCGGCGTTTGCTTCCCCGACAAGGTTGCCAGGCTCCGAGCACGCTGTGCACCCAGCCGGCAGCGGCTCGCAACCCTATCGAAGGGCACTTCGGGGACCGCTGCCGACCCGTCGCGTGGCGGCGCGTCGCGGGCCGCCCTCCCCCTGGACTGCCCTCTGCTCCTACGGGTTATGTCAATCTGCAAAGGGGGATCCGACGGCCGCCGGAGGGCCGCGACGCCGCAGGGTGAGCGCCCCGCGGGACATGCGGGCCGGCGGGCTAGCATCAGCGCCAAACCGCGACCAGGAGGCTCAGGGAATGGCGAACACGATCTACACGGCCGAGGCCCACATCACCGGCGGACGGGCCGAGGGCCATGGCCGCACCAGCGACGGAGCGCTCGAGGTCGACCTGCGCCTTCCCCCGGAGATGGGCGGAGCGGGTGGCGGGACCAACCCCGAGCAGCTGTTCGCCGTCGGCTATGCGGCGTGCTTCGAGGGCGCCCTCGGCGTCGTCGGACGCCGTGCCAAGGCGGAGGTCGGAGACGTCGCCATCGACTCCAAGGTCTCGCTGACGCCCAACGCCCAGGGCGGCTTCGATCTCGGCGTCCAGCTCGACGTCTCGCTGCCCAGCGTCGCTGACGTCGAGACGGCCAAGCAGCTCGTCCACGCCGCCCACCAGGTCTGCCCCTACTCGAACGCGACCCGTGGCAACGTCGCGGTCGGCCTGACGGCCAACGGCGAGCCGGTCGAGTAGCCGGCCGGGGGTCAGCGGCCGAGCGTTCGCAGTAGGTTGCGGGAGCGCCCGCCGAGTCCGCTGATCTGTTCGCGGACCTGCTCGAGGCCGGCCCGCAGCTCGGCGTCACCGACCTCTACCGGCAGCATCGAGTCCTGCAGCTCGGCCAGCTCGCGGTCGGCCTCGGCCGCGTCGGACACCGCACGCTCGATCAATCCCTTCGTGCCACGGGCCGGCGCCCCCGGCGCCGCGCCCTCGAAGGAGCGGGTCGCCAGCTCATGCCGGCGGGCGAAATCGGCGTACGTCCTCTGGGCGCGGCCGTAGCCGACCTGGACCGGGCGAAAGAGCTGATCCTCGAGCTCGTCGGCGGTCCGTTCGTCAAGCAGCTCGTAGGCGCCCTCGAGCTCGCCCAGCGCTTTGCCGAGGTGCTCGATCGCCCCGGCGAGCCCCTCCATGATCTGCCGGCGCCCGTCTGCGGTCGTGTAGCTCACGAGGCCACCATAGCCACGCCGCCTCGCCGAGGAAGAGCCGCAATCAGACTTGCCTTCCCGCCAGCTCCCGGGCCCGCTCGAGGACCTCGTCGATCATCCGCTCGGTGAGCCTGCCGGTGAACGTGTTCTGCTGGCTCGGGTGGTAGCAGCCGAGCAGCGGCCAGGGCTCGCCGGGGGCCTCGGCGCCGTGGGCGAAGCGCGGGCGGGGCCTCGGCGCCAGCGCCCCGGGCCCGGCGAGCTCGAGACGCAGCCGAAGCGCGGCATCCCAGCCGAAGGCGCCCAGGCAGACGATGACCCTGAGGCGCTTCAGCAGCTTCGCTTCGCGGACGCTCCAGGGCAGACAGGCATCGCGCTCGTCGGGCGTCGGGCGGTTCGCGGGCGGCGCACAGCGAACGGCCGCCGCGATCCTGACGTCCCGCAGCACGAGGCCGTCCTCGCGCCCGCGGGAGATCGGCTGGTTGGCCAGGCCGGCACGCCACAGGGCGGCGTAGAGGAAGTCGCCGGAGCGGTCGCCGGTGAACATCCGCCCCGTCCGGTTGGCGCCATGGGCGGCGGGGGCGAGGCCGAGCAGCAGGATGCGGGCGGCGGGGTCCCCGAAGCCCGCGACGGGGCGCCCCCAGTACCGCTCGCCGGCGAACGCCGCCCTGCGCTCCCGGGCGACCTGCTCGCGCCAGGCGACCAGTCGCGGACAGCGCCGGCACGCGGAGATCTCGCCGCCCAGCCGGTCGAGCTCGCTCTCCTGAGCCGGTCGCATATCGCAGTAGTAGCATCGGGACCACGATGCAGACTTGGATGTGGGTTCTGCTGCTGTTCGGATTGGTCAAGCTCCCGATCGCGGGCCTGATGCTCTGGATCCCCTTCCGCTACGACGAGTCCCAGCAGGTCGGCGAGCCGACCGACTCATCCGAAGAGGACGGCGGCTCGAAGGCCCTGCCCGGCGGGCCGATGAACCCGCACCCCCGCTCGCCCCTGCCCAGGCTGCCCAGGCGCGGCCCGCACGG
>Ga0075017_100003309_pt1 | contig 10130 bp, 9 predicted proteins | sample AleBraG_ABR_2012_FD_71475 | JGI IMG/M metagenome (GOLD analysis project Ga0075017, IMG submission 71475) | Freshwater sediment microbial communities in response to fracking from Pennsylvania, USA - Alex Branch Run_MetaG_ABR_2012 | ecosystem: Environmental > Aquatic > Freshwater > Creek >... | reverse complement strand
CCCATCCTGCACATCGTCTTCGCCAACCAGACGAAGACGCCGCCGACGATCCTCGCCGCGCTGTTCGTGTTCTTCACCACGCTGGTCGGCACGCTCGTGGGCCTGCGCAGCGCGGAGCCGGTGCAGTTCGACGTCATCCGCGCCTATGGCGGCGGGCGGGTCAAGGAGCTCACCAAGGTCCGCCTCAAGGCGGCGTTGCCGAGTGTGTTCGCGGCGCTGCGCGTGGCCGGGCCGGCGGCGATCCTCGGCGCCATCCTCGGCGAGTACATGGGGGCCGACAACGGGATCGGCATCGCGATGATCAACTCGCAGGCCCAGTTCGACGTCCCCCGGACCTGGGGCCTCGCCCTCGTCGCCGGTTTCCTGGCCATCATGGCCTACGGACTCACGGCCGGCCTCGGACGGCTGGCCACGCCCTGGGCGCCCCGGAACGCGTGATGGGGCCGGATCCGATGAGGGGCACCTGATGACCGCGACCACCGATCCGATCATCGTCGCCCAGGCGGCCACCTCGTTCTCGGGGTCGGACGACGACCAGCAGCACAAGTGGTGGGGTGTCGCCAAGGCGGTGGCGCTCCGGCTGCTCGCGATGGTGCTGGCGCTCGTGTTCATCCTCGTGGTGTGGCAGGTCTTCCTCGAGCTCTTCCACGTCGACTCGTTCATCGGGCGCACGCCGTCCGACGTGTGGAACTTCCTCACGAACAGCCAGACGGGTGCCGACGCCCGCCAGCAGCTGTGGGAGGCTTCCGTGACCACGCTCACCGACGCCGGCCTCGGACTGTTCGCAGGAGCGTCCGTCGCGGTGATCGTCGCGCTGGTCTTCAACCTCGCGCCCACGGCCGAGCACACGTTCATGCCGATCGCGATCGTGCTCCGATCGGTGCCGCTCGTCGCGATGACACCGCTCATCACGCTGATCTTCGGTCGTGGCCTCATGGGGGTCACGGTGATCGCGGGCATCGTCACGTTCTTCCCGGTGCTGGTGAACGTGTCGCTCGCGTTGCGGTCGACCCCGAAAGCGGCGATCGACCTGTGCCACGCCTACGGCGCCGACGCGACGACCACGTTGCGCAAGGTGCAGATCCCCACGGCACTTCCCGCGTTCTTCGCGTCGCTGCGGATCGCGGCGCCGCTCGCGCTGATCGGCGCACAGCTCGCCGAGTTCCTCGCGACGGGCAAGGGCCTCGGCTACCTCATGCTGCAGTCGATGACGCTGTCGAACTACAACCTGCTGTGGTCGGCCGTCGTCCTGGTGACGATCTACTCGGTGATCGTGTACTCGATCATCGCGGCGATCGAGAAGATCGCCCTCGCCAAGTTCGGCCCCGTCACCCGTTAGCGACGGGCGTTCTTGACGAAGTCGGCGGTGCCGTGCTCCGGGGCCAGGCGCTCGCCGCCGTACCAGCCGCCGCGCACGTGGCGACGGATGGCCGGCTCACCGTCCTCGGTGGCGCGCGCCGCGCTGTGCCACAGGTCGGAGTGGTGCAGGATCACGTCGCCCCGCTCGGCGTAGACCGCGTACTCGCCGGGGATTCGCTCGAAGCCGAGCGGGATGCCCTCGGTGCCACCGCGGTGCGAGCCGGGTACCACGCGCAGGAAGCCATTCTGCGGTGACGTCGCGTCGAGGTGGATGGTGAACGCGACCGACGGCCACACATCGAGCGTGGGGCCCGACTGCGCGTCCGAGTGCCAACCGATGCGGGAGTACCCCGACCGTTCGCCGGGACGCGCGTCCTGGTACACGACGCCGAAGCGGTCGTCCTCGAGCAGCCACACGTCGTCACCGAGCATCCGCTGCACGAGTGTCACGATCACCGGGTGGTACGCCGCGGCGCGCGCGAGCGTCGACACCTCGGTGAGGTGGCACACGTAGTGCGCGAAGGCCTCGCCGTCGATCACCGCGTCCGGGTCGTCGAGGATGACCGTGCCGCACTTCTCCGGCAGCTCGCCGGCCACGAGGCGCGCCTGCTGGCGCTCGAGGTCGGCCTGCAGCGCGATGAGCTGCTCCTCGGAGTAGAGGCCCCGCACGATGGCGAAGCCGTGCTCCTCCACGAACGCCACGATGTCGTCGCACTGGTCCGGGCCGAAGACGCCCACCTCGCGGGCGAGGGAACTGCGCGATGCGGTGGTGGCGCCCGGCGGTCTCATACGGCGGGCCTCAGACCGCGTCTGCGGTGCGCGGGTCGCTCGGGAGGTCGGGCTGCGCCAAGGTGCGGCTGCCGAGCAGCTTCTGGTGCAGCCACTCGCCCGCGACGACCGGTTCGTAGCGACTCGGGTTGCCCGGCCCGGTGCACGAAGGGATCGTCTCGACCACGAGGTCGGGCGGGCAGTCGAGGAAGCGGGCGATCGAGCGGCGGCGCGCGGGTCCGTTGCCCGCGGGCGGCGGCACGACGCGATGCAGCGTGGAGATCCAGCGGTCGTTGGTCCACCGGGCGAGCATGTCGCCGATGTTGCAGACGAACGTGCCGGGCGGGACGGTGACGTCGTGCCACTGGTCGTCCCGGTACACCTGAAGGCCGGGCACGTCGTCGGCGAGCAGGATGGTGATCACGCCGTAGTCGGAGTGCGCGCCCATGCGCATCTGCCCGTCGACCGGGGTCGGCGTGTCGGAGCGGCGCTCGTAGTTGATCGCCCGGGTGGTGAGGATGCCGTGGTCGCACCGGGTGGTGAACCAGTCGTCGGGCAGTGCCAGCGCGGCGGCCATCGCGCGCAGCAGCGTGTCGGCGACGCCGCGCACCGCGAGCTCGTACTCCAGCCAGGTGGCGCGCAGCTCCGCGGGCCGGTCGGGCCACACGTTGGGCGCGTAGAACGGCCGGTGCGTGTCGTAGTACGGCCCGATCGCGTCTTCGCGTCCGCAGTTGAACGCCTCGAAGAGGTCCTTGGGGGTGTCGGCGCCGAGGCTGTAGGCGAGGCCCTCCTGGCCCAACGCGCTGTAGCCGCGGTTCGCCTGCGGGTCGGCCACCGTGTAGCGGCGCTTCTCGTCCTCGGGAAGGTCGAAGAACGCGCCGAAGGCGTTCAGTGCACGGTCGCACAGCTCCTGCGGCACGCCGTGGCCGCTCAGCACGAGGAAGCCGGAGTCGCGGCACGCGGCGTCGATGCTGCGGGCGACCTCGGTGTGGGCGGTCACGTCGCCGTGGCGGAACGGTTCGAGGTCCACGGGGTGGACGGGCAGCGTCATCTCCATGGTGCGAGTCTGCTCCACGACGGCTGCGGTCGTCTTGCCAGAGTGTCACGGTCGTGTGAACGACCTCAACAAACTGTTGACGCGCGGGCGGCGGTCGGGTCGGATGACGCCATGACCGACACGGACCCTTCTCCCGGCGCGCCCACCTCCGGGCCCGTCGACCTGCTCGTGACGGGCGCCGAGCTGGTGGCCACCGTCGACGACGAGCGCCGCGAGCTCGCCGGCGGCTGGGTGGCGATCGCCGACGGCCTGGTGAGCGCGGTGGGCGCGTCCACCGAACCGGTGCCGGAGGCGAAGCGGGTGTTGCGCGCCGACGGGTGCCTGGTGACACCGGGCCTGATCAACACCCACCATCACATCTACCAGAACCTCACGCGCAGCTACCGCCCGGCGGTGAACGGCACGTTGTTCCAGTGGCTCACCACGCTGTACCCGAAGTGGTCGCGCCTCGACGAGGAGGCCGCGTACGTCTCCGCGTGGATCGGCCTCGCGGAGCTCGCGCTCGGTGGGTGCACCACGAGCACCGACCACCTCTACGTGCACCCGCGTGGCGGCGGCGATCTGATCACCGCAGAGATCACTGCGGCGCAGGAGCTCGGCTTCCGCTTCCACCCGACGCGGGGCTCGATGAGCCGGTCGCAGAAGGACGGCGGACTCCCACCCGACTCCGTCGTGCAGACCGACGACGAGATCCTCGCCGACAGCGAGCGGCTCGTCGCCCTGCACCACGACCCGGCGCACGGCGCGATGGTGCGCGTCGCGCTCGCGCCGTGCTCGCCGTTCTCGGTCACGCCCGAGCTGATGCTCGCGACCGCGGAGCTGGCCGAGCGCCTCGGCGTGCGTCTCCACACGCACCTCGCGGAGGACCCCGACGAGGACACCTATTCGGCCGAGGTCTACGGCCGGCGCACCATCGACCAGTTCGAGGCGGTGGGCTGGGGCAGCGACCGCTCGTGGGTCGCGCACTGCATCTACCCGAACGAGGACGAGATCGTCCGCATGGGCAAGTGGGGCACCGGCGTGGCGCACTGCCCGAGCTCCAACATGATGATCGGTGGCGGCGGCCTGGCTCCGGTGCACGAGTTCCGCGCCGCGGGCGTCCCCGTGGGGATCGGCTGCGACGGCTCCGCGTCCACTGACAGTGCGTCGCTCTGGATGGAGGCGCGCAACGCGCTGCTGCTCGCGCGGATGCGCAAGGGACCGCAATCCGCCGGCGCGCGCGACGCCTTGGAGATCGCGACCCGAGGCTCCGCCGCGTGCCTCGGTCGCGAGGGCGAGCTCGGTGTGCTCGCTCCGGGTGCGGTGGGCGACCTGGTGTGCTGGCCGCTCGAGGGCGTCCAGTTCGCCGGCGCGCTCAGCGACCCGGTGGAGGCGTGGCTGCGTTGCGGACCGGTGAGCGCGCGTCACACCGTCGTGCACGGCAACGTGCTCGTGGAGGGCGGTGAGCTCACCATGGGCGGCGTCGACACCATGCTCGACCGCCACCGCGCGATCAGCTTCGCGATGCAGGCCGACTGACCGCCGAGCCAACCTCGTTCGCGTCTGCTCGGTCCGGTTCTCACCGACCCCGGTACGCTCCCGACGTGCCCTCCCGTCACCCGCTCCTCGTCGCCCTGGAACCGGTGGCCGCCGCGCTGGGCGCGACGATCGTGCGCGCGACGAAGCTGCGATCGACCGACATCCCGCTGGAGTGGGAGGGCGAGGTGGTCGGCGGCCTGCGCCTCCCTGGTGTGCAGGGCACGCTCGAGCGCATGATCGCGGCGATCGAGGACGAGCTCGGTGCGTCGCTCGGCGAGCTCTCCCGGGAGGACAAGCAACGCGCGGTGCAGCTGCTGTCGGAGCGGGGCGCCTTCTCCCTGCGGCGCTCGGTGGAGACCGTGGCGGAGGCCATGGGCGTCTCCCGCTTCACCATCTACAACTACCTCAACGCGACCTAGGCGCCCTTTCCAGGTAGCGGCCGCGGGAAGGCTCGCCCACGAAGGTGCCGTCGCGCGCGACCACGTCGCCGCGGGAGAGGACGAGCTCGGGCCAGCCCGTGACCTCCATCCCCTCGTAGGGGGAGTGGTCGACGGCCATGTGCAGCGCGCTCGCGGCGAGTGACTGCGCCCGCGCCGGATCCCACACCACCACGTCGGCGTCGGCGCCGACGCGCAGGTTGCCCTTGGCCGGCCAGAGCCCGAACGTGCGCGCGGGCGACTCCGTACAGAGCCGCACCCAGTCGGCCGGGCTGATGCGCCCGGCGGCGACGCCGGCCCACACGAGGCCCATGCGCGTCTCGATGCCGGGGAGCCCGCCAGGGATCTCGGTGAAGTCGCGGAAGCCCTCGGGCCGGGCATCCGTCCCGGCGCGACGGTCGGCGACGGTGAACGGGCAGTGGTCGGTGGCGACGGTGTGCACGTGCCCATGCGTCATGCCGTGCCACAGCTCCTCGGCGTGCCACGGGTCGCGCAGCGGTGGGGTGCAGACGAACGACTCGCCGTCGGGGCCGGCGAGCTTCGTGGTGTCGAGATAGAGGTACTGCGGGCACGTCTCCGCGAGCACGTCGACACCGCGTTCGCGCGCCTCGCGCACCGCCGCGATGGCCTGCGCCGACGACAGGTGCACTGCGTACATCGACGCGCCGGCGCGCTCCGCGAGCGCGGCCGCGCGCGTGACCGCTTCGCCCTCGAGCACCGCGGGCCGGGTGAGCGCGTGCTCCATCACGCCGGTGCGGCCCTCGGCCAGGGCCTGGCGTCGGAGCGCCTCGATCGCGCCACCGTCCTCGCAGTGCAGCGTGACCAGCCCGCCGTGGCGCGTCGCCAGGCGCATGATCTCGAGGATCACGTCATCGTCGACCTGCAGCAGCTCGGGATACGCCATGTAGAGCTTGAACGAGGTGACGCCCGCGGCGACGCAGTCCGCCACCACGCGCTCGGGCACGCGCTCCGTGAATGTCATGTGCAGCCCGTAGTCGACACACGCGGGCTCGGCCCACGAACGCCACGTGGCCAGCGCATCGAGCGGGTTCTCACCGCGGTACGCGGTCACGTAGTCGACGATGGTCGTGGTGCCACCGATCGCCGCGGCGCGCGTGCCGGTGTCGAAGTCGTCGCTCACCCGCATCTGGCCGACGGGGAGGTGCAGGTGCGTGTGCACGTCGATGCCGCCGGGGACGACGAGCCGGCCGGCACAGTCGACGACGACCTCGCCCGGCTCGGCGACGAGGTCGTTTCCCACCGCCGCGACGCGTCCGTCGCGTCCGACGCGCAGGGACGCAGCACGTTCGCCGTCCACGTCGAGCAAGATGCCACCGGTCAGGAGCACGCGGTTAGGGTGGCGTGTCGTGACGCTCCGAGTCGAATTCACGATCGAGCCGTTCGTGCCCGGAGACCCGGGTGTCCACGTGCTCGCCGCGAACGAGGCTGCCGCGGCCCACGGCCTGACGATCGAGTTCGGGCCGTTCGGCAGCTCGGGGGAGGGGCCCGACGACGTCGTGCTCGAAGCCCTCGACGCCGCGGTCCGCGCCGCGGTTGCCGCGGGCGCCACTCGGGTGTCGGTGCAGGTCAGCAGCTTCTGACTGCGCCCTGTAACCAAGCATTCACGGGGTGTCTCAACAAACTGTTGAAGAACTTGGCAGGCTGGTGCAGTGACCGTCCACCGTCCGACCTCGTTGGCCGACGCGTTCGCCGCGCTGGGCGAGGCGCCCGACGCGCTCGTGCTCGCCGGCGGGACGGACGTGATGGTCGGTGTGAACGAAGGGCACCGCCGGCTCGCCGACGTCGTGGTCCTCGGCGGTGTGCCGGAGCTCCGGCGCGCGGGCGTCGAGCGGATCGACGGCCGTGAGGTGCTCGTCATCGGCGCCGGGGTCACCTACACCGGGCTCGCGGCACCCGAGATCGCGGCGCGGGCGCCGGCCCTGGCCGTCGCCGCACGCACGGTCGGGTCACCGCAGATCCGCAACGCGGGCACCATCGGCGGGAACCTCGGCACCGCATCGCCCGCGGGTGACACGCTGCCGGTGCTCCACGCGCTCGACGCACAGGTCGCGTTGGCTGGTCCCGCGGGCGCGCGGATCCTGCCCGTGCGCGAGTTCGTGACCGGCCCGAAGCGCACTGCCCTCACGCCGGGCGAGCTCGTCACCGCGGTCCACGTCCCGGTCGTGCGAGGGCCGCAGGACTACCTCAAGGTCGGCGTGCGCAACGCCATGGTGATCGCGGTCGCATCGGTCGCGTTCGTCGTCGACCTCGACCGCCACGAGGTCGCGGTCGGCCTCGGCGCGGTCGGCCCGGGCCCGCTCGGCGCGCCCGAGGCCTGTCGTTGGCTGGCCCGGCAACTGCACTGGGACGACGAGGGAGTGCGGCTGGCCGATCCCGGCGACGCGGCGCGCTTCGGGACGCTGGTCACGGAGGCGGCGCGACCGATCGACGACCATCGCGGCCGAGCCGACTACCGCCGCCACGCGGTGGGCGTGCTGGCCACCCGCGCGGTGAAGCGTGCGGTGAGAGGGGGGATGTCGTGAGCGAGCAGTACGTGCTCCGGGTGAACGGCGAGCCGCGTGAGGTGCAGGACGCGTGGATCGGCGAGAGCCTGCTCTACGTGTTGCGCGAGCGGCTCGGTCTGCCCGGCGCCAAGGGCGGTTGCGAGCAGGGCGAGTGCGGATCGTGCTCGGTGCTCGTCGACGGCGCGTTGGTGTGCGCATGTCTCGTGCTCGCGGCGTCGGTGGTCGACGCGGAGGTCGTCACGCTCGAGGGGCTGCAGCCCGGCGAGCGGGGCGCGCTGAGCATCGTCCAGCAGGCCTTCGTGGAGGAGGGCGCGGTGCAGTGCGGGTTCTGCACGCCCGGTCTCGTGATGGCGGTCGAGGACCTCCTCGCCCGCGACCTCGACCGTGACGCGGCGCCCGGCGACCTCACCGTGCGCGAAGCGGTGTCGGGCAACCTGTGCCGGTGCACCGGCTACGGACGGGTGTTGGCCGCGATCGAACGCGCGGTCTCGTCGGCGGCGACGCAGGTCGCCGTGCGGGATGGCGCATGACCGCGACCACGACCGAGGCGACCACGACCGGGACGTCCACGACCGGGACGACCACGACCGGCACCGCCCCGGGCGGGCGAGTCGGCGACTCCGCCATCCGCCCCGACGGCGTGCCGAAGGTGCGGGGCGAGTTCGCGTTCGCCGGCGATCTCTGGGCCGAGGACATGTTGTGGGGCGCGACGCTGCGCTCGCCCCAGGCGTCGGCCGTCGTGCGCGGCATCGACCTCGGGCCCGCGCTCGCGATCCCCGGCGTGCATGCCGTGCTCACCGCCGCCGACCTCGCTGGTCGCAACCGCTACGGGCTCGAGCACCGCGACCAGCCCGTGCTGGTGGAGGACGTCGTGCGGTACTCGGGTGAACCGATCGCCGCGATCGCCGCCGACCACCCCGACACCGCGCGCCGGGCGCGCGACGCGATCGTCGTCGACTACGAGATCACCACGCCGCTCACCGATCCCGAAGCGGCGATCGACGCGCCACCGATCCATCCCGACGGCAACGTGTTCCGGCACCTCGTCATCCGCAAGGGAGACCCCGCCGCCCGCGGGTCGGTCGTCGTGGAGGGCACGTACGAGATCGGCATGCAGGATCAGGCGTTCATGGGCCCCGAGGCGGGGCTGGCGATCCCGGCCGACGACGGTGGCGTCGATCTGATCGTGTCCACCCAGTGGCTGCACAACGACCGCGACCAGGTGGCCGAGGTGCTGGGGCTGCCGCCGGAGAAGGTGCGCCTCACGCTCGGTGGGGTGGGTGGCGCGTTCGGCGCGCGGGAGGACGTCAGCCTCCACATCCACTCGTGCCTGCTCGCGCTCCACACCGGGCGCCCGGTGAAGATGGTGTACTCGCGGCGCGAGTCGTTCCTCGGCCACGTGCACCGCCACCCTGCGCGCATCTGGATGCGCCACTCCGCCGATCCCGACGGCACGATCGTGAGCTTCGAGACGCGCATCGTGCTCGACGGTGGCGCGTACCGGTCGTCGTCGTTCCACGTGACGGCCAATGCGGCATGCTTCGCCGCGGGGCCGTACCGCACCCCCAACGCGCACGTAGAGGCATTCGGCGTACGCACGAACAACCCCACCTGCGGCGCGATGCGCGGCTTCGGCGCGGTCCAGGTCGGCTTCGCCCACGAGGCGCAGATGGACAAGCTCGCGGCGGCGTGCGGCGTCGATCCCGTCGAGCTGCGCCTGCTCAACGCGATGGCGACGGGTGACGAGCTGCTCACCGGTCAGCGCATCGAAGGCAGCCTGCCCGTCGCCGAGGTCATTCGCGCGTGCAGGGCGCTGCCCGACCCGCCACCGGCCGTCGACGACGTGTTGGCCCGGCCGGGCGGCGCCGGCAACACCACCGACGCGTCGGCGGTGCGTCGCGGCGTGGGCTTCGCCGTCGGCTTCAAGAACCTGATGTACGCCGAGGGCTACGACGACGACTCCGTCGCGCGGTGCCGGCTCGAGGACGGAGTCGTGACCATCACGTGCGCTGCGGCCGAGGTGGGCCAGGGCTTCGTCACCGTTGCGCAGCAGTTCGCCCGCACGATCCTCGGCGTCGACGACGTGTTCGTGAACCCGGCCGACACGTCGATCGGCTCGGCCGGTTCCACGTCCGCGAGCCGCCAGACGATGATGTCGGGCGGCGCCGTGGAGGCGGCGTGCCGCGCGGTCGCCACGCGCGTGCTGGAGTTCGTCGCCGACGAGCACGGCATCGCGGCCCACGACCTCGCGCTGGTCGACGGCCGCATTCGCAGCCTCGACGGTGCTGCCGACGGTGCGATCGATCTCGCGATCGCGACCGCGGCGCCCGGCGTGGTGTTCGAGGCCGAGGAGGAGCACCATCACCGGGTGACCCACCCCCTCGACGCCGACGGCCAGGGCGACGCCCACGTGTCGTTCGCCTGCGCCGCGCACCGGGCGGTGGTCGACGTCGACCCCGAGCTCGG
>Ga0075017_100003308_pt1 | contig 10131 bp, 12 predicted proteins | sample AleBraG_ABR_2012_FD_71475 | JGI IMG/M metagenome (GOLD analysis project Ga0075017, IMG submission 71475) | Freshwater sediment microbial communities in response to fracking from Pennsylvania, USA - Alex Branch Run_MetaG_ABR_2012 | ecosystem: Environmental > Aquatic > Freshwater > Creek >... | reverse complement strand
CGGCTGAGCGAGTAGAACTCTTTTTCGAGGCCGACGACGTCGACGTTGAGCTTGCGCGGAAGCGCGAAGAAAGTGAAGTAGTCGACGGGAACCGGCGGCTGCACTTTGCCGCAGGAACTGCAGAAATGGGCGGCACGCATGTCGCCGCAGGACCAGCAGGATGCGGTGGTCTCACCGGGCATGATCAGCGAAGAAGTCGACTTGTGAATGTCAGCCATTGGTAACAGGTTTCAAGGTTTCAGAGTTTCAAAGTTCAACAACCTCGTGAAGTCCACCTGCGTGGCGAATAGAACCCTTTGGCGCAATTCAGCTCTTCCGCGGGTGAGCAATATCTACGCGGGCGAGGGCGCCTGTGCCACACGGCCCGCGCCATTCGAATCATGCCGAAAAGGAAGTGCCGCAGCCGCATGACTTCGTCGAGTTGGGATTCACGAAGACGAAGCCCTGCTGCATGAGGGTTTCCTGATAATCGAGGATCATGCCGTGCAGATAGATGAACGATTTTGGATCCACGAAGACCCGCACATCGTCGAACTGGAAGATGCGGTCGCGTTCGCGGGGCTGGGTGTCAAAGCGAATGTTGTAACTCAGTCCCGAGCAGCCGCCGCCCTGTACACCGAGACGCAGGCCGCCCTGCTCGGGCGAGATGCCTTCCTTGGCCATCGCGGAACGGATCTTGGCGATGGCCTTGTCGGTGACCTGCACGCCCTTAGCGGGCGGCTTCACGGTTTGTTCGGTAGCTGTTGTCATCGCGTTCCGCAGGGGCTAAAGCCCCATGGTCTTTATGTGCCTCTTTGGCACGACTGAAGTCGTGCCCTCCCGATCTTGACTGGGTCTGTGGCACGACTAAGTCGTGCCCTCCTAGTCACACCCTCGCACCAAGGCTTGCTTTGAAAAAGACGGCCTTAGTGGCTCTGTGCACCCGCAGAGACGGGTGCCGACTCGGTCGAGCCGTTCTTCTTCTTCCAATCGTGAATAGCTGCACGGATAGCATCTTCCGCCAATACCGAGCAGTGAATCTTGACCGGAGGCAGTGACAGCTCTTTGACGATCTCGGTGTTCTTGATCGCCAGAGCCTCGTCGACAGTCTTGCCCTTGACCCACTCGGTGGCGAGCGAGGAAGAAGCAATGGCCGAGCCGCAGCCGAAGGTTTTGAATTTCGCGTCTTCGATGATGTTGGTCTGCGGATTGACCTTGATCTGCAACTTCATCACGTCGCCGCACTCGGGTGCGCCGACCAGACCCGTGCCCACATCCTGGCTGCTCTTGTCGAGCGAGCCTACGTTGCGGGGATTGGAATAATGATCAAGAACTTTGTCACTGTATGCCATGTAATCTCCTAGCTGTTAGCTTCCTGCCTTTAGCGTTAGCTCAAAATTACTTGCCGGCTGTCAGCTATCAGCTGTCAGCGCGTCCTTAAAGGGTGCGAGCCAAACGCGCGATTACTGTGTCGCACAAAACGCGACGCTACGCGCGGCTCGCCCAGATCCCTCGCTGCGCAAAAAGCGCTTGCTCGGGATGACAACCACGACGGCCTTATTACTCTGCCGCCCACTTCACCGACTTCAGATCCACGCCTTCTTTCGCCATCTCATATAGAGGCGAGAGCTCGCGGAGGCGTTGCACGGTTTCAACGACGCGATCAGCAACGTAATCGACTTCAGCCTCAGTGTTGAAGCGGCCGATGCCGAAGCGAATCGAGCTATGAGCCAGGTCGTCCCCCGTACCGAGAGCCTTCAATACATAAGATGGCTCAAGCGTCGCAGAGGTGCAGGCCGAACCGCTGGAAACTGCGATGTCATTGATGCCCATCAGCAGGGATTCACCCTCGACGTATGCAAAGCTGATGTTGAGGTTTCCGGGAAGACGGTGCTCCATGGTGCCATTGATGTAGACCTCATCAAGACGGCTCATGATGCTGTCTTTCAGACGATCACGCAGGGCCGCAAGGTGGACGGACTCTGTGGGTAACTCTTCCATCGCGATCGCGCAGGCTTTACCGAGGCCGACGATGCCGGGCACGTTCAGCGTGCCAGAGCGCATGCCACGCTCGTGGCCGCCGCCATCGATGATGGCGGAGATCTGCACCCGCGGATTCTTGCGGCGTACATAGAGCGCGCCGACGCCCTTGGGACCATAAATCTTGTGGGCCGTGATCGACATGAGGTCGATATTGTCCTTGTTCACATCGATGGGAACTTTGCCGACGGCCTGCACCGCGTCGGAGTGGAAGAGCACACCGCGCTCGCGGCAGATCTTCCCAATTTCGCGCCACGGCTGAAGCACGCCGATCTCATTGTTCGCGGCCATGATAGTGACGAGGATCGTCTTGTCATCGATTGCCCGCTTGAGGTCGTCGAGATCGACGAGGCCGTTTTTCTGCACGGGTAGATAGGTTACGCGATAGCCGTACTTCTCCAGGCGCTTGCAGGTGTCGAGCACCGCCTTGTGCTCGGTGACAGCGGTGATGATGTGATTGCCCTTCTCCCGATACATTTCGGCGACGCCCTTGATGGCGAGGTTGTCGCTTTCGGTGGCACCGGAGGTGAAGATGATCTCCTTCGTGGTCGCACCCACCAGTTTGGCGATGCGTTCACGTGCCTGCTCCACACCTTCTTCCGCCACCCAGCCGAAGGGATGATTGCGGCTCGCAGAGTTGCCGAACTTGCTGGTGAAATAGGGCAGCATTTCTTCCAGCACGCGGGGATCAACCGGCGTGGTGGCATGGTTATCCATGTAGATGGGCAGCTGGATGCCGTTCGGTGCAACGTGCTGCTGGGTTGGCTTGTCGGCCAGGGTCGGGGTCGTCACTTCGGTAGCCATGATTGCTTTTTCTCCATCACTCGGTCGTTAGTCGTTAGTCTTTCGTTCGGCGAGTGCTTCCCTACGAGAGCGTCACCAGTTCGGCCACTTTCACAGGCCCGACGGTCGAGTCGGCGGGCTCTTCTTTCATCGCTGATATGGTGATGCGCTTCAAAACCTGTTCGATGCTCTCATTCACCTTGCGCAGCGGTTCGCGGATATTGCAACGGTCGGATTGGCCGCACTCGCCACGAACCGTGGTGCAGGAAGTAATGAACAGAGGCCCATCGATAGCCTGGATCACTTCAAAAGCGGAAATCTTGCGCGCGTCCCGCGCCAGGGTGTAGCCCCCATTCGTTCCGTGCTGAGAATGCAGGAGCCCGGCCTTGACCAGGCGCTGCAGAATCTTGGCCAGCGCCTCGGGAGGTATCCCATAAGACTCGGCAACATCCTTGGCGCTGCAGGCACCCTTGTGTGCATGCTCCGCCAGATGCTTCATGGCCATGAGCGCGTAGTCGGCCTTCTTGGTCAGCTTCAGCATTCGTTGGCTTCAGGCCTGGTTCCCTGAACTGCAGCCAGCAGGAGTCCTGGGATGGCCTATTCCGACTGATTTCGTCGGATATAATTACGACCTTTTGAGTCGTATATAGTCTACCGCGGCTGTCCTTTTCGTGCAAGTCGTTGCAGGCAATAGCAGAAAGTGGTGTGCGAATGGGCAATTCGAGCATGGAAAGGCGGCTCCAGGATCGAAGGTGGAGAGAGTGTTTGGTGACCCTGAGGGAAATAGGACGAATGAACGGGGGCGAGCAGATCGAGCATGCACGGAATCCGTTGGTTCCGGAGGGGGGACTTGACAACGTTAGGGGTCGGGCTAAAATACCCAAAATTTCCGGAAAATTCTGCCCCCTGGTGGTCGCCGCGGGGCACTACCGGATCTATGAATCCCATTCCCGCCGTCGCCAGCCCCCGCGTTGAGAAAGCCCATGGATAAGTGTAAACACCCGCGCGTGCAAATCGTGGCCCGCGAAGAAGACGCCGAATTCGTAGAGTGTCTGGAATGCGGCGAGGTCTTTGAAGCCAGCGAGTTCAAAGACATGGCCATCGAGGAACGCACGCCGAACAACGAAATCTAGCCCACCCATTGTCGAAAGGTCCCCGGCTCCGCGAACGGGTCAGGAGTGTGCCTGATAGCCGCGCGGTCCGTCGGCGCACGTGACGAAGGTAACTTGGCGCGCGTGCCCGAGACCTTGTTTGCCCAACAGAACGTCTGTTAGTGTCAAGCCGGGGTACGCGCAACAAGGAAATGGAGCTTGCGGAATGCCGCTGGTTGCACTGGTGGTTGACGATTCCATGTTGATCCGGCACACGGTGTGCCGCTTCCTAGAAGAACGCGGGTTCGACGTGGAGTCTGCGACGAACGGACGGGAAGCCCTCGACATGCTGCATGCGGTGCGGCCCGACCTGATCATCACTGATATGCAGATGCCGCAGATGGACGGCGCGCAGTTCATCACGGTGTTGAAGAGCAATCCGGAAACCGCGGGGATCCCAATTGTGGTCTTGTCTGGGCGGCAAAGCGGCTTCGATGGGAAAGAAGACCGAGCGCACTACTGCATATATAAGGATATCGACATCGAGACGCAGCTGGAGAAAGCGGTGGAAGTGACCCTGGCGCCGGGCAAGACGAAGTCGGCCGGGCGGAGTTAGGACCCAGTACCGAGTACCCGGTAGCGAGTTGCGAGTTCTCTTTTCCTCGATTTGCTCTTCTTACGCTTCTTTTCAAGTCATGAGGTCTCTTCAAAATTAGATCAACCTCCGGAGGACTAGGTCTTTGGTGATCTTATGGGCGGAGTCAGCGGTTGCTATCGTGGGGTCGCGGTCACAGAAAGGCGCGACTCCACATGTCCACGACTTCGTCCAAGCTGAAGGTGTTGTATTGCGAATCCGATGAGGAATTGCTGACGTCTCAGTCGGCTGGCATCACCAAGGCCGGCCACCAGGTAACGAACGCGTTAGGACGCAAGGCCGCCCTCGAGGTATTGAAGAAGGAGTCGTTTGACCTGGTCATCCTGGGCTGGAGCCTGAGCAAGAACGATCGCCATCACCTTCCTTACATGGCAAAGAAGTCGCACGAAGCGACCAAGGTCCTGGTCGCGCGCACTGGCGGACACCATCATGAGGTGGATGCGACGGCAGATGGCGAGCGCGGCGTGGACGCGATAGTCGCAGCGATCTCAGCGATGGGATTGAAGCCCGCGACAGGAAAAGCCGCGGTCGCAGGAAAGTAAGGCTCGAGAATTGTCCGCGTGGCATGGCGAGCCCGCGAGGTTTCGCTCTCCTCGAATTTCACGACTTCAAATTAAAGAGACTATCTTGCGCCGGTCCCTGCCGTGCCTGTCCTTGTCATCCGAAGAGCTTCTGAAGGAAGGGCAGATTCCCCAGCAGCTGAAGCCGGTTCGCAATGACAAGAATGCGCGAAGAGAGCTTGCCAAGACACTGCAGATTCCTCGCGGCCTAACGACGCGACGTATCGAGGGACTCGCAAACAGCAGGCCTCTCGACTCTGCGAGGTGACTCTCAAGCGAGCCACTCACGCCGCTCGGGATGACACTACAAAACGACACCGCGGAGGGCGAGGCTGGATTCGGCGGAGAAGTCCATCGGCGCGAAATCATTCGTCAGGAATTTCGGAAAGGCTGCGGCTGCGATCATGGCGGCGTTGTCGGTGGAGAGCGGCCGCGACGGAAAGAACACGGGCAAGCCTTGTTGAGCGGCTTCGCGCTCAAAGGTCTGACGTAATTCGTTGTTGGCGGCGACACCTCCCGTCACGAATAACGTAGCGATATCGTAAGCCTGCGCGGCAGCGAGCGTCTTGGTTACGAGGTCATTAATCATGGCGCGCTGGAAAGATGCGACGAGGTTGAGAGTCTCGCGGTCGCAAAGAGATAAGTAGTCGTCGAGAGTAGGTTTGGTGATCACAGCAAGTTGGCGCCGTCGTGCTTCGATCGAGTCGCGCATGGCGTGAGTTTCGACGTAGCGCAGAACAGCGGTCTTAATGCCGCTGTAAGAGAAATCGAAGCGGGGCGAATTGGCGGACGGTGCACTTCCCTGCCCGAAGTTCTTGCCACCCGTGGCGGCCTTCGCGCGATCGCGACGGTCCACGTGCTTGATTTGAGATGGCGGAAAAGTCACGGCATTGGGATCGCCGTGTTTGGAGAGGCGATCGATGATGGGACCGCCAGGATAACCGAGGCCGAGGAGTTTCGCGACCTTGTCAAAAGCCTCGCCAGCAGCGTCGTCCCGAGTATGGCCAATGTTCTGGTAGGACCAACCGGTATTTTTCTCTTCCGCCAAATAAAGATGCGTGTGTCCGCCGGAGACGACCAGAGCGAGCACGGGAAAAGCGATCTCGTGGTTGCCCTTCTGTCGCTCTTCGAGCAGAACGGCGTGAATGTGGCCCTCGAGGTGGTTGACGGCGATAAGCGGCTTGTCGAGGGCGAACGCGAGCGCTTTGGCATAGCTGATCCCGACGAGGAGCGCACCGGCGAGCCCCGGCCCTTGGGTGACCGCGAGGGCGTCAATGGACTGGTAGGTCTGGCCGGCTTCCGCCAGCGCTTTGCGCACGACGGGAACGATGGCGCGCAGATGTTCGCGGGAGGCGAGCTCGGGCACGACGCCACCGTAGGGCTGATGGGTGGCGATCTGCGAGAAGACCACATTCGAGATCACTTCTTCGCCCGAGCGGACGACGGCGGCGGCGGTCTCGTCGCAGGAGCTTTCGATGCCGAGGATGAAGGTCATGAAACAGCTTTCAGCTGTCAGCTCTTGGCTCTTAGCGTCTAGCTGAGAGTTTCACATCTATTATAGAAAACAAAACAGCAATGTACGTTCGAGCCTTCCTTCCGCAACAGGGTCCGCTAAATGCAAGTCCACGTTGAGACCCTATATCATGGAATCGATGGCGCTACTCCGCGATTGCGCGATTCAGATCATTCGTACGCTACGGGAGCGAGGGCACCAGGCCTATCTTGTGGGTGGTTGCGTGCGTGATCTGTTGCTGGGGCGAGAGCCTGCGGATTACGACGTGGCTACCGATGCGACTCCCGATCAGGTGATGAAAATTTTTCCCGAGACGTACGCGGTAGGAGCGCAATTTGGGGTGGTGCTGGTGCCGGTGGCTGGGGAAGCGGCGGCCACTGCCAGGGAAAAGACGGAAGACGCGGGCGAGGGCGCCCGCGCCACACGAGCGGAGGCGGCGGACCGCGCCCAGACGAACCATTCCAAGGCGCACGCGGTCGAGGTGGCGACGTTTCGTTCGGATCTCGGCTACAGCGACGGGCGGCACCCGGACGAGGTCCGGTTCAGCAAAGATCCGCGGGAAGATCTGGCGCGGCGGGATTTCACCATCAACGGGATGATGCTGGACATCACGCCAGACGGCGAACTGCCCGATCCCATCAGCGGTGGGCTGCTTGATTTTGTGGGCGGACGCAAGGACCTTGAGTCCCAGGTGATCCGTGCGATTGGCGATCCTGAACTACGGTTTGCGGAAGACAAGCTGCGGATGCTGCGCGGCGTGCGTTTCGCGGCGCGCTTCGACTACACCATTGAGCCCACAACTTTGGCGGCGATCCGGAAGTTGGCACCGGAGATCAGCCAGGTCTCACGCGAGCGGGTGCGCGATGAGCTGACGAAAATGCTTACGGAGGGTCAGGCTCGGCGCGCCTTCCTGCTTCTCGATGAGACCGGGTTGTTGCGGGAAGTGCTGCCTGAAATTTCGGCGATGAAGGGCGTGGAGCAGCCTCCGGAGTTTCATCCGGAAGGTGATGTGTTCGTGCACACGTTGCTGCTGCTGGGCAATCTGCCACACCCCAGCCCGGCGACGCTGGCCTGGGGAGCGCTTCTGCACGACGTGGGCAAGCCGCCAACTTTTCGGGTGGAAGACAGGATCCGGTTCAATGGTCACGTGGAAGTGGGCGTGAAGATGGCGGAAGAAATCTGCGGCCGGATGCGATTTTCCAATGACGATACGGATCAGATTCTGGCGCTGGTAGACAACCACATGCGCTTCGGTCACGCTCAGCGCATGAAAGAGTCGACGCTCAAGAAGTTCATTCGCCTGCCGCGATTCGAGGAGCACATGGAGTTACACCGCCTGGATTGCCGGGGGAGTCACGGCGATCTGACGACTTACAACTTCATGCTGGAAAAGATTGCGAACATGCCACCCGAAGTGGTGCGACCGGCCCCACTGATCACGGGCCGAGACTTGATCGAGGCGGGCTACGAGCCGGGGCCGCTCTTCAAGGAGATTCTTTCTGAGGTTGAGGACGCGCAGCTCGAAGGCAGACTGCAATCGCGGGAGCAGGCGATGGAGTTCGTGCGCGAACGATTCCCGAATCCGAAACTACTTTAATTCAGTTCTTGAGGCCAGTTCTTTCGGGGTCGATCGCCTGATCGAGATAGATCCAGAGCACGCGGGCGAGCAAAGTGAGGGAGGGGGCGAGGGGGAGAAACAAGAGGATGGCCCAAATGGTGAGCTTGTCCAGGCGCCAGTGGGTGAGAAACCAGAGCACAACAGCCAAGGCAAGGATGACGATGAGAGCCAAGCCGTAGCTGATATACATCGCGCCAAGGAAATACCCAGACTCACGCTGAAACTGAAGATCGCAGACCGGGCAACGCTCGTGCATCTTGGGAAAGCCGAAATAGATGGAGGAACGAAAAATGTGACCCGATCGGCATCGGGGACAGAGTTGGCGAAAGATGCCGGCGAATGCCGAGACCTCGGCGCGGCTATACATGGAATAAAACTACAGCTTCCCCGGGCAGGAGTTAGAGAAAAAATTCCGACCCGAGGAACCTGGGGGAATTCGGAAAGCAGGAGATTCGAGATCTCAAGCCGTCAGCATCTGGGGGAGATCCCCTCCTTGGGATGGCTGGATCGAGATGGGCGGCTTTCGATCGAATGTCTTCAACACCACCGCTCCGCCTTTATCCAGAATAACTTGCATGGTCTTGCAGCAAATCTCACATAGATAGAAGAACTCCGATATCCGGGATCCATCCGTCATCGGGGATTCATCTCTCTCGCGAGCGTCGGAAGGACGGTCGACCAGGAAAAGTCTCCCTCCCCGCAAGTAGCGGAAAGGCACGCCACAGGCTGGGTTCACGCACTTCGTTGTCATGCAGCCTCCCACGGACGCGGCTTGGACAATGTCGCAGGCAAGTGGACCTTTGGATGTGACAGCTATCACGAGGGATGTTAGCTGGGTTGTGGAAATCTCATCCTCGGTGAAAGTTCGATGTGAAGAATAGCCGGGAAGGCTTCGCAAGAGGACGCAGATGCGGGAAGGCCTGGGTTACTCCGGTTACGATCGTTTCTTACGCGTTCGAGGGTATGATGCGAAGGCAGGTGGTGCATGAAAAAGTTCAAAGTCCTCATCTCGCTGACAAATAACGATAACGATTACCAGATCGAACAGGCAGAGGCAGCGAAAGAGGCGTCCCGTCGGCTTGGGATAGAAATCGAAATCATCTACGCCGAAAACGACGCGATCACGCAAAGTCAGCAACTTCTGAAGATCATTCAGTCGTCTATTGGACCGCGCCCTGACGCGATTGTGCTTGAACCGGTTGGGGCAACGGCATTGCCACAAGTAGCGCGGGCTGCTGCAGGTGCGGGTATGGGCTGGGTGGTCCTGAACCAGGAGGTAGACTACCTCGCCGAACTGAGAAAGACTTACAAGGTACCGATGTTCGCGATCACTTCGAATCATGAAGAGATCGGTAGAATCCAGGGCCGGCAATTTGCAGCGGTGATGCCCAAGGGTGGATCGGTGCTGTACATCCAGGGGCCTTCGGAGAGCCCGGCAGCCAGACAGCGAACCAGCGGCATGTATGAGACGAAACCGGTGGACGTACAGATCAAAACCCTTAAGGCACATTGGACAGAAGCGAGCTCATACAAGGCGGTTTCGGCGTGGCTGCGGTTGTCTACGTCGCGTGAGTCGCACATCGATCTGATTTCAGCCCAGGACGACTCGATGGCTATGGGAGCAAGAAAAGCAATCCAGGAGCATCTGGAGGGAGCTGAAGGCGACCGATGGTTGAAGTTGCCGTTCTTCGGGTGTGACGGGCTGCCGAAAACCGGGCAGGCCTGGGTGCAGAACGGACTGCTAAGCGGCACAGTCGTGGTTCCGACAAATACCGATGTTGCGTTGGACACGTTGACCAAAGCTGTTCAGCAAGGCTTGCAACCACCCCAGCGAAAACTGACGGTACCGAGATCATTCCCGTCCGTCGAGGAACTGAGAGAACGGCATGGGA
>Ga0075017_100003307_pt1 | contig 10131 bp, 11 predicted proteins | sample AleBraG_ABR_2012_FD_71475 | JGI IMG/M metagenome (GOLD analysis project Ga0075017, IMG submission 71475) | Freshwater sediment microbial communities in response to fracking from Pennsylvania, USA - Alex Branch Run_MetaG_ABR_2012 | ecosystem: Environmental > Aquatic > Freshwater > Creek >... | reverse complement strand
GCAGCCCAGCGCCGCTACACACCCATGACGTACGCGACCTTCACCGGCGACTCGGACGCGCGCCGACGGTACTGGGCGCGTAGCCACCTCGGCTGGCAGCACATGGCACGCGCACTGCCCAACGCCGGACATCTTGCGCTCGCCGAACTAGAACGCCGTGGTCATGTCAGAGGAACGATCACGCAAAACGTTGACGGTTTACATGGCAAGGCTGGCTCTCGCAACGTCATCGAATTGCACGGACGTCTCGACCAAGTGCGTTGCCTTAGTTGCGGCGTCGTGACGGCACGCCACGACATGGATGCACGACTACGTGAGGCGAACGCCGATTGGTCGACGACTGTGATTGCGCTCAACCCGGACGGTGACGCCGAAGTGCCCGACAGCGCCCTCGACTCCTTTGTCGTTGTTGATTGCAACGAGTGCGGTGGGCTCCTCAAACCAGACGTCGTGTACTTCGGCGAAAACGTGCCAGCGGAACGCGTGGCCGCCGCCTACGACGTCGTTGCGCGCGCCGCCATGGTGCTCGTACTTGGATCGTCGCTGCATGTGTTCTCTGGTCGACGCTTTGTGCAACGCGCCGCGCAGGAACACAAACTCGTAGCCATCGTCAATGACGGACCAACTCGATGCGATGACCTGGCGTACATCAAGGTGAACGCACCATTGGGTGCGACATTGCAGACGGTGCTGCAACACTTGCCGCCATCATGAAGCTATTCAACATGGTCGTGACATTCCTGTTGGAAATTGCGATGCTCGCGGCGTACGGCTACGGCGGCTACGAACTCACGTCCAACGCCGTCCTTCGATGGGTCTTCGCCATTGCGTTCCCCGTCATCGTCGGAGTGCTGTGGGGTGCCTTCTTGTCACCCCGCGCCAGGGTCGCCAGCCCGTACTCGGTCAAGGTCGCGGGTCGCTTTCTGCTGATGATCGGTGGCGCCGTCATTTTGTGGTCTGCACACCTGACGGTTCTCGCAGCGATCTACACCGCGGCGTTTGCAGTGAGCGCGGCGCTGACGATTGTCACGCACGAGATTCCCGGCGACGGTCAGTCCACCTAACCTGCAACAACCAGGCGGTAGCCGAAGTCGTACGCAGTGAGTTCGCGGAGCCGTCCGTACTTCTCGTCCCAACTGCCAGATGCAAGATCGGCGGCTAAACGCTCGAGGGCCGCACCGACAGCTTGCTGGTCGGCGAGCGCGAACCAACTGATGCCGCTTTGGATCTCCGGATCGAGGTAGGCCTCGGGACGGTTCCAATAGGCCGCGGCAAATCCATCGACGCAATCGGACGGCACCGGCACGTCGATGATCTCAACGGCGCCGTCGTAGGCGGCCACGATGTCTGTCAACGTGATGAGTTGGGGTGAGTGAACCGGCGAGTCCGGCCGGTAGTCACGATCGAGCCAAAAAGAGCCCGCATAGAACTCTGCGTCCCACGTAAAGAACACCTGCCGCCGGCTAACACGTCGCATTTCAGCAAGCCCTGCTTGGAAATCACTCCAGTGATGCACGGTCAGTGACGCCAAAGCGCAGTCGAAAGATTGGTCCGCGAGTGGTAAACGTTCAGCGACGGCCTGCACGCAGGGCGCTGCGGTCGCTGGGCGCTGCACGATCATCGCCAGTGCCGGTTCGATCGCGATGGTTGCGACGTCCACTGGCTCATACGAACCGGTTCCAGCACCAATGTTGACAAGAGTCGCCGCGTCGCCCACTGCGCGACGTATCAGCGCCGCGATGCGCGGATCTGCCCGACGCGTACGGGCGTAGGAGCCTCCGATGGAGTCATACAGCGCTGGACTCACCAGAAACTACTTCGCCATATCGACGAACCGGCTGTAGTGCCCTTGGAATGCAACGTTGACTAAACCTGTTGGTCCGTTGCGGTGCTTGGCAATGATGAGATCTGCTTCGCCGGCCTTGGGACTTTCGCGGTCGTACAAGTCTTCGCGGTGAATCAAGATGACGACGTCGGCGTCTTGTTCAAGCGAACCTGATTCACGCAAGTCCGACAACATCGGACGCTTATCGGTGCGTTGCTCGGGGCCACGGTTCAACTGACTCAACGCAACAACGGGAACTTCAAGTTCCTTGGCTAGCAACTTCAGTTGGCGACTGAACTCGCTGACTTCTTGCTGCCGACTCTCGACCTTACGTCCGGACGTCATGAGTTGGATGTAGTCGATGACAACGAGACGTAGATCTTGCCGCTGCTTCAAACGACGACACTTGGCGCGAATCTCGTTCATCGTGAGGTTCGGGGAATCATCGATGAACAATGGCGCCTCGCTGACCGCACTCATTTTGCGCGCGAGTCGGTCCCAGTCGGCGTCGCCCATCGTTCCGCTTCGCATGTGATGCAGCGCTACTGCTGCTTCGGCCGACAGCAAGCGCATGACGATTTCGTTGCGCGCCATTTCAAGACTGAAAAACACACTGCTCAAACCATGTTTGACACTTGCGGCACGTGCAAAGTCGAGCGCTAGCGTGGACTTACCGACGGACGGACGGGCAGCAACCATGATGAGTTGGCCCGGGTGCAAACCATTCGTGATGGTGTCGAGGTCAGCAAAACCGGTCGGCACACCAACCATCTGGCCACCGCGACTACCGATGGCCTCAATCTCGGCGAGAGCGTCGCCCATAACCGCTGATAGTGGTTGGTAGTCATCGGCATTGCGTCGTTCAGTGATGTCGTAGACCTCGGCCTGGGCCCGGTCCACAAGAGTGTCGACCTCGCCTTCACCTTGGAAGCCCAATTGCACAATGCGGGTGCCAGCCTCAACAAGCCGCCGCAACGTCGCCTTCTCTTTGACGATGCGCGCGTAGTACTCGGCGTGCGCGGCCGTCGGAACGCTGGCGACCAAGGTGTGCAAGTAAGGCGAGCCGCCAACCCGAGCGATCTCGCCGGAACGCACCAACTCGGCCGCGACTGTTACGGCGTCGGCTGGCTCACCGCGCCCGTACAGATCGAGCACGGTGGCATAGACAGTGGCGTGCTGCGGGCGGTAGAAGTCGTCGATTTTGAGATTCTCAACGACGTCGGCAATGGCGTCCTTGCTCAACAGCATGGCGCCGAGGACACACATTTCGGCTGTCACGTCGTTTGGGGGCACGCGGCCCGGGGAGCCAGGATCGGCGCTGCCATCGTCAAAGGACCGGCTGCGGGGTTCGTAACCACCGTCTGGGAGTGGGAACTCCGCGACGTTGGACACGTGCCCTCCTCAACTACCCGAGTGGGTGCGGTCTACACCGCACCTTGCCTAGCGTCTCAACCTCGTCCGACAGCGACCCGGTGAACCGGAGTTAGCCGCTGGTTCACGTTGCCGACCTCGGCTGAACCTACGAGCAAGGGGCTCCGACACCAAACTGGGTTGTGCACGCCGCTGTGGACAGACGGTGGACGGCTTGTGGGGTTGAGCGCAGAGTTGTCCACAGTTCCGCCGAGGTGGCGGTGTGCGACACGCGCGGACTGATCACGCGCACCCGCTCTGAGCAGGGCGAATGACGTCCACCGGGTGTGTGCAAAAACTAGTTGTCGGCGTGTCGGCCTTAACGTCCCATAACCGTCCGTTTACCGTGGCGCAGCCTGGTCGCGCGCCCCCTTCATGGCACGTCAGGCCCCTAGGCTGACCTGGTGCCACCCACTCAAGCGCTCCGAATCATGGCGGTCTGCCTCGGCAATATCTGTCGCTCCCCGATGGCCGAGGCGGTACTGCAAACCAAGGCGAACGCTGCCGGGCTTGCGGCCGTTGTCGACTCATCAGGGACGGCCCGCTGGCACGCCGGCGGGCCAGCCGATCCGAGAGCCAGACGGGTGCTGGCCGAACACGGCTACGAGTTGGAGCACTCAGCCCGGAATTTTGACGTTCGGTGGTTCGACGAGCGCGACCTCATCGTGGCGATGGATCTCGACAATCTTGCCGACCTCGAGCAGTTGGCTCGCACGCCCGAGCACCGAGCCAAACTGGCGCTCCTTCGGTCCTACGACCCGGCGCTCGCGCACCGCAGGCCGCCGGACGACGCCCTCGCCGTCCCAGACCCCTACCTGGGCACCCTCGCCGACTTCGAAAATGTGCTGTCCATGATTGAGCGGGCAGCCGACGGACTCGTGACGGAGTTGCTCGCGAGCCGCCGGTAGCGACCAAACGACGCAGGGCGATACGCCGGAGTTCGTCCGGCATACCGCCCTGCGGCAGTTCACTCTCAGGCTGAGACGACCTCGAAGGTCACAACGGCCGAGACGTCGTCATGCAAGTTCGCCGTGACTTCGTGCTTACCCGCAGTCTTGATCGGGTGCTCCAAGTCCAGCGCGTGCCGGTCGAGCTTGGGGCCGCCGGCAGCCTCGATCGCAGCGACGATGTCGGCCGAGCCGACCGAGCCGAAGAGCTTGCCGTCTTTGCCGACCTTTGCCGGCACCGTGACAACGAGCGACTCAACGCTGGCCTTGATTTCGGCAGCGTGCTTAGCGTCGCGAATCTCGCGGCCGCGGATGGCGCGCTTGATCGTTTCGATCTGCTTCTCGCCGCCCTTGGTCCACGCGACGGCAAAGCCGTTGGGAACAAGGAAGTTGCGGCCGTAACCAGGCTTGACCTCGACGATGTCGCCGGGTTCGCCAAGACCAGAAACGTCCTTAGTGAGGATGAGTTTCATCATGATGTAGCGCTCCTTCGACTACCGGTCAGCGACCGGCAGAGGTGTAGGGCAGCAGCGCGACCTCACGGGCGTTCTTGATCGCCTTGGCCACGGAACGCTGGTGCTGGACACAGTTGCCGGAAACCCGGCGGGCGCGGATCTTGCCGCGGTCAGAGATGAACTTGCGCAGCGTCGTCGTGTCTTTGTAATCGACGTGCTGAACCTTGTCCTTGCAGAAACCGCAAACCTTCTTCTTTGGTTTGCGAAGAATCGGCTTGGCCATCGTGGTGCTCCGTTTTCTACGAAAGCCCGGCGTTGGCGCCGGGATGGGCCATCAAGTGACGGACGCGGCTGCGTCCGCCTGGTAGTGCATCGAAAAGTACGGGCCGTCGGTGCGGACGTGACCCGCGCTGCTTAGAACGGGGGCTCGTCGCTGCCAGTGCTGGCGCCCCAACTGGCACCAGGTGCAGCAGCCCACGGATCGTCGGCATAGGTTTCGCCGCCACCGCTGCGTCCGCCGCCGAAGTTACCGCCATCGCTGCGCGGCGTTCTGGTGACTTTGGCGGTCGCGTAGCGCAACGCCGGACCGACGTCGTCGACTTCGAGTTCCATGACCGTGCGCTTCTCGCCCTCTCGGGTTTCGTACGAGCGCTGCTTTAAACGTCCGGAGACGATGACGCGAGTGCCCTTAGTGAGCGACTCGGCAACGTTCTCGGCGTACTGCCGCCAGACGTTGCAGCGCAGGTAGACCGGGTCGGAGTCTTTCCACTCGTTACTGGCCTTGTCGAGGTAGCGACTGCTGCTTGCGACGGTGAAAGAAGCGACCGCTTGCCCACTCGGGGTGAAGCGCAACTCGGGGTCGTTGGTGAGGTTTCCGACCACCGTGACGGTGATGTCGCCGGCTGCCATGTCGTGGTCCGCCGAATCAGCGAGCGTCGGGACGGGTGACCTTGGTGCGCAGCACGGCCTCATTGAGGTTGAGCTGGCGGTCAAGTTCAGCCACGGCGGCGGGCGTGCTCGTCATGTCAATGACGGCGTAAATGCCCTCGGACTTGCGGTTGATGTCGTAGGCCAGCCGACGGCGACCCCACACATCAAGGTTTTCAACGCTGCCGCCATCTTGGCGAACGACGTTGAGGAGGGTGTCCAGACTTGGCGCAACGGTGCGCTCTTCAAGTTCTGGATCGAGGATGACCATAACTTCGTATCGACGCATGAAACGTCGACCTCCTTCGGACTCATCGGCCACGGTCGTTCCGTGGCAGGAGGATGGACAGTAGGCCGCGAGCGACCGATGTCACTGTTCAGGATACCGGACCTGTGGACACCTCCCGTCCGACTAACCTTCGACCATGACGAGCACAGCGCGGCACCGACGACCGGGACCGCAGCGGTGAGCCTGACCGTCCGGACGATTTCGGCTGCTGAGCACGCCGCGTGGGCCGCCGACCAGCCCTGGGTGTCCTTTCTGCAACTGCCAAGTTGGGGCCTACTCAAATCGGAATGGGAGCACGAATCGGTCGGCTGGTTCGAAGGCACGCGTTTGCTCAGTGCGGCCTTGGTGCTTTTTCGTCCGGTGCCGCGGCTGCGCTACCGCTTGGCCTATCTACCCGAAGGCCCCAGTCTCGACCTCATCGACACCGAGCGGCCCGAGCGGCCACTGGTCGAATGGCTCAATCCGCTCGTCGCCCACCTCAAGACGCGGCGCGCTTTTGCCATCAAGATCGGACCCCCGATGGCGATGCGGCGGTGGTCGGCGGACGTCCTCAAGGAGGCCCTTGCCAGTAACGCGACCGGCACGATCGCCGCTGTAGAGCCGACATGGGTCAATCCGGCAGGTTCCGAAGTGGTAGCCGATCTCGTCCGGCTTGGCTGGCGCCGCGCGCCAGGCGGTGGCGCCGGCTTCGGCGACGTCCAACCACGCTTCATTTTTGCCGTCGCGCTGGCTGGGCGCACGAGCGATGACCTCTGGAATGACCTCAACCAGTTGTGGCGGCGCAACGTCCGCAAGGCCGAAAAGGCTGGGGTCACTGTCACCACCGGAGTGCGAGGTGACCTCGCGACGTTCCATGACGTGTACGTCGAGACAGCGCAGCGCGATAGCTTCTTGCCACGTCCGCTGCGCTACTTCGAGCAGATGTGGGACGTCATGAATGACGCCGTCCCCGATCAACTGGCGCTGTACCTAGCGCGCCACGAAGGCACGGTTCACGCGGCAACGCTGCGAGTTCGGGTGGGAACGCACGACTGGTACTCGTACGGCGCATCAACAACGGCTGGACGCGACCTACGACCCTCCAACGCCGTGCAGTGGCAGATGCTGTCGGACGCGCTCGCCGCCGGAGCGTCGGTCTATGACCTGCGCGGAATCTCCGACACGCTAGATCCACAAGACAAGTTGCGCGGACTGTTGCAGTTCAAACTCGGAACGGGCGGCTACGCCCAGGAGTATCTCGGCGAGTGGGACCTTCCGGTCAACCCACTGCTGTACCGGATGTTTGTGGCCGCTATGGCACGCCGCTGATGCAATCGGAGGTCGGTATGAACCCTGGCCCGACATCGCGGAGCGCGCGGTGACTTTCACACTGAATGTCGATGCAGTGAGTTGGCGCGACAACCTCAATCGAGCGATCGGTGATCGTCGTGTCGCGGTGGGCTGGCCCGAAGGTGGCGACGTCATTGCGGTAGTGAAGGGCAACGGATACGGCTTCACACCTGAGGTGCTAGCGCGCGAAGCCGCCCGTGCTGGTGCGACAAGTGTTGCGATCGGCACCATTTTCGAAGTGGCCCGCGTTCTTGCCGATTTCGCCGGTGACGTGTTCGTGCTCGAACCCTTTGATCCACGGGACGAAGGGACGCGGGCTGCCTGGAGCGCCGTAGCCGCAAGTCCCGACGCCGGACGCGTCATCCGCACGATCGCTTCTCTCGACGGCGCGAGTGCAGTGGCGCATACGGACGGGCGCATCGTCGTCGAAATGCTGACGAGTGTCCGACGCTTTGGACTGACCGTTTCGGAGTTTCCTTCGCTGTTGCGAACTCTCGAAGGCGGTCCGCAGATCGAAGGCCTCGCCGTTCATCTGCCGATGACAACTCCGTCTGACGGTGACGCCGTGAGCGAAGTCGTGCAGGCAGCCGCGTTGTGGCACACCGCGCTCGTCGACGCAGGTCGCGACCTCGACGACTCGGCGCTTCGCATTCTCGTCAGCCATGTTGAGATTCCCGAACTTCGCGCTTTGCGTGCAGCGTTGCCGGACATCTCGATTCATCCGCGCGTCGGTACGGCGCTGTGGCTTGGTGCACCTGAGTCGTTACGCGTGACAGGTACGGTCCTGGCCGTACACGATCCAACAGAGCGCGGCGTCGGCTATCGCCAGCGGCGCGGGCCTCGTGGCGCCCGCTTAGTTGTGATCAGCGGCGGCACAAGTCATGGGGTTGCGCTAGCAGCGCCAAGTTCAAACGTCACGCTCCGGCAGCGCGCCATTGCTGCGAGCACTGGCCTGCTTGATGCTGCCGGACGGACAACGTCACCTTTCACCGTCGCTGGTGAATTGCGAATGTTCGCCGAACCACCGCACATGCACGTATCCCTTGTGTGGTTGCCCAGTGACGTTCCCGCACCACAGGTCGGCGATGAAGTCGAGGTTCGAGTACGCAACACCACTGCGACGTTCGACCGTGTTGTTGGATTGGACTACTAGAGCGATCGGCGCAGCGCACCAACGTAAATCAGGCGGCCATAACCGGCTCGTGCGATTCGCGCTCAGCGTTGCGCAGATCGTCCATATCAATCGCACCGTCAAAGACACCACCAGCGGGATCATCAACGCCGGTAGCCCTAACTGGATCGTGCTGCGGATTGAACATGCCGCGTATGACGAGCGCCACGATAACGATGAGCATGATGTCGCGGAATGCGACGGCCGCCTCGAAGCCGGCGAATGGAACGCCTCGGGTTGGGTATGAGCTGCGCAAGAAGTAGAGATAGCGCAAGATCGTCAGGAGTACTTCGCTGAGTTGCCACAACAAGAAGGTGGCCCAGCGCGGGTATGCCAGAACCACAAGGGGAACGAGCCAGACCGAGTACTGCGGGCTGTGCACTTTGTTGACAAGCAAGAACCCGACAACGAGAACGAGTAGTAGCGCCGGCAGTCGAGGACGCTTCTTCGTAATGAAGGCGAGCATGACGACGAATGCAACGACAGATGTGAACAGCAGCGCTGAGAACAGATTCAACTGCGTCGTCGTAAAGCTCAAGCCGGTGTACGTATTCACGAGGAGCCAGACGCTGTCCCAGTCTGCAGCTCGGGACTTGTTGAGGACGAAGAAGCGCGCGACGCCTTGCGGCGCCCACAGATACACGGGTCCGGTGACAAGCGCCCACGTGATGATGCTTGCCCCTGCTGTCGCCGCGAGTCCGCGCCACTTCCCGGTACGCCAGGCAAGGGGAAACAGCACGAGCAGGAGCAAGGCTGGATACAACTTTGTCGCAGTACCGAGGCCAACGAAGATGCCAGCCCACCAGGGATGTTCGCGGGCCCACATGAGCATCGCGAGTGCCAAGAATGCGGCCGCCACCAAGTCCCAGTTGGTGAACGCGTGTAGCAACCACACTGGCGCTGCCGCGACCATGAGAACGTCCCAACGTCTCGTTCGTCCGGCTACCAGTGCCGTCGTAAGCACGACGATGAGCAGCGAGATGCCGAGAACCACTGCCGTGACGTCGAAGTAGAGCGATTGATTGTTTGCCGGGTGGCCGATATTTCCAACACTTGCGGCAAACCACATCAGTCCACCAATGATGACCGGATACTCGACCGACGCGTCCTTGTAAGGACGTTTCCCGGCGATGACTCCTGAACTCGAGCCGACGGCGAGCACATCGGAATAGCAGAACGTCGTGTACTGCTTCCCGTTCGCCCAGTTCGCGTTGTTGTTGCACGGCGCTTTGATGTGCCAACCCAATGCGATGGCCACGAGTGCCACCACGATCGCGATTCGCAGAGGTGTCCACCAACGTCGGCTGCTGCCCGCATGACGTCCGAGCGGGCCGCCAATCTGAACAGACAAACCTCGCACCAACGGATCGTCGCGAGACGGTTCGGCCGGCACCTCGTCCGGCAGCGTTGGTGTCGCAACGTCGCTCATGGTGAAGACGAGACTACGTGGCAGCGGCCGATGGAGTCGGCGTTGGCGTCGAAGTCGCCGAAGGTGTCGGCGTTGCCGAAGGTGTCGGACTCGGCGTCATGGTCGGCGTCGGCGTCGGACTCGGCGTCATCGTCGGTGTCGGAGTAGGTGTCGTTGACGGCGTACTGGTCGTTGTCGGCTTGGGTGTCGGGGTTGCCGACGGCGTCGGACCACCGCCACCCGACGGCACGTACGGTTGGAACGGCAGGTTCGGCAGTCCGAGCAGCGCGCCTTGCATGGCGACCGTCCACATACGTGCCGGGAACGAACCGCCAGTCACTTGGTACATACCGCCCGTGCCAGACAGCGA
>Ga0075017_100003306_pt1 | contig 10135 bp, 8 predicted proteins | sample AleBraG_ABR_2012_FD_71475 | JGI IMG/M metagenome (GOLD analysis project Ga0075017, IMG submission 71475) | Freshwater sediment microbial communities in response to fracking from Pennsylvania, USA - Alex Branch Run_MetaG_ABR_2012 | ecosystem: Environmental > Aquatic > Freshwater > Creek >... | reverse complement strand
GGAGACCACGTATTTCAACGGGGTGGGCACGGCAGCGATGCTGAGTTTTTACCCCGGCGTCCCGAGCGTCGTGGCGAACACGTCGGCTCCTTACAGTCTGAGCAATCCCTTCGCGGCCGCAGTGGATGCCGCGGGCAATGTCTATATTGCCGACTACAACAACAATGCGGTCTACAAGGAAACCTTTTCCAGTGGGAATTACACCCAATCCACGCTGCTGAGCGGCCTGATCAACCCCGAGGATGTGGCCGTCGATGGCGCGGGCAACGTCTACATCGTCGACTCCGGCAATAATCAGGTGCTCAAAGAGACCTGGTCCGGCAGTGACTACCAGCAGTCAACGGTGGCCGGCTTCCTGGATTTTCCCACCGGGGTGGCAGTCGATGGTAGCGGGAATGTCTATATCTCGAGCTTCGGCGACGGAGCCGTCTATCTGGAGACGCTCAGCAACGGCGCTTACGTCCAGAGCACGGTGGTCAGCGGACTCAACGAGCCCAGAAAGATCGCCGTCGATAACTCTGGCAACGTCTACATCGCCAATACCGGCGCCAGCACGGTTTTGATGGAGACCTGGACGGGCAGCGGCTATACCCAGACCACCCTGGGCAGCGGCATGTTGTTTCCCTACGGAGTGGCCGTCGATGCGAGCGGTAGCGTCTATGTCGCGGACACCGTCGATCACCGCATCCTCGTCGAGGCGCTTTCCGGGGGAACGTATACCCAATACCCCCTCTACCCTGGCGCCACGGTCTACGGAATCGCGGTCGGCGGAGACGGAAGTATCTACGTGCCCGATGCCGATACGGCAGCGGTCTACAAGCTCACCCTCTCTGCGCCAGATAGCCTGAGCTTCGCCGCAACCAATGTCGGCGCTACAAGCTCCGACAGCCCACAAGGGGTTGAGATTCTGAACATTGGCAATGCCCCGTTATCCCTGGCACTTCCGGATGGAGGCACAAATCCAAGCGTCTCGACCAGCTTCAACCTGGATGGCTCGACTACCTGCCCGATAGTCTCCGATTCAAGCGAGGCCGGATCTCTGGCAGCCGGCGCCCTTTGTAATTACTTCATCAATTTTGTTCCGACGACCACCGGCAGCCTCACCAGTAATGTGACGCTGACCGACAACTTGCTCAATGGGACCAACGTCACGCAATCGATCGCAGTCAGCGGAACAGGAGTGCAAGTCACTGCGCCGGTTGTCAGCCTCGCGCCGACGACCCTGGCGTTTGGCAATCAGACGGTTGGTGTGGCGTCGGCGTCGCAACCGGTGGTACTGACGAACACAGGGACCGCCGCGCTCACCATCAGCACGATCAGCGTTACTGGTACAAACAGTGATGATTTTTCGCAAACCAACAACTGCCCTGGCACAGTCGCACCCTCGGCCCAGTGCACCGTTAATGTGACATTTACGCCAGCGGTGGTGGGCGCGGAAACTGCATCGCTGCAATTTACAGACAACGCGGCCAACAGTCCGGAAACGGTGGCGCTTGGCGGCACCGGCGTAAACGTGGCCTCGAGCTATTCCGTGTCCGCAAATCCGAGTTCGCTGACCATCGCGCAGGGGCACTCCGGAAGCACAACTCTAACCATTACCCCGGTTGGCGGGATGACAGGCACGCTCGCCTTCAGTTGCACGGGCCTGCCGGCCAACGCCAGTTGCGTATTCGTGCCGGCGCAGGTCGTGATGAGCGGCAACGATGCCACGGCCACTGTTACGCTGACCGTAAATACCACGGGAGCGAACGAAGTTATTTCACAGATTCGGCCGTCCGGTTTTCCCTGGAGTTCAGCGAGGTCGATTGCCCTCTTCCTCCTGCCGGCCGGGTTTGCTCTTCTAGTCATACCCGGACGGACGTCAAAGAAGCGTCGGGGCTATGCCTCTCTCGGGCTTCTTCTGTTGATCGGAACATTTACCACGATCGGAATGACAAGTTGTGCGGGCACTTCGTCTGCGTCCAAGGCAACTCCGGTCGGGCAATATTCGGTCAGCGCCGTCGCCGCTCTTGGCGGTTCTAACGGTCACGCGGCAGTCGTGACCATTACCATCACGAAGTGACGCTGGTGCTCGTAATGGCGGTAGTGGGCTACTGTCCAGTAGCCCACTACAAACCATAACTCGGCTTACGGCGGACGTCGAGCTTCGCTCGACGGGACAGCCGAGGGCGGCTGTCCCCACATGTGTTTCCGCGGCTGCGCCTCTGCGCAGCCGGGAAGGGCGCTTTCTACGTGATAAAATAGAAGTTCCCTATGGTTATGATTCCACGCGGTATTCCACGCAGAAAGACCGTTACGGCCGTGGTCGGAGGGGTGCGGGTGGGGTCGGATGCACCGATTGTGGTGCAGTCCATGACCAACACCGACACGGCGGACGTTCCCTCAACCGTGCAGCAGGTGGCGGCGCTGGCCCGCGCCGGGTCGGAACTGGTGCGCGTCACGGTGAACAATGACGACGCGGCGGCGGCCGTGCCCCGCATCGTCGAGCAGCTCGACAAGCAGGGTGTGCGCGTGCCGATCATCGGCGACTTCCATTACAACGGGCACGTGCTGCTGACCAAGTATCCCGAGTGCGCGCGCGATCTGGCCAAGTACCGGATTAATCCCGGCAACGCCAGCATCGGACGCAGTGGAGATTCCAACTTCCGGACGATGATCGAAGTCGCGGTGAAGTATCAGAAGCCGGTGCGGATTGGCGTGAATTGGGGATCGCTGGACCAGGCGCTGCTGACGCGGATGATGGACGAGAATTCCCGGCTCGCCGAGCCGAAGGACGCGCGCGAAGTCACGATGGAAGCAATGGTGGTGAGCGCGCTGAGCTCCGCGGACCTGGCGCAGCAATTCGGGCTGAGGGCTGACCAGATCATTTTGAGCGCGAAAGTCAGCGGAGTACAGGATTTGATCGATGTTTACCGCGCGCTGGCGGCGCGATGCAATTATCCGCTGCACCTGGGGCTTACTGAGGCGGGGATGGGCGCGAAGGGCGTGGTGGCGTCGAGCGCGGCGATGGGCGTGGTGCTGCAGGAAGGCATTGGCGACACGATTCGCGTTTCTCTGACACCTGCGCCGGGCGGCGACCGCACGGAAGAAGTGCGGGTGGCGCAGCAGATTCTGCAATCCATGGGCATTCGCAGCTTCACGCCGCAGGTTACGGCCTGTCCGGGCTGCGGACGCACCACCAGCACCTTCTTCCAGGAAATGGCCGAGCAGATTCAGACGTACCTGCGCGAACAGATGCCGTCGTGGAAGGGGCGCTACGTCGGCGTCGAAGAAATGAAGCTCGCCGTGATGGGCTGCGTGGTGAACGGGCCGGGCGAGTCGAAGCACGCCAACATCGGCATTTCCCTGCCCGGAACATTCGAAGAGCCCAAGGCTCCGGTCTATGTGGATGGGCGGCTGTTTACCACGCTGAAGGGCGACCGCATCGTCGCGGAGTTTATTGAGATTCTCGACGAGTATGTGGACTCGCACTATGCGGCCAGGGACGCGTTGAAAGAAGAAGTTCCGGCCAAGGTTTAGGATTCGTTGCGATCTTACTGTCCGGTCATCAGGAAGAGCGGGTTTTGCGGTACCGCGTTTACCGGGGCCGCGCCTCCGGCATCGCTGGTTGGTGGGACGTCGGCGTGAGTGAAGCTGCATTCGAATTGCGCACCCGACAGGCCGGTCGCGAGAACGGTCAGCGTTTGTCCATTCAAGTACGATCCATTCGTCAGGCCGGAAATCGTAACACTCTCTCCCACGGAAAAGGTATTGGCCGCTTGAAACGTTACGACATTCGATGTGATGGAGAATGAAGTAATCGTGGACCCTGCCCCGAAGGCGAAGGGAGGGTTCAGGTCCGTCACCAACACGTCAGGGGTGTTGGTGCCTCCACTGGCGATTGTGCTGGTGGTGGCGTTGATGTCGGCGATGGAGCGGGCGTCGCACATGCTCACATAGGCGTGGCTGCTGTCGGCAGCACCAGCGACGGACATGCGAAAACGGGCTTTAGACGGCGTGTACGGGACAGCGGGGGCGCAGAAACCGACCGGCGCCACGGCAAACGACTGAACCCCGGCCACCGGACTGAGCAGGGGAAATACGGTCGTCTTCGGGGCGAGGCTGGCGGCGTCAAAAACACTGAGCTGAAAAATCACACAGCCGGGAGTCGCGGTGGTCACTGTGATGTCAGGGCAGGTGTCCGGATTCGCCGCCAGACTGGCCGTTCCCGTGAAATAGCTGGCCACATAGAAGCGGCTGCCATCGGGCAAAGGGGCGACCGATACCGGCATCACCGGACTATACGTACAAGTGTAGGTCGCGCAGTTGGTCGCAGTGGCGGAAATGGCGGGAGCGGGAATTGTTACGGTGCCCAACGGCGTTGGCGGATCGGCCAGCGCGCTGAAAATATAAACCGCCCCGGCGCTGGGATTGGTCACGTACAGCCGGTTCCGGCTCTTGTCGTAAAGCACGAAGTTCGCGCCAGGGCCGCCCACGGGCTGCGACGAGACTACGGCGTTGGTGTCGGTGCGAATGGTGTAGAGTTGCCCGTCGCCTTGAGTGACAACGTATATCCTCTGGCTGTCCGGACGCGAGACCGCCCACACCGGCGTCTTGCCGACGGGAACGACCGCGACGGTCGACAAATCGGTCGTGGAAACGTCGCTCACCGTATTGTCGCCCTGATTCACCACGTAAAGATGCTGGGAGTCGGGCATCTCGACCAGCGCTACCGGGTTTACTCCAACTGCCGCGGTCTGGGCTACGACGCCCAGCGACGTATTGATGGCGGACACCGAATTGGTGCCGTAGTCCGCTACGTAAAGAGCACTGTTCTGGGTAGTATTCACGAAAACCGGCAAGGACCCATTGGGCAGGCTGAAGGTGATCACGGTCCCCAGCCCTGAACCGCTGGAGCTGTCGACAGCCGGACTGAAGGCGGTGACGACGTCGGAATTACCGGGGAAGAGGCTGCCCGCGCTGGCCACATAAACCCGGGCATTGTTGGGGGCAATCGCAGAGTGGGTGGGATTGACACCCATATTGGCCGCGCCGATGTTGCTGTCGCCGGAGACATCGATCTGCAGAGCTGTTCCGGGATTGGAAGGGGCATTGGCGCTGATGGCAAAGACGGCATGGAAGTTCGCCGGATTGGGCGGAGTGTTGCTGACGGGAATCACCACCGGGCGATAGATGTCGCCGCAAGAAATCTCGATCAAGGCCACAACCGCGATCGCCGCCAGCCAGCCCACACGTCGAAAACTCATCGGCACCCCAAAGAAGAAGTTCCAGTTCGAATGAATGAGATAGAAGCGATTATTGTAACGATTGCCGGCGCTCTGCGCTAGGGAGCGGGGGCAGTTCTGAGTTCTCAGCTAGGGATAGGGATGCGGCGGTGGCAGGCTAGGGATGCCTCAGTGTTTTCGGGTGGATCGTGCGCGAAGGTGGCTAAGTCTCGTGGAGGGGCGGACGCCTCGTCCGCCTTGCGGAGCGCAAAGCTACGCATCGGGGCACTGGGAGCTATTGTGCTTCCTATGCGCTGACGCGCACCCCGGACGAGGGCGTCCGGGGCTACACCCACGTTATCGTCCGCGGCGCGACTTGGCATTCGCGGCGGCGGGTTCGTCGGACTTGATCGTCGCGGCCGGCTTTTTCTTGCCCTCCATCTGGGCCAGGCTCTGCTTGAGGGCGGCCATCAGATCCACGACCGGGGCCAGCTTTTTCGGCTGCTCGACGGCCGCGACTTCTCCGCCCTCGAGTTTCGTTTCGATTAACTGCTTCAGGTTCTCCTGGAAGCTGTCTTTGTATTTATCCGGATCCCAGTCGGCGGCGAGAGCCTCAATCAACTGGTGCGCGACCTTCACCTCGGCGTCCTTCAACTCCACATCCGGCGGGCCGAAGCCTTCCACCTTGCGCACTTCTTCGGAGTAATACATGGTGTGCAGCATCATGCCGCCTTCGTGCGGCCGCAGGAACACCGTGTACTCGCGGTTGTGCATGGTGATCTTGGCGATGGCGACGTACTCGCTCTCTTCCAGCGCCTTGGTGAGCAGGGCGTAGGGGCGCCGGCCCGCTTCCTCCGGCATCATGTAGTACGACGACTCGAAGTACACCGGGTCTACTTCGCTCTCCCTCACGAATTCGAGGATCTCCATGGTCTTTGCGGTCTGCGGCTCGATCTTCTTGATCTCGTCGGGCTCGATGATGATGTATTCATCCTTGCGGAACTCGTAGCCTTTGACGATGTCGGCGCGATCGACGACCTGGCCGTCCGCCTGGCAAACATATTGTTGCTTCAGCCGCGACTTGTCGGTGCGGTGCAGCATGTTGAAGGAAATGCCGGAACTGCGCGCCCCAGAAAAAAGGCGCACGGGCATGGAGATGAGTCCGAAGGTTAAGTGACCCGACCAGGTGGACGATGGCATAGTTCCCTCGCAAACGTTCCTGAGGCAGCGGTTGGCGGCCGGCTTCAGGAACCGAGTAGCTAAACCCCACAGCAGAGAGAGTTTAGCCTAGAACACGCCTGGATGCACCAATCGAGTGGCATGTTGGGGGCAGGTGGAACCGAAATTCGAAGCCGGAGGGGATGGGGTTAGCGGGGGATGGGCACAAGGGCTAGCGGTTAACTGATTGAAGTCGGGGGGCTTCCGTAGGATCAGCTTGGTTTTGACAATATAGTAGTTTTACTATATATTATATTCAGTAGTGCCGTTTACATGTTTCTCTCTCGAAACCACACCTCGCATGGCGGGGTGCGAAACCGCAAGCAGCGCCCAAATTCCCAGCGGTGATAGGAGAGAACCATGGTCGACCCGAATTTTAGTAGAGTGCGGTCCCAACGGCTCGTTGTCTGGCTCGGAGATTCGAGAAGAAACCTTCGGGATTTTCCAGACGGTGCACGAAAACTGCTGGGGGACGAGCTTCAGCTTATCCAGTTCGGTGGTATGCCCAAGGACGCCAAAGCTTTCAAAGGTGTGGGCAGTGGCGTTGTTGAGATTGCCTTGCGGTACGCGTCGGACGCTTACCGTGTCGTGCTGGCCCTGCAGTTCGGCAGGAGGATTTATGTTCTGCACGCGTTTCAGAAGAAGTCGAAGAAAGGCATCGCAACCACGAAGCGGGACCTTGATCTGATCAAGAAGCGATACGCGCAAGCACAGGAGTTGGCGAATGAGAACGAAACGACGAAAAGGAATTGAGTTTGAGGAGGGATCCGGAAATGTCTTCGCGGATCTGGGCCTCAAAGATGCCGACCAACTCTTGGCGCGTGCGCAGATCGGATTCCATGTCTTCAAGATCCTCGAAGAGCAGAAGCTGAAACAGCGCGAAATCGCTAATGTGCTGGGTATCGCACAGCCCGACGTGTCGCACCTGATGAACGGGCATTTCACCCGCTTCACCACGGACAAGCTCCTCGATTTCTTGAAACGACTTGATCGGAAAGTAACCATCGAAGTCAGCCGGCACCATAAAGGCGAGCCCTACCAGGAGGTGACTCTTGCCCCGTAGGCCTGGCCAAACATACGAAGGACGCTCCGCGCACGGATCGGGATGCTAGCCCAAAATCTTCTTGCGCCTTGAGTGCGATGTCGATCATCTCTAGTGCAACAATCTCGACCGAGGACACCATGACTGACCTGCGATATCCGATCGGCAAATTCAGCTATGGCGGTGCACCTACCCAGGACCAGAAACAGGCGTTTCTCGAGGACCTCGCTCACGCGCCCACGAATCTGCGGGCCGCGGTGGAGGGGCTATCTGACACGCAGCTCGACACGCCTTATCGCTCCGGGGGATGGACCGTTCGCCAGGTTGTGCACCACGTCCCCGACAGCCACATCAATTCCTACGTGCGGTTCAAACTGGCGCTCACCGAAGACGAACCGAAGATTAAGGGTTACGCGGAAGATCGCTGGGCGGAACTGGCTGACACGAAGGCGACTCCCATTGAGGTTTCCTTGACCCTGCTCGACGCGCTGCACGATCGCTGGGTGCGGCTGCTGCGCTCTCTCACCCCGGAGGAGTGGCAGCGCACGTTCCGCCATCCTGCACTGGGCGCGATGACCCTGGAGAAGACGCTGGCCCTCTACGCGTGGCATGGACGCCATCACGTGGCGCACATCACTGAACTGCGCAAGCGGATGACCTGGTAATTCCGCTTAGCTCATCCCCAGCTTCCACAGAAGGTAGCTCAAAGCCTCGCGCATCACGGCTTCGGCGCGCATCGAGCGCGTGTGGGGAATCGAGTCCCGGCGAGGCGCAACGTAGACCTGCATGCCCTCGTGCTCGAGCAGTTTGCGGATGCGGAAGACGTGATAGGCGTCGCTGACCGCGACACAACTGTGCAGGCCATTGGCGCGCATGATGACGGCTACGCGCTGCGCTGATTCCGCAGTGTCGGAACCGTGAGTCTCGGCGATCAGCGCGTTTTCCGGAATGCCGCGTTTGTGCAGGTAGTCGTTGCCGACTCCGCCTTCGCTGAACTTGGGGTCCGCGGCCGCGCCGCCGGTCGTAATCACGACCGCCGCGACCTGCTGCTCATAAAGATCGAAGGCGTGATCCAGTCGGGCCCGCAATACCGGCGAGGGGCGTCCCCAATATTCCGCGGCGCCGAAGACGACGATCGCATCCGCCGGGTGAAGTTCCTGCAGAGATGCGGTGTGCACGATCCGACCTGCCGTCACCGCCAGGAAGCCTGCGACCGCTACCACGGCCAGGATCAGCAGACGAAGCCACCAGCGCGGGTGCGGAGGCTGGTTGGCGGTCCCGTCATTCATCCTTGGGCGGTCATATTGCGCCGTCATCCTTCTTGGTCGAGGAAGCTGGAGATCTCGTCGGCGGGAATTGCGCCTTCGCGAATGATGCGCCACCGTGCCGCCTCGTCACTCAGATCGACGATGGTGGAAGCAACGTCGCGGGGTGAAGCGCCGCCGTCGACAATAATGTTGATGCGGCCCTCGAGCTGGCCGCGCACTTGCTCCGCGCTGGTGCACTCCGACGCGCCGCTCAAGTTCGCGGACGTTGCCGTGATCGGAATCGCCGCGGCGGTCACGACCGCCAGCGGAATCTTCGCATTGGGCACGCGCAGTGCGACGTTGCCGGTGTTGGCCGTTACTTTGAGCGGCAAGCGCGATCCGGCCCTCACGATGATGGTCAGCGGTCCCGGCCAAAACTTCCGCGCCAGGGCATAGAATTCCTCGGGCAGATCCTTGGCCAGCTCTTCGGCCTGGTCGGTGCCTGCGATGAGCAGTGACAGCGGCTTGTGGCGCGAGCGGGTCTTGATGTCGTAAACCTTGTCGACCGCACGCAGGTTAAAGGGATCGGCAGCCAGCCCGTAAAACGTGTCGGTGGGCATTCCCAGGACTTCGCCGGAACGGATCTGGTCGGCGGCGTACTTGATCAGCGACGCTTCAGGATTATCACAATTAATTTTTACGATCTCAGCGCGCACAGCGCTCCCTTCTCTCTTTGGCACAGACTTTGATTTATTTAGACTGCGAAACCTACCATAATACGGCAAAACGCCGCAAGCAGAAGCGGCAGAGTATCATGCAGTCAACATGAAGGCTGGGAAAAGATGAAACCCGCGCCCGAACTCGCGCCCCGCGCGCAGCACCGGCTGCGCCGCATCGAAGGCCGCCACAATGCCCTGGTGAAGGAGTTGCGCCAGGCATTTGCCCGCGCGGAACTCACCGAATCGGGCGAATGCGCGATTGAAGGCATGCGCATAGTGGAGGAGGCGATCCGGAGCGGGCTGCGCTTTCGTGCGGTGTTCTTTCGCGAGTCCGCGCAGGACAGGGCCGCGCGTCTGCTGCCGCAAATCGGCGCCCATGTAGAAATTCTGCTGCTGCCGGACAAGCTCTTCGATGGAGCCGTCCCCAGCGAAACTCCGCAGGGCGTGGCGGCGCTGGTCCGGCTGAAAGGATTCTCGCTCGATGACGTCCTGGAGCGGCTGCAACTCGGCCCGATCATCGTGGTCGCGGGTTTGCAGGATCCCGGAAATCTGGGGACGATTCTGCGTTCGGCCGAGGCCTTCGGCAGTGCGGGCGTGGTGTTGGGAGAAGGTACGGTGAGCCCGTTCAATTCGAAGGTGATTCGGGCGTCGGCGGGCTCGGTCTTTCGGTTTCCCGTGATCGTTGCCAAAGCTGCGGGAGGGCTG
>Ga0075017_100003305_pt1 | contig 10136 bp, 8 predicted proteins | sample AleBraG_ABR_2012_FD_71475 | JGI IMG/M metagenome (GOLD analysis project Ga0075017, IMG submission 71475) | Freshwater sediment microbial communities in response to fracking from Pennsylvania, USA - Alex Branch Run_MetaG_ABR_2012 | ecosystem: Environmental > Aquatic > Freshwater > Creek >... | reverse complement strand
CCCCGAGCGGGCGGTCACGCTCGTCGGTCCCGATGGAGCCTGACCGACCGCCGCACCGATCCGGGGGGTAGCGGACCCACCTCCGGGGGTCACGCCGACTTGGGCTCCCGGGGAAGGCCGAGCCCCATCTCGGCGATGATGTTGCGGTTGATCTCGGTGGTCCCACCGGCGATCGTCGTCTGACGGGCGGCAGCCAGGTTGTAGGCCCACTGGCCGTCGATGCCGGCGTCCATGCCGACCATGTCGACGGCCAGGTCGGCGAGCCGTTGCTCGGTCCGACCCCAGGCCAGTTTGGCCAGTGAACCGTCCGGGCCGGTCGGCTGGCCGTTGCGCATCTGCGCCAGTGACCGGTTGCACATCCAGCGCATGCAGGCGATGTCGGCGTAGATGGCGGCGACCCGGTCACGGATCCTCGGGTCCTCGAGCGAGCGAGCGGCTGCGGGTGCCGCCAGCAGGTGCTCGAGTTTGCGGGAGAGTCCGAGGTGGAGCCGGGCCACGCCGGCACGCTCGAAGCTGAGGGTGGTCATCGCCACCTGCCACCCCTGGTGGAGCGGCCCGAGCAACGCGTCGCGTGGAACCCGGGTGTCGGCGAAGTAGAGCTCGCTGAACGGCTGCTCGCCGGTGATCGTGCGGACCGGGCGGATCTCGATCCCGGGGGAGCGCAGGTCGACGAGCAGGCAGCTGATGCCCTTGTGCTTCGGGACGTCGGGATCGGTGCGCACGTAGAGCTGGCACCAGTCGGCCAACTGGCCGAGGCTGTTCCAGGTCTTCTGGCCGTTGACGACGAAATCGTCGCCGTCCACCACCGCGCTGGTACGGAGCGAGGCCAGGTCGCTGCCAGCGTCGGGCTCCGACATGCCCTGGGACCAGATCTCGTCGCCCCGGAGCATCGGGCGGAGGAATCGCTCCTGCTGGGCCGCGGTCCCGTAGGCCATGATGGCCGGCGCGATGTTGGAGACCCCGATCACGTTGAGGGGCCCGGGAGCGGAGGCGGCGCTCATCTCCTCGAGGAAGGCGAGCTGCTCGTCGATGTCGGCACCGCGCCCGCCGTGCTCGACCGGCCACGCCGGTGCGGCCCACCCGGCGTCGGCGAGGCGCCGGTTCCAGTCGCGCAGGATGTCGAGGTCGCTCTCGTCGGGTGCCTTGCCGCCGGCTGCAGCCACCTCCGGGGTGAGCTCACGTTCCAGCCACTCCCGGAGCGCGGCGCGGAACCCGTCGGCCGGGCCGGGCTCGATCGGTGTCGGATCGGAACGGGTGTCGTCGGTCATGGGTGGCTCCGGTGGCCGGCGGATCGCGGGGAGCGAGGCCGCCGATGGGAATGGGACGTTCTCAAGCTAGCCACTTCACGCCGGACGGCACCGCGGGGTACCGTCGTGCCGGGCGCCGGGGCATGGCGCCCGCCGGGCGACGGTGGCAGTCCGCCGCCGGCCCGCACCACCAGGAGGCCTGCCCGTGCCGGAACTCGACGAGCTGCTCGCCGTCCTCGACCTCCAACCCACCGGCGACCGGTCGTGGTCGGGCGGCAGCATGGACTTCGGTGCCGGCGCCGTGGTCTTCGGGGGCCAATTGCTGGCCCAGACCATCGTGGCGGCCGCCGCCATCGACCCTGCGAAGTCGGTCAAGTCGGTGCACACGGTGTTCGCCCGGGGCGCCTCGACCGAGGCCCCCCTCGAGTTCGCGGTGGACGTCATGCAGCAGGGGCGTTCGTTCGCCAGCGCAACGGTCACCGTCAGCCAGGGGGAGCGGCTCTGCACCCGGTCCCTGGTGCTGCTGCACGCCCCCGATCCGGACCTGATCCACCACCACGACCCGGCCCCCGACGGACCGTCGGCCGCCGATTCGACACCGTCGTCCCACGGCGCCGGGTTCTGGGAGATCCGCACGGTGGGGGGTGTGGACATCGCCGACCCCGAGGCGGTCGGGCCCGCCCGGCTCGGCGTGTGGACCCGGTTCCCGGACGCCCCCGACGACCCGACCCTGAACCAGGCGCTGCTCGCGTTCGCCACCGACGGATTCCTCATCGGGACGGCGATGCGCCCCCACGCCGGGGTCGGCCAGTCCCTGGCGCACCGGTCGATCTCGACCAGCGTCATCACCCACACCCTGGCGTTCCACGGACCGGTGACCGCCTCTGAATGGCTCCTGCTCGACCAGGAGAGCCCGGTGGCGGCGGCGGGTCGCAGCTACGGGCGGGCCCATGTGTTCGCCGAGGGCGGTGACCTCGTGGCCTCCTTCGTGCAGGAGAACATGATCCGGGCCTTCGCCGCCGACCAGGCTCCGCCCCCCGGAGGCCGTGCCGCCCACTGACGGCCGGCCGGGCCCACCGGAGTTGTTTGGCAGGACCGGGGAGATGCCCTAACGTTTGCCGGACAACGCCGTCCGCCACCGACGGGGGCGGCGTCGGCACGGGGACAGCCGCCCGCGCCGCGAGCCACCGTCGGGCGCTGAGCGGAGCCGCACGTCGACGTCGAGTCGCACGGGTGAGCCGGGCCCACGTCCGCCACCGGGGCCCGGGGGACGGCAACGAGGAGTGGGGGAGCCGACATGGACGACGTTCTCGGATACGCGGGCAAGCGGGCCGTGGTGACCGGTGCCGCCTCGGGGATGGGTGCCGCCACGGTCGACGTACTGGTCGGGCTCGGCGCCGAGGTGATCGGCCTGGACCGCGCGCCGATCGCCGGCAAGGTGCGCCAGAGCGTCGAGGTGGACCTCCTGGACGCTGACTCGGTCGCGGCAGCCGCTGACCGGATCGAGGGTGGTGTCGACGCCTTCTTCAACTGTGCCGGGCTCCCCGGCCCGCCGTTCTCCGATCTCGAGACGATGTTGGTGAACTTCGTCGGCGGACGCGACCTGATCGAGCGGGTGGTGCCGCGGATGCCGTCCGGTTCCTCCGTGGTCTACGTGGCCTCGGCCGGAGGTATCGGCTGGCAGGCCAACCTCGGCGCCTTCACCGAGCTGTTCGCCACGGAGTCCTACGCCGCCGCCAAGGCATGGCTCGAGTCCCATCCCGAGGTGTGGGAGGGGAACGCCTACGCCACCTCGAAGCAGGCCATCAACGCGTGGACGGCCTGGCGGTCGGTCGGGCTGATGCGGGACCACGGAATACGGCTCAACTGCACCAACCCGGGGCCGACCAGCACGGCCATGATGCCGTTCTTCCACGACGCGGTGGGCAAGGAGCTGGTGGACGCGGCCATGGGCCCGGTGGGCCGGTACTCGACGCCGGAGGAGCAGGCCTGGGCCATGGTGCTGATCGGGAGCGTCCGGGCCAGCTACGTGGTCGGGGAGTCGCTGTACGCCGACGGAGGCTTCTACGGCGCCCTGCAGACCGGCCAGATCGACTTCTCGCACCTGATGCCCGCCGAGTAGCACCGTGGACCTCCGTCCCAGCGCCGAACAGCAGCAGCTGATCGACGCCTTCGGCGCGCTCTACGCCAAGGAGTCGACCGCGGAGCGGGTCCGGGAAGCCGAGCCCCTCGGGTTCGACCGCCGACTGTGGACCCAGCTGGTCGACCTGGGGGCGCTCTCCATGGCCGTGGACGAGGCGAACGGTGGGTGGGGCGCCTCGCTGCTCGACCTGGAGCTGGTGGCCGAGGAGCACGGTCGGGCCCTCGGACCGGCTCCACTGCTCGAGGCCCAGGTGGCCTGTCGACTGCTGGCCCGAACCGACGGTGCCGTCGCCGCCGAGCTGCTGGCTGCGGCGATCGCCGGTGAGCGCCTGCCCACCCTGTCGCCGCGGATGCCCGCGTCCGGCGTCCTGGCACTGGTGCCGGCCGGTGCGGTCGCCACGGACGTGATCGTCCGCCATGACGACCGGTTGGTGGTGCTGCCCCTCGGTGATGATCGGACGCTCCCCGAAAATGTCGGCTCCCAGCCGCTGGCCGACGTGCCGGTCGACGGGTCTCGCCTGGCCGAGGCCACCGTCCTGGCCGACCAGGCCGGTGCCGAGTTGCTCGACCGGGCACTCGACGACTGGCTGGTCCTGACGGCCGGGGCACTCGCCGGCATGGCCGAGCGGGCCGTACGGATCGGCGTCGACTATGCGGCCGAGCGCGAGGCGTTCGACCAGAAGATCGGGGCGTTCCAGGCTGTCGGGCACCGCCTGGCCGACGCGGCCACCGCGTCGGCCGGGGCCACCCTGCTGGCCCGTGAGGCGGCCTGGGCCGACGGGGAGGAGCCGGGCCGACGTGCCGAACTGGCGGCGATGGCCTTCTCCTTCGCCGCCGAGACGGCGCGGGACGCCACCGACGTGGCCCTCCACGTCCACGGCGGCTACGGGTTCATGCTGGAGTACGACATCCAGCTCTACTACCGGCGCGCCCGCGGCTGGGCCAACGTGCTGATGAGCCCGTCGACCGCCGCCCGCCGGGTGGCCGACCGGCGCTACGGGCCGAAGTGGGCGAACTGATGGACTTCCGGTTGGGGCCGTCGAGCGACGTGCGGCGGGCAGAGGTCCGCGAGTTCCTCGAGGCGCACATGAGCCTGGCCCTGGAAGAGCAGGTGTACCGCACCGGCGTCTCCCACGACGAGGACTTCACCCGGGCCCTGGTGGAGCGGGGCTGGATGGCCCCGAGCTGGCCGGTCGAGTTCGGGGGACAGGGCCTCGACCCCGAGGAGATGGTCGCCGTGGGGGAGGAGCTACGTCTCGCCGACGCCCCGATGTACGGCATCGGCACCACCATGATGGTGGCCACGGTGATACGCGCCGTGGGGACCGAGGACCAGAAGGCCGAGATCATCCCGAAGGCGCTGGCCGGCGAGATCGTCATCGTCCTCGGGTTCAGCGAGCCCGAGGCCGGGTCCGACGTGGCCGCCGCCGTGACCCGGGCCGTGCCCGACGGGGACGAGTGGGTGATCAACGGGCAGAAGATGTTCACCACGAACGCCCAGATCGGCGACTACGTCTTCCTCCTCACCCGGACGAACACCGAGGTGGCCAAGCACAAGGGGTTGACGATGTTCCTGGTGCCCCTGCACCAGCCCGGCGTCGAGATCCAGGCGGTGTTCACCCTCTCGGGGGAGCGCACCAACATCGTCTTCTACAACGACGTCCGGGTGGCCGACTCCTGGCGGATCGGTGAGGTCGACGGGGGCTGGCACGCCATGACCGTGGCTCTCACCAACGAGCATGCCGCCGGGTTCGCGGCGGCCATCGACCGGCTGCTCGGGGCGGCCGAGACGTGGGCCCGGACAACCACCGACGACGACGGTGTGCCACGGATGGAGGACGCGACGGTCCGCGAGGCCCTGGGCCGCACGGCCATCGACCTCGAGGTCTCCCGACTGCTCCAGCGCCGCGTGGCCTGGATGGCCGCCACCGACCAGCCCATCGTGGCCGAGGGCCCGATGTCGAAGTTGTTCAGTTCCGAGGCGCTCAGTGCCCGGGCCCAGGACATGGTCGAGGTGGTCGGCCCGGACGCCCTGCGGAGCTACTTCGACCCCACGGCACCCGCCCACGGTGTGATCGAGCACATGCTGCGCTTCTCGCTCGGGACCACGATCTACGCCGGGACCAGTGAGATCCACCGCAACATGATCGCCCAGCGCGGGCTGGGACTCCCCCGGAACCGGTGAGCACCGGCCAGTCCCCGACCCGATGGGACGCTCCGAACCACCGGACGGAGCCCTCCGTCCACGACCCACGAATGGAGTCACCTTGCCAGATCCCGTGATCCTCGCCGCCTGTCGCACCGCGGTCGGAACCGCCTACCGGGGCACGCTCACCGAGACCTCGGCGTTCGACCTGGCCGAGGTGGTCACCATCGAGGCCCTCCGTCGGTCCGGCCTCGACGCCGCCGACATCGACGACCTCATCCTGGCCGAGAACCTCTACGGCGGGGGGGTGATCGCCCGCTACGTGACGGCCAGGGCCGGCCTCACCGGAGTGCCGGGCATGGCCCTCAACCGTCACTGCGCCGGGGGGATGTCCGCTGTGCAGGTGGCCGCCGCGTCGATCGCCGCGGGCATGGACGGGGCCGTCATCGCCGGCGGCACCAACTCCCAGTCGACCTCCCCGTCCTCCCGGTGGCAGGAGCCGGGGGCGGCCGAACCCACGGACGGATGGATCTCCCCCAGCCACCCGGGCACACCGGAGGCACCCGCGCTCGACATGTCCATCACCGTCGGCTGGAACACGGCGGTCGAGGCGGGCCTGACCCGCGAGCAGCTCGACGCCTGGGGCTTCCGCTCCCACCAGCGGGCGGTGGCCGCCATCGACGAGGGCCGCTTCGTCGAGGAGATCGTGCCCATGACCGTCACCAAGGCGGGGGAGACCCTCACCTGGGAGGTCGACGAGCACCCCCGCCGGTCCAGCACGCTCGAGCGGATGGCGTCGCTCCCTCCGTTGCACCCCGAGATCGAGGGCTTCTCCATCACCGCCGGCAACTCGGCCGGCCTCAACGACGGAGCGGCGGCCCTGTGCGTGGCGTCGTCCGACTTGGCGGCGACCCACGGGATCGCCCCGCTCGCCACCATCCGCTCGTGGGCGTCGGTGGGCGTGGAGCCGGCCCGGACCGGGATGGCGCCGATCGACGCCATCCCGAAGGCGCTCGACCGGGCCGGTCTCGGCATCGACGACGTGCACCTGTTCGAGATCAACGAGGCGTTCGCCTCGGTGCCGGTGGCCACCGTGGCCGCCCTCGGCCTGGACGAGGAGATCGTGAACGTGTCGGGCAGCGGGTGCAGCCTGGGGCATCCGATCTCCGCCACCGGGGCCCGGATGCTGGTGACCCTGATCTACGAGTTGCGGCGCCGGGGGGGCGGGATCGCCGTGGCCGCCATGTGCGCCGGCGGTGGCATGGGATCGGCCACCGTCATCGAGGTGCCGGGCTGAGTCAGGGGCCGGCCGGGGCCAGCACCCCGGACAGGCACCACCGCACCAGGTCGTCGGGCGTCACGGCGTCGGGCCGCGGGCCGACCCCGAGGACCCGTCGGTCCAGGATCGACACCAGGGTGTGGGTCACCAGGTCGGCCATGACCGGCACCGCCAAGTCGTTCCGGAACGTACCGTCGGCCACTCCGGGCGCCAGCACCTCGGCCACCGTCTCCACGTAGGGGGCGATGACGGCGGCGAATTCGTCGGGGCGGGTGGCCGCCAGGTGCCACTGGAACAGCACCATGCCCCGTGACGCGGGGTCGTCGGTCTCGGCGGTGCCGAACATGGCGCGGACGAGGGCCTCGAACCGCGCCCGGGGACTGGATTCGCCGTCGACCCGTTGGCGGACGGTGGCCAGGTGCTGGTGGACGGTCTCCTCGATGAGGGCCAGCAGCAGGTCGTCCTTGGTGGCGAAGTGCTGGTAGAAGGAGCGGAGCGACAGTCCGGACCGGTCCACCACCTCCTGGACGGTGAAGTCGGCCCTGCCGGTGCTGCGCAGGAGGGCCACGGCGGCGACGATGAAGGTGCCACCCCGCGTGATGGCCTGCTGGCGCGCCGCCTTCAGCGAGCGCTCCACCGTGCGCTCCTGCCACTGGGTCGGCTGCGCCCGCTCCTCGGTCACGCATGCACCTCGTCGGTCGGGGGCCGCCCGAGGTCGAGCGACCGCCCGATGATCTCCTTCATGATCTCGGTGGTCCCCCCGTAGATGGTGGTGACCCGGGCGTCGACGTAGGCCTTGGCGATCGGGTACTCGCTCATGTACCCGTAGCCACCGTGGAGTTGGAGGCCGCGGTCGACCACCCGGCCCTGGAGCTCGGTGCACCACCACTTCGCCATGGCCGCCTCCTCGGTGGTCAGCTCGCCCCGGTTGAGGTCGAGGACGCACCGGTCGATGAAGGTCTGGCCGATCTCCACCTCGGTGGCCAGCTCGGCGAGCGTGAACCGGGTGCTCTGGAACGACCCCACGGGCGCCCCGAAGGCGGTGCGCTCCCGGACGTAGGCGATGGTCCAGTCGAGGGCGGCCCGGGCTCCCGCGAGACCGCCGGCGGCCAGGGAGAGGCGCTCCTGCCCCAGGTTGGCGACCAGGTGGGCGAACCCGCCGCCCTCGGTGCCCAGGAGATTGCCCGCCGGGATCCGGCAGTCGTCGAAGAACAGTTCGGCGGTGTCCTGGGCGTGCAGCCCGATCTTGTCGAGGTTCCTGCCCCGGGAGAATCCAGGCGTCCCGTCCTCGACGACGACCAGGCTCATGCCCCGGTGGGCCTGGGTCGGGTCGGTCTTGACGGCCACCACCACCAGATCGGCGTTGATCCCGTTGGTGATGAAGGTCTTGGATCCGTTGAGGACGAGCTCGTCGCCGTCCCGCCTGGCCGTGGTGGCGATCGAGGCGAGGTCCGAACCGGTCGACGGCTCGGTCATGGCGATGGCGAGCACGAGGTCGCCCCGGGCCACGCCGGGGAGCCACCGGCGGGACTGCTCCTCGGTGGCGTAGTGCAGCAGGTAGGGCAGGGCGATGTCATTGTGGAGGGCGAACCCGAGGGCGGCCGCGTTCATCCCCACCCGGTGGAGTTCCTCGGTCAGCACCAGGTTGAAGCGGAAGTCGTCGTTCCCCCCACCGCCGTACTCGGAGGGGACGGCCATGGCCAGGAAGCCGTTGCGGCCCGCGTCGGCGAACACCGATCTGTCGACGATCCCGGCCCGGTCCCACTCGTCCGAGTGCGGGAGCATCTCCTGCTTCACGAAACGCCGGAAGCTGGCGCGGAACTCCTCGTGCTCGTCCTCGAACAGGCTGCGTCCCATGGAACTCCTCGCCTCGGCGCCGTGGACCCGGACCATGCATTCTAGGGTCCGGAGAGGCGGCCACTATGCTCCGTCCCGTGCCGGTGCGGCCGCAACCTCCCCGGTGACGGTCGATTCGGGGACGGGCGCGGACCAGGGGGACATGGACGATGACGGGGAACACCAGCACGGGGATCCTGGCCTGGGGCGTGTACCTGCCCTACTGGCGGCTGCAGCGCTCGACCATCGGTGCCACCCTCGGCGGCCCGTCGGGCCGGGGAACCCGGACCGTCGCGTCCTACGACGAGGACACCACCACCATGGGCGTCGAGGCCGCCCGCCGGGCCCTGGCCGCGCTGGCCGGCCCGCCGCCCGACGACCTCTACTTCGCCACCCCGGCCCCGGCCTACCTCGACAAGACCAACGCCACCGCCGTCCACGCCGCCCTGGAGTTGCCGGCGTGGACCGGCGCCTATGACGTACTGGGCTCGGTGCGGTCGTCGGCCGCCGCCCTCCGTGCCGCCCTCGCACAGTCGACGACCGGCGGCACCCGCGGCCTGGCGGTGCTCGCCGACCTACGCACGGGACTGGCCGGTGGTGCCGAGGAGCGCGACGGCGGCGACGGCGCCGCCGCCGTCGTGTTCGGGCCGGACGGGGGTGATGCGCCGGTCGTCGCCGAGCTCGTGTCCCACGCCGCGGTGTCGGCCGAGTTCCTCGACCGGTGGCGGACCCCGGGTGACACCGACTCGAAGGTGTGGGAGGAGCGGTTCGGCCAGGAGGTCTACGTCCCACTGGTCGAGGCGGCCACCGCCGAGGCGTTCAAGCGTGCCGGCATCGTGGCCGCCGACATCGACCACCTGGCGGTGGCCGGGCTGCACGTGCGGGCCGTTCAGGCGGTGGGCCGGTCACTCGGGACCCGTCCCGAGGCCGCGGTGGACGACCGGTCGTCGGTCGTGGGCAACCTCGGGGCGGCCCAGGCCGGGATGCTGCTGGCCGACGTCCTCGACCGGGCGGCACCGGGCGAACTGATCGCCGTGGTGATGGTGGCCGACGGAGCGGACGTGTTCGTGTTCCGGGCCACCGACGCCCTTCCTGCGGTGCGGGCCGACCGTGCGTCCCGAGGTGTGGCGACGGTGGCGGAGTCGGCCGGCGGGGGACGGGACGACCTGCCCTACGCCCGGTTCCTGACCTGGCGCGACGAACTACGGCGGGAGCCGCCCCGCCGGCCCGACCCGGAGCGTCCGGGCGCACCGGCGACCTGGCGGGTCACGACCTGGAAGTCGGGCTTCACGGCCAGCGACTGCCGGGCGTGCGGTTTCCGCCACCTGCCCCCGTCCCGGGTCTGCCTGCGGTGCCGCACCATCGACGAGATGGACCCGGTGCGGATGGCCGACGTGACCGGTCGAGTGGCCACCTTCACGGTGGACCACCTGGCCTTCAGCCCGTCGCCCCCGGTGGTCGGTGCGGTGGTGGACTTCGACGGGGG
>Ga0075017_100003302_pt1 | contig 10141 bp, 7 predicted proteins | sample AleBraG_ABR_2012_FD_71475 | JGI IMG/M metagenome (GOLD analysis project Ga0075017, IMG submission 71475) | Freshwater sediment microbial communities in response to fracking from Pennsylvania, USA - Alex Branch Run_MetaG_ABR_2012 | ecosystem: Environmental > Aquatic > Freshwater > Creek >... | reverse complement strand
TCCCTTCGTCTTCGTCCCACACGAATCGGCTTTCAATCTCGATTGCCACGTGGCCAACTTTCCAAGTTGCTCTTTAGGTATTGGCCAGTCATCCTGCTCCGATGGCGTGAGGTCACAAGCCCTGAGTTCCTCCACGAAGTACATCGTGAATCCATCCATTGAGAGAGTTTCCGCTTTATCGCGACCCCGCGCTCTGCGCTTCCTCCCCCCAGATATATTTGCTGAACCACTCATAGTTATGCTCCATCACGGCCCGCTGCTGTTTCGGCTTGTTGATGGGATGCCCGAATCCTTTATAGAGGATCAGCTTCACCGGAACGCCGCGATCCTTCAGCGCCTGGTAGAGTTCGAACGCATTGGGCGGCGGCACGCGCTTGTCCTGATCGCCATGCTGGATCAGCGTGGGCGTCTTGGCCTTGTTGACGTAGAAAATAGGTGAGGTCTTCTGATAGATCTCCGGATCCTCCCAAGGCGTCGCTTTCAGATATTGGCGCGTGAACGGATGGATGTCGGTGTTGACGTAGTAGGTCATCCAATCCGAGATACCGGCGCCCACCGAAACCGCTCTGAACCGGTCGCTGAAAGTAGTAATGAAGGCGGAGATGTAGCCGCCCTGGCTCCAGCCCATGGCGCCGACGCGGTCTTTGTCGACGATGCCTTTGGCGATGAGCGCGTCCACTCCGGAGATCACGTCCTGATAATCGCCCATGCCCAGATTGCGAACGTTCAAGGCGCGAAACTTCTCGCCGTAGCCGGCCGAGCCGCGATAGTTGGGCTTGAGCACTAGCGCGCCCTTGGCGGCAAACAGTTCCACCGGATAGTAGCGGTCGGATGAGCGCACCGGCGTATCGATCCCGGTCGGGCCACCATGGATGACCACCAATAACGGATACTTTCGCGCCGGATCATAGTCGGCAGGCTTGATCAGTACGCCTTCAATGCTCGTGCCGTCGGACGATTTCCACTGCACCACCTCGCGGGTCGCCAGATGGAAAGACTTGGCCTGGTCATTCATCGAAGTCAAAATGCGGGGGGCGAAATCGCTCGTCGACGAAACGAAGACCTCCGCAAATTGATTGGGGCGGCTCAGTATTCCGGCCAGCATGCGGCCATCGGGAGTAAAGCTGGCGCCCTGCACCGAGACATGATCGGCGCGGTTGATGCGTTCTGTCGCGCCTGTTTCCGGGTTGAGCCGGAACAATGCCGACTCGGTTTTTTGCAGCGCGCCAAAATGGATTCCGTCCGGACCCCAACTGAAAAGTCTCGTGTCTTCGTCAAACTCCTTGGTCAATACACGCGGAGTGCCGCCCCCTGAATCCACCACGGCGACGCGCGTGTCGGCGTAGAAGAAGAATTTCTCTCCATTCGAGGTCGTAAAGGCGATGCGCTTGCCATCGGGCGACCACACGGGATGATGGTGCGGACCAGCGCCGTCCAAAAGTTTCTTCACCAGCTTGTCGCCCAGATTGACCACATAGATCGTCGCTGTCTCCTGCGAGCTGAGGTCTGGGTCGCGCTGCGCTTCAAATGCGATCTTCTTTCCATCCGGCGCCCAGGAAAAATCGCTGACACTGAACTGGCTGCCGCTAGTGAGCGCCTCCGGTGTGGGCCGCTGCTTGGGATCGGCGGGAATCTCCGCCGGCGCTTTCACCAGCCACAGATGCAACATCGCGTAATCGCCGTTGATGATTTCGAAGTCGCCGTACTTGTCCTTGCGATCCTTTTTGGTCTTGGATTCCGGGCCTGTGGAGGCGTAAGCGATCGCGGTCCCATCAGGCGACCACGCAAAATTGTCGACGCCATTGTCTTCGGTGGTGAGCTGAACCGCTTCCCCACCGGTGGGCGAGATGCGATAGACCTGCTTCTTTCCATCGCGCTCCGATGCGAAGGCGAGAAAGCGGGCGTCAGGCGACCATTTTGGCGACTGGCTGGACTTGCGGCCGTGCGTGAGCTGATAGCGCTCGCCGGTGGCGAGCATGGTGATCCAGATCTGCTGTACGAACTCGTTGTCGTCCCAATTGGTCTCTTGAACCGTGTAGGCGACGAAACGGCCGTCGGGAGAGATCTCGGTGCTTTGCACCGATTTCATTTCGAGCGATTGATCGATGCTCGGTACCTGCGCGTTGGCGAGAGCGACGCACAGCAAGGCGGCGACTGAGAACTTCATATGAAGGTCATTATAGAGCGCTCATGAGAAACCGTGCGTAGACTTCCCACCCAGTTGGTGAGCCTTGGAGCAGCAATACAGCTTCAAATGGAAATCCCCCGGACGCGAGGCCGGGCGATCCGAAACGAGGCAGAATGGAGGCGCAGACAGTGATTGTTCCGGAAGAGATACCCCCACCAAAAACACGGACGCATGAGGGGCGGCTCAGAACTCCACTACCAAGGTGAGCTTTCTACGGACTGCGGATCAGGCAGGTTCCAGATGAAGCAGCACCAGAGCCTCAAATGGAAAGTCCGGGGTATCAGTTCGCGGGATCCGAGAGGAAGCAGGAGGTAGAGATCAGCCGTCCTCGAACTCGGCGCTGATTTGACCTCGGGATGAGGCGGTAGCCGCCGCCCCAGTCCTCTCATGATCATAAAACGTGTGCTTTCCGGCGCAATACCCCACCAGGAAACTAGCCAAAGGCCTGCGAGGCGCCGCGCAGAACTACGCTGCCAAGCAAGGTTGGGCTATGCCCGAGCTCTACGCGCGGACGGTCGCCCGCTCTTCCATCAACTGACAGATGCGGTGCAGGCTGGCTTCATCCACCGGCTTGGGCAACACGAATCCATCACTATTCTGGAAACTGCGGGCGAGGTCGGCGTCGTAGCCATCGGTCAATAGGACCACGCCGTTGACGTGGTCGCGAACGCGCTCAACAAACTGCACCCAACTCCAACCAGGTAGCCGGACCGAACAGATAGCCAGATCAAAACGGATGCGCTGGACGAGATCCACGCCCTCTTCCCCGTTGCTCAACGGGATGACGCGGTCGCCCCGGGCGCTCAACAACTGGACAATCTGGCGCTGCGAGCGGCTGTCGGGCTCGACCAGAAGCACGGTAAGTTGGCGCGGGGCGCCGGGTTTTCCGCTGTTGCTCTCCTTGGATCGGACGTCCAGGGCTGGCAGTTCCAGCTCAAATCGGGCTTTCCCTTGCGACGCGCGGGATGCGCGGAAATCGCCGCCATGGCTCTGAACAATCCCGCGGCAGACCGCCAGACCGAGAGCCAGGGGATTGGAGAGATCGTCGCCCGCCTCCGGCTTCAACGGCTCGTTGGCGCGAGTGTTGTAGACGATCTCGATTAAAATGCGGCGCGCCAGTTGTCCACTGGTGACAGAGATTACCTTCTCTCGGGCGTCCACCACTGCGTGTTCGGCCTCGACCAGCAGATTCAGGAGGACCTGCTCCAATTGTCCCTGCGAGCCCAACACCATCAAAGGGCTGCGGGCCGCCACCTGCTGGCGCACCTCAATACCTTTTTGTTCCAATTCGCGAGCCCGGAACTCCAGCATGCTGGACAACACGTGGCCCATGTCCACGGGTTGCGCCTCCGCTTTTTCGATGCTGGCAAAGGAAACCAGGCGGGCGACAATTTCCGATGCCCGGCGAGCTTCCGCGCTGATGGTCCGCAGTTCGCTCTCGATGCCTGACGTGGCGCCTTGTCCGGGTCCCTTGACCGCTTCAGAGAGCAGAACGGAGGTTAATGCGGCGACAATGCCCAGGGGAGCCTGCAGTTCGTTGGCGACACCCGAGATCAGTTGGCCGGCTGCGGCCAGCTTTTCGCTGCGGAACAGTTGCTCGCGGATGGTATGCTGCTCTTGAAGTTTGAGAGCGGTGGCCACCTGGTTGGCCAGGTGCTGCATGGCCGACGATTCCTCCGCAGTGAAGGAGTGGCTATGCTCGGGATCGATAATTTCGAGAATACCCAGGGGCTCATTCTGCGCTAACATCGGCACCAACAACATCCCGCGTGCCGCCCCGGCAAGCGTGCTTTTCCCGAAGGGATTCCGGCGGCTATCGGGGATCGCCATGAGCGTGCGGTTTCTGAAGCACAGCGCCAGGTTGGTGGCGGCTGGTCCGCTCGGCGCGTCGACATCCACCAGGGACGGGCCCTCGCCCGAGGGCTCCTGGACACTTTCCAAAGCGTGAGCTCGCCGGTTGAACAGGTAGATGTTAATGCTGGTTTGCGGCAACAGTTTGGGCAGCGTCAGGTTTAGCTTGCGGAGAATCTCTACGGGTGAACTGGAAGCGATCACCTCTTCTCCGAGCGTGTTCAACAGGCGCATGCGCCGGTGCTGGTCGCGCAGGCGGCGGTCGCGGAGCCACCAGATTCCGACGATCGAAAACAGCACCAGGAAACTCGCCAACAAGCGCCCAGGTGGAATCAGCCAGCCTTTGTGCATCAAATGAACGGCGCCTGAATTGGGAATCAATACCTGATAAAAGCGGTCATACGGCGGCAGCGTACAGTATTGGTTCCCGATGCCAATAACCCGAATGGAATCGCTGGGCCGGAACTGGCTTAATCCCACAGCCGAGTCACGCCGGGCCCGGGGCAGGAACACGCTTACTGAGCGGCCGCGTTCCTCCAGTTCCAATACGTCCCCGCCCGCGTTCGGTCCGGAGCGGACGATTTCTCCTTCCACCGAAATCAGCACCCCCAGGTATCGGAACGAAGCCAGATCCGCGATGGAAACCACTTTCGCTTGGGGCGGTGGACCGCTGCCGATTTTCTTCATCTCGTCCGGGTGCAAGACCGGGCTGCCCCCGCGCTTGTGAATGGTGCCGCTGGCTTCCAACCAATCCCCGGGAGTGAAGGACTGTATGGATTGCATGGTTCCGGCCAGCAACAAACCGTAGCCTTGGGCATCCTGAATAGGAAGGTAATAGGTGTCTACAATCCAGATGGGCGGTGCAGAGACTTGGCCCTGGACGATGACCTGCCGGCCTTCCATCTCTGGACTAAAGTCCGCACCGGTGCGGGTATTGGCTTGTTCCAGGGAGACATGGCTCTGCGCCAACCCACAGCCGAACGCGAGCACACAAAGGAGACAGACCTTCATGGCGCCCGGTGCTCCATCCAGTCGACCAGGGCCGGATCGCGAAAGTCCCGAATCATCAAGTCCACTCCGCTCAATTCTCTAAGGTGCGTCGCCAGGCCGACCACTCTGGCGCCAGCAGCCAAACCTGCCTCGACGCCGGCAGGCGAATCCTCGAAGATGACGCACTCTGACATCGCCACGCCGAGCAGTTCCGCAGCCTTCTTGTATATATCGGGAAAAGGCTTCGGTCGCTGTACCTGTTGGCCGTCCAGTACCACCAAGAAGTGGCGCCGGAGACCGCCGCTGTCTAGAATCAAATCGATGTTCGGACGCTCGGCATTGGAGGCAACGGCTTTCTTAACTCCTTGATAAGCCTGGAGAAAGTTAGCGATGCCGGGCACCAGATGACGCTCGATCGCGGGTCCCATCATGTCTCGGAACAGCCTTTCCTTTTCCGCCCCATGCCAAACTATAGCTTCATCGGATAAATCAGCCCCGATCCATTCGCGGACAATCTCGTCGTTCCGGCGGCCGTGCATGCGTTCCGACAGTTCCACTCGCGGTTTTCCCAGACGTTTGAGATAGATCCGCCAGGATTCGATGTGCAATGGCATGGAATCAACGAGTACACCATCCAGATCAAAGATCAGGGCCACGTAAGCACAAGGGTACCAGTACTTCTGATAATCTTGAAATCATATTCCTCCTAGGGCATCCTACGGTCACGAGCCAGGACATGTCGTTTCTCGTCCTACTGAAAGACGGTCAATTCGCGATCATCGAATGCCGGTCGGGGGAAGTTTTCGACGTAGCGAGAGAGTACGACGCTGGGATTTGTGGTGTGTTTGAAGAACGGGAACTGGCGGAGGCGCTGGTAGCCCGGGAGCGGCGGCGCATTGCTGGATGAATGGCGAGTCAATTCCGGGCTGGGGTGGTCTTCAAGGGCGCGGTTTGGCTCGCCGGTAACGACTCGCGCCACGCTGCAATTGCTTCATTGATTCGATCCACTGGAACCACTTCAGCCAACCCGGAGTTTTCTTCAAACGTGACGCGGGGCCGCTGTGTTTGCGGGCTGACGGCGACATCGACGTATGGAATAAATGACTTCACCACGCCCAGCAGGTAGGCATTGGGGTTGGCTTTGGTGCCTTCAATGGCAAAGGCGTTCGGCTGCAAAATGACCGGGCCGCCGCTGTTGCCCGGAAATACATGCGAGTCGATGAGCAGGACGGCCGCGGCCGATTCAATCAGGTCGCTGACCCGGGCGATGGCCCCAGGCCGAACGATGACGTAGTTCCGCTGTTCGCCGGCAAGATTCATGGGAAATCCCATCACAAAAATTCCGTCGCCGGCGGAAACGCCGATGTCTTTCATCTTTGCGGTGCCAGCCGCCTGTGTATCGCTGGCGATGAAGTTCACGTCGATCCCGCGTTCCTGCAACAGCCTCCAATTAATGCGTGCGCAGGCGACGTCGACATTGGAATCGCGATGCATGAACCAATCAGCCGGGACCACGTCGAACACCTGGGCGGGGTCGGAGGCTCGCTTGGGGTTGAGGCGTACGGTGATTTCTTTGCGCCCCTGCACCACGTGCCGATTGGTTACCAAATAGACCTCATATCGGCGCTTGGCCGGATCCGGATCGTTGCCAATCAGATACCCATAGAAGAACGCCGAGCCTTCGGTTGTCCACGTGGGCGGTCCGGAAGAATTCGGCTGCATGTGGCCGATGGCGACCACCGCATGGACGAAGATCGGCGGCACTAGGGCTGCGGGACAGCTTGCGGCGGCGCAGAGACACAGCAGGATCGAGCGCATGCGGGGATTCTATCACCCGAAGCGCGCCCAGTCGGAGAAAGGGTCGCGAAAAACGCCACCTCGCCGCCTTGCTGCCAACCGGCTGCTAATCGCAGTCTGACGCCTCCGATAGCGTATGATTTTATGACGATGGAACAACCTCGCCACAAACCGTTTGTCCCCGAGCACATGCAGATGAAGGAGTTTACGCTCCGGGCCGTTTTGCTGGGTCTCGTCATGACCATCATCCTGGGCGCCGCCAACGCATACCTCGGCTTACGCGCCGGCATCACAATCGCCGCAACTTACCCGGCGGCCGTAATCGGTATGGCAGTCCTGCGGGCTTGGAATGGATCGCTGCTGGAAGAAAACATCGCGCGAACCGCAGGTTCCATCGGGGAATCGGTCGCGGCCGGGGCCATTTTCACGCTGCCGGCGTTCGTCATCGCCAAAGCTTGGCCGTCCTTCGCGCCCGGCGATGCCTATTGGAAATCCACCGCTCTCATCATGGTGGGCGGCGTTCTGGGCGTCTTGTTCGTTTCGCTGGTTCGCCGGGTCATGGTGGAAGATCCCGAACTCCCATTCCCCGAATCGGTCGCGGCAGCCGAGATCCACAAGGCCGGTCAACGCGGAGCCGAAGCGGCCAAATTTCTGTTCTGGAATATTGGCATCGGCGGGGTGATTTATCTGCTGGGCCGCTTCCAATTGTTCGCCGCCGACAAGGAATTTCTATTCAATGTAGGCACGCTGGATAGAAGCCAGGTCCGATTGGGCGCGGCGGGTAGCAAGAACATTCTCGCCACGGGCGCAGTGAGCACTGCGGCGGCGCCTAGCGTGAGTCCCGCCTATCTTGGTGTCGGTTACATCATCGGACTGCGGCTGGCCTCCATACAATTCTCCGGCGGCGTGCTGGCTTGGGGCTTGATGGTGCCGCTGCTGATGTTCTTTCTCGGACCCCAACTACGCGGCTTCTTGCCGCCCGGTTCGGGTGACGACGGTTGGCCCGCCATGGCCGCTGCGGTCTGGCGCTATGTGGTCCGGCCGATTGCCGTCGGCGGAATGCTGGTCGGCGCCGCTTACACCCTCTGGCGAATGCGCAAGAATCTGGGCGCCGGGCTCTCCCGCGCCTTTCACGAACTCGGCCAAACCAGCGAGCAGCGCGCTCAGTTGACCCGGACCGAGCGGTACATGAGTTCCAAGGTGGTCCTCGGCTTGATCGGCCTAATGTTCTTGTTGATGATCGGACTATACATCTATTTGTCGGGACAGGTATTGGGTGGCGTGGTCGCCGCCGTAGTCATGATCGTGATGGGATTCTTTTTTGCCACAGTTTCGGGCAACCTGGTCGGCATGATCGGCTCCTCCAACAATCCGATCTCCGGCCTCACTCTGTCGACGTTGATCATCGCCGCAATTCTGATGGTGGCCCTGGGCGTCTCCGGGGTCTCGGGTGTGGCCGCAGTGCTTGGCGTGGCGGCGGTCGTCTGTGTGTCCTCGGCCGTCGCCGGCGAATTGCTGCAGGATTTCAAGGTTGGCTACATTCTGGGCGGCACTCCGCGCAATATTCAAATTACCGAACTGATCGCGGTGGTGGTGGCTTCGCTCGTCATGTATTGGCCGCTGCTCTTGCTGCAACAAGGCAATATTCGCTCGGGCGGCATTGGCTTTGGCGACCGCGAGCTGTCCGCGCCGCAAGCGGGCCTCATGGCGACCTTGTCGCAAGGGATTGTGGGCGGCGATATGCCTTGGCCGTTGGTCGTGGTCGGCGTCTTCATGGGGATCGCCATGATCATGCTGCAGGTGCGCAGCCCGATGCTGGTGGCAGTGGGCATGTACTTGCCGTTTGAAACCACCTTCGCCATCTTCCTTGGCGGCGTGATCCGGGGCATCGGCGATTCGATGGCGGCCCGCCGCGGGTTCAATGAAGCCCAGCGGGCGCGAATCGAGAATGCCGGCGTGCTCACCGCCTCGGGCCTGATTGCCGGAGAAGCCATTCTCGGTTTGGTCTGGGCGGGCATGCAGTTCCTGCCACAGCACTCGATTCCGGTCATTTTCAGCGCAGACCCGAAAAAGACGCAGGCGCTCTTCCAGATCGATCCTTCCTACCTGGCCGGCGCCATGGTGATGCTCGCGCTCGCTTGGTGGATGATCCGGCTACCCATGTCGGCCGCGGGGAGTCCGGACGAGCCAGCGCCGCCGACGGCGATGATGTAGACCCGAACCGAGGACGCCAGCCAGCGCAACATCCGGACACGCAGCAAGGTTCTGGCCGATGTGGATCTTCATTTCTCCGGGACATTCCGCGCCCCGAAGCACAGGCTAAAGCCCGTGCCACCAAGTGCTACCAAATATGTGTGCTGGAAGGTGGCACAGACTTTAGTCTGTGCAAATGGGCATTCTGGTGATGGCAAGCGGATATAGTAGGGGCCACTTTACGCGACGTCATCGTAAGCCATGACCACTCGCTTGCCAAGCGCCTCCAACGCCGCCTGAATCTTCTCTGGCCGTGTGTCGTGATTCGGGTCCAGCATGCGCCGCACAACGGTCTCACGCACGTTGAGGGCGCGCCAGCTCCGATTGGCTGATGCCAAGCTCACGAATCGCCCAGTAAAGAGCGAGTTTGGCCACGATCCATAGCGGCATGGGCACCAACTTCTGCCCACGCTTCAACTGGGAAGGCTTGGGGATGATCGCCTTGTCAGATATCGCGAACGCGATATTGCTGCCCAAACAGTCAATCGCCTCTTCCATGGCTTCGTTTGCATCGGCGCCATCGGTATGGGCGGTTGGAAAGTCAGGAAAGCGCACGAGCAGACGTCCTTCTTCATCGTGCCGGAAGACCGCTGGGTAAGCGAAAGTGAACATAAGGCCTCCTGTCTACAGGTCGCGGGGTGTAATTCCCAGATCGCGGCACATGCCCCGAAGAAGTCCCTTGCCCAGTTCCTTCTTGGGATCTTTCAACGTCGTAGGTGCCGTGCCGAGCCAAACTCTCCCATGGCTCCCATTCCCAAGGCTTGGCTGATATTGGAAGCGCACGCCACGGCGGCGGGCAAGGTGTGAACCTTCCGCAGGAACTCATTCCCCTCCATGATTCTTCAGCGTCGCACAGACATGTGCGGTCAGTGTTCATCGCTCGTGCCCCAAAAAGAAAGTTGACGACAAAACGGCAACGTGCTGCCGCATCTCCCGAAACCCGAATGACATACGGCGCCCCGGGTGCTTAACCGTTTTGGGGATCAATGGCCCGGGACCATGTTGTAGGCTTCCGCCGGGTCCAGGGCTTGGCGGATGGAGAGCTCTAACTCGGCTAAGCGC
>Ga0075017_100003301_pt1 | contig 10142 bp, 11 predicted proteins | sample AleBraG_ABR_2012_FD_71475 | JGI IMG/M metagenome (GOLD analysis project Ga0075017, IMG submission 71475) | Freshwater sediment microbial communities in response to fracking from Pennsylvania, USA - Alex Branch Run_MetaG_ABR_2012 | ecosystem: Environmental > Aquatic > Freshwater > Creek >... | reverse complement strand
GCATCAACGAGCGGACGGTCTCGGGCGCAAAGGCCGCCAACTGCACGCCGACAACGCCACCCATGGAGTTTCCGATGACGTGCGTGGTCCCGCCCTCGGATTCGATGAGTTCAGCTACCGCCCGCACTTGCGACTCGAGCCCAAACGTCTCGTCGTGGGGCGGCGGACTGTGCCCAAACCCAGGCAGGTCGAGGGCGACCACCCGTCCGTACGGAGCAAGGAGCGGTCCGAGCAGTTCCCAGTCGAGCACTGAGCCACCGAGACCGTGGACGACGATGACCGTGTTGTCGCTGGGTCCGTCCCACGTCCGAACTCGGACGAGTCCCGAAGGCAGGAGCCGATCTGCGTCGTGCACGGCGCTCACGAGGTAGACGTCAGGACGTCGTCGGCGACAAAACGCCGCCACGCTGCGGCAACGAGATCGGCGTCTTCGATTTGGGCAACGTGTCCAGACTCAGGAAGCAACAGCAATCGACTTCGGCTGAACGCGGTGCGCGCTTTGCGCGCGACAGCAAGCGGCACCAACTTGTCGCGTTTTCCAAACACCAACAGCGTCGGCGCGGTAACGCGTGCCGCGTCTCGCCACGCTTCGTCGGGTCCTTTATACAAATAGGCTCGCAACAGTTCGCGCGACGTTTGGATGTAGGCGTCTTCTCCGTACGTCTGCGCTTCGCGGGCGCGGAAATCGTCCGCAACCATGTCCAACCATCCGGGCGGAGCCGCAGCAGGTGTCGACAGCACGACGTTTGCTAAGCGCAGCGCGCGTTCTTCTGGAGTGTGTCGCGCGTAGCGCCGATAGAGGCGCGCTCCTACAACCGGACTGGCAGTGGCGGGCACCGTCAAGGAGTACTTCGCCGGTTGGAAGGTCGGAAGTGCTGGCGAGATGAGCGTGAGACTCTCAACAACATCTGGCCGGCGGGCGGCAATGAGAGTGGCGACGTGACCGCCGAGGCTGTTGCCGAACAGGTGCACGCGCTGTCCGGGGAACAACTCATCAATGACGCTTATGACGGCGTTCGCGTGCCCGGACGGACGGTAATCGCCATCGCGTGGCGGCGGAGACTGTCCGAACCCTGGCAGGTCCGGCGCGATGCATGCCACATCGTTGACCAGGAGCGGCGCGAGATACGACCAGTTCTTGCTGTTTCCGCCCAGGCCATGAACCATGACGGCCGGTGGGGTGTGGGCTGCCGACTTCCATTGCCGGACGACGATCGTCTGCCGCGACATCGTCAACGTACGCACAGACTCGATGTCGCCGGCGAGTTCTCTTGCGGACGTACGGTTCAACTCAGCGCCACCGCTTGTCGTGGCTTGAGAGTCGGTCACCCATTCATCCGATCGTCCGAGGCATCAGGAACATCCAATTGCGCCAAGCGGCGGTTGACGGCATCGAGAGTCGCTCGAACAACGGCTTCACGAATATCACCAACGACTTCGGCAACGCCAACAATACGGTCGACGTCTTCGTCCGGCACCCGCATCTCGATGGCGACGTTAACGACGAGCATGCCGTCGGGGGGCGTTCCGAGTTGTGTCGTCGTGACAGCAATCGGAATGGCAAACAGTTCCTCGTGTAGTGCGCCGACCACTGCGCGCAACGTCGCATCAACCAACGCTGTGTCGACGCCTTCAAGTCCCACCTCGGCATGCCCGGTGACCGGCACACCGCCAGACGCCAGAACGACGGCAACCGACATGGCGCGACCGCGAACAACCTCAAGGCGCAGCAATTCGAGCCGTCGCACTCGACCGGCGCGCGCCAACTCGACGAGCCGCGTGACAAAGCTGCCTTGCGACGGGTGTCGGAAGCGGGTCGACGCCTCCTCGACTTCAGCCCGGCTCGGCCCGTCGGCGGAATTGACGAGTGTCAAGTGACGCCGAACAGGCACCTCTTCAACGATGTCGACGCCGAGGTCCGGGTCGTCAAGATCGGCCAGGGCCTGCGTGGCGAGGACGCGCCGAACACCGACTGCGACGAGGGCTGGATCAGCCTCGACATCACAGATCACGCGGACGCCAGTGGGTGCTTGCGGGTGGCCAGCCAGCTCCACTCGTCCGACCCCGGGGACGACCGAGAGCGCCTCCGCGAGGAGTCGAGCGGTAGCAAGTGGGGCCATGACAGTGAGGCTAGGTGGCGGCGACCCCTGACGCCTGACGAACGGCCGAACTGAAGCAAACCCACGCGGATTCCCCGAATGACGTGCATTCGGAGCGTGAGGTCCTGCGGCGCGCGTCGCCACGGGACCGGTTACGGCGGGTTACGATCGGCGGCATGTCACTTAGCAGCGATCTCGGCCGTGGGTTGCGCCTGCCGCGACAAGAGCGCCGGTCGCAGTTACTGGCAGCCGCCCAAGAAGTCTTCGTCGCGCACGGCTACCACGCGGCGGCGATGGACGAGATCGCGGAACGGGCTGGCGTGTCCAAGCCGGTCGTCTACCAGCACTTCCCCGGCAAGCTCGAGTTGTATCTGGCCCTTCTTGACATGTCGTGTGCCGCCTTGGTTGCTGCTGTCGAGGCAGCTTTGTCATCAACGCCAGATAACAAGCAACGCGTGCACGCGACGGTGGCGGCCTACTTCGACTTTGTTGACGACGACGGTGGTGCTTTCCGATTGGTGTTCGAAAGTGACCTCACCAACGAGATTGCCGTGAGTCAACGCGTCGAGGCGACGAACGAGGCGTGCGCTCGCCTCCTTTCCAAAGTCATCACTGCCGACACTGGGCTCAGCGACGACGAAGGTTTGCTCCTTGGCTGGGGGCTGACGGGCATGGCACAAACGGCGGCCCGAGCGTGGCTGCGCGAGGACGACCGCATTCCGAAATCGACCGCGGTCGACCGAGTCGCGTCGCTTGCTTGGCGCGGCATTCGCGGCTTCCCCTTGTCGCACCCGAAACCCTGACGGGCCGTTGTTCGCTGAGGGCTTGTCTTACGGGGAAGCACGTGCCGCTTGCTCGCGTTAGCGTGATTGACAGTCGTACTGCACGCTGCTCATCGCTAGAGATAGACCAATGATTGGGAGGCTGACCGTGGAGGTCCGCATCGGTGTCGCGAACGCACCTCGCGAGGTAGTCCTGGAATCTGACGAATCTCCCGACGTCATCCTGGCGGCCGTTCGTGCAGCCGTGGCGGACGCGACCCTGCTCGACCTCGTCGACGAAAAGGGTCGACACGTTGTCGTTCCTGGCGGGCACATCGTCTTCGTCGAGATTGGCGCACCCAGTAAAGGCCGCGTCGGTTTCGGCGTCGTCCAGTAGCAGTTATCTCCATGGCGGTCTGGCTGGCGCTCTAGCCGCCGCGTCGCCATCTCCTTAGGCTGCGAGTGTCTTGCCCGTCCAGCACAGGGAGTCTCAATGCGTAACTCAGAACGTCGATTTAGCGGCAGCAACATCACGATCATGGTCGTGGCCGTGTGCGCCACCGCGGTGCTCGCGCCGTTGTCCGTGGCAGCCGCGAACGGAGCGCCCGCTACAAGTCGGCAAGCGACCGCAGTCGTAAAGCCGACAGCCGTGGCAGCGGGCAGAGTGGTAACACAAGCGGTGTCGCCGCGCGACCCCATCACAGGTTCGTGGGCTCGGATCATCGGCGGCGCTCAGCAAGTCGGCGGGACCGTGAAGACCGTGGCCAGCGGTGGAACTCAGAAGGTTCAGGGAACGGTGACCGTCGGCAACCTGCCAGCGACCCAGCCAGTAAGCGGCACGGTAAACGTCGGGAACTTGCCAGCGACGCAGCCGGTGAGCGGCACCGTGGGAATCTCAGGATCCGTGCAGACAGCCCCACAGGCGCCGTTCGACCTCGCAACGTCGGGCTTCATCGCTTACAACTCAGACACCGGGAGCGCCACGACGACCGCTCCCACCAGCGCGAGTTACAGCGTGATTCAAACCATCAGCGGAAGTTTGTACATTCCAGCCGGATATTCACCCAACGTCGCCATTAACTGGACTGCGCCGGACGGTTCAACCCATTCGACGAACTTGCCGCAGTCGTACACCAGCACGTTCAGCAGCACTGCGTGGTACGCCATCAGCGTGCCGGTGAACCTCTACGTCAAGTCCGGTTCGACGATCACCTTCGGCGTGGGCATTAGCGGGGTCGCGAATGTCGGGAGTCAAATGGATTTCGACATCTCGGGCTACTCGGTCTGACTTTGTGAGTGGCGGAACAAGACGACTCACCTTGCTCAGCGTGGCGACTCTGCTTCGATACGGGGTCGCCACGCTGGCAGATGCGGAACTCGGACGACCGCTAGCGGCTACGCCTCAAGTTGGATGCGGCGCATGCGCGCCGAGTGTCGATCAATCACGCGCGTCAGTGTGTGGCCCAACTGATCGAGTTGCGCAGTAAGTTCGTCGCCCTCGGCTTCCGGCATGAAGAGGTTCGACAGGGCCTCGTGCTCTTCGACGACACGTTGCGCCTCTGCCAGTGCCGCGCCCACGATACGACGCGACCACAACGCAATTCGTCCGGCCACTCGTGGATCTGAATTGACGGCAGTCTCGAGTTGCCCGGCGGCGTATTCGCCGAACCCCGTATCGCCGACCACTTCTAGGACGAGTTCGCGCGTCTCGTTATCGAGTTGATCGGCAACTTCGGCGTAGAAGTCCGCAGCGATGGCATCCCCGACGTACGCCTTGGCCAACCCTTCGAGCCAGTCCGATGGCGCGGTCTGCGCGTGGAACGCCTCCAATGGCCGGACGAACGGGGTCATGGCCAACTCGGGCTCGACCCCCATCTCGACGAGGCGAGCCCGCAACACCTCGAAGTGCTGTTCTTCGGCCGCTGCATGCCCTGCTAAAGCGGCTTTGTCTGAAATCGTCGGCGCTAACGCGCTGTCGGCAGCCATCCGCTCAAAGGCCATGAGTTCGCCGTAGGCAAGCAATCCCAGCAAGTCGACGACACCGGCGCGGTAGTCCTTGTCCGTGGTGAGATCGGCCGGGGTTCGCTGGCGAGAGGTCATGGCCGCAGGTTAGACGTTCGGGTCCGGACGGATTGCACCGCCTGGCGGCTAGACTGGGCCTTAGTCGACGCACCGCCCGCGCGGGATGTGTGCCGGCTGAAGGTCGACCGCGACTCACCAACGCGTCCCTTTCCCGGCCGGTTCTGGCCTGTCCCGCGCTTTCGTCAGGAGAGTTGTGACTTCACCTACCTTCGCCGAACTTGGGGTGCGGCCTGAAACCGTGGCTGCCCTTGAGTCGGTCGGAATTACGCACGCCTTCCGCATCCAGGAACTGGCGTTGCCGTTGGCCCTGCAGGGTCAAGACATCATCGGCCAAGCCAAAACGGGTACCGGCAAGACGCTCGGCTTCGGCATTCCATTGTTGGAAAAGATCCAGACGCCAGCCGAGGCCGGTTCGGCACCTTTCAACGGCAAACCGCAAGCCCTGGTCGTCGTACCGACCCGCGAGTTGGCCATCCAGGTTGCCGACGACTTGAAGAAAGCGGGAGCTACCCGCGACGTCCGCGTTCTCACGGTCTATGGCGGACGGGCTTACGAGCCGCAGGTCGAAGCACTGCGGAACGGCATCGAAATCGTTGTCGGAACACCAGGCCGACTCATCGACCTGGCGAAGCAAGGTCACCTCGACCTTGGCTATGTGCGAGTCCTCGTGTTGGACGAAGCCGACGAAATGCTCGACATGGGATTCCTTCCCGATGTCGAGCGGATGGTGGCGCTCATACCGTCCGCCCGCCAAACCATGTTGTTCAGCGCCACCATGCCGGGCACGATTATCAATCTGGCGCGGCGGTACATGACGCAACCGACTCACATCCGCGCGGCCGACTCCAGCGATGACACGGTCACCGTCGACGCCATCGAACAACACGCCTGGCGTACGCACGCAATGGACAAGCCCGAGTTGCTTGGTCGCGTGCTGCAAGCCGAAGGTCGCGGTTTGACCATCGTGTTCAGCCGCACCAAACGACAGGCGCAACGCGTCGCTGACGAACTCACCGAGCGGGGCTTCGCTGCTGCTGCAGTACACGGCGACCTTGGTCAGGGCGCACGTGAGCAAGCGCTGCGGGCATTCCGTAACGGCAAAGTCGATGTGCTCGTCGCTACCGATGTCGCTGCACGGGGCATCGACGTCGAAGCAGTCACGCACGTCATCAACTACGAATGCCCGGACGACGAAAAGACGTATCTCCACCGCATCGGACGCACCGGGCGCGCTGGCGCAAGCGGCGTTGCCGTCACGTTTGTCGACTGGGGTGACATCGTCCGCTGGCAGACCATCAACAAAGCGCTCGGCCTCGCGTTCCCTGACCCCGTCGAGACGTACTCAAGTAGTCCGCACGTGTACACCGGCCTCGGCATTCCGGAAGGAACCAAAGGTCGGTTGCCGCACGCTCAGCAAACGCGCGCTGGCTTGTCTGCCGAAACCGTTGAAGATCTTGGCGAAACAGGCAAGCGGACGAAGTCAACAAGTTCGCGATCGGGAAAGAGTGGCGGTTCGCGTTCTGACAAGCCGCACGGTAAATCAGACTCTCGCAAGTCCGACGCGTCGAAGTCCGGCAAGTCCAGCAACCGGACGAGCGACAAGCCACGCGCCGAACGGCCGAGCGACACCGACAGTTCCGACGGCGGTGCGTCCGGCACGACTGCGACTAAGCGGACGCCGCGACCACGCCGTCGCACGCGGGGCGGTTCGAAGCCGTCCGACGACGCGTCGTAAGTCAGACCGTCACATTTCGCCGACGTGAATTCGTCGGGCGTGTTCGCGATAGGCCACGGCGCCAGGCAGGTCGTCACTGATCGCTAAAACCGAGCGTCCGACAGCGGGCGCTTCGGCGAACCTGATCGACCGCGCGATCGGCGGGTCAAGAACTGCGATGTCGTACGCCTCATTGATGTTGGTCAGGACCGATCGGGCATGCAGTGTTCGCCCGTCGAACAACGTCGGCAGCACCCCGATCACGCGAAGTTTTGGATTCGTCAGATCGCGCACCATGTCAACGGTTTGCAGCAGTTGTCCGACACCTCGGTGCGACAACGTTTCGCACTGCAGCGGAATGAGAACCTCGTCAGCCGCCGTAAGGGCGTTGATCGTGATGACGCCAAGCGATGGCGAGCAGTCGAGCAAGATCGTGTCGTAGTCAGCGCTGACGCTGGCTAGCGCCCGCCGCAGCACGTGCTCTCGTCCGATCGACATCGCGAACAGGGCAGCCTCGGTTGAGGCGAGGTCAAGAGTGGCAGGCAACAGCCACACACCATCGTCGGTCGCAACGATGACATCGCGAGCACTCACACCGGCACTCAGCACGTGATGCGCGGACAGTTCAAGGTCTTCGGGATCCAGTCCGAGTGAGAAGGTCAATCCGGCTTGCGGATCAAGATCAACAGCCAGGACGCGCTCGCCAAGTTCAGCCAAAGCGGTCGCCAGTGACACGACTGTCGTCGTCTTCCCGACGCCGCCCTTTTGATTGGCGACGGCGATGATGCGCGCCACGCTGGCCCCTTTGTTGTAGACCCTTGTGTTTACCACTCAGCGCCAACTCATATCGTGCCATCGTGAGCACACCACGCACTCTCGCACTTGCGGCGAACGTGACAAGGGGCACTGTTCCGACGCGACGCGGACCACGAGCGGCCCTTACCGCCACGCCATCGGACGGTTCGCACGGGACGATCGTGTTGGTTCCTGGCTTTACCGGCAGCAAAGAAGACTTCCTCACGCTGCTGCCAGAACTCGCTGATCGCGGTTGGGCGGCGGTCGCTTTTGATCAGTTTGGGCAGTTCGAGAGTCCGGCAAGTGACGCAGAAAGTGATTACACGCTGGACTTGTTAGCCGCCGACGTACTTGACGTCTGCGCACACTTCGCCGATCCCGTGCACATCGTCGGCCACTCATTCGGTGCAATGGTTGTGGCAGAGGCGGTGCTGAGCAGTCCGGGCCGCTTCGCGTCCGTCACGATCTTAAGTTGCGGTCTCGGCGCTCCTGGCGCCACACAGCGATACGCGTTGGAGCAACTACTTGCCGTCCCTGCCGGAACTCCGTCCGCCATGGTGTGGCAACTTCGGCGCGAACTTGAGGGCCCGCTCGACCCGAACTTGGCACCGGAGATCGCGGCCTTTGTCGAAACAAAGTTCGTGGCCTCACCACTCGCTGCCATGCACGGCAAGGCTCATGCCCTCCTCGAAACGCCTGACAAGTCTCGTGAATTGGCGGCCGTCGGCGGACGATTCTTGGTAGCCACCGGGGTCGACGACGACTACTGGCCGCAGGAGCAGCAGTCGGCCCTGGCCTCCACTCTTGGCACCTCATTGGTCTTGCTGCCTGGCTGCGGGCACTCGGGAGCGGTCGATGATCCGGTGCTCGTAGCGACCGTGTTCGACAGTTTCTGGACTTCAAGTGATTCTTAAGGTGTGAACGTGACGTCCGCGGGGAAAAACGTGTCGGTGACCCACGTCCTGCCGCTCGAGCGCGCCTCCACGGCTCCAGCGGCGGCTCGGCGTGCGATCGCTAGTTGGCTACTCGCCGCTGGCTGGGGCACGGCATCCGAGCAGGATGCGGTGGCTACCGCCGAACTCGTGACAAGTGAACTCGTCACCAACGCCATCCGATACGGGCTCGAGCCGATTACGCTGCTCGCCCGAGTCTTGCCCACAGCGCTACGACTTGAAGTGCACGACGCGGAGCCGCGTGCCAACCCCGAACTCCAGCACCCCGACGACCGCACACCTGGCGGGCGCGGGTTGCTTGTCGTTTCGGGGTCGGTTGAGGACTGGGGGTGGGAGCAAGTCCCCGACGGCAAAGTCGTCTGGGCCGAGATCGCCCTCAGTTAGGGCACCCTGGCGCGCGCAGCAACGACACCTAATGTGTAGACGTGAGACGAAGCGCGCACGTCGTGGCCATCGCGGTCAGTCTTGGCGTCGTCACCGGACTAGTTGGATTCGCGCCGCGTTCGGTGGCGACGGTTGCCACTGCCGCAGCTCCCTCCATAACATCGGTTCCCGTCAGCGAATGGAACCGAATCGTCGCTGTGGGTGCCTGGCACTCCGGCTGTCCGGCTTCTCGAACCACGTTGCGACAGGTGTGGGTGAACTATCACGGCTTCGACGGTCGAGTGCACCGCGGCGTCCTCGTGGTCAACGTTGATGTTGCTCCGGCCATAGCCTCAATCATGACGTCGTTGTTCAACAGCGGCTTCCCGATTCACCGGATGCAGCCGATCGAAACATTCAACGGCGATGACAACGCGAGCATGGCGGCTGACAACACGTCGGCGTACAACTGCCGTCGTGCGTCGCAGGCCAATGCGAGTCCGAGCGCGTCGCCGCATGCCAACGGCCGTGCGATTGACATCAACCCGTATGAGAATCCGTGGATTGATTCGCGCTGCAACTGCTTCCGTCCGGATGCTTACTTCGGATCACATCGATCAGGACGCGGCGTCATCACCAAGTTGGGCGTTGTCTGGCAGGCGTTTAGCGCGGCTGGCTGGACTTGGCAAGACAATTCGACGATCGACTACCAACACTTCGACACTGGGTATCCGTCCGCACCCTTCATGCCAGTTCCTGTCACAGTCGGCAACGCCCAACAAGTCATCACGGTGCAGGCGCATGGTTCGTGGGCAACCGTGGTCGCGTGGCAGCGGGTGGCGTCGGGTTGGCGCGTTGTTGTGTCGACGAACGCCGGACGGGTGGGAAGCAACGGCGTCGTGGCGGGAAGCGCACGACGTCAAGGCAGCTACACAACTCCGACCGGAACGTATGCGTTGACGCAGGCGTTCGGCATCGCGCCGAACCCGGGCACGGGGTTGCCGTACCACCACGTGACGAATGCGGACTGGTGGGTCGAGGACAACGCGAGCCGTTGGTACAACACGCTGCGCACGGCAGCCCAAGGCGGCTTTCGCACACAACTCCCCGAGACAAACGTCAACGGCAGCGAGCATCTCATTGCCCATGGCGCGGCATATCGATACGCGGTCGTCATTGACTACAACATGCACCCGGCGGTCCGCTATCGGGGTGCGGGAATCTTCTTGCACGTATCGACCGGCCAACCTACTGCAGGGTGCGTCGCTGTTCCGCAAAGCGTCTTAGTTCAACTCATGCGCTGGCTACAACCGACGCAGCATCCGCGTATCGCGATCGGTCGCGCTTAAATCTCGCCGCGCCAGTCGGGGTGCGT
>Ga0075017_100003299_pt1 | contig 10149 bp, 7 predicted proteins | sample AleBraG_ABR_2012_FD_71475 | JGI IMG/M metagenome (GOLD analysis project Ga0075017, IMG submission 71475) | Freshwater sediment microbial communities in response to fracking from Pennsylvania, USA - Alex Branch Run_MetaG_ABR_2012 | ecosystem: Environmental > Aquatic > Freshwater > Creek >... | reverse complement strand
ACCCGCGTCGACGCGGGTGCCGAGCTGGTCGGGTCGGGTGCGCACCGCGATCGACGCGTGCCGGCTCGGCGTCACGACGACGAGCACCTCGGCGACGCTGGCACCCGTGGTGGCCTCGCGCACCGCGAACGAGAGCAGGTCGCCGCGCGCCCAGCCCTGCAGGCGGGCCTCGCGCTCGTGGGCCACGAAGTCCGGGGCGTAGGTCTCGGCGAGCACCTCGTCGAGGTCGGCGTGCGCGGCCGGCCAGGGACGCAGCTGCCAGCCTCCCGCGACGAGCTCGGTGGGCTCGACCGGCGTCACCGGGGCACCTCCTCGGCGAGCAGGCTGCCCACCCAGTGGTCGAGCCGCTCGCCCCGGCGCTGCTCGCCGCGGCGCAGCAGACCCTCGACCCGGTAGCCGCAGGCCTCGGCGACGCGGCGCGACGGGTCGTTGCCCACCACGGCACACCAGCCGATCCGGGTGAGCCCCAGCTCCTCGACACCCCACGCGGACAGCAGCCTGACGGCGCGGGTCATGAGGCCGCGGCCGCGTCCCTCCGGGCTCATCCAGTAGCCAATCTCGGCCACGCCGCCCGGGTCCCCGGTGAGGTCGACGTCGTGCAGGCCGATCATCCCGAGGAGGGCGTCGGGGGCCTCGGCAGCGCAGACCGCGAAGACGGCGGACTCGGCGGTCGCCCACGCGCGGGCGACCTCGGCGACGAACTCCTCCGCGTGCTCGCGCCGGTAGGGGACCGGCACTCGGGTGTACTCGACGACGTCCGGGGTCGTGGCGCCGTGCACGATGGCGTCGATGTCCAGCGGCCCCGCGCCGGGCTCCCGGAGCAGGACGACGCCGTCTGACAGGTGGGTGCGGGAGGGGAACGCATCGGGTCGACCCGTCGTCGCTCGGGTGTCGGTCACGAGCCCATCCCACCGCAGCCGGCGGCCCCGGCGCGACACGGGTGGCCCGCCCGGCCGGACGACGAGACGCGCTGCCCGGCCTCGGGATCGTCGTGACCGTGACCGGATGGTTACCATGCTCGCGGTGGCGGGGCTCCCGTCCGCCCCGTCGTGCCCGAGCCCGACTCGCTGACAAGGACGTTCCTGGTGTCGCTCCTCGACAAGATCCTCCGCGCCGGTGAAGGACGCCTGCTCAAGAGGCTGGAGTCCGTCGCCGCCCAGGTGAACGCGCTGGAGGAGGACTTCGTCGGCCTCACCGACGCCGAGCTGCGCGCGAAGACCGACGAGTACAAGGAGCGCTACGCCGACGGCGAGTCCCTCGACGACCTCCTGCCCGAGGCGTTCGCGACGGTTCGCGAGGCCGCGAAACGCACCCTGGGCCAGCGCCACTACGACGTCCAGATCATGGGGGGCGCCGCGCTGCACCTCGGCAACATCGCGGAGATGAAGACCGGTGAGGGCAAGACCCTCGTCGCGACGCTTCCCGCCTACCTCAACGCGCTGTCCGGCGACGGCGTCCACGTCGTCACCGTCAACGACTACCTCGCCGAGCGCGACTCCGAGTGGATGGGCCGCGTCCACCGCTTCCTCGGCCTGTCCGTCGGCGTGATCCTGGCGCAGATGACGCCGGCCGAGCGCCGCGAGGCCTACGACAGCGACATCACCTACGGCACGAACAACGAGTTCGGCTTCGACTACCTGCGCGACAACATGGCCTGGTCGATCGAGGAGCGCGTGCAGCGCGGCCACAACTTCGCCGTCGTCGACGAGACCGACTCGATCCTCATCGACGAGGCCCGCACGCCGCTCATCATCAGCGGCCCGGCGGACGCCGCGACCAAGTGGTACTCCGAGTTCGCCCGCCTCGTCCCGCGCCTGAAGAAGGGCGACGAGGACAAGGGCATCGACGGCGACTACGAGGTCGACGAGAAGAAGCGCACGGTCGGCATCCTGGAGAGTGGCGTGGAGAAGGTCGAGGACTGGCTCGGCATCGACAACCTCTACGAGTCGGTCAACACGCCGCTGGTCGGCTACCTCAACAACGCGCTGCGCGCGAAGGAGCTGTTCCGCCTCGACAAGGACTACGTCGTCATGAACGGCGAGGTGCTCATCGTCGACGAGCACACCGGTCGCATCCTCGCGGGGCGTCGCTACAACGAGGGCATGCACCAGGCGATCGAGGCCAAGGAGGGGGTGGAGATCAAGCAGGAGAACCAGACTCTCGCCACGATCACCCTCCAGAACTACTTCCGCCTCTACTCCAAGCTCTCCGGGATGACCGGTACCGCCATGACCGAGGCAGCCGAGTTCGACCAGATCTACAAGCTCGGTGTGGTCCCGATCCCGACCAACCGCGACATGATCCGCTTGGACCAGCCGGACCTCGTCTACCGCACGGAGGACGCCAAGCTCAACGCCGTCATCGACGACCTCGCCGAGCGGCACGAGAAGGGGCAGCCGGTCCTGGTCGGCACGACCAGCGTGGAGAAGTCCGAGCACCTCTCCGCGATGCTGCGCAAGCGCGGAGTGCCGCACGAGGTCCTCAACGCCAAGCAGCACGACCGTGAGGCCGCGATCGTCGCGCAGGCCGGTCGCACGGGCGCGGTCACCGTGGCCACGAACATGGCCGGACGAGGCACCGACATCATGCTCGGCGGCAACACCGAGTTCCTCGCGGCGGCCGAGCTGGCGCAGAAGGAGCTCAGCCCGGTCGACACCCCGGAGGAGTACGAGGCCGAGTGGCCGGCCGCGCTCGAGCGGGCCAAGAAGGCCGTCGAGGCCGAGCACAACGAGGTCACCGCGCTCGGCGGCCTGTACGTCCTGGGCACCGAGCGCCACGAGTCTCGTCGGATCGACAACCAGCTGCGTGGCCGGTCCGGGCGACAGGGCGACCCGGGCGAGACGCGTTTCTACCTCTCGCTCGAGGACGACCTGATGCGGCTGTTCAAGGCCGACATCGTCGACTCCTTCCTCCGCCGCTTCAACGTGCCGGACGACGTCCCGATCGAGGCCAAGATGGTGTCCAACGCCATCCGCTCGGCGCAGACCCAGGTCGAGGCGCAGAACTTCGAGATCCGCAAGAACGTCCTCAAGTACGACGAGGTGATGAACCGCCAGCGCGTCGTCATCTACGAGGAGCGACGTCGGGTGCTCGAGGGCGAGGACCTGCACGAGCAGGTGCGCGGCTTCCTCGACGACACCATCGAGGGCTACGTGCAAGCCGAGACCGCGGACGGCTACCCGGAGGACTGGGACCTCGACCGGCTCTGGACCGCGCTGCGGACGATCTACCCTGTCGGCGTCTCGATCGAGGAGATCGAGGAGAGCTCCGGCGGCGGACGTGCCGGGGTCACCGAGGAGTACCTCGTCGGAGAGCTCCGCGCGGACGCGCAGCAGGCCTACGACGCACGCGAGGAGACCCTCACGCCGGACGTCACGCGCGAGCTCGAGCGGCGCGTGGTCCTCTCGGTGCTCGACCGAAAGTGGCGCGAGCACCTCTACGAGATGGACTACCTGCAGGAGGGCATCGGCCTGCGTGCCATGGCGCAGAAGGACCCGCTCGTGGAGTACCAGCGCGAGGGCTACATCCTGTTCAACGCAATGATGGACTCCATCAAGGAGGAGTCGGTCGGTTACCTGTTCAACGTGGAGGTCGAGGTCGAGGAGTCGCCGGGCATCGAGCTGACGCCGACCGCGGCGCCGGCCTTCGGCGAGGCGGCGCAGGAGGCCGCGGCGTCGGCTGCCGAGCCCGCTGCCGGTGCGTCCGTGCCGCACATCTCGGCCAAGGGACTCGGCCCGCAGCGTCCGCAGCGCCTCGAGTACACCGCCCCCACCGTCGACGGCGAGGCCGGCGTGCTGCATGCGTCCGAGGACGTCGACGACGTCCCCGTCGTGGGCGCCGACGCGAGCCGCGCCGAGCGTCGTCGCGCCGAGCGGGCCGCGCGCAAGCGCGACGAGAAGAAGCGCTAGCAGGTACCTCGTGTCGTGAGGCCGACTGGATCGCGAGACGGGTGCACATCCAGCGGCCGTCCGGGCCTTCGAGGCGCACCGCGCCAGCGCGCGCCGAACGTCCGCCGATCATCGCGGCGCTCGACTCACCACGACCTCAGCCTGCTCCCGGGCGTGACGGCCGCGTCGTTGGGTGGGCTGGTCGGTCAGCGCACGCGGTAGGGCTTGAGCACCGAGCGCGCGACGGACCGGACGTGGACCTCGTCGGGGCCGTCCGCGATGCGCAGCGTGCGGGCACCGGCGTACATGGCGGCGAGCGGGGTGTCCGAGCTGACGCCGGCACCGCCGTGGACCTGGATCGCGCGGTCGATGACCTCGCACGCCACGCGCGGGGCGATCACCTTGATCGCCGCGACCTGGCGACGGGTCTCGGCATCGGCGATGCCCTTGTTGTCGATGAGCCAGGCGGCCTGCAGCACGAGCAGACGGGCCTGGTCGATCGCCATCCGCGACTCGGCGACCCGTTCTTGGAACACGCCCTGCGCCGCGATCGGCTTGCCGAAGGCGACCCGCTCGCCGGCTCGACGGATCGTCAGGTCGAGGGCGCGCTCGGCCATGCCGATGGCGCGCATGCAGTGGTGGACACGGCCGGGGCCGAGGCGCACCTGGGCGATCATGAAGCCGTCGCCCTCCTGCGCGAGCATGTTCGTCGCCGGGACCCGCACCTGCTCGAAGAGCAGCTCGCCGTGCCCGTGCTGGTCGTGGTAGCCGAACACCGTGAGGTCGCGCACGACCGTGACGCCGGGTGTGTCCACGGGCACCAGGATCATCGACTGCTGCCTGTACGGCTCGGCTTCGGGATCGGTGCGTCCCATGAGCACCAGGATCTGGCAGCGCGGGTCGAGCGCACCGGTGGTCCACCACTTGCGGCCGTTGATGACGTAGTCGTCACCGTCACGGACGATCGACGTCGCGATGTTCATCGCATCGCTGCTCGCGACGTCGGGCTCGGTCATGGCGAAGCCGGAGCGGATCTCGCCGGCGAGTAGCGGCTCGAGCCAGCGCTCCTTCTGCGCCTCGCTCCCGAAGATGTGCAGGACCTCCATGTTGCCGGTGTCGGGTGCCGCGCAGTTCAGCGCCTCGGGGGCGATCTCGGGCGACCATCCGGTCGTCTCCGCGAGCCCTGCGTAGTCGAGGACCGACAGCCCGGACTCGTCGGGCAGGAACAGGTTCCACAGGCCCGCATGGCGTGCGGCGTGCTTGAGGTCCTCGACGACGGGAGGCAGGTCGTGGCCACGACCCTCCGCGGCGAGCCGGGCGCGCTGCTCGGCGTAGACCGGCTCGGCGGGGAACACGTGCGACGTCATGAACTCGTCGAGGGTGGCGCGCAGCTCCTGCGCCTTCGCAGACGGGGTGAGGTCCATGGACCGATCCCACCACGTCCGGGTCCGGGACGTCAGGTCGCTAGGGTCGGCGACGTGAGCGACCTCCTCGACATCGCCGCGCTCGACTCCTGGCTGACGGCCCACGGGCTGCTCCTGGGTGCCGACGACCTCGACGTCAGCAGCCTGGGCGAGGGGCACAGCAACCTCACCTTCCTTGTCTCGCGCGGCGGCGACGAGCTCGTGCTGCGGCGGCCTCCCCGCGGACCCCTGCTGCCCACGGCGCACGACGTCGTGCGCGAGGCGCGCGTGATGGAGCTGCTCCGCGCCACCGACGCCTCGGTCCGCGTCCCCGAGGTGGCGGGTGTGTGCGACGACGCGGCGGTGCTCGGCGCCCCGTTCTACGTGATGGAGCGCGCCCCCGGCGTGGTCGTGCGCGGCGAGCTGCCCGACTTCCTGGGCGGACCTGACGGCTGGGCGGCCCGCCGCGCACTCGGTGCCGGCCTGCCCCAGGTGCTCGGGGCCATCCACTCGGTCGACTGGCGTCCGTTCGTCGAGGCGGGGATCGGCAAGCCAGCCGGCTATCTCGAACGGCAGCTGCGTCGCTGGGTGGGACAGCGCGAGGGGATCCAGGCGGCGATGGCCGCGGCGGGCGCTCAGGCGCGCGACCTCCCGGACTACGACGCGGTGCGGGACTGGCTCCGCGAGCACCGGCCCGCGGAGTCCGAGCCGGCCGTCGTCCACGGCGACTACAAGCTCGACAACGTCATCGTCGAACCGTGGGCCATGGCCGGTCCCCGCGGCGAGGTGCTGCACGGCTCGCGGATCTCCGCGGTGGTGGACTGGGAGATGGCGACGGTGGGCGACCCGCGTGCCGACCTCGGCTACCTGCTCTCGTTCTGGCCCGAGCCGGGCGAGGAGACCCTCATGGCCGGTCTCGGGACCGTCTACGACGGGTTCCCGATGCGCGACGAGGTGGTGGCCCTCTGGGAGGAGGCAACCGGCCGGGGGGCCGGCGACACGCGGTGGTTCGTCGCGCTCGCGGTGTGGAAGCTGGCCATCCTGCTCGAGGCGAACTACCACCGCTGGCTCGCCGGTCTGTCCGACGACACGTTCTACGCCGGGCTCGACACCGGGGTGCCGGCGCTGCTCGCTCGCGCGCGGAGCATCTGCGGTGCCTGAGCCGCGGGGGCTCGTCGTCGACTGGGGCGGGGTCCTGACCGGCGACATGCGCACCGCCGTGCAGTCGTGGGCCGAGTCCGACGGCGTCCCGCTCGACATCTACGTCGGCGTCATCCGTGACTGGATGGGCGAGCCGTACGGCATCGAGGCCCGACTCAACCCCATCCATGCCCTGGAACGCGGCGAGATCAGCGTGCCGGACTTCGAGACGCGTCTCGCGGCGGCGCTGACCGGGCGCACCGGACGCGTCTTCGAGTCCGAGGGCCTGCTCGGGCGACTCTTCGACCACTTCGAGCACGCACCCGACATGAGTGCGCTGGTATGGCGTGCCCGACGGACCGGTCTGAGCACCGGCCTGCTCTCGAACTCGTGGGGCAACGACTACCCGCGCGACGGGTGGGACGAGATGTTCGACGTCGTGGTCATCTCCGGTGAGGTCGGGATGCGCAAGCCGGAGCCGCGGATCTTCGAGCACACGCTCGACCTCATGGCGCTTCGGCCTCAGGAGTGCGTCTTCGTCGACGACCTGCGCGACAACGTCGATGCCGCGGTCGCCCTCGGTATGGTCGGCGTCCTGCACCGCAGCTACGACCAGACCCTGCTCGAGCTCGAAGCGGTGTTCGGCGTCGGGCTGGCTTGAGCCGTCGGGCGAGGCGTCCGGCTCCGGCCACGACCCGGGCGCCAGGGGGCCGAGTCGTGGCAGCATGACCCACGGGTGCGGCCCCCTCGGCCGACGGGTGGCGCGGGAGGTGCGATGGTCGACCGGCTGAGCCCGCTCGACGTCTCGTTCCTCTACCTCGAGGAGCCCACCACCCCGATGCACGTGGGCGGCGTGGTCCTGTTCCAGGCTCCGTCCGAGGGGTTCGACCACGACCGGCTCATCCACCTCATCGAGGACCGCATCGGCCTCGTGCCCCGCTACCGCCAGAAGGTGAAGTGGGTTCCGGGGCGCATCGCGAACCCGGTCTGGGTCGACGACGAGGACTTCGACGTCGCCTACCACGTGCGCCGGTCGGCCCTGCCGCGCCCGGGCACCGAGGCCCAGCTGCGCGACCTCGTCGGGCGCGTCATGTCGCGGCCGCTCGACCGCAACCGTCCGCTGTGGGAGATGTACCTCGTCGAGGGACTCGCCGACGGCAAGTTCGCGATCCTCACCAAGACCCACCACGCGATCGTCGACGGTGCCGGTGCTCTCGACATCGGTCAGGTCATCCTCGACATCTCGCCCGAGCCGCAGGTGCATGCGGCGACCCATTGGTCGCCGCGCCCCGAGCCGAGCGACATCGACCTCGTCGCCTCGGCTGTGTCGGAGGTGCTGCGCAGCCCGGGGGCCGCGGTGGACGCCGTGCGCTCGGGTGCGGTCGACGTCCGCGAGACGGTCGAACGGATGGGACGTCGCGCGCTCGGGCTCGGGGCAGCCGTCCTCACGATGGCGCGGCCGCCGTCGGCGAACCCGCTCAACACGTCGATCGGCGAAGCGCGTCGTTTCGGCATGGCCACCATGCGGCTCGACGACTTCAAGGCGATCCGCAAGGTGCACGGCGGCACGATCAACGACGTCGTCCTCGCGATCGTGTCGGGCGCGCTGCGTGAGTGGATGATGACGCGCGGCGAGTCGGTGTCGTCGCGCTCGGCGGTGCGCGCGCTCGTTCCAGTGAGCGTCCGCGCGGGCGACGAGTCCACCGGCAACCACATCGCAGCGTTCCTCGTGGACCTTCCCGTGGGGGAGCCGCAGGCCGTCGTTCGCCTGCACCGCATCACCTACGAGATGGAGCAGCTCAAGTCGACCGGGCAGATGGTGGGAGCCCAGGCGCTCGTGGGCATCGCCGGCTTCGCCCCGCCGACCCTGCACGCGGCTGCGGCACGCACCGCGAACGACTGGTCGCGCCGCATGTTCAACCTCGTCGTCACGAACGTGCCCGGGCCGCAGTTCCCGCTCTACGCCGCGGGCGCCCTCATGCTCGGCGCCTACCCCGTCGTTCCGCTGGCGAAGGGCCAGGCGGTGTCGATCGGGCTGACCTCCTACGACGGCGGCGTCTACTTCGGGCTCAACGCCGACCGCGACGCCATGACCGACGTCGATGTCCTGGCGGAGTGTCTGCAGGCGGCGATGGCCGAGCTGCTCGACACCGTCCCCGCTCACCGTCGCAGGTCGCGCGCCAAGCCCGTGGTGTCGCCGTCGGTCGAGGCCGCGGCGAACCCGCGGCCGAAGCGGACCAGCACCCGAAGGACCGCGAACCGGGCCCCGAGCGAGCCCGCTGCGGTCGACGGCGCGCCGGAGGCCGCGGCGGCGGCGCCCGAGAAGCCGGCGCCCGAGTCGACGGTGGTGCGTCCCAAGCAGGTGTCGTCGTCGGCCTCGCGCGGCCTGGTGGCGCGGTCGAAGGCCGAGGGGACGCGCGCCTCCGACTGAGGCCGCGACGGGTCCGTGCCCGCGCCTACGGCATGCTGGACCCGTGCGCATCTATGTGCCGACCACCGTCGCGGGCCTCGCCGCCCTGCACGGTACCGGTCGCCTGGCCCCTGCCCCCCTCAACGCGCACGCCGTTACGCCGGCCCTGCGCGCGTCCTGGGCCGGTGCCGACGACGAGGAGCTCGAGTACGCCGTGCTCATGGCTGCGGCGTTCGACTCGCTGCAGCTCATCGCCGCGACCTCGGGCGAGCCCCGTCGCGTCGTCGTCGTGGCTGACGTCGACGACGCCGACGTCAGCCCAGGTGCGGACGAGTCGGCCGTCACGGTGGCCGACGAGGTCCTGATCTCGCGATGCAGCGCCGTCCACGTCGACGACGCCGACGCCGAGGGCGAGATCGTCCTGGCACTGGGCCGTCTGCCCGAGGCCGCCGCCGGCGACGAGCGTGCGCTCGCCGACGTCTCCCTCGTCGAGCACGAGCTCATGTGGTTCGCGACCCAGGAGATCCCCGACCTCCTCGGCTGAGGAGGCGCGTCGCGACGCGTGAGGGGGCAGGATGGGCAGGCGGTGGCTGTGCTGCTGCCGCCACCCGCAGATCGTCGCCGAGGAGCCGTCATGGACGCCGTGACCCGTACGCCCGTCGCCGTCAACGAGCCGATCCGCTCGTACGTGCCGGGGAGCGCCGAGCGGGTGAGCCTCGAGAAGCGTGTCACGGAGCTCGCGTCCGAGCGCATCGACCTGCCGTGCACGATCGGCGGCGTCTCGCGGTTGGGCGGTGGCGAGGCGATCGACGTCGTGCAGCCTCACGCGCGCCACCACGTCCTCGGCACGCTGCACGGCGCCACGCGCGACGACGCGGCGGCGGCGGTCGCGGCGGCGAAAGCCGCGGCGCCAGGGTGGCGCGACCTGTCCTACGACGACCGCGCGGCGATTTTCCTCAAGGCCGCCGACCTGCTCGCCGGCCCGTGGCGCGACACCCTCAACGCCGCGACGATGCTCGGCCAGAGCAAGACCTGCTACCAGGCCGAGATCGACTCCGCGTGCGAACTCATCGACTTCTGGCGCTTCAATGTCGGCTTCGGTCGCAAGCTGATCGAGGAGCAGCCGATCTCCTCGCCGGGCGTGTGGAACCGCCTGGACCACCGCCCGCTCGAGGGTGTCGTCTACGCCGTCACGCCCTTCAACTTCACCGCTATCGCGGGCAACCTGCCGACGGCTCCTGCACTGATGGGCAACGTCGTGGTGTGGAAGCCGGCGCACGGTCAGCAGCTCGCGTCGCACTACCTCATG